>WNFV01001233.1_pt1 | contig 42525 bp, 42 predicted proteins | sample 5400101 | NCBI WGS metagenome assembly WNFV01 (sample SAMN13153361, study PRJNA577476) | soil metagenome | isolation source: 115 cm soil or saprolite under grassland replicate 1 | place: USA:California | collected 2016-06-15 | reverse complement strand
AAGTAGAGCACCGACGCGGTCGTGCCGAGCACGGTCAGCGCGCCGCCGACGATCAGCGACCAGCGGGCGCCGAAGGTCTACCCGATCCAGCCGATGAACGGCGAGCCGATCGGTGTGCCGCCCATCAGGACGGTCATGTAGAGCGCCATCACCCGGCCGCGCAGGCTCGGCGGGATGCTCAGCTGCATGGTCGCGTTCCCCGCTGTCAGCAGGGTGAGCGCGCTGAACCCGACCAGCGGCAGCACGATCGCGAACGACAGGTAGGTCGGCATCAGCGCGGCGACGATCACCATCGTGCCGAAGGCGAGCGCAGCGCCGACGACGAGCCGCTGCCGGGTCCGCACCCGGCGGGCCGCCAGCAGCGCGCCGGCCAGCGAGCCGATCGCCAGGATCGAGCCGAGGATGCCGTACTCCCCCGGGCCCTTGTGGAACTCGGCGGTCGCCATCATCGCCGAGGTGAGCTGGAAGTTCAGGCCGAAGGTGCCGGCGAAGAACATCGTGACCAGCACCATCATCAGCTCGGGCCGCCGCCACAGGTACCGCATCCCGTCGCGGATCATGCCCTTGTCCCGGCCGGCCGGCGTCGGCGAGTACAGCTCGTGCGGACGCATCCGCCACAGCGACAGCAGCACCGCCGAGTACGTCAGCCCGTTGACGATGATCACCGGCCCGGTGCCGAACCAGTGGATCAGCAGGCCGGCCAGGCCCGGACCGATCAGCCGGGCGGCGTTGAACGAGGCCGAGTTCAGCCCGACCGCGTTCGGCAGGTCGTCCCGGCCGACCATCTCGACCACGAACGACTGGCGGGTCGGCGCGTCGAACGCCGTACCGACGCCGAACAGGAAGGCCAGCGCGAAGACGTGCCATACCGTCGCGACGTGCGTGACGGCGAGCAGGCCGAGGGTGAGCGACACCACGCTCAGGCCGAGCTGGGTGAACGCCAGCACCCGGCGCTTGGGGAACCGGTCGGCGATCAGGCCGGCGTACGGCGAGAGCAGCAGCGCCGGCAGGAACTGCAGGCCGGTCACGATGCCGAGTGCGGTACCGGAGCCGGTCAGCTCCAGGACCAGCCAGTCCTGGGCGACGCGCATCATCCAGGTGCCGACGTTCGACACGATCGCGCCGGACGCGTACAGACGGAAGTTGCGAACTCGGAACGCCCTGAAGGTAGGGCTCACGAGGACGCCAGTTTCTCGAGAACGGGTGCGGCCTTGCGCAGGATGTCACGCTCCTCAGGGGTCAGGTTCTTCAGCTTGGTCTGCATCCACTCGGTCCGGCGGCGGCGGTTCTCGGCCATCAGCGCGACGGCCGCGTCGGTCAGCTCGACCACCACGACCCGCTTGTCGGTCTCGTGCCGGGCCCGCCGGACGAGCCCGCCGGCCTCCATGTTCGACACGATCCGCGTCATCGACGGCGGCTTGACCCGCTCGTGCACGGCGAGCTCGCCGATCGTCAGCGGCCCGCGGTTGCACAGCGCCGCCAGCACGCCGAGCTGGTTGGCGGTCACCTCGGCCTCCTCGGACCGCTGCCACCGGATCTGCCGCGACAGCCGCAGGATCGACGACCGCAGCTCACTGGCCAGCCCGACGTCGGTCTTCACCTGCTTCTGTACGACGGTCGGCATGTCTTTAGCTTAACTCATTACCTTTGCTAATTAAAGTGTGTACGACGTGGGGGGTCGCCCGGCACAATCCGGCCGGTCCGCCGAACCCGTCACTCCGTCGGGCGGTACCGCACATCACCCAGGGTTGTGACAGGGGGTGAAGTGCGGTGCAGTGGGCGGAGTGACGTGTTGCGCTTCGGCCGGCCGGCCGGGAACCGGGTTGAATGGGTGCCGGTGGAACACGACGGGGAGTGAGTGGATGGGACACGACCACGGGTACGCGAGCGGAACCGCGGCCGGGGCGCATCGCGGCCGGCTGGCGGTGGTGCTGGCGATCGCCACCACGGTGCTGGTGGTGGAGGTGGTCGGCGGGCTGCTGACCGGGAGCCTGGCGCTGCTCGCGGACGCGGCGCACATGGCGTCGGACGCGGCCGGAGTGGGACTGACGCTGCTGGCGGTGTGGTTCGCGGCCCGGCCGGCGACGGCACGGCGTACGTTCGGGTTCCAGCGCGCCGAGATCCTCGCGGCGACGGTGAACGCGGTCGTCCTGCTGGTGGCCGCCGTGCTCGTCGCGGTCGAGGCGATCCGGCGGCTCGCGGACCCGCAGCCGATCGACACCGGCCTGGTGCTGGTGTTCGCCGCGGTCGGGGTGGTCGCGAACTCGGCCGCGCTGCTGGTGCTGCGTGGCGCGGACACGGACGCGCTCGCGATCCGGGGCGCGGTGCTCGAGGTGCTCGCCGACACGCTCGGCTCGGCGGCGGTGGTCGTCGCCGCGCTGGTGATCCGGTACACGGGCTGGCTGCGCGCGGACGCGGTCGTGTCGCTGCTGATCGCCGCGATGATCGTGCCGCGGACCGTGCGACTGCTGCGCGAGGCCGCCGACGTCCTGCTGGAGGCCGCACCGCGCGACGTCGACATGGACGGGGTCCGCGAGCACATCCTCGGCTGCGGCGGCGTCGTCGGCGTGCACGACCTGCACGCCTGGACGATCACCAGCGGGGTCCCGGTGCTGTCCGCGCACGTGGTCGTCGACGAGGAGGTGCTCGCCGAGACCGGCGTCGGCCCCGTGCTCGACCGCCTGCAGGCCTGCCTGTCGGGACACTTCGACGTGGAGCACTCGACGTTCCAGATCGAGCCGCACGGCCACCGCGACCACGAGGACGCCACGCACCCCTGAGCCGCTAGGGTCTGCTGGCATGACGAGCCGGTCCGAGCTGGCAGTGTACGAACGGCGGTTCCGGCGCAGCGGGCTGCCGCTGTTCATCGAGGACTACTCCGCCACGCACGACGTCTTCACGCGCGCGGCACCGCTGTTCGTGCTGGTGTTCCTGCTGGAGATGCTCGGCGCGACCTCGCTGGACTGGTCCTGGTGGCAGAACGTCGTGGTGTTCACGGGCGGCCTGTTCGCCGTACTGGGTCTGGCGTTCCTGGTGCTCCGGCTGCCGGCGGAGGTACGCCGGATCGAGCGGGACGCCGGCGCCGACGGACCGCCTACGTGAGCCAGTCGCCGAGCGGGCCGATCGCGAAGTAGACGACGAACAGCGCGGACACGATCCACATCAGCGGGTGGATCGCGCTCGCCTTGCCGCGGATCACCTTCAGCAGCACGTACGACACGAACCCGGCCCCGATACCCGCCGTGATCGAGTACGTGAACGGCATCAGGATGATCGTCAGGAACGCCGGGATCGCGATCTCCAGGTCGTCGAAGTCGATCCCGCTGATCTGCGACATCATCAGGAACCCGACCAGCACCAGCGCCGGCGTGGCCGCCTCGTACGGCACCAGCGACACCAGTGGCGCGACGAAGACCGACACCAGGAAGCACAAGCCGGTGACCACGCTGGCCAGCCCGGTCCGCGCGCCCTCGCCGACGCCCGAGGCCGACTCGATGTACGACGTATTGCTCGAGACCGAGGCGGCGCCACCAGCGGCGGCCGCGACGCTGTCCACGATCAGGATCCGCTGCGCGTTCGGCGGGTTGCCCTCGGAGTCGAGCAGCCCGGCCTCCGCGCCGATCGCGGTCATCGTGCCCATGGTGTCGAAGAAGTCGGCGAGCATCAGCGTGAAGATCAGCAGGATCGCGGTGATCGCACTGACCTCGGAGAACGAGCCGAACAGGCTGAAGTGCCCGAGCACGCCGAAGTCGGGTTTGGTGAACCAGTCGTCCGGCAGCTTCGGCACCGACAGCCCCCAGCCGCCCGGGTTCTTGTCGCTGCGCGGGCCGAGATCGGCAACCGCCTCGACCACGATCGCCAGCACCGTCGCGGTCAGGATCCCGATCAGGATCGCGCCGCGCACCTTGAGCGCGTAGAGCGCCACCACCAGCGCCAGGCCGACGACGAACACCAGCACCGGCCAGCCGCGCAGGTTGCCGCCGACACCCATCTCGACCGGCGGTGCTCCCGCCGCCGCCGGACGTCGTACGAAACCGGCGTCGACGACACCGATGAACGCGATGAACAACCCGATGCCGACGCTGATCGCGACCTTGAGCTGCTTCGGGACCGCCTCGAACACGGCCTTGCGGAATCCGGTCAACACCAGCCCCAGGATCATCAGGCCCTCGAGCACGATCAGCCCCATCGCGTCGGCCCAGGTCATCTTGGTCGCCACGGAGAACGCCACGAACGCGTTCAGGCCGAGCCCGGTCGCCAACGCCAGTGGGAAGTTCGCGACCAGGCCCATCAGGATCGTGACGACCCCGGCGACGAGCGCGGTGGCCACGGCGACCTTCGCGATCGCCGCGGCCGAGTCGGTGCCGCCGCCGATGTACTGGCCGGCGCCGTCCTTGACGGTTCCGATGATGAGCGGGTTCAGCACGACGATGTAGGCCATCGTGAAGAACGTGACCAGACCGCCGCGGATCTCACGCCCCAGCGTGGAACCGCGTTGGCTGATCTTGAAGAAGGAGTCCAGCACGTTGCCGCCGCGGGCGGGCGCCTCGGTCCTCGTCATGGGTGGATGGTGGCAGAACCACCACCCGCTCCGCTGCCTGAAACTGCCCGTTTCTCGTGTCGTCCGCGCGAGCCGGGTCGGAGTCGTACGACTAATCTGGGGGCGTGGCAGACTCCAAGCCCGCGAAGCGGACCGACCCGACCAGTTCGCTGGCGCGTGGCGAGATCATGCACCCCGAGGTGAAGCCGCTCGACCTGAGCGGGATCTCGTCCGTGCTGACCGGGATCACCGGCTGGGTGATCGCGCTGGTGGTGCTGCTGTTCTTCCGCGACGACCTGCGGCGGTCCGGGTACGGCTGGTGGCTGTGGGTCCCGGTCACCGGGATCGCGCTCGGCCTGATCGGGCTGCTCTACTGCCGCCGCCGCTGGGCCGCGATCCAGCGCGAGCACGCCGCCGAGGCGGCCGCCGCTCAGGCCTCCGAGGGATCCAGCTCGTCGTAGGCGAGGGTGTCGAGCGCGTGCTCGGCCGGCACCGGCTCAGGAGTCACCATGACGACGTCCGAGTGCGCGCCACAGCCGTAGTCGTACGCCACGATCCGTCCCTCACCCGGCGACATCTCGTTCGCACACGCGCCGAACCCCTGCCCGAGGCTGTCCGCGAGCCTGATCCAGTAACCGCAGGTCGAGCACCGGTACGGCGACGCCTGCGCGATCGGCGCGTCGGGTCCGAAATCCCCCGCGTACCACCGCTCGGCGGCGGACTCGCGCCCCTCCGGTGACAGCACCCGGGCCCGGCCCAGCCCGAGCTCCTCGACGACAGCCCGTACGTCGTCCGGCGCGCCGGTCTCGGTGAAGCCGGCCGTCAACCGGGGATCGTCGGCGGGCGTGGGAAGCAGATCGCCCGGGCGCAGGTCGCCCGGCTGCAGCCGGTCCGACCACGGCACCCACTCCGGCGCGACGACCGCGTCGTCACCGGGGAGCAGCACGACCTCGTTGACCGTGACGGTCTTCGCCCGCGACGCGCGCGTGACGGTCACCGCCCAGCGCCACCCCACGTATCCGGGATGCGTGCAGCCGAACAGGTGCGTGACCAGCCGCTCGCCCTCGACCAGGTGCCCGAGGTGCTCGCCGACCTGTCCCGGCCCGGCCTCGGTGTCAGCGGCCTCGCGGGCCTCGTCGACCGCGCCGACGCACACGGCGTCCGCCTTCGCGCGGCTACGCTCGCTGGCCCGGGTCACGATCGCTGCAGTCACAGTCGCCGATTCTCGCATCCCCGCCACCCCTTAAGCGAATGCCACCTCACGCCGTCTTGCAAGTGGCGGAGACGCCGGATCGACCGGCTACCGGGCAGGATGGATACATGGCGACGCCCGACGACAGCGGACCGGATCCCCGGCGCTCGTTCGCGGGCGACGACGACCGGAAGACGGAGGCGCGGCGGCAGCGAGTCGCCGGCGCGGGGCGGCGGATGCGCGCCGCGGCCGAGGGAGTCGGGCGGGCGTCGAAGGCCGGCGCGGGCGGGGTGGCCGCGGTGTCGAAGGCCGGCGCGTCCGGGGTGGCGGCGGCGTCGCGGAAGACGGCCGGGTTCACCGGGCGGGCCGGCAGGGCGACCGGGCGGCGGATCCGCAGCCTGACGAGCGCGCAGGGCGCGGGCGAGTCCGGCCTCTCGCGGCTGATCGAACTCGGCGCGGTGAACGCGGCCGCCGACACGGCGTTCGCGGTGTCGCTCGCGGGCACGGTCTTCTTCACGGTGCCCACCGGCGAGGCGCGGGCGCGGGTGGCGTTGTTCCTGCTGCTGACGATGGCGCCGTTCGCGGTGATGGCGCCGCTGATCGGGCCGGTGCTGGACCGGTTCCGGCACGGCCGGCGCTGGGCGATCGGGGCGACGCTCGGGGTGCGCGGGTTCCTGGTCTGGAGCCTGGCGGCGTCGGTCGCCGGCGGCGGCTCCGCGTGGCTGTATCCCGCCGCGCTCGGGTGCCTGGTGGCGTCGAAGGCGTACGGGGTCACCCGGGCCTCCGCCGTACCGCGACTGCTGCCGGAGAACATCAGCCTTGTCACCGCGAACTCGCGCCTCTCGCTCGCGGGCGTCGCCGGCGCGACCGTGTCGGCAGGGATCTCCGGCGCGTTCGCCGCGATCGGGCCGCAGTGGTCGCTGCGCTGGGCGGCGCTCGTCTACACGGTCGGGCTGGTGCTCGCGATCAGGCTGCCGAGCCGGGTGGACTCCCCCGCCGGCGAGGAGGGCCGCGGCGCGGCCGGCAAGCAGGCCCGCCGCAGGGCCGTCACGGCGGCGGTGGCGCGCGGGATCCGCAGCAACCTCGGCCTGCGGTTCCTGTCGGGGTTCCTCACCATGTTCCTGGCGTTCCTGCTGCGCGAGCACCCGGTCGGCGGGATCAGCGGACCGGTGCTGACCGGCTTCGTGATCGCCGCCGCGGGTATCGGCAACAGCCTCGGCACCGCGGCTGGTTCGTTGCTCAGGGCAAGGAGTCCGGAGGCGCTGGTCACCGCGGTGATTGTGGTGGACGCCGTTCTCGCGGTCGTCACCGCGGTGTTCTACGGCCTGCCGGCGCTGATCGCGCTCGGCCTGATCGCCGGGATCTGCAGCTCGCTCGGCAAGCTGTCGCTGGACGCCCTGATCCAGCGCGACGTCGCGGAGAACGTCCGCACCTCGGTGTTCGCCCGCTCCGAGACGGTGCTGCAGCTGGCCTGGGTGCTCGGCGGTGGCTGCGGGGTCGTGATGCCACTGCTGCCCCGCCTCGGCTTCGGCTTCCTCGCGGCCGTGCTGCTCGCGCTGCTGCTCGCCGTGCTCCGTTCGACCGGTCGCCGCCCAGCCGATCGTCGTACGTCGAAGGCGCCGGCGAGCAGACCACCGGCACCGGCAGCGACCGGCGAGGCGCCGCGACGGCGGCCGCCGGACGTACGACGTCCCGCCGGGCGGCCACCTCAGCGTTAGGACCGCGCCGCGATCCGTACATGCACAGGGTTGTAGGACAACCCTGTGCATGTACGGATCGGCGGGTGTTCCGGCTAGACGTCCTGCTTCGCGGGCGCGAGCACCGTCACCAGTACGGCGGTCGCGACCAGCACGGCGGCGCCGACGATCGCGACCACGTTCATGCTGTGGCTGAACGAGTCCCGCGCCGCCGCGATCAGCGTCGTACCCAATTCGCCCGGCAGGTGCGCGGCCGCCGCGACCGCACCCGGCAGCCCCTCGCGGGTGGCGTCGGCGCCGGGGATGCCGGGCGGGACCGAGATGTCCGCGCGGTACGCCGCGGTGCCGATGCTGCCCAGGATCGCGATGCCCAGCGCGCCGCCCAGCTCGCTGCAGGTCTCGCTGAGCGCCGACGCCGACCCGGCCCGCTCGGCCGGCACGCTGCCGACGACGACCTCGGTGACCAGCGTCATCACCATCACCAGCCCGGCGGCGAGCACGGCGGCGCCGGCCAGCAGTACGGCCAGCGGCGAGTGCGCGTGCACCTGGGTGATCACGCCGAACCCGCTCGCCCCGATCAGGAAGCCGATCGCCAGCACCCGCGAGACCGGCATCCTCTGCGCCATCGCGGACGCGGCCGGTGCGGCGCCGGCGACGATCACGCTCGGGGCCAGCGACCACAGCGCCGCGGTCAGCGGGCTCATGCCGCGGACCAGCTGCAGGTACTGGGTCATGAAGACCGCGTTGCCGATCACGCCGAGCGCGGCCACCGTGTTCGCCACGATCGCGCCGCTGAACGCCGTGTTGCGGAACATCGCCAGGTCGATCATCGGATCGGTCCGGCGCTGCTGCCGGCGGACGAACAGCACACCCACGGCCAGGCCGACCACGATCGACACCACCGGCAGCGTTCCGAACCCGTCGGCCGCGAGCTTCTTGATCCCGTAGATGACCGGCAGCACCGAGGCCAGCGAGAGCGCCGAGCTGAGCAGGTCGAACCGCTCCGCGGACGGCGACCGGAACTCGGGCAGCAGCACCGGCGCGAGCATGATCAGCAGCACCATCGCGGGCAGGTTGATCAGGAACACCGAGCCCCACCAGAAGTGCTCGAGCAGGATGCCGCTGAGCACCGGACCGAGCGAGATGCCGCCCATCATCACCGCGCTCCAGAACGCGATCGCCTTCGACCGCTGCGCCGGGTCGTGGAAGATGTTCCGGATCAGCGCCAGTGTCGACGGCATCAGCGTCGCGCCGCCGACCCCGAGCACCGCCCGGGCGCCGATCAGCTGCTCCGGGTTCTGTGCGTACGCCGCGATCAGCGAGGCGAGCCCGAAGGCGAAGGCGCCACCGATCAGCAGCCGGCGCCGCCCGATCCGGTCACCCAGCGAGCCCATCGTGATCAGCAGCCCGGCCAGCACGAAGCCGTAGATGTCGAAGATCCACAGCTGCTCGGTCGCGGTGGCGCCGAGGTCCGCGCTGATGAACGGGACCGCGAAGTAGAGCACCGACACGTCCATCGAGACCAGCAGCAGCGGCAGCGCCAGCACGCCGAGCGCGATCCACTCCTTGCGGCCGGCCTTCGGGCCGGCGTGCTCGACCAGTTCCGTCGTCTCCATGACAACCCCTCCGATTATCCGTGTATGTCGCATACTGTTTACGTCGCACACGAAAGCTAGCACGCATCTGTCTATGATGTAAACAGTTTCGACGGACACGGGAACGGGCGGAGACGGCGATGACGGACAACACCGAGGAGCTCCCACGAGTGCTGGCGCTGATGTGGGGTCACGAGCAGACCGGCCGGCGCGGGCCGAAGCCGGGCCTCACGATCCAGGACATCGGGCAGGCGGGCGTGAAGATCGCCGACGCCGAAGGGCTCGGCGCGGTGTCGATGAGCAAGGTGGCCGGTGAGCTCGGGTTCACGACGATGTCGCTCTACCGGTACGTGAGCTCGAAGGACGAGCTGTTCACGGTGATGCTCGACCAGGCCTACGGCCCGCCGGACCTGAAGGAGCCGCCGGCGGGCGCGGACTGGCGTGAGCGGATGACGATCTGGGCCATCGCGGCCCGGGACACGCTGCTGCGGCACCCGTGGATCCTGCAGATCCCGCTGTTCGAGCCGCCGCTGTCACCCAACCAGCTGGAGTGGATGGAGGCCGGCCTGCGGACGCTCGGTCAGACCGGGCTCGGCGAGCAGGCGAAGCTGTCGGCGATGCTGCTTGTGGACGTCTACGTGCGCGGCATCACCCAGCTGACCGCGCACATGGTGGTCGCGAACGCCGAGGCCGGTCTCACCGAGCTGGAGTCCGACCAGATCTACGCCCGCCGGCTGGCCCTGCTGCTCGACCCGGAGCGGTTCCCGGCGGTTGCCGCGGCGCTCGGCTCCGGCTCGCTGTCGGACGGCAGCGACTTCACCGTCGACGAGTTCGCCTTCGGCCTGAATACCGTCCTCGACGGCATCGCCACCCTGATCGAGCGAGACGCCTAGACGTCCAGCTTGTCGGCCACGCCGCGCAGCACGGTCGCCACCTTGTGGGCGGTCTTGCTGTCCGGGTGACGGCCGCGGCGGTAGCCCTCACCGACGTGGTCGAGCATCTTGATCAGGTCCTCCACGACCGTGACCATGTCCTCCGGCTTCGGCCGCATCGCCTTCACCACCGACGGCGGCGGGTCGATCAGCCGGACCTGCAGCGCCTGCTCCCCCTTGCGGCCCTCGACGACGCCGAACTCGACCTTCTGGCCGGGCTTCAGACTGGTCACCCCGGTGGGCAGCGCGTCGGACCGGACGTAGACGTCGCCGCCTTCCTCCTTGCTGAGGAAGCCGAAGCCCTTCTCCGCGTCGTACCACTTGACCTTGCCAGTAGGCACGGGAAACCTCTTCGATGTCTGTCGTCGGGACGGGAAGCACTACGGTCGCGGGACCACTCGATAATCGGTCCGCCGGGATCTCTCAGCCTACGCCGGAACGGGGTCCGCCCCAGCCGGTGGCCTGTCGGTGCTCACCGGTACACCTCGGGTTCGGGAAGGCGCTCGTTCATCGAGCCGGAGCGGAACCCGCGCGGGTCCACCGACGCCGCCGCGAACCCCTCGGCCCGGACCAGCGCGACCAGCTCGCCGGTGTCGACCACGTCCAGCAGGCCGGCGTCGATCTCGATGCTCGCCGACTCGCCGAGGTCGCGGACCCGGACGTTCCGCACGCCGTACGGCGTCAGGTGCCGGCGAACGACCTGCTCGGCGCGATCCACGCGCGCCAGCAGGTGCGGCGTGATCCGGACGCCGTACGCGATCCGGCTGGACAGGCAGGCCGCGGCCGGCTTGTCCGACGTCGCCAGCCCCCACCGGCGGGACGCCTCGCGTATCTGCGCCTTGGTGAGCAGCACGTCCTTCAGCGGCGTGATCGCGCCACGTTCGTGCGCCGCCCGGATGCCGGGGCGGAAACCCGCGACGGCGTCGTCGGCGTTGGTGCCGGTGGCGATCGCCTCGATACCGAGCTCGTCCGCGATCGGCTGCAGGGTCTCGACCAGCTCCGCCTTGCAGAAGTAGCAGCGGTCACCGGCGTTCGCCTGGTACCCCTCGCGGTCCATCTCGTGCGTGTGCGGCGTCAGGTGCCGCACGCCGAGGCTGTCCGCGAACGCGGCCGCGGGCTCCAGCTCGGCGACCGGCAGGCTCGGGCTGACCGCAGTCGCGGCGACCACGTTCGCCGGGCCGATCGCCTTGGCCGCGGCGGCCAGCAGGAACGCCGAGTCCGCCCCGCCGGAGAACGCGACCAGCAGCCGCCGGTGCCGCGAAAGCCCTTCCCGCAAGGCCTCCAGGCGCGTGGTCAGCAGGTGCTCGTCCAGCCAGGCCGCGAACTCGGTGAGGTCGTTCAGCACCACGTCGGCGCCGTACGCGCGCAGCTCGTCCGCGCTGAACGGCCCGCTCGCCACGGCCACCGCGACGGCGCCCGCGGCCCGCGCGCCGTCGATGTCGGCGGTGTGGTCGCCGACGTAGATCGTCGCGCCGTGCTCCTTCAGCGCGATCGCCTTCTGCTCGCCGTGCAGGTCGCCGACCACCTCGTCCACGTCGAACCCGAGGTGGTCGGTGTGCAGCTTGACGCTCGGCTGGTACTTGGCCGACACGACCAGGCTGCGCCCGCGCTCGCGTCGTACCGCGTCGAGCGCGGCCTCGGCGCCGGCGGTCGGCAGCGTCCCCAGGACGGCGTGCTCCGGGTAGTGCTCGCGGTACCGCGCCACCATCGCCTCGACCCGCTCGGCCGGAAACCAGTTCGCCATCTCCCACACCAGCGGCGGCCCCAGCCGGCTCACCACCAGCTCGGTGTCGATCTCCACCCCGGTCTCGGCCGCCAGCAGGTCCCAGACCGCCTTGATCCCCGGCCGCGAGTCGACCAGCGTCATATCGAGGTCAAACCCCACCACGAGCGGCGGCAGGACCTCGGTGGCGGCGGACACGCCCCCAACCCTACGTCCCGGAGTCCACTGCTTTCGCCCCGCCCGGCCTGGACGCGGCCACCGTCAGCCGCCGACCCGTCGTCCGTAGCCCGGCCGGCCGGCCTGGTCGATGCCGTGCCCGGCCCAGCTGTAGAGGTGGAGCTGGAGCCCGTCCGGGTCGTCGAACACCAGCAGCCAGCCGATCGAGGCGTCGATCACCGGCGAGTGCCCGATGCCGAGCTCGTCCAGGTGCGCCGCCCAGGCCTCGACGTCGGACTTGTCGCGGACGCCGAGGCTGACCGGGTCGAAGTTCTCGCAGCCGGCCGCGGCCCGCGCGTTGACGCGGAATGCGACCTGCGTGTCGCCCAGGCCGGGCAGCTCGCCGGCGACACCGCGCACGACACCGTCGTCATCCGGGAACTCCCACGTGGCCTTGAAACCGAAGACCTTCCCGTACCACTCCACCGATCTGGTCAGGTCGGTGACCGGGATCTTCAGATGGTGGATGCCTGCCAGCTCCGGCATGATCGCCTCCCCAATTAGCCGCAGTTGCACTGCGGTGAATGCTAGGATGCCGGTTATGGCCGGACCCGTCAAGCGCAAGTACAACTCGGCCCGGCGGGCCGCCGCCGTGGCAGCCACCCGGGCGCGGATCCGGGAGGCGGCGGCGCGGTTGTTCGTCGAGCGCGGCTACGCCGCGACCACGCTGCGGGACGTCGCGGCCGAGGCCGGCGTCGGCGAGCGCACCCTGTACGACGCGTTTCCCGGCAAGGCGGCCTTGTTCCAGCACACTCTCGGCGTGGCCGTCGTCGGTGACGAGCAACCGGTCCGGGTCGCCGATCGCCCGGAGCTGCTCGACGCCGAGCACGACCCGGACCCGGCGGCGGCACTGACCCGGGCGGTCGCCTACTCAACGGCGCTGCTGGAACGCGCCGGCGACCTGATCATGGTCAGCGTCGAGGCGGCCGGCGCGGACCCGGACATGCGCGCCGCCGCCGACGGGGGCGCCCGCGAGACCCACCGGGTGCAGCTGCGCCTCACCCGCGAACTGCGCCGCCGCGGAGCACTGCGCGAAGGGCTCGACGCCACGACCGCCGCCGACCTGATGTATGCCCTCGCCTCACCGCACATACACCAACTGCTGCGTCGGCACCGCCGCTGGAGCGCGAACCGCTACCGCACGTGGCTCACCGAGACCCTGCAGCACGAGCTGCTGGCCACCAGGGACCGATGAACGGACGGGATCTCCTACGAGATGCCGAGCGCGGTGCGCGAGACCGTCTCCAGCACCTGTTGCTGGTAGAAGACCGGACCGCCGCCGTCCGCGGTCACGTCGGACGGGTAGCGGGTGGACACGGCCAGCGTGTAGACGTTCTCGTCGGAGATCGCGATGCCGAAGTAGTCCCCGATGAAGGCACGCGTGGTGCACGGATTGCTGTGGCCGGCGCAGGCCATCTGGTCGAGACCGTCCACGGTCTGCCCGGGCTGCTCCGGATCCCAGGTCAGCTTCGAGACCCGTACGTTGGCGCCGACCGGCTGCGCGCCGCCGCCGGCGTCCTGGAACGCCTGCAGCGAGACGTCGATGCAGAAGTTCTGCCGGCCGATGTGCTCGGGCAGGATGCCGGGCTCGTCCGGGCAGGCAGCCCTGCGGTCGTAGAAGTTCACCGCGACGGCTCCGCCGGGGCCGGCCGCCACCTGCGGCTGGAACTGGTCGGAGGCCGCCCGGTCCGCGTTGTCGTTGACGACGACCGGGTCCGACCAGGTGAGGCCGAAGTCGGTCGACTGTGAGAACTTCACGTCGAACTGGGTGCCGTCCCAGTCCTCCCACACGACGTACAGGTGGCCGGGGTAGTCCGGGCTGGCCGCGAAGCTCTCGAGGATGCCGTCACGGAAGGTGGTGTTCGGCAGGCAGCAGCCGCCGATCGTGCCGGCCGTCGCGACCGGCGAGAACGCCGACCAGGTGACGCCGTCGTCGCTGGACCGGGCGACGTAGATGGTCTTGGGGTCCGGGCTCGGGCTGTCCGACGCGATCGAGACGTAGACGTTGCCGGCCGCGTCCACGGCCGGGTAGACGTACTCGTTCGTCGGTCCGGTCTGGTTGGGCGTGCTGATCGTGACCGCGTCGGAGAAGGTCTGTCCGCGATCACGCGAGACCGCGAGCCTGATCTTCGTCGTACCACCGTTGTAGACGGCCCAGGCGGCGTACACGTGGTCCTGGTAGCGGTTGCCCGGGATGTGGTTCACCGCCACCCACTGCTTGTCCTCGACGAAGCCGAGGCTGAGGCTGGACCAGTTCGGAGCATGCTCGAGCGGCTGACCACCGTTGCCCTTGACCCAGTGCCGGCCGAGGTCGTCGCTGTACGAGATGGCGATGTTCGAGTTCGGGTGCAGGTTGACCCAGTACGGGTTGAACGGCAGCGTCACCTGGTAGACGCGTCCCTGGCTGTCGAACGCGGCGTTCGGGTCGGTGTTGTTCATCCAGCTGGGCGGCATCGCCTGGGTGCCGGTGGAGACGCAGTCGTAGCCCTGGACCTGGTTCGCAGCGACCCCGTGGCCGTTCTGGATCGTGTACGAGCCGAGGTGGAAGTCGTAGAACGTGGAGTACTTCTCGAAGAAGAACTTCGACGTGCCGACGAGGTCCTCCGTGCCGGGCTTGACGGCGATCCAGGACTCGGAGAAGTTCGCGTTGTACGCGCCCGGGCGGCAGGTGCCCGGCACGGGTGCGGTCGCGCCGTCCGGGACGGGATAGCCACCACCCTCCACGGGTCTGCTCACGACTTCGTTGGCGACCGGGACCGTTGCCTGCCAGAGCGGGCCGGCCGGGCCGGCGTTCGCCGAGCCCTGCCCTGCGGTGACCGTCACCACCGCGAAGCCGAACGTGATCACTGCCGACGCGATCCTGCTCATGTCCCCTACCGCCCCTCAGAACGCCGCGGACCCGACGATTCTCGTCCTCCGAACCAGCGGGGACAAGAAGTCGCGGCCACCAGGACCCGACAAGCGGAAGGGATCAGGACAGGCCGAGCGTCTCGATGGTGCGCTGGCGCATCTCCACCTTGCGGATCTTGCCGGTGACGGTCATGGGGAAGTCGTCGACGAGGAGGACGTAGCGGGGGATCTTGTAGTGCGCGAGCTTGCCGGTGGCGAACTCCCGCACGGCGGCGGCGTCCAGGTCGGGTGCGCCGTCGCGGAGCTTGATCCAGGCGCAGAGCTCCTCGCCGTACTTGGGATCGGGGACGCCGATCACCTGGACGTCGGCGATGTCCGGGTGGGTGTAGAGGAACTCCTCGATCTCGCGCGGGTAGATGTTCTCGCCGCCGCGGATCACCATGTCCTTGATCCGGCCGACGATGTTCACGTAGTCGTCGTCGCGCATCGTCGCCAGGTCACCGGTGTGCATCCAGCGCGCGGCGTCGATCGCCTCCGCGGTCTTCTCCGGCTCGTTCCAGTAGCCGAGCATCACCGAGTACCCGCGGGTGCACAGCTCCCCCGGCTCGCCGCGCGGCACCACCAGGCCGGTCACCGGGTCGACGATCTTCACCTCGACGTGCGGCAGCACCCGGCCGACGGTCGACGTACGGCGATCGAGGTCGTCGTCCATCCGGGTCTGCGTCGACACCGGCGAGGTCTCGGTCATGCCGTAGCAGATCGCCACCTCGGACATGTTCATGTCGGTGACGCAGCGCTTCATCACCTCGACCGGGCACGGCGACCCGGCCATGATCCCGGTCCGCAAGGACGACAGGTCGTACGTCGCGAACCCGGGCAGGTCGAGCTCGGCGATGAACATCGTGGGAACGCCGTACACACCGGTGCAGCGCTCGTCCTGGACCGCCCGCAGGGTCGCGGCCGGGTCGAACGCCGGGCCCGGGATCACCATGCAGGCGCCGTGCGTGGTGCAACCGAGGTTGCCCATCACCATGCCGAAGCAGTGGTAGAAGGGCACCGGGATGCAGAGCCGGTCGTCGGCACTGAACCCGATCGTCTCGGTGACGAAGTACCCGTTGTTCAGGATGTTGTGGTGCGACAGCGTCGCGCCCTTGGGGAAGCCGGTGGTTCCGGACGTGTACTGGATGTTGATCGGGTCGTCGAAGCTCAACGACGCAAGGCGTTCCGCGAGCTGCTCGGCGGTCGCCCCTGACGCGGCCGCGACCACCGCGTCCCAGTCCGGGGTGCCGATGAACACCACCTCCGACAGGGCCGGGCAGTCACCGCGGACCTCGTCGATCATCGCCCGGTAGTCACTGGTCTTGAACTCCGTCGCCGACACCAGCAGCCGCACGCCCGACTGGTTCAGTGCATAGGACAGCTCGTGCGTGCGGTAGGCCGGGTTGATGTTGACCAGGATCGCGCCGACCTTGGCCGTCGCGTACTGGGTGATCGTCCACTCCGCGCAGTTCGGCGCCCAGATCCCGACCCGGTCGCCCTTGGCGATGCCGCGCGCCATCAGGCCGCGCGCGACCACGTCGACGTCGCGGTTGAACGCGTCGTACGTCCACCGCCGCCCGGTGGCGACCTCGACCAGCGCCTCGCGGTCGCCGTACGCCGAGACGGTCCGCTCGAGGTTCTGCCCGATGGTCTCGCCGAGCAGCGGGACGTCGGAGATGCCGGACGTGTACGACGGTGCGTGATCGCTCATGCGGACCATCGTCGTCGCTCGCCAGAGCCCGGGCAACACGAGGAAACGCCACTGTGCAAGGCAAATTCGCCGTTGCTTGGCGGCAATGTCATAACGAACTCTGGTTGTCATCTGGATACGAAGCGTGGTCGATCAATTACCCTTGGAGGTGAGGTGGGAGACGCCATGGCATGGACAACCGATCCGCCCGCCCGTGCCGGTGGCCGCCCGAGCCGTGCGGTGGAGGCTGCCCAGGAGACGGCGGCTGTCGAGCAGCGCGTCCGGGTGCTGCGCGGCGTACTTTCCGCTGCGTTGGACAACTGCGTGCGCAGCGTCGACCTGGAGTCACTGAAGCGTCCGCCGCGCGCCGCCGAGCTCGAGCTGGCGGCCGCCGACCGCGAGCCGGTGCCGCTGCCCACCTGGTCGGAGTTCCGGCCCGAGCCGCCGGGTTCGGTGGGCCGGCTGCTGATCGGCAGCCGCCGGTTCGCGCGGCGCGTCACCGAGGCCGAGGACCGGTTCGCCGCCGCGATCGAGGCGCACCGCCGCGAGGAGGACGACCGGCGCCTGCGGGTACAGCGCGCCCAGCGCGAACGCGCCGAACGCCAGCGCCGGTACGACGCCGAGGTGGCCGAGCAGCACGCCCGCGTCGACGAGTTCCTGCAGGCCCTCCGGCAGCGCGATCGCCGGGCGGTGCGCCGGTACTTCCAGAACTCCTTCGACCACGTGCCCGAGCCGCCCGGGTTCCCGCGCGGCCGGCGGGTCGGCTACGCGCCGGAGTCCGGGCTGCTGGCGCTCGACTGGGACCTGCCGGAGCTCGCGATCGTGCCGGCGGCTTCGTCGTACCGGTATGACCGGACCGACGACACCATGACCGCGATCCCGCGGCCGGAGGCCGAGCGGCGGCTGCTCTACCAGCAGCTGGTCGCGCAGCTGGCGCTGCGTGCGCTGCACCTGGCATTCGGCTTCGACCGGTACGGCGTCGCGGACACGGTGGTGTTCGACGGGCACGTGGAGTCGGTCGACCTCGCCACCGGGCGGATGGTGCGGCCGTGCCTGATCACGTTGCGGGCCACCCGCGAGCAGTTCGAGCCGCTGGTGCTGGACCAGCTCGACCCGGTGGCCTGCGTCCGCGGCCACTTCGGCGCCGACGTGTCGCCGCACCCCGAGGAGCTGCAGCCGGTCGAGCCGGTATTGGAGGTCGACCTCACCGACCCGCGCACCATCACCCCGGTCGACGTGATCAGCGAGATCGACCGGCGGCCGAACCTGCTCGACCTGACCCCGGACGAGTTCGAGCACCTGGTCGAGAACCTGCTCAGCCGGATGGGCCTGGAGACCCGGCTCTTCCGCCCGCACGGCGACGGCGGCATCGACTGCGTCGCCTTCGACCCGGCTCCGGTGACCGGTGGGAAGATCGTCGTCCAGGCGAAGCTCTACACGAAGACCGTGCCGCCGGCCGCGGTCCGCGACCTGTTCGGCACCGTCACCGACGCGGGCGCGACGAAGGGCATCCTGATCACCACCGGCGGCTTCGGCCCGGCCAGCTACCGGTTCGCGAACGGCAAGCCGCTGCAGCTCATCGACGGCACCGGCCTGCTCGCCCTCTGCCACCGCCACGACATCCCCGCCCGCATTGTTCCGCGGGCCTCCTGACGCCTCAGCCGGTACGACGTCCGCCCGGGTGCGGCCGTCTCGCGGGCTGGATCAGTGGTTGACCGGACCGGCCAGACTCGTATCACAATGTGTACTGGGAACGCTACTCTGCGAGACAGGTGGAGGGAGCGCACGATGGAACAGGCATCGGACTCGATCTGGCACGGCCGGTCCGTCTCGAAGGGCACGGCCACGCCACCGGCCGCGGGCGGATCGCGGTCGTCGGCCCGGGAGGTAGTGATGGCGCTCGGTCGCCGGCACCGGCCGAATTACCGGCAGGGGCGCGCCCAGGAGGCGGCAGCCCGCACGGCGGAACTCATGGAGCGGCAGAACGCTCTGGACAACCTGCTCAGCGGCTACCTGGCCGAACCCTCGTTCGGGATCGACATGGACGGGCTGAAGCAGCCGCTGCCGGAGACGCCCGAGCTCGACTCCGGCGACACCGCGGCCCGGCCGGCACCGACCTGGGAGCACTACGCGCCGGACCAGCCACGCGGACTGGGCCGGCTGTTCAGCGCCGGAGCCTACGCCCGGCAGCGTGCGCAGGCGGTAAAGCTGTTCACGATGGCGGTCGACCACTACGAGTCGGCCGAGGCGGCGCGCAAGAAGCGGCTCGAGAAGGTGCAGGGCACGCACGCCGCGCTGGCGGCCCGGGCCCGTGAGCAGCACGCGAACATCGACCGGTTCGTCGCCGCGCTCCGCGACCGCGACCGCAAGGCGGTCAGCCGGTACTTCCAGCAGGTCCTCGACCAGCTCAGCGAGCCGGCCGGCCTGCCGGGGCACCGCCGGGCGGGGTACATGCCGGAGACCGGACTGCTCGCCGTCGAGTGGCAGCTGCCGACGATCGACGTCGTGCCCGAGATCGGGTCGTACCACTACGACGAGGCGGCCGACGACATCAGGTCGGCCGCGCGACCCGAGCCGGAGCGGCGGCGCAGCTACCAGCGGCTGATCGCCCAGCTCGCGCTGCGCGCCGTGCACGCGGTGGTCGGCGGCGACCGGTACGGCGTGGTGGAAGGCGTGGTGTTCAACGGGATCGTCGACACCGTCGACCCGGTGACCCAGCGCCGGGTCCGGCCGTGCCTGATCAGCCTGCGGACCACGCCGGCGCAGTTCACCGCGCTGGAGATCGCGCATCTCGACCCGGCGGCCTGCGCCCGCGACGAGCTCGCCGGCGAGCTGTCCTCGAGCCCGGAACGGCTGCAGCCGGTCGAGCCGGTGATGGACTTCGCCGACGCCGACCCGACCCGGATCCACCGCCGCCGGCTCTGACTCCGACCGGCGACGGTGCGACCCGGGGTCTGTCAGCGCTTCGGGCGTGCCTCCTCACCGGTGATGGCGAAGTTCTTGTCCATCTCGACCGTGACCCGCTCGCCGGCCTTGGTGACCAGGTGCGCCTCGTAGACGCCGTCGGAGTCGGTCTCGACCCGCTGGATCGTCGCGCCCGGGTACTTCGCCAACGCGGCCGCCCTCGCCTTGGCCGCGGTGTCGCCGGTCAGCAGCTTCTCGTCCGGCCGCTGGCTCTTCGTCTCGTCGACGGTGCCGTTGCCGGGCCCCGTGCCGCCGTCGGCCGGCGCGCCGTACCCGGATGTGCCGCCACTCTGGGACGGCGTCGGGTCGGCGGCGTTCGCACTCAGCGCGCCGGCGAGCACACCTCCCGCGAGCAGGCCGCTCGCGAGCAACGCCGCGCCGGTGAACCACCGTCGCTTCTGGTTCTGCATTCGTCGTACTCCCTCTGACTGCCGCGGCGACCTGGTCGGCGCCGCTCCTGACCTCCACGGTGCGGACCGGACCTGTGCCGGGGCTGGCGGCAATCTGGCGATGTGCTGGGAATCGCACGACGACCGCATCGCCGGGCGGGCGGTTTCCTGGATGATGCTTCGATGAGGACGTTCGTGGTGAGCGACATCCACGGGCACGCCGACGTGCTGCGCGCCGCGCTGCGGCGGGCCGGGCTGACCGACGACGCCGGCGACTGGGCCGGCGGCGACGCGCGGCTGTGGTTCCTGGGCGACTTCTTCGACCGCGGCCCGGACGGGATCGGCGTCGTCGACACAGTCCGGCGACTCGCCGCGCAGACCGCCGGCGTGCGGGCGCTGCTCGGCAACCACGAGATCCTTGCCCTCGGCATGCACCGGTTCGGCAGCACCGAGGTCCCGTACGACGGCCTGCTGCCCCGCAGCTTCGAACGCAGCTGGGTACTGAACGGCGGTCGCGACCGCGACCAGGAACGTCTCACCGGCGAGCACATCGAGTGGCTGCTCGGCCTGCCCGTGCTCGCACTAGAGGCCGGCCATCTGCTGATGCACTCCGACAACGTCGAGTACCTCGACTGGGGCAACACCATCGACGAGATCAACAGCGCGGCACGCGCGGACCTGCACTCCGACGACATCACCGTGTGGTGGGAGGCCTGGCGCCGGATGACGTCGCGCTACGACTTCCGCGGCCGCCGCGGCGCGGACGTCGCCGCCAAGCTGCTCCGCAAGCTCGGCGGCCGGCGGATCGTGCACGGCCACAGCGTGATCGCCGAGCTGGCCGGGGTGGAACCGGCCGAGCTAACCGGCCCCGTCCTGTACGCCGGCGGCCGGGTGCTCGGCATCGACGGCGGCGTCTTCGACGACGGCCCGTGCCTGGTGGTCGAGTTACAGCCGCTCAGCTGATCCGGCCAGGCCTGTCACAGATGTGACGAGGCACCAGCAGTACGCGTCATCCATGGACAGCGCGCGCACCGGACTGCGACTGTCACCTGCGCACCCGGTGGTGCGCGGAGGCTACCCGCCCGGTCGCCGCGCACCGCCACCATCACTCCGGCCGGACGACGTTCACCTTGAACCGGGTGAGGTCGGCGTCGAAGGTCACGACGTCCGCGCCCTGCTCCAGCGCGATCGCCGCGAGATGCGCGTCGGTCACCAGGTTTCCGCCTGTTCCGGAACTCGCAAGCATGGTGCGCAGCGTGATGAAGTGATGGATCGTCGGCTCGATGACGACCGCGTTCGGCTGCGACAACCAGGCGTCGAGGACGTCGGCCGCCTCGTTCACCGACAACGGCGTGGCGAAGATGCCGGGATGCGTGCTGATCCTGAGGAACGCGAGCATCACCACCCAGCAGAAGACAACGGCCTCGTCGCCGTCCAGCGCGTCGTCGAGCCAGGTCCGGGCCGCCTCATGGTGCGGAACGTCCCGGTTGACCGCGTAGAGCAACACATTCGCGTCGAGCAGCTTCACCGGCCGGCAACCATCTTCCGGCGGATCTCCTCGTCGGCCAGATCATCGGCAACGCGAAGGGCGTGGTCGAGCGGAACTGCCGGCTGTCCCATGCCGAACGTTGGCGTGCGGAATCCCGTCCGCCGCCGGCCACCGGTCAGGCCCTTGCGCAGCGCGGAGTTGACCGCCTCTTTGAACGTGAGATCGCGCTCGCTCATCAGCTTCTGCACGAGCGCGGCCACGTCCGGGTCGAGCGTGATGGTCGTTCGCATGTCTTGCATCATAGCATCATCCCGATTGATGCCCTGATGCATCACAAACTGTCTTCGGGCGGATCGCTTCCGACTTGCCGGCGGGCCGTACCGTTGGAGGGATGACCTCTTCCGGCCGCACCCGTCCACGCACCCTCGCCGAGGCGCTGCGCGGCTGGGACGACGCCGCGATCGGCCGACTGGTGCGGGCACGGCCCGATCTGGCGACGCCGGTGCCGGGTGACACCAGCCAGCTCGCGGCCCGGGCGGCCACCCACTCGTCGGCGGCGCGGGCGATCAACCGGCTGGACGAGTTCGCGGTCGACGTACTCGAGGCGCTGTCGGCGTTGCCCGAGCCGGTCGACGTGCCGACGCTGGCTCGCGGGGTGGACCAGCCGGCCGAGATCGTCGTACCGAGGCTGGCGGAGCTGCGGGCACTCGCGCTGGTGTGGGGGTCGGACGACGACCTGCGGCCGATCCGGGCGGTGCACGAGCTGCTCGGGCCGACTCCGGCCGGGCTCGGGCCGGTGACCACGCGGCACTTCGGCGACCTGGACCAGCTGATCGCCTCGGCCGGTCCGGACGCGCGGGCCGTGCTGGACAAGCTGACCTGGGGGCCGCCGACCGGACAGGTCGAGAAGGCCGACCGGCCGGTCACGATCGCGTCCGCGCGGACGCCGGTGGAGCGGCTGCTGGCGCGCGGGCTCGTCGTAGCGAAGGACTCCACCACGGTGGCGCTCCCCCGGCAGATCGGGCTGCACCTGCGCGGCGGCCGGGTGCACCCGTCGACGCGACCGCTGCCGCCGCCGCTGACCGGCAAGCCGGTGTCCGCGTCGATCGCGGACCGGGCCGCGGCCGGCGCCGCGCTCGACCTGGTCAGCAATGTCGAGCACCTGCTGGACCGGCTCGGCGCGGAGCCGGTGCCGGTGCTGCGGACCGGCGGGATCGGCGTCCGCGAGCTACGGGCGCTGGCGACGAAGGCGGCCGTCGAGGAGCCGGTCGCCTGCATGCTGCTGGAGATCGCGTACGCCGCCGGCCTGGTCACCGAGGTCGAGGCGGGTAGCGCGGAGCTGTGGCTGCCGACGCACGCGTACGACGACTGGCTGGAGCTCGATCTCGCCCACCGTTGGGCGACCCTGGTGGAGGCGTGGTTCACCGGCCTGCGCGCGATCGGCCTGGTCGGGCGCCGCGACGCGGGCGGGGCGACCGCGGCCGCCCGGGACCGCCTGGTGAACGCCCTCGCACCCGACCTGGAGCGGCTGCTCGCGCCGGAGATCCGGGAGCTGACGCTGCGCGCGCTCGCCGCGGCGGGCTCCGGATCGGCGCCCGCCGAGGAGGACGTGGTCACCTGGGTCGCGTGGCACCGCCCGCGGCGCGGCGGCCCGTTCCGCGACGACCTCACCCGGTGGACCCTGACCGAGGCCGCGCTGCTCGGCGTCACCGCCCTCGGCACGCTGACCTCGCACGCGCACGCGCTGCTCGTCGGGACCGACCTGGCCGCGGCGATCTCGCCGCTGATCCCCGAACCCGTCGACCACCTGCTGCTGCAGGCCGACCTGACCGCCGTCGCCCCCGGACCGTTGCGCCGCGAGGTGTACGACGAGCTGACCGCGATGGCGGACGTGGAGTCCCGCGGCGGCGCCGGCGTGTTCCGGTTCGGCGACGCCTCGGTACGACGGGCGCTCGACCACGGCCGCAGCGCCGAGGAGTTGCACGCGTGGCTGTCGCGGCACTCGCGGACGCCGGTTCCGCAGCCGCTGAGCTACCTGATCGACGACGTCGCGCGGCGGCACGGCGTGCTGCGCATCGGCACCGCGTCGACGTACCTGCGCTGTGACGACGAGGCCGTGCTGAGCGGGTTGCTGACCACCGGTCCGGCCGGGGTCGCGTTCCGCCGGATCGCGCCGACGGTGCTGGTGTCGGCGTCGCCACCGGACGTCGTACTGGTGCGGTTGCGGGAGGCGGGGCTGGCGCCGCTGGCGGAGTCAGGCGACGGCACGTTGCACGTGACGGCGCAGGCCCGGCGCGGGAAGCCGCCGCGGCGGCGGACCGGGCGCGACCTGGGCGACGTGCGGACCGACCTGTCCGACGACGAGGTGGCCGCGGTGATCACCCGGATCCGGCACGGCGACCGGATCGCGGCCGAGCGTCCGTCGACCGAACCCGGCCCGCCGGCACCGGCCGAGACGATCGGGGTGCTGGGCGCCGCGGCCGAGGGCAACCTGCGCACCTGGATCTCCTACGTCGACCACAACGGGCTCGCCGCCGAGCGAATCGTCGTACCGTCTCGCGTTGCCGACGGCTGGCTGACCGCGTACGAAGACGCAGCCAACATCGATGAGGGCGACCAGCCGAGGACCTACGCCCTGCACCGCATCGCCGCCGCCCGCCTCATCGAGACGGGCACAGTCGAGGAGCCTGAGTGACCGACGGACCGTTGATCGTCCAGTCCGACAAGACGCTGCTGCTGGAGACGGCGCACGAGTCGGCCGACGAGTGCCGCAAGGCGATCGCGCCGTTCGCCGAGCTGGAGCGGGCGCCGGAACACGTGCACACGTATCGCCTTACCCCGTTGGGTTTGTGGAACGCGCGCGCCGCCGGCCACGACGCCGAGCAGGTGATCGACGTGCTGCTGCGGTACAGCCGCTACCCGGTGCCGCACTCGCTGCTCGTCGACATCGCCGAGACCCTCGACCGGTACGGCCGGCTGCGGCTGGAGAAGCACCCGCAGCACGGCCTGGTGCTGATCTCGATCGACCGCCCGGTGCTCGAGGAGGTCGTCCGCAGCCACAAGGTCAAACCGTTGCTCGGGGCAAGGATCGACGACGACACCGTGGTCGTGCACCCGTCCGAGCGCGGCCACCTGAAACAGCTGCTGCTGAAGCTGGGCTGGCCGGCCGAGGACCTCGCCGGGTACGTCGACGGCGAGGCGCACCCGATCGGCCTGGTCACCGACGGCTGGGCGCTGCGGCCCTACCAGCAGCAGGCGACGGACGCGTTCTGGCACGGCGGTTCGGGCGTCGTGGTGCTGCCGTGCGGCGCCGGCAAGACCCTGGTCGGCGCGGCCGCGATGGCGCAGGCGTCGGCGACCACGCTGATCCTGGTGACGAACACGGTCTCGGCCCGGCAGTGGAAGGACGAGCTGATCAAGCGCACCACGCTGACCGAGGACGAGATCGGCGAGTACTCCGGCGCCCGCAAGGAGGTCCGCCCCGTCACGATCGCGACGTACCAGGTGATGACGACGCGCCGGAAGGGCGTGTACCCGCACCTGGAGCTGCTGGACGCGCGCGACTGGGGCCTGATCGTGTACGACGAGGTGCACCTGCTGCCGGCGCCGATCTTCCGGATGACCGCGGACCTTCAGGCGCGCCGGCGGCTCGGCCTGACCGCGACGCTGGTCCGCGAGGACGGCCGCGAGGGCGACGTGTTCAGCCTGATCGGGCCGAAACGGTACGACGCGCCGTGGAAGGACATCGAGACGCAGGGCTGGATCGCGCCGGCGGACTGCGTCGAGGTGCGCGTCGACCTGGCTCACGAGGAGCGGTTCGTCTATGCCACGGCCGAGCCGGAGGACCGCTACCGGCTGGCCGCGTGCACGCCGGCGAAGTCCCGGCTGGTGGGGCAGATCGCCGAGCACCACCAGGGTGAGCCGCTGCTGGTGATCGGCCAGTACATCGACCAGCTCGACGAGCTCGCCGAGAAGCTGGACTGCCCGGTGATCAAGGGCGAGACCACGGTGAAGGAGCGGCAGCGGCTGTTCAACGCGTTCCGGATGGGTGAGCTCGACCGGCTCGTCGTGAGCAAGGTGGCGAACTTCTCCATCGACCTGCCGGAGGCCTCGGTCGCGATCCAGGTCTCGGGAACCTTCGGGTCCCGGCAGGAGGAGGCGCAGCGACTCGGCCGGGTGCTCCGCCCGAAGGCCGACGGCCGGACCGCCCGCTTCTACTCGATCGTCGCGCGGGACACGATCGACGCCGAGTTCGCCGCCCACCGGCAGCGGTTCCTGGCCGAACAGGGCTACGCCTACACGATCATCGACGCGGAGAACCTCTTCGCCTAGGCTGCTGGCCCATGAGCGCCCAGCCGCGGTCGACCCAGCCGCGATCGACCCCGTCGCGGTCGATCTTCCGCAGCCCGGTCGAGTTGGCCCGTACGACGCTGCTGGCGGCGGTCGCCGTACCGCTGTCGGTCTTCGAGGTGGCGCGGACGCTGCCGAAGGTCGCCGACGCGCTCGTACGGCTGGCCGATCCGGACGGGCCGCTGGAGCGGCTCAGCGGGATCGCCGACGCGACGCCCGCGCTGCACCGGATCGACGCGCACCTGGAACGGCTGTCCGGCCTCGAGCAGCTGGCCGAGGCGGTGCCGAGCCTGCAGGCGATCGCCGCCGCCACCGACGACCTGAACGAGCTGGCCCGCTCCGCGGCGCTGCTGCCGCTGCTGTCCGGGCAGGCCGAGGTGATCGGCGACCAGGCGACCGCGATCACCGAGTGGCTGGAGCGGTTCGGGCCGGTGCTGGAGCGGCTGGTCGACACCGTCGGCACCCTCGAGTCCACGGTCGTGGTGCTGCGCGACACGCTCGGCCCGATCCAGGCCACCACCGAGCGGCTGAACCGGGTCCTCCCCGGCGGCCGCCGGCGCGAGACCGTCCCGCTCCAGTAGGGGCTTGCCCAGGGCAACCTCAGGGTCCGTCCCTGGCGCGCTGACAGCGTTGTCTACCTACCGTCGAAACGGTGGGGACACTAGTCGCGGAGAAGGTGGAAGTACCGGTCGAGACCCGGCCGGTCGCACGACGGGCGTCGTACTGGCGGGTGGCGCGGGAGGCGCTGCTGCTGGCCGTGATGTACGCCGTCTACAGCGCGGGGCGGATCTACGCCGCGGCGCACAGCGGTTCGGCATACGACAACGCGCATCGGCTGGTCGGCTGGGAACGCGCGCTCGGGCTGCCGAGCGAGGCGAGCGTCCAGCACGCGGCGCTGCAGGTGCCGCACCTGGCGCAGGCGGCGAACCTCTACTACGCGGGCGTGCACTTCCCGCTCACCGCCGCGGTGCTGATCTGGCTGGCGGCGAGGCGCCCGCCGGTCTATCCGCGGGTGCGCTGGACGTTGATCGCGCTGACCGCGCTCGCGCTGGTCGGGCACACGATCTTCCCGCTCGCGCCGCCGCGGATGCTGCCCGGACTCGGCTGGGTGGACACCGGGATCCGGTTCGGCCAGTCGGTGTACGGCCCGACCGCTCAGAGCGGGATGGCGAACCAGTTCGCGGCGATGCCGAGCCTGCACGTCGGCTGGGCCGCGCTGGTCGCGATCGCGATGATCATGGTGACCCGCAGCCGCTGGCGCTGGCTGTGGATCGCGCACCCGGTGCTGACGTTCGCCGTCGTGGTCGTCACCGCCAACCACTACCTCCTCGACGGCCTGGTCGCGCTCACCCTGCTGGCGTGCTGCCTGCCGATCCTGGTCCGCCGCGGTAATTCGGTGTCGCCGATCGTCGTACTCGGGTAGCGTTTTCGGGCTCCCAACGGCTGCCGCACGAATGCGGAGGTTCCGGCGTGCCCGAAGACAACCACGATCCGATACTCACCACCGAACGCGCGCACCTGACGACGTCCCGCGAGGCGCTCGCCGCGATGCGCGCCAAGACCGGCTCGCTGGATATCGCGAGTGCCGACCCGCTGAACACCGAGTTCCTCAAGGCCGCGCTGTGGCGGCGGATGAAGGAGCTCGAGGACGACCCGGATGTCCCGCTGTTCTTCGGCCGGCTCGACTACGAGCAGCGCGGTCAAGAAGAACCGGCGGAGACGTTCCACATCGGCCGCCGGCACGTGAACGACTCGGCCGGCGAGCCGCTCGTGGTGGACTGGCGCGCGGACATCTCGACGCCGTTCTACCGCGCCAGCCGGACCGAGCCGATGAACGTGCTCCGCCGGAGGCGGTTCGGTTACACGCACGGCGAGATGACGGCGTACGAGGACGAGGACCTCACCTCCGCCCCCGCCGTTGACGAGCACTCCGACATCCTGGACGCGGAGATCGAGCGGCCGCGTTCAGGCCCGATGCGCGACATCGTCGCGACCATCCAGCCCGAGCAGGACGTGATCGTCCGGTCCGGCATCGACGACACGGTCTGCGTGCAGGGCGCGCCCGGAACCGGGAAGACCGCGGTCGGGCTGCACCGCGCGGCCTACCTGCTGTACGCGTATCGCGACCAGCTCAGCCGGCAGGGCGTGCTGGTGGTCGGGCCGAACGCGAGCTTCCTGCGCTACATCGGCGACGTGCTGCCCGCGCTCGGCGAGATCGAGGCCCGCCAGACCACCGTCGAGCAGCTCGTCGCGCGGGTGCGGATCGCCGGACCCGGCCCGGCCGACCTGCTCAAGGGTGACGCCCGGATGGCCGAGGTGCTCCACCACGCCGTCTGGTCGCAGGTCGGGCAGCCGGCCGAGGCCCTCGTCGTGCCGCGCGGCTCGAACCGCTGGAGGGTGCCGGCGTACGAGGCCGCCGAGATGGTCGACGAGCTCCGCACCAGAGGCATCCGGTACGGCGCCGGGCGTGCCATGTTGCCGCAACGGCTGGCCCACGCCGTGCTGCTCCGGATGGAAGCGGCGGGTGACTCCCCCGACGACCGGGTGCAGAACGCGGTCGCGCGCAGCCGCCCGGTCAAGGCGTACGCCGACGCGCTGTGGCCCGCGATCGACCCGGCGAAACTCGTCTTCCGGCTGCTCACCGACGCCGCCTACCTGGCGCGGCACGCCGCCGGCATCCTGACCGCCGACGAGCAGGCGGCGCTGCTGTGGGCGAAACCGCCGCGCTCGGCGGGCGCCGCGAAGTGGTCGGTGGCGGACGCCACGCTGATCGACGAGGTCGCCGACCTGGTCGAGCGCACGCCCTCGCTCGGCCACGTGGTGCTGGACGAGGCGCAGGACCTGTCCGCGATGCAGCTGCGCGCCGTCGGGCGGCGCTGCTCGACCGGCTCGATGACCGTGCTCGGCGACATCGCCCAGGGCACCACCCCGTGGGCCACACCGTCGTGGGAGGAGGCGCTGCGCCACCTCGGCAAGACCGGCGCCCACCTGGAGGAGCTGACCGCCGGCTTCCGGGTGCCCGGTGACGTGATCGAGTACGCCGCCCGGTTGCTGCCGTCGATCGCGCCCGGCCTCACCCCGCCGACCGCCGTACGACGTGCCCGCGGCGAGCTCAGCATCACCCGGGTGGACGCCGGCCTCGACGCGGCCGCCGACACGGTGCTGGCCGTCATCGGCCGGGCCGGCTCGATCGGGTTCATCGTGCCCGACGCACTGGTCGACGACGCCCGGAAGGCCTTGCAGGCAAGGGAGATCAGCTACGCGGTGCTCGGCGACGACGACGATGTGGAGGCGCACGTCGACGTCGTACCGGCCGGGCTGGCGAAGGGTCTCGAGTTCGACCACGTCGTGCTCGCCGAGCCTGCCGCGATCGTCTCCGGCGAGGCCGACGAACGTACCGGCCTGCGGCGGTTGTACGTGTGCCTCACCCGCGCGGTGATGTCCCTGGCGGTGCTGCACACGGAGCCGTTGCCGGTCCAGCTCGACTGACGGTGTGCCCGCGTCACAGCGCGGCCCAGGTGGCGGTGATGTCGGCCGCGACGTCGTGCAGGAGCCGGAGGTAGGTGTCGACGAGCGGGGTGAGTGCGGTGTCGTCCGGCGTCGCGGCGTAGAGCCGGCGGTGCAAGCCGGGCGAAGCCAGGGCGCGGTGCGTGGTGCCGGGAACGTGCGTCAAGGCCGGTCGTGAGACGAGGGCGACGCCGATGCCGGTACCCACCAGGGCCTGCGCGACGTCGTAGGACTCCGTCTGGAACCGCACGTTGGGGGTGAAGCCCGCTGTCGCCGCGGCGCGGTCGAACTGTGCGCGGGCGGCGTGTCCCGCCCGGATGGTCACCCAGGCCTCGTCGCGTAGGTGCTGGAGGCGGACCGCGGGCGTGCCGGCGTGATCGGTCACCAGGGGGTGCACGTGGTCCAATCCGCCTGTGCGGCATACGTTGAACTGTGAGCGGACGAGATGACGAGGTCCAGATCGCGGCGCGGGCCGTGCGCCTCCCGGGGAATCTCGTCGTACCCGGCAACGCTGCCGGCGTGGTGGCGTTCGCGCACGGCAGCGACAGCAGCCGGCACAGCCCGCGCAACCAGTTCGTCGCCGCGGTGCTGCAGCGGGCCGGACTGGCGACGCTGCTGTTCGACCTGCTCACGCCGGACGAGGCGGCCGACCGGCGCAACGTGTTCGACATCCCGCTGCTCGCGGGCCGGCTGACCGCCGCCCACGACTGGATCGGCACCCGGGCCGAGCTGGTCGGGCTGCCGATCGGCTACTTCGGCGCCAGCACCGGCGCCGCCGCGGCGCTCCGGTCGGCGGCCGGCCCGGTCGACGTCGCGGCGGTGGTGTCGCGCGGCGGCCGGGTCGATCTCGCCGGTCCGCACCTGGCGGCGGTCTCCGCGCCCACGCTGCTGATCGTCGGCGAGCGCGACCCCGACGTGCTCGACCTGAACCGGGCCGCCCAGCGCGAACTGACGTGCGCCAACCGGCTGGACGTGGTCCCCGGCGCCACCCACCTCTTCGAGGAACCCGGCACCCTCGAACAGGTCGCCGCCCTGGCCCGCGACTGGCTGGTCACCTACCTCACCCGATGACCGGCACGCCGCCCACACGCGACGGGAAATTCTGGCCGCTGGTGTGATCGGGTTTCAGGTGGTGCGGAGCTGGGACTCGGCGTCGGCGAGGAGCTCGACCACCCGGGCGCCGAAGGCGGCGTCGACGGGGTGCGGGATGCCTGACTCGGCGGCGGCGACGAGCTCGGAGGCGGCGATCGCCAGGGACTGCGCCGCGGGGGTCGCGCTGTCCGGGCGGACTGTGGTGCCGGAGTCTCCCCACAGGCCGAGCTCGGCGTTCGCGCCGGCGGGCGGGGCGAACAGCGACAGGCTGGCGGTGCTGGTCGCGCCTGACTCGTGCGTGACCACCAGGTGCACCAGGTCGCCGGCGCCGGCGACGGCGGTCAGCGACACCACCGGGCCAAGCACCGCCGTCAGGTTGGACAGCGCGTGCGGGCCGATGTCCCACAACGCGCCACGCTCGCGCCGCCACGGCGACTCCGCGAACGGGTTGCCCGGGGTGTCGAGCGCGGCGATCATCCGCACCCAGCCGCCCCGCCAGCCACCGGTGGCAGCGGCGGCGGCGAACCACGAGCGCGACTCCGGCGTGAACCGGTCGGTGAAGAACACCACCGACGCGACGCCCTCCGCCTCGGCCTCGGCGACCACCTCGCGCGCGTCCTCCGCGGTCAGCGCGACCGGCTTGTCCAGCAGCAGGTGCTTGCCGATCGCGGCGGCCTGGACCGCCATCGGAGCCTGCACGGCGGGCGGTACCGCGAACGCGACCGCGTCCACGTCCTCCAGCAGCGCGCCGTAGTCGTCATACCCCGCCACCCCCAGCCGGCCGGCCAGCTCGGAAGCCCGGGTGGCGTGCCGGCCCCACACCCCGACCAGCTCCACCCCCTCCGCCGCGAGCAGTCCGGGACCGTGCGCAATGGTCGCCCAGGGGCCGGTTCCGACCAGGCCGAAGCGCATGTGTGACCTCCGGGTGACGGGGTTATATCGCTTTGGCCACGACCATAGCCCGGGTCGGAATCCGCTGGGGATAAGGCCCATTCGGAGTGTCACACTCGCGGCCATGGAGCTGCGTGACCGGTGGAATCACCTGCTGCCGGACGCGAAGCCGCTCGGCGAGGATCTGCTGGCGCGTTATAACGAACCGCATCGCGCGTACCACGACCAGCGGCACCTGACCGAGGTGCTGGAGACCATCGACGCGCTCGAGGACGAGGCGACCGACGCCGACACCGTGCGGCTCGCGGCCTGGTTCCACGACGCCGTCTACGACCCGGAGGCCGGCCCGGGTGAGAACGAGGAGGCGTCCGCCCAGCTCGCCGAGGCCGAGCTCGCGGCGTACGGCCTCGACGCCGCGCAGGTCACCGAGGTCGGCCGCCTGGTCCGGCTCACCGCTGCGCACCACTGCGCGGACGGCGACGCCAACGGCGCGGTGCTGTGCGACGCCGACCTGCGCGTGCTGGCCAGCGGTCCGCGGCGCTACGACGAGTACGCCGGCGACGTCCGGCGCGAGTACGCGCACGTCGCCGACCGGGACTTCGCCCGCGGCCGGTCGGCGATCCTGGAGCGGATCGCCGAGGGCCGGATCTTCGCGACCGAGCCGGCGCACGATGCCTGGGACCGGCCGGCCCGCGACAACCTCGGCCGTGAGCTGGCGGTGCTGCGGCCGGCCGCGATCAACCGCTGGGCCGGGCTGGTCCCGCTCGGCTACCTGGGCGCGTCGCTCGGGCTGGTCGCCGGAGCCGCGCTGCTGCTCGGCCGCGGCCTGGCCGCCGCGCCGAACTGGCCCGCACCGGACACCGACCGGCAGATCGCCTGGTGGGTTCCGGTCGCCGGCCTCGCAGCGATCGCGCTCGCGCTGACCGCGTGGCTGCGGAAGGCCTCGCCGAAGGTGATGCTGGCACTCTGCGCGCCGCTCGCGCTCGGCGGCGCCGCCGGGATCGTGCTGAGCTGGATCCGCTGGCCGGACCGGCCGCTCGAGACCGCGATGAGCGAGCGCTGGCCGTACCTGCTGCTGGCGTCGATCGCGGCGCTGATCGGCGGGGCGCTGCTGGCGGTCGGCTGCCGGCTGCGCACCACCACGCCGTACTCGGGCACCCCGCCGAAGCCGGCCGGTGTCGCGGTGGTGGCGGTGATCGGCGTGCTGCTCGGCTGGGTCTCGATGGCCGCCGGCGAGCCGTTCGTCCAGGCCCGGCTCGAGGAGGCCAACACCAGCAGCGACGTGGCCACCGCACCACCGGCCACCACCGCGCCGGTGCGGCTCGACGGCGAGATCGCCTGGACCGCGGACCTGAGCGGCCCGGGCACGATCGCCGGCACCGCCGGCGGAGTCGCGCAGCTGCGGCCGGACGGCGTGGTCACGCTCGACGCCGCCACCGGCGAGCGCCGCTGGACGTATCGCCGGGCCGACGTCACCGGAGCCGACGGACACGCCGGGCACGGCATGGTGGTGTCCGCCGACCGCCGGGTGCTCGCCGTGCACCTGCCGGGCGAGTCGGGCTCGATCGAGCTCCCGACGTACGCCGTGCTCGACGCGGTCACCGGCGCGGTGCTCGCCGAGCTGCACGCCGACGGCGCCGCGCTGGCGGTCGACCACGACGTGCTGGTGGTCGCCGACGGCGACCAGGTCGTCGGGTACCCGGTCAGCGGCGACGAGCACTGGCGGACCCGGTCCGTCTGCCCGGTCACGCGGGCCGTGATCGCCGCCGGCACCGTCGTGGTCGCGAGCTCGTGCGGCACGACCGGCGCGGACACCCTGCGCGGCCTGGCCACGGCCGACGGCGCACCGCGGTGGAGCGCCGAGCTCGACAATCACGGCCAGTCGGCCGGTGACTCGCCGTCCGAGTACCGGATCGGGGCGCTGGCGGTGGTCCCGGACAGCCGTCAGGTCGCCGGACTCGGCTGGAGCGCGGACGCCGGCGGCACGCTCTACCAGTGGGTCGTGGATTCGGGTTCCGGTTCGGTGACCTGGCCGCCCGGACCGCTGCCCGGCTCACCCCGGCCCGGGTTCGGCCCGGCCGGCTGCGAGTCGGGCCTGCTGGCCAGCCGCGCGAGCGTCGTCGTGGTCGCCTGCCGCGCCGCCGTGGCCGGCCGCCCCCAGGTGTACGACGTCACCGCGGCGAATCCGTCCGATGGCACGCCTCTGTGGCACCACCTGCTCGACGTACCGCTGGAGCAGCAGCACGCCGACTACCCAGCGCGGGGGTTCGCGCTGCTGCCCGACGGCCGGGTCGTCACGGTTCGGGCGAGCGACGGCAAGTGCGTCCCCGTCACGATCAGCACAGTCGGCCCCGCGCCGCACCGTCTGACGGGGACCGGCGCGCTCACCTGTACCTCCCCCACGGTCACCGTCGCCGGCGGCCACCCGGTGCTCGCCGACCAGAGGCGCTTGCTGGCGTTGCGTTAGGTCTTGCGGGCGCGCAGGCCGGAGGCGATCAGGCGCCGGACCAGCTCGCGGCTCGGCACCGGTACCGCGCCGGCCGCGACCAGGGCGTCGTACCGCTCGGACGGGACGTCGTAGTGGTCCCGGTCGAAACCGCGCGCCGGGATCCCGCAGGAGCGCGCGAACTCGTGGAGCTCGTCCAGCGAGGTGTCGCTGACCAGGTGCGACCAGACCCGGCCCCAGCCGGGCCACACGGGCGGGTCGATGAGAATCATGCGGTCGCGGTCCGGGCCAGCCGGTCGCCCTCGGCGTCCAGCAGGTTCCGCCAGGCGCGGACGAAGCGGGTGTCGACGTACGCCTTTGTCCAGGAGCCGTCCTTGCGCACCGACGACCCGACGTGGAACCGCCGGATCCCGCTGCCCAGCAGCCACGGCACGTGCTCGGGCCGCAGGCTGCCGCCGGCCATCGCGAGCCGCGCGGCCACCGGGTCCTGACCGGCCAGCCGGCACAGCTCGTCGAGCCCCTCCGGCACCCCGCGCACCGACCCGGCGGTCAGGACGCAGTCCAGCCCGGGCAGCTCGCGCAGCGCCCGCCAGGCAGCCCGCGCCTCCAGCGTCGCGTCGATCGCCCGGTGGAACGTCCACGGCGTACCCGGGAACGCCGACACGAGCGCAGCGCACACCTCGACGTCGACCTCCGCGTCCGGCGTCAGGAACCCGAGCACGAACCCGGACGCGCCGGCCGCGAGGTACGACGCGGCGAGCCCCTGCAGGCGGGCCAGATCGGCCCCGGTGGCGGTGTACGTGTCGGTCAGCCGGAGCATCACCCGGACCGGGAGGTCGGTGCTGCGGCGGATCGCGCTCACCGTCGCCACGTCCGGGCTCAGCCCGTCGGCGTCCATCGCCGCGCAGACCTCGATTCGGTCGGCCCCGCCGGCCTGGGCGGCCTCGGCGTCGGCGGAGTGCAGGGCGATCACTTCGAGGAGTGTGCTCATGTCACGGCCCATCATGTCGTGCCGGTCCGCGCCCGTGCGGCAGACATTCCGCTTGTGTCGCCGACTGGAGTTCTGTATCGTTCTAGTAGAACGTTTTAGAAGAACGATTCAGAAGGAGCTCGACCGATGCCACCGGCAGTGACGATCAAGACGGTCGCGCAGGCGGTCGGCGTGTCGCCGTCGACGGTCTCGAACGCGTACAACAAGCCCGGCCAGCTCTCCGCCGCGCTGCGCGAGCGGATCCTCGCCGTCGCGGACGATCTCGGGTACGCCGGCCCCGACGCCACCGCCCGCGCGCTGCGCAGCGGCCGCGCCGGATCGATCGGCGTGCTGTTCACCGACCGGCTGTCGTACGCGTTCTCCGACCCGTTCGCGGTCGCCTTCCTCGCCGGTGTCGCCGCCGAGGCGGAGCGGACCGCGACCAGCCTGCTGCTGATGCCGGTGAGCAACCCCGACGACGAGCCCGCCGCGATCGCCGTACGGCAGGCCGCCATCGACGGCGCCGTGGTGTTCTGCGTCGAGGAGGGCCACCCCGCGCTCGGCACGCTGCGCGCCCGCGACATCCCGATCTCCAGCACCGACCGGGCCGACGACCCGGACGCGCGCTGGGTCGCCATCGACGAGAGCGCCGCGGCCGCGTCGGTCGGCGCGCACCTGGCGCGTCTCGGGCACCGCGACATCGCGGTCCTGCTCGACACCAACCGCCCGGCCGGGTCGGCGGCGCAGCCGATCGACCGCGCCGACATCACCTGCGTCAGCTGCGGCCTGCGGATGGACGGCCTGCTCAGCGCGGTGCCCGGCGCGCGGATCCGGATCGCCAGTGCCGGGCACAACGCGGTCGAGTCCGGCCGCGTCGCGGCCGAGCTGCTGCTCGACTCCCAGGACCGCCCGACCGCGATCGCCGCGTTCAGCGACGTGCTCGCGCTCGGCGCGATCGAGGCGATGCGGGCCCGCGGCCTCACCGCCGGCCGGGACATCAGCGTCACGGGTTTCGACGACGTCCCCGCCGCCGAGGCCGCCGGGCTCACCACCGTCCGTCAACCGGTCGCCGAGAAGGGCCGGCTGGCCGCCCGCCAGCTGCTCTCCCCCGGCGACGTCGACCCCCAGATCCTGCTGCCGACCGAACTGATCGTCCGGTCCAGCACAGGTCCGGCACCCCGCCGGTAACCATCGAGAAGGAAGCGCACCATGTCGTACTTCATCACCACCACCGCAGTAGAGAACACCCGCAGCCTGGCCCAGTCCGCGCTGCCCGACGCACCGGTCGTCCCCGATCCACCCGCACGACCGGCCACCGTCCGCGCCCGGCTCAGCGAGGCCCTCCGCACGGCGGCGCGCCACGAGCTCCGCCTCGCCGACCGCATCGACCCCCGCTGCGAACCCCAGCTGAGCTGACCGGTCGTACGACGTCCCGCGCGCGGGTGGGTCCGCGCGCGGGACGTCGCCGCACCAGGCACGCCTGTCAACCGTCCGGCGGGGCAGATCTGGTTGGTGAACGCGCCAAGTCGATGCGGTCTCGCGACGGATGTCGACGCCGTGTGTCAGGCTGACTGGCGATGTCCGGGACCGAGGTGCTGCTCGCCGCCCGCGCGCTGGTCCTGCACGACCTGGCCGCGCGGGGGCTCGTCGACGCGCACATCGTGTCATTGCTGGAGGACGTGCTGGCCGGACGGCAGTGGTGGCTGGACCAGTGGCCGGACGGCGCGGAGCACATCGCGGGCCTGGTCGCGCAGGACGTCCAGGACCGGCTGGTCGACGGCCGGGTGCGCTGGCCGCGCTGCACCGCGTGCGACGACCTGACCGAGCACGAGCTGCGGATCGAGCCGGAGCTCGGACCCGACCCGCACTGGGTCTGCGAGCGCGCGGGGATCAGCGTCGCGCCACTCGGCCGGCTCACCTGAGGAGCCGCGTTCGAGACGGTCTGAGCGGTTAGGGTGGCCGCATGCGGCCGTACCTGGACCTTCTCGACCACGTGCTGACGTCCGGGACCCGGAAGGGTGACCGGACCGGGACCGGGACGCTGAGCGTGTTCGGGCACCAGCTGCGGTTCGACCTCTCCGCCGGCTTCCCCGTGCTCACCACCAAGAAGATCCACCTGAAGTCGGTGGTCGGTGAGCTGATCTGGTTCCTGCGCGGCGACACGAACGTGAAGTGGCTGCAGGACAACGGCATCACGATCTGGGACGAGTGGGCCGACGCGGACGGCGAGCTCGGCCCGGTGTACGGCTACCAGTGGCGCTCCTGGCCCACCCCCGACGGCCGCCACGTCGACCAGATCGCCGCCGTCGTGAAGTCGATCCGCGAGAACCCGGACTCGCGCCGGCACATAGTGAACGCGTGGAACGTGGCCGACCTCGACAAGATGGCGCTGCCGCCGTGCCACACGATGTTCCAGTTCTACGTCGCCGACGGGCGGCTGTCGTGCCAGCTGTACCAGCGCTCGGCGGACGTGTTCCTCGGCGTGCCGTTCAACATCGCGTCGTACGCGCTGCTCACCCACATGGTCGCGGCCGTCACCGGCTTGGAGCCCGGCGACTTCGTGCACACACTCGGCGATGCGCACCTCTACCTGAACCACCTCGACCAGGCCCGGCTGCAGCTCACCCGCGAGCCGCGTCCGCTGCCCACGCTGCGGCTGGCGCCGCGGACGTCGATCGACGAGTTCGAGATCGCCGACGTCGTGCTCGCGGGCTACGACCCGCACCCCGGCATCAAGGCCCCCATCGCGGTATGACCGTCACACTCATCGCCGCCGTCGCCCGCAACGGCGTGATCGGCAACGACAACGACCTGGTCTGGCGCAACCGCGACGACCTGCAGCGCTTCAAGCGCCTCACCCTCGGCCACGTGCTCGTGATGGGCCGCCGCACCTACGACTCGATCGGCCGCCCGCTGCCCGGCCGCACCACGATCGTGGTGACGCGCGACCCCGGCTGGTCCGTCGACGGCGTCCTCGTCGCCCACTCCTTCGACGACGCGCTCAAGCTCGCCGGGGACCAGGACGTGTACGTCGCAGGCGGCGGCGAGATCTACGCCCTCGCCCTCCCCGTGGCGGACGAGCTTGTGCTCACGGAGATCGACGCCGATCTGGACGGCGACGTGACCTTCCCACCCGTCGACTGGTCCCAGTGGCGCGAGCTGGCCCGCGAACCCCGCGACGGCTACGCCTGGGTCACCTACGAACGCCGACCCGGCTGACACTGTTGCCTCCGGACACGCATCGGACCCCACCTGCCTGCTCCAGATACACACAGCGTTGATGGAACACTCCGACCGTCCGGAGGTCGGCGGCGTGGAGCGCACACGCCAGAACTGGATCGGCGGCAACGACTTCAACCCCTGTTACGCGGCTTACGTACCTCCCCCGCCAGAGCAGGTGCCGGCTCTGATGGAGGATCTGTGCGCATTCGTCAACCGCGACGATCTTCCCGGCACTGTTCAGGCAGGGATGGCCCACGCGCAGTTCGAGACGATCCATCCGTTCGCGGACGGCAACGGACGCACCGGCAGGGCGTTGATCCACGTCGTCCTCAAGCGCCGCGAACTCGCGACCGGGTTCGTGCCACCGATCAGCCTTGCGCTGGCGACCCGCGCGTCGTCGTACATCGACGGACTCACCAGGTTCCGCTACGAAGGATCGCCAGACTCGGTCGAGGCCCGCGATGGTCTGCGCGACTGGCTCGAGGTGTTTCTGGTTGCTACGCGCCGAGCGACAGCCGACGCAGGCGAGTTGCGTGCCCGGTTGCAGCAAGTGGAGACGACGTGGCGGGAGGTACTGAGGCCGCGCCGGGACAGTGCGGCAGCAACGCTTCTGCCCATGCTGATCGCACATCCGGTGGTGGCTGCCGATGACGTCCAGGCGTTGACCGGCGCGAGTCGTGCGGCTGCCTTCAACGCTATCGAGGCGTGCGTGTCGGCCGGCATTCTTCGTCAGATCGGTCGTCAACAGCGCAACCGGCTCTTCGAGGCCGGCGAGGTCTTCGAGGTCTTGACCGGATATGAACGCGCGATGGCGACAGCGTCGGGAGACACGCGCCACGAACGTCCGAATCGCCCGGTGCCGTACCGGTGACGGCGCGCTTCCCGGTTGGGACCGGGAACCGCGTAGATTGGCTGCGCATCTGTACAGGCGTCATGACGGGTGTCGCGAGGGGGACGTCCGCGGCGCCGTCCAGGGGTCGACCATGAGGGGCCAGGCACACTATGAGGGGACGAACGATGACCGAAGCGAACCAGAGCCAACCGGCCCCGCTGCAGCCGCCCACGGCGACCGAGCCGGTGCTGACGCTGACCGCGCCCGAACCGGTCCGGGCCGTGGCCACCACGGCCGCGCCCACGATGGCGCCGGCCGTGGATCAGGCCGCGCTGCCGGGGCTGGATGCGAAGGTCGACACGTTCATGACGTCGCTGCTCGCCGCCGCGCCGCGCTCGCCGGAGTTCGCGGCGAAGGCGACCGACGTGCGGAGCATGGGTGACGCCGACATCCGCTCCGCGGCGGAGACGTCGAACCGGCTGCTGAACTCGCCGGTCCGGGCGCTGCAGGAAGGCGGGCTGTCCGAGGGCAGCAGGGTCGGCGGCACGCTGCTCGAGCTCAGGAAGACCGTCGAGAACCTGGACCCCAAGGAGGCGTCCGGGGTCAAGAAGCTGCTCGGCATGATCCCGTTCGGCGACAAGCTCGAGGACTACTTCCGCAAGTACCAGTCGGCGCAGAGCCACCTGGACGCGATCCTGCACGCGCTGCGCGACGGGCAGGACGAGCTGGCCAAGGACAACGCCGCGCTGAACCTGGAGAAGTCGCAGCTGTGGGAGGCGATGACCCGGCTGAACCAGTACGTGTACGTCGCCGAGCGGCTCGACGCGCGGCTGGCCGCGGCGGTCGCGCAGACCGAGGCGACCGACCCGGAGAAGGCGAAGGCGCTGCGCGAGGACGTGCTCTTCTACGTCCGGCAGAAGCACCAGGACCTGCTCACCCAGCTCGCGGTGTCGATCCAGAACTACCTGGCGATCGACATCGTGATCAAGAACAACATCGAGCTGATCAAGGGCGTCGACCGCGCCTCGACGACGACTGTCTCGGCCCTGCGTACGGCGGTGATCGTGGCGCAGGCGCTCGGCAACCAGAAGCTGGTGCTGGACCAGATCAGCGCGCTGAACACGACCACGTCGGGGATGATCGAGCGCACCTCGCAGATGCTGAAGGACAACTCGGTCGCGATCCAGCAGCAGGCCGCGTCGGCGACGATCGGGCTGCCGCAGCTGCAGGCGGCGTTCGCGAACATCTACGCCACGATGGACGCGATCGACACCTTCAAGGTGCAGGCGCTGGACTCGATGGCGGCGACGATCGGGACCCTGGAGACCGAGGTCACCAAGTCGCGCGCGTACCTGGACCGGGTGCAGAACCAGAACCAGCAGGTCACGCACGGCTCGCTCGAACTCGACCTCGGTCGCTGATCGGGAGCGGCTGGGGAACGGACGTCGATGGGTTTCTGGTCACGGCTCACCGGGCGGCGCGAGGAAGAGGCGCCGGCCGTCCTCGTTCCGCGGCCGCCGACGAGTGACGACCTGCTCGCGTCGCTGGACCGGGTCGCCGAGATGGTCAAGGTCGGCGCCGTGCCCGCGGTGGTGTCGTCGCGCGTCGAACGCGTCTCGCGCACGGTGCGCGACACGATCCCGCGGCTGGCGAACCTCGGCGCCGGCAGCCCGCAGGCGTACTCGGTGATGGCGACCGCGACCGACTACCTGCCCGAGGCCGTCGGCGGCTACCTGCGGCTCCCCCGCCAGTGGGCCGACAGCCGGCCGGTCGACCGCGGCAAGACCCCGCTGATGCTGCTGATCGACCAGCTCGACCTGCTCGGCGCCACCATGGACAAGGTGTACGACGCGGTGAACCGCGCCGACGCCGCCGCCCTGATCGCCCACGGCCGATTCCTCGAGGAGAAGTTCGGCCACGCCGGTTCCGGTGGCGCCCTCAACTTGTCAGGCGGATCCAGCGCCACAGCGCGAGATGTGCCTGGCGACTCGGGGCGGCTGCGGCCGCCGGACGCGGGGAGTGCGGGATGACCTCGAGTACGACGCTCGGCGAGGCGATCGACGCGCTGCTGGTCGTCGCCCAGCGCGCGGGGATCGCCCCGGACACCGCGCGGGCGGAGGCACTCGCGCTCGCCGCGGCCGTCGCTGAGTCCGCGCCCCGCGCGGCCGACGACTGGTCCGCAGCCGTGCCCGGCGCGACGGTGCAGGACTTCTTCGACGCGGCCAGTCGCGGGCGACGCTGGCGTGGCGCGCCGACCGCCGTACTGACCGAGCTGGTCGCGCAGGGCTCGCCGGAGAAGGCCGCGTACGCCGAAGCGCTGGCGGAGGTCGCCAGCGCGGCCTGCGGCCTCGGGGAGCCGACGATGCGGGTGATCGGGAACGCGTCCGTCGCCGCCGCGGCCCAGCTCCAGGCCGCCGGGGCGAAGCAGCTCACTCCGCAGCCCGGCGCGCCCGGCGGGTCGCCGGACCCGACCCCAGGACTCAACCTGCCGGACGGGCTCGGGGTGCTTGGCCAGCTCGGCGTGCTGGAGAGAATTCGCGCGCTCGGCGGGTTCGGCACGCCCAGCCCTACGCCCACCGACACTCCCCCGGAGCACGGATCCGCCGCGCCGCAGGCCGTCGTACAGGCAGAGGAGCCGGAGGCTCAGCCGAAGCGGTCGCTGGAGGAACTGCTGGCGGAGCTGGACGAGCTGACCGGGTTGAAGCGGGTCAAGCGCGAGGTGCACCGGCAGGTGGCGCTTCTGAAGGTGGAGAAGCTGCGCACCGAGGCGGGGCTGAAGAGCCCGACGATCACCCGGCACCTGGTGTTCACCGGCAACCCGGGCACGGGCAAGACCACGGTGGCCCGGCTGGTGAGCGGGATCTACGCCGCGCTCGGACTGCTGTCCAAGGGGCAGCTCATCGAGGTGGACCGGTCCGAGCTGGTCGCCGGGTACCTGGGCCAGACCGCGGCCAAGACCGCCGAGGTGGTGGCGTCGGCGGTCGGCGGGGTGCTGTTCATCGACGAGGCGTACAGCCTGACCGGTGACCAGTACGGCGAGGAGGCGGTCGACACGCTCGTCAAGGAGATGGAGGACCGCCGCGACGACCTGGTCGTCATCGTGGCCGGGTACCCGCTCCCGATGATCGCGTTCGTCGCTCAGAATCCGGGGCTGGCGAGCCGGTTCCGGACCACGATCGAGTTCGACGACTACACCGACGACGAGCTGACCGGGATCCTGACCGGGCTGGCGGCGGATGCCGACTACGAGGTGACCCCGCCGGCGGCGGACCGGTTCCGCGAGATCCTCGCGGGCACGGTGCGTGACAGCTCGTTCGGGAACGGCCGGTTCGCGCGGAACCTGCTCGAGGCCGCGATCGGACGGCACGCGTGGCGCCTCCGCGACGTCCAATCCCCCAGCACCGACCAACTCCGGCAACTGCTGCCCGAGGACTTCACCGAGGAGTCCGAGGAGCCGCCGACCGAAGGCACAGACACCGACGCGCCGCGGGCCGGCGAGCTCGACCTAGCCGAGACGACAGACGAAGGGGGTACGCCGTGAGCGCGACCAGCACAGCGCCGCAACCCGCGCCGCAACCGGCGCCGCAGCCAGCACCCGGCCAGGAGCCGCAGCAGGCCGCACAGCCGGCCGGTCCGGCAGTCGCCGGTGCCCGCGCGCGCCTGGTGGCCGGGATCCGGCGCGGGCTGGCCGGAACACCGGGCACGATGCGGCTGCTGCTGCTGCTCGCCGCGACCGTCTCGGTCGTGTTCGGGATCGCGGCCGCGCAGGGCTTCGCCGAAGCGAGCGGCGCCCTGGACCGGGCCGACGCGAACACCGCCCAGCTGGTCCGGCTGCAGGCGATCCAGAACAACCTGGTGCGCGCCGACGCGGACGCCACGAACGCGTTCCTGGTCGGCGG
>WNFV01003060.1_pt1 | contig 42527 bp, 36 predicted proteins | sample 5400101 | NCBI WGS metagenome assembly WNFV01 (sample SAMN13153361, study PRJNA577476) | soil metagenome | isolation source: 115 cm soil or saprolite under grassland replicate 1 | place: USA:California | collected 2016-06-15 | reverse complement strand
GCGTCCGGGTCGGCCCCGACCTTGCGGCTGTGCTCGATGTACTCGTCCCACTCGCGCGAGGGGAAGCCGACCATCGCCGCGGCGATCGGATCGCTCTGGTTCTTGAACAACATGGGCCGGTCATCCTCGGTGATCGGGCGCAGTTCCACTCTCATGACCGCGACGGTACAACCGCCCACCGACAGTCAGCTGTCCGCGAGCGCCTTGCGGATCCGCTTGTCCGAGACCGGGTAGGCAGTGCCGAGGGTCTGGGCGAACAGGCTGACCCGGTACTCCTCGAGCATCCAGCGCACCTCGCGCAGCTGCGGGCTCGGCTGCCTGCCGGGCGGTACGGCGTTCAGCCGGCGCTGGTACTCGTCGGTGAGCGACTGGACGGCGTATGTCGACTGCCGGTCGCGGACGACGTTGCCGCCGATCCTGTCCAGCCGCTGCTCGATGCCCTTGAGGTACCGGACCACGTCCGGCAGCCGGGCGGCGCCGGCCTCGGTGACGAAGCCGCGGTGCACGAGCCCCTCGAGCTGCCCTCGTACGTCGCTCAGCGCGGGTAGCAGCGCCGGGCTGGACGCGCGGGTGATCTGCCGGTCGACGGCGCGCGCGGTCGCCAGCACCTGCTCGACCTGGCCGAGGATCTCCAGTACGGTGTCGGCGAGATCGGCCCGGACGGCGTCGCGGAGCCGGTCGAAGTCGCCGAGGATCCAGACCGGCGCGCCATGCTCGCGCATCAGCGCGTCGACAGCGGCGGTCACGCAGTCGTCCAGCAGGTCGGGAACGTTGCGGTGCGGGTTGTTCGCGAGTGTCATCTTGGCCTGGTTCGACAGGTTGCGCTGCACCACGTCGATCACCGACGGCATCGTGAGCAGCAGCAGCCTGCGGGTGCCGCGCCAGATCGCGTCGGCCTGGTCCTGCTCGGTCTCCTGCAGGCGGATCGACACGCTGGCGCCGTCGTCGACGAGCGCGGGGTATCCGGCGACGGTCAGGCCGTGGCGCTGCTCGGAGAACGACCGCGGCAACTCGCCGAAGGTCCAGTCGGTCAGGCCGTCGCGTTCGAGACCGCTGACGGCGGTCGCGGCGACCTTCGAGATCGCGGCCTTGGTGCGCGGCTTGAGCCGCTGCTTGAGCTGCTCCAGGTCCTTGCCCTCGGCAACTGTCTTGCCGTGGTCGTCGACGACCCGGAAGGTCATCCGCAGGTGCTCGGGTACCCGGCTCCAGTCCCAGTCGTCGTCGGTGATCACGACGCCGCGCAACGCCCTGAGCTCCCGCGCGATCGCCGCGGTGAGCGGGCCGGATTCCCCGAGGCCCGGCAGCACCAGCCGGGCGTGGTCCGGCGCCGGTACGACGCTGCGCCTGGTGGCCTTGGGCAACGACTTGATCAGCGCCGTGACCAGTTCCTCGCGGAAGCCGGGCACGCTCCACTCGAACCCGTCCGGCTCGACCTGGTTCAGCACCAGCAACGGGATGTGCACGGTCACGCCATCCGCATCGGTCCCGGGTTCGAACGCGTACGTCAGGTCGAACGTGAACCCGCCCTGCCGCCAGGTCAGCGGGTAGTCGCGCTCCCGCACCTCGTCGGCGTCCTCGCGGACCAGCAGTGAGCGCTCGAAGTCCAGCAGGTCCGGGTCGCGCTGCCGGGTCTTCTTCCACCACGAGTCGAAGTGCCGGCCGGACACGACCTCGGGCCCGATCCGCTCGTCGTAGAAGGCGAACAGCGTCTCGTCGTCGACGAGCAGGTCGCGGCGCCGGGTGCGTTCCTCCAGCTCCTCGACCTCCTCGACCAGCTTGCGGTTGGCGTGGAAGAAGTGGTGCCGGGTGTCCCAGTCGCCGTCCACCAGCGCATGCCGGATGAACAGCTCGCGGGCCACCTCCGGCTCGACCCGGCCGTAGTTCACCTTGCGCCCGGCCACGATCGGGACGCCGTACAGCGTGACCTTCTCGTAGGCCATGACCGCGCCGGCCTTGCGTTCCCAGTGCGGCTCGGAATAGGTCCGTTTGACCAGGTGCCCGGCGAGCTTCTCGGCCCACTCCGGCTCGATCCGGGCATTGACCCTCGCCCACAGGCGGGACGTCTCGACGAGCTCGGCGGACATCACGAACTGCGGCGGCTTCTTGAACAGCGCGGAGCCGGGGAAGATGGCGAACCGCGCGTTCCGGGCGCCGATGTACTGGTGCTGGTTGGCCGGGTCCTTCATCCCGACGTGCGACAGCAACCCGGCCAGCAGCGACGTGTGCACGAGCTGAGGATCGGCCGGCTCGCCGGTGTTCAGGCGTACGCCGATCTGGGCGGCGACCTGTCGCAGTTGCGCGTAGATGTCCTGCCACTCGCGAACCCGCAGATAGTTGAGGTACTCCGCCCGGCACATCCTGCGGAACTGGTTCCCGGACAGCTCCTTCTGCTGCTGCTTGAGGTAGCTCCACAGGTTCAGGAAGCCGAGGAAGTCCGAGCCCGGGTCCCGGAACCGCGCGTGCGCCTGCTGAGCCTGCGCCTCCGCGTCGGCCGGCCGCTCCCTCGGGTCCTGGATCGACAGCGCGGCGGCGATGACCATCACCTCGCGCACGCACCCGTTCCGGTCGGCCTCGACGATCATCCGGGCCAGCCGCGGGTCGACCGGGAGCTGCGCGAGCTGCCGCCCGACCGGGGTCAGCCGCTGCATGTCGTCGAACGCGCCGAGCTCGGTGAGCAGCTGGACGCCGTCCTTGACCGCGCGCTTGTCGGGCTCGTCGATGAACGGGAACGCGGCGATGTCGCCGAGCCCGATCGACGTCATCTGCAGGATCACCGAGGCCAGGTTCGTGCGCAGGATCTCGGGGTCGGTGAACTCGCCGCGGCTCTCGAAGTCCTCCTCGCTGTACAGCCGGATGCAGATGCCGTCGCTGGTCCGCCCGCAGCGGCCCTTGCGCTGGTTCGCGCTCGCCTGCGACACGGACTCGATGGGCAGGTGCTGCACCTTCGTCCGGTGGCTGTACCGGGAGATCCGCGCGGTGCCCGGATCCACGACGTACTTGATCCCCGGCACGGTCAGCGAGGTCTCCGCGACGTTGGTCGCGAGCACGATCCGCCGTCCGGGATGCGGCTGGAACACCCGGTGCTGCTCGGCCGCGGACAGCCGGGCGTACAGCGGCAGGATCTCGGTGTCGCGGAGGTTCTGTGCGCGCAGCGCGTCCGCGGTGTCGCGGATCTCCCGTTCGCCGCTCAGGAAGACGAGTACGTCGCCCGGTGCCTCCAGCGCGAGCTCGTCGACCGCGTCCAGGATCGCCTGCGTCTGGTCGCGCTCGATCGTGGACGGGTCGTCCGGATCGTTGACCGGCCGGTACCGCGTCTCGACCGGGTAGGTCCGCCCGGACACCTCGATGATCGGGGCGTCGCCGAAGTGCGCGGCGAACCGCTCCGGGTCGATCGTCGCGGAGGTGATGACCACCTTGAGGTCGGGCCGCCGTGGCAGCAGCTGCTTGAGGTACCCGAGGATGAAGTCGATGTTCAGGCTGCGCTCGTGCGCCTCGTCGATGATCAGCGTGTCGTAGCGCAGCAGGTCGCGATCGCGCTGAAGCTCAGCGAGCAGGATCCCGTCGGTCATCAGCTTGACGAGCGTGCCCGCCGAGACCTTGTCGGTGAACCGCACCGCGTACCCGACCGTGTCGCCGAGCTGTGTCCCGAGCTCCTCGGCGATCCGCTCGGCGACGGTCCGCGCGGCGAGCCGCCGCGGCTGGGTGTGCCCGATCGCGCCCTGCACCCCGCGACCCAGCTCGAGGCAGATCTTCGGGATCTGCGTGGTCTTGCCGGACCCGGTCTCGCCGGCGACCACGACGACCTGATGATCGCGAATCGCCGCCGCGATCTCGTCCTTGAGCTGGCTGACCGGCAACTGCTCCGGATACCGGATCTCCGGCACCGACGCCCGGCGATGCTCCACCAATCGCTCGGACCGCTTCATCGCCTCCGCGATCGACGCGAACGCCGTACGACGCCTGTCCTCGCCCCGCATTCCGCGAGCCTGATCCAGCCGGCGACCGAGCCGCCGCTGGTCGGCCGGCGTCAGCGCGGGCAGGCGTCGCCGGAGCTGAGCCAGCGTGGGGGAGTCGGACATGACGTCGCCAAGGATAGGTCGCCGCCTCCCGCACCCCGAACCCGTTTATCGGGTACAACGGGATCGTGGTCCGCCGGCGCGTCGTCGTACACGGTGTGGTGCAGGGCGTCTTCTACCGCGACACCTGCCGCCGCCAAGCCCGTGCCGCCGGAGTCTCCGGCTGGGTCCGCAACCTGCCCGACGGCGCTGTCGAAGCAACCTTCGAAGGCCCGGCCCCCGCGGTCCAACGCATGCTCGACTGGTGCCGCCAAGGCCCACCCCACGCCGCCGTAGACCACGTCGACGTCTACGACGAACCACCCACGGGCGAGACGGACTTCACCATCACCTGGTAGCCGCCACCGACCCTCCACCCAACCCGACCAGCCGGCGCCACGTGCAGCCGGCAGACGCGCACGTCCGCGCCCCGGCCGCCCCGATCCGCGCTCCCTGCAAGCTGCCCGATATGTCGGGCAGCTTGCAGGCATGGAGGAGGGGTCCTCGAGAGGTGGCGGGTTGGGCCGGATTCTGTCCCCAGGGATCGCGCCGGTGGGAGCTGTCCACAGGACTGGAGATGGGGGACTGTCGGCGGACCATTCGCGGCATGTTCAAGGGCATGGACGGTTTTTTCGCTTGGTTTGGATTGGTGCTGCGGCAGGCGCGGCGGGACGCGGACATGTCGCAGCGCGAGCTCGCGCGGTGGTCCGCGGTGCCGAAGTCCGTCATCGCGGACGCGGAGTCCGGGCGGGCGACGAACTTGTACGTGGCGACCCAGCTGCTGAATGCGATGGGGTACGAGGTGGCGATTCGGAACTGCGCGGGCGACGACGTCGAGGAACTGCTCGCCGACGAGCGGAGGGATCGAGACGGGCGACGGTTCCCGCCGCATCTGGATGTGCGGCAGCTCAGCGATGAGGAGCTGACGAGGCGTCACCGGGACGAGTACCGGCCTAACCCGCTGACGGCGTTCACGTACCGGCTGAACCGGCGGGCTCGCGATGCCGAGCGCTATCACGGCTGGTACGGGGAGGGGCCGCACAACTGGGCGCCGCCACACCCCGATCGCGACTACGTGCGGATGGTGCTCGGGCGGGAACCGGTGTTCGAGTGGTTCTGGCCCAGGCCGCTCGACTTGGCGGGCCGGGGGCCGTTCGACCAGCGCGCAGTCGAGATGGCGGGTCTGCGCGCGCCGGCATTGCGGCGGGCCCGGGCCGGCGAACGGCCGGCTCGGACCGGACGCGTCGCCGGGGTCACCGGCCGCGGTGTTCCTGTACGCGGTCCAGCCACTCGCTGACCAGGGCGCCGAAGAGGGTCGGCTGCTCGATCTGCAGGTTGTGACCGGCGCGGTCGAGGACGACGTACGACGCCCGCGGGTAGTGCGGCAACAGCGTGAACTGCTCGGCGAAACCGGTGGAGGAGTCCTGCCGGCCGGCCAGGATCAGCGTCGGGCGGTCGAAGGCGGGACCCGACTCCGGGATCGCGGATGTGAGCTTCCAGTTCTTGCGGATGCGCTGCATCGCCTCCAGGTCGGCAACCTCCAGGCCCGGGGAGATCTCGGCCTGGTACCGGCGGAGTGTCTCGGTCGACTGGACGACGGCGATACCGGTGTAGTCGTCCGCCTCCTCGGGCGTGAGCCCGTCGAGGAGGCCCGGTTCGGTGATCAGTACTTCGTGCTCGGGGACGTCGCGTTTGGCGTTCTCCAGCTCGGTGCCGATCGGGCAGATCAGCGCCAGACCGAGGACCTGGGCGGCACGGGCGGCGACGATGCCGCGCGCCAGGTAGCCGCCGTACGACTCGCCGGCGAGCAGGAAGGGCTGGTCGCCGAACTCGGCGTCGACGAGGCCGAGCAGAGCGGCCAGGTTGTCGTCCGAGGACGAGACGTCGCCGGCGGGCGACTGGCCCATGCCGGGCAGGTCGGGGTAGAGCCGGCGGTAGCCGGGGCGGTTCTCGAAGACCGGCTCGAGGCAGCCGGTCATCAGGCGGTGGTCCGGGGTCCACCCGTGAATGGCGAGCAGGGGTGTGCCGTCGCCGTACGCGACGTGGTGAAGGGTGGTCACTCGCCGAAGCGTGCCAGACCCCACCGACAGGTCGTCATCCGGCGCGGAAGGTCTTGCGGTAGGTGAGCGGTGACACGCCCAGGCCGGCCCGCATGTGGTGGCGCAGCGACGCGGCGGTGCCGAGCCCGGACTCGCCCGCGACCTGGTCGACCGGCAGGTCGGTGGTCTCGAGCAGGTGCCGCGCGTGCAGGAGCCGCTGCTGTTGCAGCCAGGTGCCGGGAGACAGTCCGGTCTCGGCCTTGAACCGGCGGCTGAACGTGCGCACGCTCATCCGCGCGTGCTTCGCCAGCGACACCAGGTCGAGCTCGTGGTCCAGGTGCTGCAACGCCCACGCGCGGGTATTCGCGGTGCTCGCCGTGCCGGGCTCGGGCACCGGCCGCTCGATGAACTGCGACTGGCCGCCCTCGCGCCACGGCGGCACCACGCAGTGCCGCGCGGCCTTGTTGGCAACCTCGCTGCCGTGGTCGGTGCGTACGACGTGCAGGCAGAGGTCGACCCCGGCGGACAGCCCGGCCGAGGTGAGAATGTCGCCGTCGTCGACGAACAGCAGGTTCTCGTCGAGGTCGACCTTCGGGTAGAGCGCGCGGAACGGCTCGGCGTACGACCAGTGCGTCGTCGCGGGCCGGCCGTCGAGCAGGCAGGCCGCGCCGAGCACGAACGCGCCCGTGCAGATCGACATCACCCTGGTACCAGGGTGGATCGTGGCGAGAGCGGCCGCGAGCTCGTCCGGAAGCGTTCCGTCGTACCGCGGGCCGGGGATTCGGGTGCCGGGGATGATCACGGTGTCGGCCCACGCGAGTGCCTCGGCGCCGTGGGATGGGACGATCGTGTACCCGGCGAGCACCGGGACGCCGGACGTGTCGAGCCCGCAGATCCGCACGTCGTACAGGTCTTCGCCGTTCGGCCCGGTGGCGGCGCCGAAGACCGCGGGCGGGATCGCCAGGTCGTAGCCCACGACGGGTGCGAGCGCCAGCACCGCGACGCGATGAACAGCCATGGCCATATCTTGACACATGTTGACGTTCTGGCCACTCGTCCGCCGCGTGTCGACCGGTGACCATCGAACGTGTGACAGAGCTGCTGCAGACGCCTGCCCCCGTTCGTACCCGCTCCCGCCTGCCGCACCGCGCCTGGTTGATCGCCGCGGTGTCGTTCGTGACCCTGATCGGCGCCGCCGGATTCCGGTCCGTGCCGAGCGTGCTGATGGACCCGTTGCACGCCGAGTTCGGCTGGTCGCACGCGACGATCTCGGCGGCGGTGTCGGTCAACCTGCTGCTGTACGGGCTGATCTCGCCGTTCGCGGCGGCGCTGATGGAGCGGGTCGGGCTGCGGATCGTGGTCGCGTGCGCGCTCACGCTGGTGGCGGCCGGGAGTGGCCTGACCGTGTTCATGACCGCGAGCTGGCAGCTGCTGCTGTGCTGGGGACTGCTCGTCGGGATCGGCGTCGGGTCGATGGCAATGACGTTCGTCGCGACCGTGACCGGGCGCTGGTTCGTGCGGCATCGCGGGCTCGTGACCGGTGTGCTGACCGCCGCCGGCGCGACCGGGCAGCTCGTCTTCCTGCCGCTGGTGGCCGCGCTCGCGACCCGGTACGGCTGGCGCACGCCCGCACTGGTGGTGGCCGCCTGCGCGCTGGCCGTCGTACCGCTGGTGTGGTTGTTCCTGCGCGACTTCCCGAGCGATGTCGGGACCACCGCGTACGGCGCTCCGCGCGGCAGCACCGCCGGCCAGCGGGTAGTCGCGACCGGCGGCGCGCTGCGCGCTCTGACGGTGCTGCGCGGCGCGGCGCGGCGGCCGATGTTCTGGCTGCTCGCGGGCGGGTTCGCGGTCTGCGGCGCGTCCACGAACGGGCTGGTCGGAACCCATTTCGTGACCGCCGCGCACGACCACGGGATGCCGCAGACCACGGCCGCGTCGCTGCTCGCGCTGGTCGGTGTGTTCGATGTCGGCGGGACGATCCTGTCCGGCTGGCTGACCGACCGCTGGGATCCGCGGTGGCTGCTGGTCGGGTACTACACGCTGCGCGGGCTGTCGCTGCTGGTGCTGCCGTCGCTGCTGGCGCCGCAGGCTGAACCGAGCATTTGGGTGTTCGTGGTCTTCTACGGGCTGGACTGGATCGCGACGGTGCCGCCGACCGTGGCGTTGTGCCGCGAGTGGTTCGGGGCGGAAGGGCCGATCGTGTTCGGCTGGGTGTTCGCCTCGCACCAGGTGGGCGCCGCGCTGATGGCCGAGGGTGCCGGCGGCATCCGCGACCTGCAGGGCAGCTACGACCTGGCCTGGTACCTGGCGGGCGGCTTGTGCGGTCTCGCCGCCCTGATGTCCGCCCGGATCAGGTCCCGCGCAGCGACGGCCTGAGCGCACGTTGAACCCGACCGATACGAGCTGCCCGAGATGTCGGGCAGCTCGTATCGACTGGGAGTCGATGATCGCTACGACCTCGGGTTCACCGCGGTGCATGAGGTCGGCCACTGGTTCGCGCTCGCGCACACCTTCGACGGCGGCTGCAACGCGCACGGCGACTTCGTTGCCGACACGCCTGCGGAGAAGATTCCGACCAGCGGCTGCCCGGCGGACGGCACGAAGGACACCTGCACGAGGGACCCGGGGTTCGACCCGATCCACAACTTCATGGACTACTCCTACGATCAGTGCTACACGGAACTGACCCAGGGGCAGGCTGAGCGGGCGCACGACTACTGGCTCGCGTTCCGCGCCTAGCTTCGTCGGGGGCCGCGTCTAGGGTGGCGGCATGCCACCTGAGCTGACGGACGAACGGGCCCGGATCGCGGCCGGGGTGATCACGGCGATCGCCGGGCCGGAGGCGGTGCTGCGCGACGACCAGGCGGTGGCGGTCGCCGCGCTCACCGAGCCGTCGGCGCGGGTGCTGGTAGTACAGGCGACCGGCTGGGGCAAGTCGGCGGTGTACTGGGCGGCGACGTCGATCCGGCGGCACGAGCAGGCGGGGCCGACGCTGGTGGTGTCGCCGCTGCTGTCGCTGATGCGCGACCAGGTCGCGGCCGCGGCGCGTGCCGGGCTGCGTGCCGCGACGCTCAACTCGTCGAACATCGACGCCTGGTCGGCGATCGAGCAGGAGCTGTACGACGATCGGCTGGACGTGCTCCTGGTGTCGCCGGAGCGGTTGGCGAATCCGGGGTTCGGCCGGCGGGTGCTGGACGGGCTGGCCGGGCGGATCGGGTTGCTGGTGATCGACGAGGCGCATGCGGTGTCGGACTGGGGGCACGACTTCCGGCCCGACTACCGCCGGGTGTCCGACGTGCTGCAGCGGCTGAACCCGGACACGCCGGTGCTCGCGACCACGGCGACCGCGAACGCCCGGGTCACCGAGGACGTCGCGCACCAGCTCGGCGACGCGACGCTGGTGCTGCGGGGGCCGCTGGCGCGGCGCAGCCTGCAGCTCGCCGTGGTCGGGGCGCTCTCGCCGCTGGAGCGGTTCGCGTGGGTGGTCGAGCACCTGCCGCGGCTTCCGGGATCGGGCATCGTCTACACGCTCACGGTCGCGGACGCCGAGCGGCTCGCGTCCGCGGTCCGGCAGGTGCACGGCGACAGCGTCGCGGTGGCGGCGTACACGGGCGGGCTGGAGCCGGCCGAGCGGGAGCGGCTCGAGGACGCGCTGCGCGACAACCGGCTGAAGGCGCTGGTGGCCACGTCCGCGCTCGGGATGGGGTACGACAAGCCGGACCTCGGCTTCGTCGTACACGTCGGATCGCCGCCGTCGCCGGTGTCGTACTACCAGCAGGTCGGCCGCGCCGGCCGCGGCATCGACCACGCGCTGGTGGCGCTGCTGCCGTCGGACGCGGACGCCGGGGTGTGGGACTACTTCGCGACCGCGACGATCCCGGACCCGGACCAGATGAAGCGGCTGCTGGCCGGGCTGGAGGCGTACGGCGACGGCGAGGCGGCGACGGTGCCGTCGCTCGAGGCCGAGACCGGGCTGCGCCGCGGCCGGGTCGAGCTGATGCTGAAGCAGCTCGCCGTCGACGGCGCGGTGGACCGGGTCGACGGCGGCTGGGTGCGGACCGGCAAGGACTGGTGGTACAACGCTCCGCACTACGACGGGATCGTCGCTACCCGGCGGCGCGAGGCGGACATCATGCGCGCCTACACCCACGGCGATCGTTGCCTGATGCAACTGCTGCAGGAGTCGCTGGACGACCCGACGGCGGAACGCTGCGGCCGCTGCTCGGTGTGCCTCGGACGGTTGCCCGAGCCGCTTACCGCGACGCCGTCGCCGGACACGGTGCGTGCCGTGTCGCTGCTGCTGCGCGGCGAGACGCACGTGCTGGAGCCGCGCAAGATGTGGCCGGGCGGCGCGTTCGGCAGCCGCGGCCGGATCCCGCCGGGGCTGATGGCCGAGCCGGGGCGGGCGATCGTGTACGCCGACGCGCCGGAATGGCGTGACGTGATCCGCGCGGCGTTCGCAACGGACCGTCCCGCCCCGGAGGAGTTGCTGTCGGGCGCCGTACAGACACTGACGAAGTGGCGGGCGACCTGGTCCGCACGGCCGCAGGTGGTGGTGTCGCTGCCGGCCGCCGGGTTCCGCCTGCTCGCCGCGAGTGTGGCGGACCACCTGGCGGCGGTCGGCCGGCTGGACCGTGCCGAGCTCGCGCTGGTGGATCCGCCGGGTGACGCCCGGGCGTTGTCGTCGGCGGAGGAGGCGGCAGCCTGGCGGGCCGCGATCAAGGTCGGTGGAGCCGAGGTCGGCGGCCGTACCGTGCTGCTGGTCGCCGACGCCACGTCGTCGTTGTGGCCCGTGACGGTCGCTGCCGCGCACCTGCGCGAAGCCGGCGCGTCGGCGGTGCTGCCGCTCGTGGTGCACCGCCGACCCTGAAACCGGTTGACGGCTGCCGGATCCTTGCCGGGTGGACGTCACTCCCTGGCCTACCGGACCGACCTGACGGTGTTGCGGTTGAGCGGCAGCGAGATCACCGATCTCGGAGATCACCTGGTGGTTCGCACCCCCGCCGACCCGTCGTACTGGTGGGGCAACTTCGTGCTGCTGGCGGAGCCCGTCGGGCGCGAGGCGGTGCCCGGCCTGCTGGAGCGGTACGACGTCGAGGTCGCCGTGGCGGAGCATGTTGCCTGGGCATCGACTCGGTGGACGGCACGGCTGGCGCGGACGACGAACTGGTGGTCGCGGCGGGTTTCGAGATCGAGCGGCACACGGTGCTGACGGCGACGGCCGTACGACCTGCCCGACATCTCGGGCAGGTCGTAGGCGGGGCTCCCGCGCGACGCACCCGGACGCGCGCCGTGGCGGCCTGACCTCCGCGCTGGTGCACCACGCTGCGCGCGACGGGCTCGACCGGGGCGCGTCGATGCTGGTGATCGTCGCGGATCCGAGCTATCACGCGATCGTGATGTACCGGGAGCTCGGCTTTGCCGATACCGGGACTAAGGTCCAGTTGACCAGGCCGCCGGCCGCTACCGGCTGATCGCGCCGCCGCCTCGGCGGCGCGTCGGGGGGTCACGGCAGCACCGGGTGACCTTCCGGTTGCTGACGCGTTGATCAAAGCGGGGGCGCGACCACGCACGTCAGGTCTAGTCTTGTCGGGCAGCCCGAGGGGGAGAGGGGGCTGGATGGGTTCGATCCGGAACGAGGCAAGCCGAACGTTGCGCCCTTCTACAGGGCGCTCGCTGCCGCCTGCCGTGGCGCCGCACACGATCGAGAGACCACGGCTGGACGCACTGCTCGACGACGGGGCCCGGCGACGGCTGGTCACGGTCGTCGCGGACGCCGGGTTCGGCAAGTCGACCCTGCTCGCCTCGTGGGCGGCGACGCGGCGGTGCGCCTGGTACACGGTCACCGCTGACGACCGCGGGCTGACGGCCATCGTCGGCGGGCTGGTCGGCGCGCTGCGGCTGCACGTCCCGGAGCTGTCCGAGGCGGCGCTGCCCGGCGGCGCGCGGGGTCCGGACGCCGACGCCGAGCAGCCGATCCGGGCGCTGGCCTACGCGAGCGCGATCGCGGACACGCTCGAGGCGCACCTGTCGCGCGATCTGGTGCTGGTGCTGGACGATCTGCACGAGATCTCGCCCGGCGACCCGGCGGCGAAGCTGGTCGAGGGTCTGGTCCGGGTCGCGCCGCCGCTGCTGCACGTGGTGATCTCGTCGCGCACCCCGGCGCCGTTTCGGGTCGAGCGGCTGCGCGGCCGTGGTCAGCTGCTCGAGATCGACGGATCCACGCTGGCGTTCACCGGCGACGAGACCTCAGCCGTGCTCCGGTCCGTGCTCGGCGACGGCGAGGACGACCTGGCCGAGGTGCTGCACAACGCCGTACAGGGGTGGCCGGCGGCGGCGCGGCTGGCCGGGGAGGCGCTGCGCACGGTGCCGGCCGGGGAACGGGAATCCCGGTTGCGGCGGGCGTTGCGGCCGGGCGGGCCGGTGTTCGACTACCTCGCGGAGGAGGTCTTCGCGTCCGAGCCGGGGGACGTGCGGAGCCTGGTGGCGATCGCGGCGGTGCTGCCGTACGTGTCGCCCGACCTGTGCGCCGATCTCGGGCTGCCGGCAGCGGAGACGGCGATTGACGCGCTGGTCGCGCGCGGGTTCCTGGCCGCCGACGAGACCGGCGAGCAGTACCGGCTGCACCCGCTGGTGCGGGACTTCGCCGTCGCGCGGCTGCCGCTGCCGGCTCCGGAGCGCACCGAGCTGAGCACCCGGGCCGGGCGCTGGCTGACCGCGCGCGGTCAGGTGCGTGAGGCACTCGGCCTGTTCCGGCAGGCCGGCGCGACCACGGAGGTCGCCGAGTTGCTCGGCGCGAAGGGGGCGGGAATGGTCGCACGAGGTGAGGCCGAGGAGGTGGTCGCCGCGATCGTGGCGCTGCCGGACGAGCTCCGCCGGCCGGACGTACAGCCCGGGATCGTCCAGCTCGAGGGCGAGGCACGTCAGGTGCTCGGCGACTGGGAAGGCGCCAAGGCGTGCTTCCAGCGACTGGTCGGCGAAGGGCCGATCCCGGCCGCCGTGGCGTGGCGGCTGGGGCTGATCCAGTACGTCCGCGGTGAGCTCGAGGAGGCGCTGGCGACCTACGCGCGCGGGGTGCGGGACGGGACGCTCCGTGCCGAGGAGGCGCTGCTGCTGGCCTGGTGGGCGAGTGCGCACTGGATGCGCGGTGAGATCGACCGCTGCCGCGAGCTCGTCGCCGAGGCGATGGCGACGGCCCGGGCGGTGCAGGACGACCGGGCGCTGGCCGTCGCGCACACCGTGATGGCGATGCTCGCCGCGGTCGACAGCGACCCGCGGGCGAACGCCGCGCACTACCTGCACGCGCTGGAGCACGCCGAGCGGGCCGGCGACGTACTGCAGCAGATCCGGATCCACGTGAACCAGGGGTCGCACCACATCCGCGAGGCGGGGTACGCGCAGGGCATCGCAGAGGTGGACGTGGCGATCCGGCTCGCGGATCTGGCCGGGTTCGCGATGTTCCGAGCGCTGGCGATGAACAACCGCGGCGAGGCGCTGCTCGGGCTCGGCCGGCTGGACGAGGCGATCGCGGAGCTGAACGGGTCCCGCGCGCTGTACCAGAGGCTGGACTCCCGGCTGGTGGCGCAGCCGCTGGCGACGCTCGGCGAGGTGTACCGGCACCGCGGGGATCGCGCGATGGCGCGGGCCTGCTACGAGGAGGCCGTCGGCATCGCCGAGGAGGACCGCAACCTGCAGGCCTTGATGCCGTCGCTCGCCGGACTGGCCAGGCTGCGGGTGGAGGACGAGCCGGACGACGCACTCGCGCTCGCGGAGCGGGCCGTGGCGCTGGGACCGATGCTCGGCCACACGAAGGCGGTGCTGGCGCTCGGCTGGGTGACGTTGCAGCGCGGTGAGTCCGACCGTGCGGCCGGCGCCGCCGAGGAGGCCGCCGCACTGGCCCGGCGCCGGCGGGACCGCTCGGGTCTCGCCGAGGCGCTCGAGCTGCAGGCCGCGGTCGTTGCGCACGGCAACGGTCACCGCGAGCAGCTGCTGAACGAGGCGCTGGCGATCCGCCGCGAGATCGGGGATCCGCTCGGCGAGGCGCGGGTGGAGCTGATGCTCGCGCAGACCACGTCCGGCGACGGCGGCCGCGCGCTCGCCCTGCGTGCGCGGCAGCGCTTCCTGGACGCCGGCGCCGGCCGGTACGCCGCGGCCGCGCTCGCCGGTGACGAGGCGCCCGCGGTCCGGATCGAGTGCCTCGGCGGGTTCCGGGTGCTGCGTGCCGGTAAGCCGGTGCCGCTCGGGGAGTGGCCGTCGCGCAAGGCGCGCGACCTGCTGAAGATCCTGGTCGCGCGGCGCTGCCGGCCGGTGCCGCGGTCGCAGCTGGTCGACCTGCTGTGGCCGGACGACGACGAGTCGGTGGCCGGGCCGCGGCTGTCGGTCGCGCTGTCCACGGTGCGGTCGGTGCTCGACCCCGGCAAGCAGTACGGCGCCGACCGGTTCGTGCGGGCGGACCGTGCCACGGTGTGGCTGGACGGGTCCGAGGCGGCGGTCGACGTCGAGTCGTTCCTCGCCGATGCGCAGGCCGGGCTGGACGGCGCCGGGTCCAGCCGGAGCGTGCTGCTGCTGCGCGCCGCGGAGTCGTCGTACGCGGGCGACTTCCTCGAAGAGGACCTGTACGCCGACTGGGCGAGCGGGCTGCGCGAGGAGGCACGGGTGGCCTACGTGCGGGTGGCGCGGGCGCTTGCGGAACGGGCGGCGACCACTGGCGACCACGACGCCGCGGCGGGCTACCTGCTGCGGATCCTGCAGCGCGACGTCTACGACGAACGTGCGCACCTGGCGCTGGTCCGGTCCTTCGTCGCGGGTGGCTCCCATGGCGAGGCGCGGCGGGCCTACCGGGCGTATGTGAGCCGGATGGAGGAGCTCGGTGTCGAGCCGGCGCCGTTCCCCGGCGCCGGGGAACGCGACTTTAAGGCTGTCTGAAGGATCAGGCGTCACCCTGCTCTCGTGGCCCGCACGACGTGGTGCGGCCGGACGGGAGGGATGGGATGGTTGCGCCGATCCCGGGGGCGGAGGTGACGCGCGAGTTCGGCCTGCCCGGCCGGCACTGGCCGGGGACCTACCACACCGGCCGTGACTACCGGGCCGACGTCGGTACGACGGTCCGCGCGACGATGGCCGGTCTGGTCGTGCAGGTGGGGAACGACGACCGGTACGGCCTCCTGGTCGTGCTCCAGACGAGTGGCGTGCGGCATCTGTACGGGCACCTCTCGGAGGCCTCCGTCGAGGTGGCCGAGCAGGTCGAGGCCGGTCAGTGCATCGGGTTGTCCGGTCAGAGCGGGCCGGCCGGCGAGCCGCACCTGCACTACGAGGAGCGGGTCGATCCGTGGGGACACGCGGACCACCGCCGGCCGGTTTTCGACACCGTCGGCCGCGACGGGCCGGTCCGCCGCGACCTGCCCGACATCTCGGGCAGGTCGCATCAACCCTGACGAACCCGCGCGCCCGGCGGTGGAGGGAGCGGCCGGGCGCGCGGGCTCGTGGCACAGTTCCTGCCATGACTTCTGCTCGTGGTACGGCCCTGGTGACGGGTGGCAGCCGGGGGATCGGCGCGGCCGCGGCGGTCGGGCTGGCGGGTGCGGGATGGGACGTGGCGATCAGCTACCGGGAACGCGCCGACGAGGCCGACCGGGTCGTCGGCGCGTGCCGCGACGCCGGTGCGCGAGCGGTCGCGGTGCGGGCCGATCTCGCCGACCCGTCGTGTGTCGAGCCGCTGTTCGAGGCGGTCGACTCGGCGCTGGGCGTGGTCGGTGCGCTGGTCAACAACGCCGGGGTGGTGTCGCCCGCGGGTCTGGTCGCGGACTACAGCGCGGACCGGCTGGCGCGGGTGCTGGCCGTCAACGTGACGGGCGCGTTCCTGGCGGCGGGGGCCGCGGTACGACGGATGTCGACGGCGCGCGGTGGGAACGGCGGGGTGATCGTGAACGTGTCGTCGCGTGCGGCGGTGCTGGGCAGCGCCGGGGAGTACGTCGACTACGCCGCCAGCAAGGCCGCGGTGGACGCGCTCACCATCGGCCTGGCGGCCGAGGTCGCCTCGGAAGGCATCCGCGTCGTCGGCGTTCGCCCCGGCCTGATCGCCACCGACATCCACGCCCCCGGCCGGCTGGACCGGCTCGGCGGCACCCCACCCCTGGGACGCCCTGGCACCCCCGACGAGGTAGCCGCCGCCATCGTCTGGCTCACGTCCACCGCCGCCTCGTATGTCACCGGCACCACCCTCGACATCGCCGGCGGCCGCTGACGGGGAGTCGGCCGCCGACGGGCAGTCGGCCGGGGCCGGACGGCCCGGCGCATCCGTTCCGCGCACCGCCCTGGCGTATTCGTTCCGTGGACGGCCTAGCGTATTCGTTCCGGGGGATTGGGCCGCGCTGGCGGATCGTGGCAGTCGCGGCAGGGGAGAACCCGGCTAGACCACGTCTCGGCGGCGTTGGGTTAGGGCGGCTGTGGTGAGGCAGATGAGCAGGTAGGCCGTGAGGGTGAGCAGGGCGCGGGTGCCTGACACGGCGTCGCGGACGCCGGGAGGGGGGTCGCCGATGGCGGGGCCGAGGACGGCGTAGACGAGGGAGCCGGCGTTCACGCCGGGAAGGGCGTCGGTGACGACGTCCAGGTCGGGGAGCACGCTGGAGGTGACGCCGACGAAGAGCGCCTCGATGCCGAGGACCCAGACGACGCCCAGTCCGATCGGCAGCGCGACGCCGCGAAGCAGGAGGGCGAGCACCGCGCCGAGCACCGCCCACGTCGAGAGGACGAGCAGGCCGGCGCCCGCGCCGGCGGCCAGGTCGGCGACCGACGGCCAGTCCAGCGGTTGGTCCTGGGCGAGCGCGACCGCCGTACTCGCCGCGGCCGAGAGGGCGAAGTTCGCCACCACCCAGCCGGCGAGGGCGGTCAGCAGCGCCGCGAACTGCGCGGTCAGGACGGCGAGCCGGTTCGGGCCCTGGGTGAGGACCGTCTTCAGCGTGCCCCAGCCGTACTCGCTGCCGGTCAGCAGCGCGCCGAGCACCAGCGCGAGTGCGCCCGCGAACACCGGGAAACCGCCGATCGCGTTCCCGGTCATGGCCTTCGGCAGCATGTCGGCGAGCACCTGGGCGCGCGGCACGCCCACGGTCTGGATGTTGTCGTCACCGCTGACGTATCCGAGATAGGGAATCAGGTATCCGAACGTGAGGCTGAGGAGGATCGCCGTACCGAACAGCACCCAGGTCGCGGACCGTTTCCGGAGCTTGATCAGCTCCGCGCGGTAGCTAGCGAGCATCGCCCGACTCCTTTCGCGTGGTGAGCTCGAAGAACACGTCCTCGAGCGTGCGTTCGGCGGTCCGCAGCTCCGACACCGCGACCCCCGCGTCCACCAGCACTTTGTTGATTCCGGCAACGGCCTGCGGATCGACCTGGACCCGCAGCCGGTCGTCCGTCGTACGGACCGCGTCCGCGCCGACCAGCGTCGACAGGTGCCGGCGGGCCTCGTCGAGCGGGTCGGCGGCGATCACGAGCTCGTGCTCTCCGCTCAGCTCGCCGACGGTGCGTTCCGCGACCATCCGGCCCTCGCTGATGATGCCGACCCGGTCGCAGATCTGCTGCACCTCGCCGAGCAGGTGGCTCGACAGCATCACGGTGCGGTTACCGGAGCCGAGCTCGCGGATCAGCCGGCGCATGTCGCGCATGCCGGCCGGGTCGAGGCCGTTGGTGGGCTCGTCGAGAATGACCAGGTCCGGGTCCTTGAGCAGCGCCGCGGCGACTCCGAGCCGCTGCTTCATACCCAGCGAGTACGTCGAGAAGCGGTCCTGGGCGCGGCCGGTGAGATCCACCAGGTCGAGTACGGCGTCCACCCGGGCGGCCGGCACTTCGGCGTACTCGGCGAGCACGCGCAGGTTGTCCCGCCCCGACAGGTACGGGTAGAACGCCGGCGACTCGATCAGCGAACCGGTCCTGGCGAGCACCGCGCTGTCACCCGGCCGGCCGCCGAGCACCCGGACCGTGCCGGCATTCGGCGTGATGAGCCCGGTCAGGATGCGCAGCGTGGTCGTCTTACCCGCGCCGTTCGGGCCGAGGAACCCGTACACCTCGCCACGGCGGACCGTGAGGTCGACCCGGTCCACCGCGAGCTGGTCGCCGTACCTCTTCGTGAGCCCGCTGACCTCGATCACGGGCGGGGCTGTCGTGTTCATGCTTCGAGGGTGGCCGGTGCGGCGTGGCGGGCGCGTCGGCCCGGGGGAGTGAATCCGGGTACGACGGCCGGAGTACGGGGTTGTGTCAGCTGAGCCAGCCGGGGCGGACCAGGCCGGTTTGGTAGGCGACGACGACGAGTTGGGCGCGGTCGCGGGCGCCGAGTTTGATCATGGCGCGGCTGACGTGGGTCTTGGCGGTGGCGGGGCTGACGACGAGGCGAGCGGCGATCTCGTCGTTGGACAGGCCCTCGCCGACCAGGGCGACGATCTCGCGTTCGCGCTCGGTCAGGACCTCGAGCTCGGACGACGCGTGCGGCTGACGGCTGCGGGCGGCGAACTCGGCGACCAGCCGGCGGGTGACGCCGGGCGAGAGCAGCGCGTCGCCGGCCGCCACGACGCGGACGGCCTGGATCAGCTCGGCCGGCTCGGTGTCCTTGACCAGGAACCCGCTGGCGCCGACCCGCAGGGCCTCGAAGACGTACTCGTCCAGGTCGAAGGTCGTCAGGATGACCACCTTCGTCCCACCCAGCCGGTCGTCGGCGCCGATCCGCCGGGTGGCCTCGAGGCCGTCGGTGCCGGGCATCCGGATGTCCATCAGCACCACGTCCGGCAGCAGCGCGACCGCCTGCTCGACCGCTTCGGCGCCGTCGGCCGCCTCGCCGACCACCTCGATGTCCGGCTCGTTGTCGAGCAGCGCGCGGAACCCGCCGCGGACCAGGGCCTGGTCGTCGACCAGCAGTACCCGGATCATGCCGGTTCGCCGTACGGGAGCCGGGCGGTCACCCGGAAGCCACCCGCCGCCGGTCCCGCCTCGAAGCCGCCGCCGAGTGCCGTCGCGCGTTCCCTCATGCCGGTGATCCCGTTCCCTTCCGGCCCGGGCACGCCGCCCGTGCCGTCGTCGTCGACCTGCACCGTGACCGCGGTGTCACCGTAGCCGACCCGGACGGTCGCGCGGCTCGCCCGCGCATGCCGGACCACGTTCGTGAGCGACTCCTGGATGATCCGGTACGCCGCGGCGTCCACCTGGGCCGGCAGCGGCCGGCTCGCCCCCTGCACGACCGTCCGGACGTCCAGCCCGGCCTGCGCGGTCCGCGATACCAGCTCGTCGAGCCGGGCGAGTCCGGGCACCGGCGCGCGCGGGGCCTGCTCGGAGCTGTCCCGCAGTACGCCGACGATCGAGCGCAGCTCGACCAGCGCCTCCTTGCTGGCGTCCTTGATCGCGGCCAGCGCGGTCGCGGTCTGCTCGGGCTTGGTGTCCACCAGGTGCAGCGCCACCCCGGCCTGCACGTTGATCAGGGAGATGTGGTGCGCGACCACGTCGTGAAGCTCCTGCGCGATCCGCAGCCGTTCCTCGCCGGCCCGGCGGCGTTCCGCCTCGGCCCGCCCGCGCATGGCCTCGGCGATCCGTTCCCGGCGTACCCGGACGATCTCGGCGACACCGAGCAGGATCACGAACCAGCCGACGACCGCGAACATCTCGTACGGTCGGGGCCGCTCGATGCCCAGCGCGTACATTCCGCCGAAGTGGCCGCCGACCAGCAGCCCGGCGGTGATCCACGCCGCGGTCCGGTGCCCGGTCAGGATCGCGTTGAACGTCGCCACCAGCGGCGCCGCCGCGATCGGCCCGTACGGGTACTCGCGCAACAGGTAGAACAGGAACCCGCCCGCGATCACCGCGAGCACCTGCACCGGGAAGCGGCGCATCCAGATCAGCGCCAGCGCGATCCCCACCAGCAGCACCACCGCCAGCGCGTCGACCCCGCGCCGCTCGGGCTGGTTGTGCCCCGCGCGGAACGTCACCGCGACCGTGAGTACGGCGAGCAGGCAGGGCGCGACATACCGCGCGACCCGCCGAACAGCCGGGGGCAGCGGTGCATAGTGCCCCGGTCGGGGCGCGGTGCCGGTCATCATCCTGAACCGTAGTGCGCTTGCCGCCGTCTGGACATCGCCGCCACGGCGTACCCGCCCATACTCCGCCAGGTGTAGCCCGAGGACGACGTGGTGGTTCTCGCCGAGTCGTGGATCTCGGCGCCCAGCAAGCGCTTTCCGCCGACAGAAATCCACGACTCGGCGGGGTTGGGTAGGACTTGGTGGATTGTCGGGATCTCGTCGTACGACGTGCTGGTGGCGGGTGGTTGCGTCAGGCGGCGGTGCTGCTGTCGGCGGGGGCGCGGCGGAACGCGCGTACGGCGACGGCGGCGGCGCGGCCGGCTCGGTTGGCGCCGATGGTGCTGGCGGACGGGCCGTAGCCGACCAGCTGGACGCGCGGGTCGCGGACCGCGCGGGTGCCGTCCATCCGGATACCGCCGGCGCGTTCGCGCAGACCCAGCGGCGCCAGGTGCGCCAGGTCGGCGCGGAAGCCGGTCGCCCACAGGATCACGTCGGCACGCTGCCGGGTCCCGTCCGGCCACTCGACGCCGTCGGGCACGATCCGCGCGAACATCGGGTGCCGGTCGTACACGCCGCGCGCGGCCGCGGCCTGCTCCTGCTCGCGCAGGTGCAGGCCGGTGACGCTGACCACGCTGCGCGGCGGCAGGCCGGCCCTGACCCGCTCGTCGACCATCGCGACCGCCGCCCGGCCCTGCTCGGGTCCGAAATCCTCGCCTGTCCGCCAGACCGGCGGACGTGTGTAGCTGACGGCCGGCGAACGTCTCGATCCCCGGGTACCACGGCACGAACGGCCGGTCCCAGGTCCCGGTCGCGTTCACGATCGCGCGCGCGACCCAGGTGCCCGCGTCGGTGACCACGTCCAGCCGCCCGTCGGCCCGGTAACGCACCTCCAACACCGCGACCGGCCGCACCACCGGCAGCTCGTATCGCCGCTCGTAGTCGGCGAAGTACGCGGGCACGAACTCGCTCGCCCGCTCGCCGTCGGCGGCGGACGGCACCTGCAGCCCGGGCAGGTCCGCGATCCCGTGCACGTCGCGCATCGTCAGCGACGGCCACCGGTGCTGCCACGCACCACCCGGCTCGGCGTTGCGGTCCAGCACCACCACCTCGTCGTACGGCGCGAACCCCAGCCGCACCAGGTGGTACGCCGCCGACAACCCGGCCTGCCCGGCCCCGATCACCACGACATCCACATCCACGAAGACCACAACACGAACCACCCCGCGACCCTTCCACCAGCCGAGGCCGGGGAACGCCTACGAGCTGCCCGACATGTCGGGCAGCTCGTAGGCACCGGTCAGATCAGGCTGCCGAAGAAGGTGCGGACGTCGGCGGCGTAGACCGCGGGCGCGCGGTGCGCCGTGTAGTGGCCGACCACGTCGATGGTGTTCCAGGACACGATGTTCTTGTGGTCCCGGTCGGCGAACCGGCGGATCGACTTGAAGTCGCCCTCCTTCGCCATCGCCAGCCCGAGCGGGACCGTGGTCGGCTCGCCCGGCTGCTCGGCGTGCGCGTTCGCGTAGTAGTACCGGATCGCCGAACCGGCGGTGCCGGTGAGCCAGTGCAGCGCGACGTTGGTGATGGTGAACTCGTCACCCTCGTCCGGGTCGAGCAGCTGCGCGTTCCAGGCGAGCAGGCCGGCGGGGGAGTCGGCCAGCGCGTGCGCCAGCGTCTGCGGCTGCTGGGAGTGCAGCGTGTTGAACGCGCCCTTCTCCTCCCAGAACCACTTCAGCACCTCCAGGCCCTGCAACTCCTCGGCCGACATGCCCTCGAACTCGGCCGGGTCGCCGGACGGGAACGAGAACACCTGCGTGACGTGCACACCGACCACGTGCTCCGGGTCGTGCCGGCCGACCTCCGGCGACACCATCGAGCCGCCGTCGTTGCCGATCGCGCCGTACCGCTCGTACCCGAGGCGGCTCATCAGCTCGGCCCACGCTTTCGCCGTACGGGTGTTGCCCCAGCCGGCCTCGGTCATCGGGCTGGAGAACGCGAAGCCGGGCAGCGACGGGATCACCAGGTGGAACGCTTGGCCGCCGTCCTCCGGGTTGGTGAGCGGCTCGATCACGTCGAGGAACTCGACGACCGTGCCGGGCCAGCCGTGCGTCACGATCAGCGGCAGCGCGTCCGGCCGGTCGGACTTCACGTGCAGGAAGTGGATGGTCTGCCCGTCGATCTCGGTGGTGAACTGCGGGTACGCGTTCAGCCGCGCCTCCCACGCCCGCCAGTCGTACTCGTCGCGCCAGTAGTCGACCAGCCGCCGCACCCGCGACACCGGCACGCCGTACGTGCCGCTGTCGTCGTCGGGCGCCGCGTCGGTGAACCGGGTACGCGCGAGCCGGTCGGCCAGGTCGTCGAGCGCGGACTGCGGGATGTCGATGCGGAACGGGGTGATCTGGGTGCTCATCTGCGTCTCCTCGGTGGTTGATCGGTGAGTACAACGCTATGAGCCCTTGCGGTCAGATCCTGTCCGCAAGGAGGACTTTCTTTAGGTTCCTCGCACCCGAGTCACGTAGGTCGCGTAGCTGCGCCGGCCGAGCGCGCGCCACAGGATCCGGGCCGGGATCGGCAGCCGGCTGAGGAAGTCGGCCTGCTCCCGCGGCGACGCGTCCTCGAGGATCATCCCGAGGAACAGCAGCCGCTTGGCCTTGTCCTCGAGCGCCTCGGCGCCGCGCTTGCCGAGGGCGTCCCACTGCTCGACGGTGAGGTGCTCGCGGACGAGTGGAAGGATCTTCGACTCCTCCTCGTCGAGGTGCAGGTCGAGGATCGCCTTCACCTGGCGCAGCGCCGCCGACAGCTCGTCGCGATCGGCGGTGCGGGCGTCGGCGGCCCAGACCGGAAGCAGCGCCTCGACCCGTTCCAGCGCCGCGGTCATCGCGCGGTGCTGCTCCTCCATCCGCTCGATCAGGTCCTGCTGCGTAGCGGCTCGGGCGTGCAGCAGCGGCCAGAGCAGCTCGTCCTCGCTCTGATGGTGGTGGTGCAGCCCGAAGGCCAGGTCGGCGCAGTGCTCCGCGAGCAGCTTCGCGCGTGGCACGTTGCCGTCGGCAACCTTGTCGATCAGCTCCGGCAGCAGCCCGAACTCGCGCCGGAACACGCGGTGCACGATCACCATGTCCTGCGTGTCCGGCTGCGTCGCGGTCGTGGTCATGTCGTCCCTCCCCAGGGAAACGAGCGATACCGCCGTACGACCCGTAAGAGACTACCGGACCGGGTCCGCTGCCGGGAGAGCATTTTCCAACGCGGCTTCCGGCACGGTCCGGCGCCGGCGGAACAGGCCCTGTGACACCGCGACACCGGTGAGTACGACGACCGCCCCGGCCGGCTGGTACCAGAACAGATGCTCGTCCAGCACGACGATGCCGACCGCGATCGCGAAGATCGGGATCAGGTACGTGACCATCGACGCCGTGCTCGCACCCACCAGCCGCACGTTGCGCAGGTTGATCACGAACGCCAGGCCGCTGCCGAGCGCCCCCAGCGCGACCACGCTCGCGACGGCCTCCGGCGACAGCGACCAGGGCGCCGGCGGCATCCCACCGGCGATCACCGGCGCCAGCACCGCGAGCACCGCGGTCGCGCCGATGAGGAACCCGGCCGACAGCGCCAGGCCCGAGATCGGCGCGCCGGCGACGAACTTCTTCTGGTACGGGATCGCTACGCCGTAGCAGGCCGCCGCGCCGAAGCACATCAGCTGCCCGGACAGCGCCGCGCCGCCGGTGTGCCACGCGCCCAGCACCACGAGCATGCCGGCGAACCCGATCAGCAGGCCGATCGCCCGCTGCGCGCTGAATCGCTCGGTGCGGAAGACCAGCACCGCGATCGGCAGCACGACCAGGGGAGTGGTGCCGTTCCAGATCCCCGCCAGCAGCGACGGGATCCGCTCCTCGCCGTACCCGAACAGCATGAACGGCACGGCGGCGCCGACCGTGCCGAGCACCAGGAAATGACCCCACAGCCGCCACGAGCCGGGCAACGGCTCCCGGCGCACCGCGAGTACGACGAGCAGGGTGAGCGCGCCGGTCGCCACCCGGCCGAGGGCCACGTAGGCCGGGTGCAGCTCGCGCACCCCGACGGCGATGAACAGGAAGCTGAACCCCCAGATCGCGGCCAGCGCGACCATGCCGGGGAGCCAGGAACGGAGCGGAGCCTTGTCAGTAGTCGATACGGCGTTCACACCTGACATCCTGCAGCATGCCACGGACATTCCGCACCCGCGTTATGGTCTGAGCGCCCCACGAGTGAGGAGTCGCCGTGCCGACCCTGCCCTGGATCTCGGTCACCAGCCAGCAGTCCGCCGTACCGGTGGTGGTGATGGCCTCGCGCCTGCAGGTCACCTCCCTGCTGCAGGTGCCCCGTTTCCTGCTCGACGCCTTCCGGGTACGACGACAGGCGCTGCGTGCTCCGGGAGCGCTCGGCGTGTCCCTGGTGGCCCACCCGCTGCGACGTGAGTTCTACACGCTGAGCGCCTGGCGGGACCGGGACGCGATCACCGAGTTCGTCCGTTCCGAGCCGCACAAGTCGGTGATGTCGCGGCACCGCACGTCCATGGCGGACTCGAAGTTCGTCTTCTACGAGCTGGCCGCGGAGGCCCTCCCACCGACCTGGGACGACGCCCACACCCGCCTCACCAGCTGACCCAGATACGACCTGCCCGGCATCTCGGGCACCTCGCAGAGTCCAGCCGATTCGAGCTGCCCGAGATGTCGGGCACCTCGTATCGAGTCGCCTCATGGGAGTTGCCCGAGATGTCGGGCAACTCGTATCGGGCCTCCGCCAGGCATGATTGCGGGCATGGGGCGGTGGGTGTGTGCGCGGTGCGGGCGGGAGTTCGCGAACCGGAACCAGGCGCACCTGTGCGCGCCCGGGTGCTCGGTGGAGGAGTGCTTCGCCGGGCGGCCGGAGGTGCAGCGGGAGATCTACGACGAGGTGCTGGAGCACCTGAGTTCGCTCGGGCCGGTGCACGCGGACGTCGTACGGGTCGGGGTGTTTCTGAAGTCGGACCGCAAGATCGGGGAGGTGCGGCCGATGGCGCGGGCGTTGTCGCTGGAGCTGCTGCTGCCGCGGGCGGTCGAGTCGCCGCGAGTGCTGCGGCGGATGCCGGTCTCGGGCGCGACGACCTGGCATGTCGTACGGCTGACGGCGGTTGAGCAGGTCGACGAGGAGTTGCGGGACTGGCTGACCGAGGCCTACGACTACGCGACGGGTGAGCCGTAGAGGTTCTCGCTCGTCTCGTAGGCGGGGCCGTAGTACTGCTCGAGCTCGGTGAGGTCGGCGTCGGGCCGGTCGATCGTCTTCGCGATCTGAGCCCGGGGCGGCATCGTGGTCGCGTCCCAGGTGCCGGTGTCCCACAGCTTCGAGCGCAGGAACGCCTTCGAGCAGTGGTGGAAGATCTCGTTGATCTCGACGATGACGGCGAGCACCGGACGGGTGCCCTTGACGACCATCTGGTCGAAGAACGGCGCATCCCGGACCAGGCGCGCTCGGCCGTTGATGCGGAGCGTGTCACCGCGCCCGGGCAGCAGGTAGATCAGGCCGATGTGCGGGTTGGTCAGGATGTTGTGGAAGCCGTCGGCGCGGCGGTTTCCCTTGCGCTCCGGGATGGCGATGGTGGTGTCGTCCAGGACGAGGGTGAAGCCGGCCGGGTCGCCTTTGGGGGAGACGTCGCAGGTGCCGTCGGCGGCCGAGGTCGCGACCAGGCAGAAGGGGGACGCCGCGAGCCAGTCCTTGTCGAGCTGGTGGAGCTTGGGCCGCGCCTTGTTGGCGGCGGCCGGCAGCGGCGTGCCGATGGCCTCGCGCAGCTCGTCCTCGGTGGTGATCTCGGCAACGTCCATCTGGTGTCCCTCCCACGTCGTCCGGTGCCGCCACGGTAACAGGGCAATATCGATGGCATGTCGACGATGACGCTGAGCGCTCCGGACGAGGCGCGGCTGCGCGGCCTGCGCCGGATGCGGGCCGTCGCGCTCGGACTGCTGCTGTTCGCTGCCGCCGTGTACGTGCTGACGCTGCACCGCGACGGCGGCTGGGGTTATGTGAACGCCGCGGCCGAGGCGGCGATGGTGGGAGCGCTTGCGGACTGGTTCGCGGTCACGGCGCTGTTCCGGCGGCCGCTCGGACTGCCGATCCCGCACACCGCGATCGTGCCGACCCGCAAGGACAGCCTGGCCGAGAGCCTGGAGGAGTTCGTCACCGCGAACTTCCTCGCCGAGCACGTCGTACAGGAGAAGATGGCGACCGCGCAGGTGTCCCGCAGGGCCGGCGAGTGGCTGCGCGCGGACCGGCACGCCGAGCGGGTCGTCTCCGTAGTGGCCGACGGGGTGGGCCGCGTGCTGCCGATGCTGCGGGACGAGGACGTGACGACGTTCATGGAGCGGTCGCTGCTGCCGCGGTTCGCGGACCAGCCGCTGAGCCCGATCGCCGGCCACCTGCTGCGCTCGGTCGTCGACGACGGCGCCCACCATGCCCTGCTCGACCTGGCGCTGGTGGAGGCGTACGGCTGGCTGCGGGAGAACCGCAACGTGGTCGCCGAGGTCGTCGCGCCGCGGGCCCCGCGCTGGTCGCCGCAGTGGGTGGACTCGCTGGTGATCGACCGGATCCACCGCGAGGTGCTGGCCTGGCTGGCCGACGTCCGGGACCGCCCGGACCACGCGGCGCGGCACGCCCTCGACAAGCTGCTGATCCGGCTCGCGACCGACCTGCAGGCGGATCCGGCGATGATGCTGCGGTTCGAGAACTTCAAGCGCCGGATGCTCAGTCACCCCGACATGGGGCCGAGCCTGACCGCGGTCTGGGATGCCGTGCGGGTGGCGTTGCTCGAAGCCACCGCGGATGCCGACGGCCCGTTCCGTACCCGGGCCCGCGAGGCGCTCGTCGACCTGGGCCGCCGGCTCGAGGACGAACCCGAACTCCAGGCGAAGGTGGACGGCCGCGCCGCCGAAGCGGTCGGGTACGTCGTCCGCACGTACGGCACCGAGATCGTCTCGATCATCTCCGACACGATCGAGCGCTGGGACGGCCGCGAGGCCGCCCGCAAGATCGAGCTCCACGTCGGCCGCGACCTCCAGTTCATCCGCATCAACGGCACCGTCGTCGGCGGCCTCGCCGGCCTCCTAATCCACACCCTCAGCCAACTGCTCTGACCCCGCCTGTCTGAACCCGGCGTGCCGGGGTGTCAGGCGGCGGCGAGTTGGGTGGTGGGGGCGGGGATGGCCGGGGCCGGGGTTGTGCGGTGGTGGGCGTGGTGGACGGCGGGGGTGATGGCGCAGGCGGCGGTGAGGAAGAGGGCGCCTAGGATGAGCCAGCCGGTTGCGCCGAGGCCGAGGATGAGGGCGGTGAGCAGGAGCGGACCGACCATGCGGGCGACGGCGACGCCGGAGCCGAAGAAGCCCTGGTACTGGCCCTGCTTGTCGGCCGGCGCCAGGCCGAAGCTGATCTCCCAGGAGCCGGAGGCCTGCATCATCTCGGCGACGACCTGCAGGAGAGCGGCGGCCAGGAGTACGGCGGCCGCGGACCAGGCCGAGCGGCCGGTCGCGGAGAGGGCGAAGACCGCGCAGGTGGCCATCATCAGCGCGCCGGCGTACCGGATGTAGCGGGTCGCGGACCGCAGGCCGTTGACCCGCCTGGCGATCCGGACCTGGAACAGCACCACGCTGATGGTGTTCAGCACCAGCATCGCGGACACGATCCAGCGCGGCGCCTCGGTACGTTCCACGATCCACAGCGGCGCGACCAGGCTCAGCATCGGCATGTAGAGCAGCAGCACGGTGTTGAGCAGCGCGATCACGGCGTACGGGCGGTCGCGGAGCACGGCCAGCGCGGGTTCACCCGCAACCTTGAGTGCGGGCGGCACCGACGGGAGCCGGCGCAGCAGCAGCGCCGCCACCGCGAAGCTGACCGCGTCGAGCGCGAACGCGACCAGATACGCGGGCCGGGCGTCGACGTACAGCGCGGCGCCTCCGACGGTGGCGCCGATCGCCAGGCCGGCGTTCGCTGTCGACTGCAGGAATGCCCGGGCCTTGGTCCGCTCGGCGGGTACGACGAGCGCCGCGAGCAGCGCCTGTCGCGCCGCGGCCAGCCCGCACTGCCCCACGGTGTACACGCACACGCCGGCGAGGAACGCGGAGAACGAGCGCGCCACCAGGAACGACCCGACCGCCAGCGACGTGGTCAGCGCCAGCAGGACCGCCGTACCGCGGGGGCCGCGCCGGTCGGCGAGATGCCCGAGCGGTACGCCGGCCAGCAGTCCGGCGCCCCAGCCGATCGTCAGTGCGAGCCCGACCTGGGTGGCGGACAGGCCGACAACGCGGGTGAAGTACGCGCCGAGGTGACGAGGAAGACGCCGTCTCCGAGCGAGCCGGCGAACTGGGCTGCGGTGAGCTGACGAATGGACTTCGAGGTAGCCATGGCACGACCGTACGGGCGATCATTGGCCCTCCGTAAGCACCAATCCGTGCGGAGATGTTTGGGCCAATGTAGGCTGCGGGGGTGGACGTGCAGGTGAGCCTGGCCGGTCGCGGTGACCTGGCCGCGCGGATCTACCGGCAGTTGCTGGACGCGATCCTCGACGGCCGGCTGCGGGCCGGCGAGCGGCTGCCGCCGACCCGCGACCTGGCCCGGCAGCTCGAGGTGTCCCGGAACACGGTCGCGACGGCGTACGAGCGGCTGACGGCCGAGGGGTTCCTGGTCGGCAAGGTCGGCGCGGGCACCTTCGTGAGCACCGAGCCACTGACCCGGCTGCATGAGCGGGCCGCGCCCGCGGGCGGGGTCCAGCCGCGGGAGCTGTGGCGGTCGTTGCCGCAGGCAACGGACAGGTCGGCCGCGCGACCGCCGTACGACTTCGGGGTGGGGCTGCCGGACCCGGGGTTGTTCCCGCTGGAGACCTGGCGGCGGCTGGTGAACCGTGAGCTGCGCGCCTCCGCGATCCGCGTCTCGTCGTACGCCGGACCGGCCGGGCATCCCGCACTGCGCGAGGCGATCGCGCGCTACATCGGCGTGTCCCGCTCGGTGCGTACCGGCGCCGACGACGTCATCGTGACCAGTGGCGCGCAGCAGGCGCTCGACCTGATCGGCCGCGTGCTCGTCGAGCCGGGTGGTTGCGTGGCGGTCGAGGAGCCCGGGTACCCGCCGGCGCGGTCGCTGTTCGCGTCGCTGGGCGCGCGGATCGTCGGCGTGCCGGTGGACGGCGAGGGGCTGGTGGTGGACGCGCTCCCGGACGACGCGTCGGTGGTCTACGTGACGCCGTCGCACCAGTTCCCGCTCGGCACGCCGATGTCGCTGGCCCGCCGTACCGCCTTGCTGGAGTGGGCGGAGCGGCGCGGGGCGGTGGTGGTGGAGGACGACTACGACAGCGAGTTCCGGTTCTCGGACCGGCCGCTGGAGCCGCTGCAGTCGCTCGACGGCGGCGGCCGGGTGCTCTACGTCGGGACGTTCTCCAAGACGCTGCTGCCGATGCTGCGGCTCGGCTTCCTGGTCGCGCCGGCGTCCCTGCAACCGGCCCTGCGTACGGCGAAACAGCTCACCGACTGGCACGGCGACCAGACCACCCAGGCGGCGCTCGCGCGACTGATCGACGAGGGCCTGCTCGCCCGGCACATCCGCAAGGCCGGTCGCGAGTACGGCGTCCGGCGCGGCCTCATCGTGTCCGCGCTGGCCGGCCCGCTGGGGGAGTACCTCGACCTGGTCCCGTCCGCCGCCGGCCTCCACCTGGCGGTGCGTTCTCGGGTCGACACGCACGAGGTCGCGCGCCGGGTCGCCTCGGCCGGCGTGGCGGTGGAGCCGCTGGACCGCTACTGCTTCGAGCAGCCGGCCCGGTCCGGCTTCGTGATCGGCTACGGCCTCATCGCCGCCGACCGCATCGAGCCAGGCCTCCAGCACCTGCTGTCCACCCTGCAATCCGTCGCCGGCTCACCGCCGCGCGGCTGAGTCCAGCCGGCCCCGCCCCTCCTCTCCCTTTCCGTCCATCGGTCGGAAGTTGTGCGCCCTGTGGAAAACTCCGGCCGCGCGGATGGTGAGGCTCGTACGTTCTCAGGCATGACATCTCAACAGCTCTCCGAGCGCCGGCTGAGCCGGCCGCTGACCGACTCCGACCTCGTGTCGGACATCCTTGAACTCTGCGTCGACGAAGCGAGCCGCACCGCCGGCACGTTGTTCATGCTGCTGTGCGACGACTCCGGCCGGCTTGTCCAGCCGCTCGCGGTGGACGACCTTCCCGCGAACCGTGACGAGGCCGTGTGCGAGTCGGTTCTCGACCGGCTCATCGGCCTCGCGAAACGCATCAACCCCGGCGTGTCCGTGCTGGTGGCCACGGTGCGTCCCGGCGAGTGCTTGCCGGACGATGACGACCAGATGTGGGTGACCGCCGCCCGTCAGGTCTGCAGCCGCGCGGGCGTCCGCCTGCTCGGCGTCCACCTCGTCACGACCGAGGGCACGCTGCGCCTGTGGTCTGAGGACGCCGTGGCCTGACAGGGTGCGCCGGAGGCCCGTGACGGACCTCCGGCGCACTCGGCTCAGCGGACCTTGAAGCTGCGGGTGGGGCTGACCGCCAGCAGGTGGTCGGCGTCCGCGGGCTTCACGACGCGGTAGCTGTAGGTGCCGCGCGAGGCCGGCTTCAGCGTGAACGCGTACGTGCTCTTCGAGGAGAGCTTGCCGGAGGCAACGTTCACCCAGCGGCCGCTGCCGATGTAGTGCTGCAGGTAGACGACCTGGCCGACGTGGTACGGGTTCACCCCGCCAGAGACGGTGACCGTGCCGCCCAGCGGCAGCGTGGTGCGGGAGACGTACTCCGACACGATCGGCCGGACGCCGACGCCCACGATGTTGCTGCCGGAGCCGATCAGGTCCGGCGAGCCGCTGTACCAGCGCCACTGGAAGTCGTTGCCGAACGACGGCTTGTACACGTACTTGGTGGTGCCGGTGCTGTCGGTGGTGCCGGTGTGCAGCAGCCGCCAGCTCGACGTGCCCTTCTGGCGCGCGTACAGCCTCAGCGCCGCACCCGCGATCGGGCCGGTGCCGTCGCCCTTGAGCAGGCGGCCGGTCAGCGTGACCGTCCCGCCGTAGGTGAGCGAGGTTGTCGACACGGCGAGCCGGGCCCGGCTACCACCGAGCTTGGTCTCGGCGAACGGGCTGTACTGACCGGCCTTGTCCTTGACCCAGGCGCGGAAGATGTACGACCCGCCCCAGCCGAGACCGGTCGCGGTCGCCGACGTGCCGGTGCCCGCGTAGACCCCGACGCCCTGCGTGGGCGAGGCCGGTGCCGCGCCGCCGGTGGACCGGCGAACGATGACCTGGCTGAGGTCGTTGAGCGAAGGCAGCGTCCAGTGCAGCGTCGCCGACGAGTACCAGCCCGTCGCATCGAACCCGGTGACGGCGGTCGGCAGCAGGTCCGGCCGGAACGTGGTCGACACCGGCACGTTGTTGGTCGCGCCAAGGGTGTCCTGAACGGCGCCGACGACGATCCGGTACGGCGTGATGTCCTGCAGGTCCGACGACGGCGTGATCGTCGCCTTCCGGGTCCCCGCGTCGTAGGCCACCGTGGTCGGCACGGTCGCGCCGGTCTTGCCGTTGCGCAGCTGAACCGTCGAGGTCGTCACCGACGCCTGGTTCAGGTCGCGCTGGAAGGTGACGACCGGCTTGATCGCCAGGGTGTGGGTGACACCGAAGTCCTCGGGTGACACGTCCCGCACCCACAGCTGCGCGCCGACAGGCGTCGACGTCGCGGTCGTCGTCCCGGCGCTGACCGTGTAGGGCCGGAAGTCGGCCCCGCCGTTGAAGCTGCGCACGGCGATGTAGCTGAGCCCCGCAGGCACCGCGACGACGAAGGTCTCGGGGTCACCAGGGAGGGCCTCGTCGACCTCACCGCCCAGCAGTCGCAGGTCGGTGTCGTACGCGGCCACCACGGGGTCGAAGTTCTGCGGGCGCTTCTCGTCGAACGCCGCCGGCGTCACGGTGATCCGCACCGAACGCGCCGTGCCGCTGTTGATCACGTACCAGTCGACGTCACCCGCCGCGCCGATCGTGCCGGTCGTGGAACCGGCGAGTGCGGTCGCGCGGGCCGGCATGTCGTTGTGATCCGCGTGCGGCGCGCCGAGATCGCCGACGCGAGCCCCACCCAGCGCCGCGTAGGCGTCGACGAAGCCGTAGCCGTGGTACGGGTCGATACCGCGGGGCCCGGCGTCACGGGCACTCGCCTTGATCCGCGCGATCACCTGCGCCGGCGTGAGCGACGGGAACCGGGTGCGGACGATGGCGGCGATACCGCCGACCAGCGGCGACGAGAACGAGGTTCCGTCCCCGGTCGCGTAGTAGTCGTGGTACGCGGGGTCCTGCGTGTAGAAGAACGTCGAGGTGATCTGGAATCCGGGTGCGGACACGTCGACCCAGTCGCCCGAGGTGCTGAAGTCGGTCAGCGCGCCGGTGTTGTCGGTCGCGCCGACGGCCAGCACCTCCGGGAACGCGGCCGGGTAGTGCGGGGTCGCGTCACCCGAGTTGCCGGCCGCGGCCACCACCAGCACGCCCTTGTTGGTCGCGTAGATGATCGCGTCGTGCATGATCGTGCCGTCCGGGGCCTTGCCGCCGAGCGACAGGTTGATGATCCGGGCGCCGTGGTCGGCGGCCCAGCGCACGCCGCGGGCGATCTCGGAGTCGTACGCGTAGCCGTCGGTGCGGAACACCTTGACCGGCATGATCTTGCCCGACCAGGCGGCACCGGCGACGCCGATGGTGTTGTTCGTGTTCGCCGCCGCGATGCCGGCCACCATCGTGCCGTGACCCTCGATGTCGGTCATCGTCCGGCCCGGAACCACCGCGTCGTACGACGTCGTGAGGTGACCGACGAGGTCCTCGTGGTGGGTGTCGACGCCGGTGTCGAGCACCGCGATGACCTGTGAGCTGGTGTTCTTGACGACGTTCCAGGCGTACGGCAGCCGGACCGCGTTCAGGTTCTGCTGCTTGCCGTGGACGTAGTAGTAGTCGTTCGGCGTCGAGTCCAGGCTGCGCGCGTAGTCGAAGCTGGCGGTCTGCACCGCCGGGTCGTTCCGGAGCGCCTTCAGGAGGTCCTTCGCCGCGCCGGCCGTGCGCACCTTGACGTAACCGGCGATCGAGCCCTGGTCGTTCGCCTTGCGGTCCTGGATCGCTGCGCGCCGGGTGGCGGCCGACGTGCCCGGGCGGAACTTCACCAGCACCGTGTGCGGGTCGTACTTCTCAGCGCCGGCCTGCGGCCGCTCCGGTCGCTGCAGTCGCTTCAGGTGCAGGCTCGGCTGCCCGGTCTCGGCCGGTGCAGAGGCGTTGGCAACCGATGCGGGCACCAGTGACGAGCTCACCAGTGCGAGCAGGACGGCAAGACGTGACAACATCGGGAGTCCCCCCATTTGTGCTTTTGACGATGGACCCTGACGCGACACGAGCCGGGCCAGGTCGCAGTATCGCAGACGTTTCCGACAGGTGGGCAAAGAGTTTCAGCGGACTCCGCGGGGCCGGAACTGGATGCTGATCCGCGGCCCGGCGAACCCCGTCGCCTTCGGGATCGCGTGCTCCCAGGTTCTCTGGCAGGACCCGCCCATCACCAGCAGGTCGCCGTGCCCGACCACGTGCCGCACGGTCGTGCCGCCGCCGCGCGGCCGCAGCAGCAGCGCACGCGGCGCGCCCACGGAGACGATCGCGACCATGGTGTCCTCGGTGCTCCCGCGCCCGATCGTGTCACCGTGCCACGCGACACTGTCCCGCCCGTCGCGGTAGTAGCACAGCCCCGCGGTCCGGAACGGCTCGCCGAGCTCGTCGCGGTAGTACTCCGTCAGCGTCGCCCTGGCCGACTCGAGCACCGGGTCCGGCAGTTCGTCGTACTCGTCGTAGAAGCAGACCAGGCGCGGCACGTCGACGACCCGGTCGTACATCCGCCGCCGCTCCACCCGCCACGGCACCCGGTCCGCCAGCCGCTCGAACACGGTGTCGGCGCCCGTCATCCACCCCGGCCGCACGTCCACCCATGCCCCGGCGCTCAACGTCGTACGACGGGTCGCCGCCAGCGGCAGCAGCCCGACCTCCGCGGCGGTGTCGAACAGCGAGCCCTGCAACATGCGACCACACTACACCGCACTCGAACAGATGTTCCCTAGATCTTGTGGGCCACCGGGAAATCCCGTTGCCCGGCTTCGGCCCGACCGTGAGGATGAGGCGTTGAGCGACGTACGAGCGGCGCGACCTCTCCCACCCGCATCGCCGCGCTCCGCGACCTCGCCTACCTCGGCCCCTCCAGTCGCCCAGAGCTGACTACCCTCCGCGGCCCACAGTACGAATGGTCCCTCCGCCTACTGAGCACCCCTCTCTGGCGGACAGCGTTCAGCTGACGATTGTGGGGTCCTAGGTTGCCGAGGTGTCGAAGTCGAGCCGCATGACCACCCGCCGGACGGTCGGCCGGCTGACCTCGGTGAATCCGGCTTCTTCGAAGACCTGACGGGCGCCCACGTGCACCTCGCCCCAGGTGATCTCCTTGCCCGCCTGGGTGATCATCGGATAGGCCTCGAGCGCCCGCGCGCCGCGGTCGCGGGCGAAGTCGATCGTGGCCCGGGCGAGGGGATAGGTGAGGCCGCGGCCGCGGTAGCCCTTCCGGACCGCGAAGCAGGTCACCGCCCACACGCCGTCGTCGTCCTTGTCCTCGTTACGGCCGCTCCACGGGATGCGGGAGGTGCGCAGCTTGGGGTACGCCGTCCGCGGCTCTACCGCGACCCAGCCCACCGGCTCGTCGTCGAGGTAGGCGACCAGCCCACTGGTGGCCGCGGCCTTCGGATCGCCGCAGGCGGTCTGCGTCCGGAGCATCGCGGTCCGTTCCTCCTGCGTGGAGTCGCGCCAGATCCAGCCCCGGACCTTGAACCGCTGGCAGTGGCACTGGCTCGGGTAGTCGGCGGTGCCGAAGATCGCCATGAGGTCGTCCCATGACGCCTCGTTGGCTGGGACGACGGTCACCTGCTCGGCCGCGATCGGCGCTTCCATGGCCGTCATCTTGGCCGCGGCGGAACGATGTCGTCGATCATGCTCCGCACGTTAGGCTCCAATCCGGACGTTCTGCTTCCGGATGGGTGGGATGCTGGTGAAACCCGACACGAGCCCCACGGCGCGGGCGCTGCTGACCCTCGAGCTGGTCCAGGGCAGCCCCGGCATCACCGCGGACGGGATCGCCGACAAGCTCGGCGTCTCGGAGCGGGCCGCCAGGCGGTACGTCGGCATCCTCCGCGAGGCCGGCATCCCGATCGAGTCGGTCCGTGGTCCCTACGGCGGCTACCGGGTCGGCCGCGGCCTCCGGCTTCCGCCGCTGATGTTCAGCGCGACTGAAGCCCTCGGCCTGGTCATGGCCGTGCTCGACGGCCACCACGACGCGAGCGATCCCACCGACCCGGTCGGCAGCGCCCTCGGCAAGATCGTGCGCGCACTCCCGGAGCCGGTGGCCGCCCAGGCCGAGGCAGTCCGCCGGACCACGGCGCCCGCCCCCGACCGCGCCGCCGCCCGGCCCGACCCCGGTACGACGACCGCGCTCGTGCAGGCCTGCTCGAACCACCGGCGGGTGCGGCTCGGCTACCGCTCCGAGGCCGGGTCGGAGTGGGTCAGCGAGGTCGACCCGTGGGCGGTCGTCGTACGGCACGGCCGGTGGTACCTGCTGTGCTGGTCCCACGCCGCGGACGCCCGGCGGGCATACCGGATCGACCGGGTACGTGGCGTGGAGGAGCTCGACGACACCTTCAGTCCACCCGCCGACCTCGACCCGGTCGCCGTGCTCGAGGAGCATCTCGCGGTCGGGTGGGAGTACGACGTCGAGGTCCTCATCGACGCGCCCGTCGACACCGTCGGGCGCTGCCTGCCGCGCGCCGCCGGACGGCTCGAGCCACTCGATGCCGGGACCACCCGCCTGGTCGGCAGCACCAGCAACCCGTTCTGGTACGCCGAGCAGCTCGCGACCATCCCGGCGTCGTACCGGATCGTGAGGTGCCCCGAGCTCCGGGACGCCGTGCGGGCCCTCGGGCAGCGGCTGATCGCGGCGGTCGAGGAGCCGAGAAAGTGAACAGGTGTTCGCCGATTTCGTCGCACTCCGCGCCGCCGCCGGAGCCGTCGGTGACAACGGTCCTTCCCGCTGGAAACCGATGTCCCTGACATGGCAACATCCCGCTCTGGAGGACGTTTCACAGGGGGAGGAACGGGATGATCCGCGCCAAACGCACAGCACATCGCGAGGACGAGCACGAGGTGACGGCCGGCGAGCCGACCGAGCACCTGGTGACCGTGCCGGTGGGGGAGAGTGTGCCCAACCCGGGCCGGCTCGGTCAGCTGGCCGCGGCCGCCGAGGTGCTGGCGGGAGGCATCGATGCGGCGAACCAAGGGCTGCTGCGCGGGAGCGACCTGGACTCCGGCCGGTACTGGCTGCCGCTGCAGTCCGCCGCCGAGGCGGTCCGCCGCGCGGCCGAGGAGTTGGAGAAGGTCGCCGGTGAACTGGTGCGCTCGATGGCGGCCTCGCACGAGCCGTGCGCGGTCGGCTGGGGCGTCTGCCCGGAGCACGGCGTGACCCTGACGCGTATCGGCGTGGATGCCGGTTGCCGGGTGATCGGATGCCACCTGCCGGCGGCGGCGCCGAGCATCCAGTGCACCGAGCCGGTCGCGTACCGGGTCGTCGACGCCGAGGGGTCCGCGTTCCTCGCCTGCACCGGGCACGCCGTCGCCTGCCGGCGCGAGCTGGTCGGCGCCGTGATCACGCTGACCGCCGACAGCCTCGAGCACCTGTAGGCCACCCGCTACGACCTGCCCGAGATCTCGGGCAGCTCCGATACGACCTGCCCGACATCTCGGGCAGCTCGTAGCGGGCGCGGCTACGGCTGGTCGGGGTCGACCGGGACGTCGGGGGTGAAGACCGACAGGTCTGGGTCGTCGATCGCGAAGGTACGGACCGGACCGGGCGGCGTGTCGGCGGTCTCGAAGCGGACCGTGACGCGGCCGCGTCCCGATCCCCAGACCCAGCCGCGGCCGTGCGCGGTGTGCACGATGTCCTGGCCGGGGTAGTACCCGGTGCGGCCGGTCGCGAGCGGCTGCTCGACCCGCAGCTCCGGGTCGTCGTCGGCCGGTACGTCGTCGACGTCCATGAACAGGTCGTCCTGGATCCAGTCGGCCAGGGACGACACCCCGACGCCGAGCAGCCGGATCCCGCCGGAGACGTCGCTGTCCTCGAGCAGCCGGCGGGCGACCCGGCCGATGATCCGCGCGTCGTCCGTGGGCCCGGCGACGGTCAGCGAGCGGGTGTGCGTGGTGAAGTCGTGCATCCGGGTCTTGACTGTGATCGTCCGGCCGGAGAGCTGCGCCTTGCGGAGCCGCTCGGACAGCCGCACGGACATCCGGTCGGAGATCGCGGCCAGCAGCGCCCGGTCGGCGATGTCGGTGTCGAAGGTGTCCTCGATGCTCACCGACTTGGTCTCCCGGTCGTTGACCACCGGCCTGTCGTCGTCGGCGACCGCGAGCCGGTGCAGCCCGGACCCGTGCGCGCTGCCGAGCTGCCGGACCAGTTCGTCCAGGCTGAGCTGCTGCAGGTCTCCGACGGTCCGCACCCCGGACATCGTCAGCCGCTGCGCGGTCGCCGGGCCGACGCCCGGGATCACCGTCACCTGCATCGGCGCCAGGAACTCCGCCTCGGTGCCCGGCGGCACCACGACGATGCCGTCCGGCTTGTCCAGGTCGCTGGCGATCTTCGCGATCAGCTTCGACGTACCGGCTCCGACGGACGCGGTCAGGCCGCCGCTCGCCTCCCGGATCGACGCCTTCAGCTCCAGCCCGATCGCGGTCGCGTCGTCGACGGTGAGGCCGGTCAGTCCGGCGGCGGCGAGGTCGATGAACGCCTCGTCCAGCGACAGCGGCTCGACCAGCGGCGACAGCGCCCGCATCCGCGCCATCACCGCGGCGCTGGTCGAGCGGTACGCGTGGAACCGGCCGCCGAGGAACGCCGCGTGCGGGCACCTGGCGCGCGCCTCCGCGGTCGACATCGCCGAGCGAACGCCGTAAGTCCTCGCCTCGTACGACGCGGTGGACACCACGCCGCGCAGCCCGATCCCGCCGACCACGACGGGCTTGCCGCGCAGCGACGGCTTGTCTCGCTGCTCCACGGCGGCGAAGAACGCGTCCAGGTCGACATGAAGGATCGACGGCTCGGAACGCATGACTCACATTCTGGCGCGCTGATCCGACAACTCTCGCCACCGCGTCCGGCAGACTGTGAAGAGCCACGCACACGCACCGTTGACCGGGAGTGCCCATGGGCGAAGAGGTCGAGCGGGTCGAGTTCACGCGAGCCGACCGCGCCAGGTACCGCGAGCAGGTGCACCGCAATCTCGACGCGTTCGCGCGGATGCTGCGCGAGTCGCGGTTCGACGTCGACCGGCCGCTCACAGGGGTGGAGATCGAGCTCAACCTGGTGGACGAGAACAGCGACCCGGCGATGAAGAACGCCGAGGTGCTGGCGGCGATCTCCGACGACGCCTTCCAGACCGAGCTGGGCCAGTTCAACGTCGAGATCAACGTGCCACCGGCCGAGATCGGCGGTAACGGGCTGGACCGGATGGAGACGCGCATCCGCGACAGCCTGAACGCGGCGGAGGAGAAGGCGGCCAAGACCGGCTCGCACATGCTTGTCGTCGGCATCCTGCCGACGCTGTTCACCGAGCACATGTCGATGGAGGCGCTGAGCGCGAACCCGCGCTACGCGCTGCTGAACGACCAGATCTTCGCCGCCCGCGGCGAGGACATCCAGATCGCGATCGACGGCGTCGAGCGGCTGGCGGTGACCGCGGACACGATCGCGCCCGAGGCCGCCTGCACGTCGACCCAGCTGCACATCCAGGTCAGCCCCGAGTCGTTCTCGCAGTACTGGAACGCCGCCCAGGCGATCGCCGGGGTCCAGCTCGCGGTCGGCGCGAACTCGCCGTTCCTGTTCGGCAAGGAGTTGATGCGCGAGACCCGGATCGCGCTGTTCGAGCAGACCACGGACACCCGCACCAACGAGCTGAAGGCGCAGGGCGTGCGGCCCCGGGTCTGGTTCGGCGAGCGCTGGGTGACGTCGATCTTCGACCTGTTCGAGGAGAACGCGCGCTACTACCCGGCGCTGCTCCCGGTGGTCTCCGACGAGGACGCGATCGCCGTGCTGGACCGCGGCGACACCCCGAGGCTGTCCGAGCTGCGGCTGCACAACGGCACCATCTACCGCTGGAACCGACCCGTGTACGACGTGGTGCGCGACCGGCCGCACCTGCGGGTCGAGAACCGGGTGCTGCCCGCCGGTCCGACGGTGGTCGACACCTGCGCGAACGGCGCGTTCTACTTCGGCCTGGTCCGCGCGCTCGCGGAGGACGAGCGGCCGATCTGGTCGCAGATGTCGTTCAGCGCCGCCGAGGAGAACTTCCACGCCGGCGCCCGGAACGGTATCGACGCGGACGTGTTCTGGCCCGGCGTCGGCACCGTCCCGGCCACCGAGCTGGTACTGCGCCGGCTGCTGCAGATCGCGTCCCGCGGGCTGGACGCGTGGGGTGTCGCGCCACAGACGCGGGACCGGCTGCTCGGCATCGTCGAGCAGCGCTGCCTGACCCATCGCAACGGCGCGCAGTGGCAGGCCGACGTCTTCCACCAGCTCTACACGAAGGGCTCGCTGGGCCGGCGGCAGGCGCTGCGGCAGATGCTCGACCGCTACCGCAGCAACATGCACGCCAATACCCCGGTCCACGAGTGGCCGCTGGACTGAGGTCAGCGCCGGTGCCGGCGTAGCGGAGTACGGACACAGGCGCCGCTCGCGACGTCGACGAACCCGTAGCGCGTGACGACCGCCGTCGTACCGGCCTCGTCGCCCGCGACCGCGCACGCGGTCGCCCACGCGAATCGCCACGCCAGGTCCGAGGTCTCGAGTACGACGGGCCCGGGGCGGGTCACCACGAGGTGCAGCGCTCCGCTCGCCGCGCCGCGCGCATCGTCGTACAGGCTGAGCAGGAGGTCGACGCGGAGCGCGTGGTCCAGTGGTTCACCAGCGGGCAGCGACCGGCTGACCAGTGGTGCTCCAGGTGGTGCGCCGACGATGTCGAGGACGGCGTCGAACGCCCGCCGGCGGGTCCGCAGGCGCAGCCCGCACACGCGTGTGTGCAGCCAGTCGGCGGGCAGATCAGGAGCGTCGGCGCGAGTGCTCATGTCGGGGCTCACCTACACCACGGTGGCGGATCACAAGCGACACCGCGATGAGTTCTCCACAGATGCCGGGGGCCCGGTTGGGTAGTAGCGTTCAGTGCAGTTGGCCACATCGCTGTGTCGGCAGCTGGCCACATCGCTGTGTCGGAGCGGGACTGGGCGCCTGAGCCCGGGAGGTGAGGCGGTTCGATGACCACCATCGTCGTGGGATACGTGCCCAAGCCCGAAGGCCGCGCGGCCCTTCGCCGGGCAGCTGAGGAGGCCAAGCTCCGCGACGCGAAGCTGGTGGTCGTCAACTCCCACCGCGGTGGGCGGAGCTTCGACGACGACGAGGCCTCGGCCAGCGACGCCGCGCTCGCCGAGGTGCGCTCGCAGCTCGACCCCACCGGTGTCCCGTACGAGTTGCGCCAGCTGGTCCGGGGCCTGGAGCCGGCGGAGGACCTGGTCGCGGTGGCCGAGCAGGTGAAGGCGGACTTCATCGTGATCGGGCTCAGGCGGCGTACACCGGTCGGCAAGCTGATCCTCGGCAGCAACGCCCAGCGGATCCTGCTCGACGCGCCGTGCCCGGTGCTGGCCGTCAAGGCCGAGGAAGGGGAGGAATGAGGTGACTGCGCTGCGCGGCAGAAGACTGTGCCTGGCCCAGCGGGTCGATGCCGACACGTTGCTGAGCCGGGACCCGTTCGCACTGCTGGTCGGCATGCTGCTGGACCAGCAGATCCCGATGGAGAAGGCTTTTGCCGGACCCGCCACGATCGCCGAGCGGATGGACGGTTTGTTCGACCCGGCGACCGTCGCGGCGTACGACCCGGACCGGTTCGTCGAGGTGGTCGCCGGCCCGCCAGCGGTGCATCGCTTCCCGAGCGCGATGGCGGCCCGGATCCAGACGCTGGCCAAGCACCTCGAGGAGATGTACGGCGGTAACGCCGGAGCGGTCTGGGTCGATGTGAAGTCCGGCGACGACCTGCTCGCGCGGCTGTCGGCGCTGCCGGGCTTCGGCGCGCAGAAGGCGAAGATCTTCGTGGCGTTGCTCGGCAAGCAGTTGAAGGTCCGTCCGCGCGGATGGCGCGAGGCGTCCGAACCCTACGGCGAGGACGGCGCGTTCCGGTCCGTCGCAGACGTGATCGACGCGGTGTCGTTGATGAAGGTGCGGAGGTACAAGCAGGAGCAGAGGGCACTCGCGAAGACGGTGGCGGTCCAGCGTCCGGTCCGGCAGGTTCGCAACGGCTAGACATCCGTGGAACGGTGGTCGGTGCGGGGTGCCGCTTGGACCGCGTTTTACAATGTAGTGTTGCCGCCGCCGACCAGCGGGACGCTCCCAGCGACACTGCCCGTACGGATGCCGCGCAACACCTGCACATCGAACCCGTCAGACGAGAGGTAATTCGTGTCGTCCAGCTCGTCCGAGAAGCTTCCCGCAGAGTCCTCCCGGGCCGTTCCCGCCGCTGCGCGGTCGGCTGCCCGGGTGACGGAACCTGTGGCGAAGAAGGCCGCCCCGGCCAAGAAGGCCGCCGCCAAGACCGCGGCCAAGTCCGAGCCCGCCGCCAAGAAGGCCGCCGCGAAGAAGGCTGCTCCAGCCAAGAAGGCGGCTGCCAAGAAGGGCGCGGCGGACGAGGTCGTCGAGGTGGCGGTCGCTCCTGACGGCTCGGTGGTCGAGCCCGGCGCCAAGGCCGTGAAGGGCAAGCTCGACGACGTCGACGAGTCGGAGTTCCAGCCCGAGGCGGAGAAGACCCTCGAGAAGGAGCTGACCGAGGACGAGGGCTTCGTCGTCTCCGACGCCGACGACGCGGACGAGCCCGAGCAGCAGGTGCTGGTCGCCGGCGCCACTGCCGACCCGGTCAAGGACTACCTGAAGCAGATCGGCAAGGTCCCGCTGCTGAACGCCGAGCAGGAGGTCGAGCTCGCGAAGCGGATCGAGGCCGGCCTGTTCGCCGAGGAGCAGCTCGGCGACGAGGACGTGAAGCTCAAGGAGAAGGTCCGCGACGAGTACGAGTGGATCGCCGAGGACGGCCGCCGGGCGAAGTACCACCTGCTCGAGGCGAACCTGCGACTCGTCGTCTCGTTGGCCAAGCGCTACACCGGCCGCGGCATGCTGTTCCTGGACCTGATCCAGGAGGGCAACCTCGGTCTGATCCGCGCGGTCGAGAAGTTCGACTACACCAAGGGCTTCAAGTTCTCCACCTACGCGACCTGGTGGA
>WNFV01000817.1_pt1 | contig 42538 bp, 36 predicted proteins | sample 5400101 | NCBI WGS metagenome assembly WNFV01 (sample SAMN13153361, study PRJNA577476) | soil metagenome | isolation source: 115 cm soil or saprolite under grassland replicate 1 | place: USA:California | collected 2016-06-15 | reverse complement strand
GCGAGCTCGTCGACCTACAGCGGACCGTCGAGGTCGCGTTGCGCGGGCTTGTCGGAAGAAGGGCCGCACGGCCCAGGCGGGAAGATGGCGATGGCGCTCCTCTTCCCAGACTCTCGCCCGCGGGTGGGGCCCGAGGACGCGCAGCGCCACTCGGTTCTTGGGAGATGCCGAGGCCATCATGGGCCGTCCGGTATCGGGACCGGCTCGGGGCTGGTATCCATCCGGTATCCGTGGTCCTGAGGGCTGGCCGCCGACAATGCCAAACAGTGCGTATCGGGCTGCTCGGTCCGCGACAAGCTCAGCCGAACAGCGGCAGCTGCTGCCACGGCTGCGGGGCGACCGCCCGCGGCCGCGCCGGCGGCACGTCCACCGCCATTGCTCTGGCCTCGAGGTACCCGATAGCCCGCTCGGCCCGCGGATACTGCTGCTCCAACGCCGTGAACGCCGGACCGTGGCCCGGCTCGACGAGGTGGGCGAGCTCGTGCACCAGGACGTAGTCCACGACCCAGGCCGGGAACGCGGCGTTGCGGTTCGAGATGCGGATGGCGCCATCTTCCGGCGTGCACGACCCCCATCGGTCGCGCTGGTTGTCGACCCAGCGGATCGACCGCGGCTCGGGTAGGCAGAAGCGTCGCGCCAGACGCGCCGCTCGCACGGTGAGGTCGATCTCGCTCGCCTCCCGCTCACGTGTCAGTCGCTTCGTCATCTCCTCGACGCACCGCGCCTCCTCCGCCGCGCTCATCCCTGATGGGATCGACACGCGCAACACGCCGTCGACGAACCGGGCCGAGACACTTCGCGTCCGGCGCCGGCTCCGCACCACTTCGAGCTCCATCCCGACAGCGTCGCCCGCCTGCCGCGGCGAGCCGCGGATGCGCCAGACGGGCTGCGGCCGGAACAGTCTGAGCTCGGTGTCAGGGACGGATGTCGGAGGCCGCTGAGAACGGCGCTCCGCCGGCGTTCCGTCCATGAGCCAAGGCGCTCAGCTCGGAGCGGCGGGTCACTCCGAGTGCGGCGAAGATGTGGACGAGCTGGTTGCGCACCGTGTGCTCCGACAGGAACAGGCGCTCCCCGACCTGACGGTTCGTGCTTCCCGCGGCGACGAGCACCGCTATCTCGCGTTGGCGCTGCGTGAGCGCGTCGAACGCACGTGGCCACGATGCTTCACCGGCAATGCCGTCGGCGATCTCGTGGAGCCGAGCGAGGAGTGCCACGAGGCCTCGGCCGGTGGCCAGCGGCTCGGCCCGCTCGATCGCCATCGAGCAGACGTCTGGGTCGTCGCGGGTGGCGGCGAGCGCGGCGAGGTCGCACCAGGCCTCGACGGCCATGACGAAGCGAGATGCCTGCTCGCAACCCTCGGCGGCCGCCTGGAGGCGACGACGCGCCTCGCGTCCGTCCCCGGCCTGCTGAGCCCACAGGCCGCCGGCCCAGTCGGCCCCGGCGCGTATGAGCCCGCCGCCGCCTCGCTCGATGAGCTCGATGAGCTCACGACGAACGGCGGAGATCATCGCAACGTCGCCGAGTTCGAACGCCACCCGCGCCCGGAGGATCAGTCGATCGGGCCGGCCGGGCTCGAACAGATCCGCGTTGACGGCGTCTGCCTCGTCGAGCGCGGCCAACGCCCCATCAGCGTCACCCTGCCGATGACGCAAGCGGGCTTGGATGAGGAGCACGCCCATCGTGAACGTGGCGATACCGAGGCTGCGCACCGGGCGCATGCGAGCGATGCGCTCGGCGAACCTCTCGAGCTCGCCCAGCTCGAGGTCGATCCATGCCGCGGGTAGCTGTGCGAACTCGACGCCAATGGGCTCGTCGCGGGCGAGGACGTCGCCGACGCGCCGCTGCGCGTCGGCAAGATCGCCGCGGCAGGCGTGGAGCAACGCCAGCCCGACGTCGGCCGCCCAACCGCGGCGGCCCAACCGGGCCATCGCGGCGATTGCCTGGTGTTGGTAGCTGATCGAAAGTTCGATGTCACCCCATGTCAGGGGTACCTCGACCATCACCGAGGCGCAGCGCGCGACGAGCGCCCAATCGCCGGCGACCGCGGCCGCGGCGAGCGTCCGTTGCAATGCGGCTTCACCCTCGGCCAGTGCACCGCACCGCACCAACCGGTAGGCCGCTTCGGTCTCCCACGACGGCTCGGCGCCGGGAGCGCGGGCCAGCTGGAGGGCATGGCGCGCCAATGCGGCGCCCTCCGCGTAGTTGCGGTCGAGGCACGCCCGCTCGGACGCGACGATGAGCGATGCCACGTCGGCGTCGCCGGGCGGCGGCGCCTCGAGGGTTGGCTTCGGGAGGTGGCGCAACGTCGGGTTCAACCACATGCTCCGTGCCCGTTGCGGCTCACCCGCCTCCCGGAAGCGGGCGTCGGCCAAGGTTGCTCGAATGAATGCCGTGCTGGACGCGCCTGCCCACCCCGCGGCCATCGCGGCCCGCTCGAGCAGCGAGGCGTGGGCCAACGGCTCGAGCGGCGGCGTCGTCAACGCCACGGTGTAGAGCGCGCTGGCCGTCACGAAGAGTCGCGCGTCAGCCGCTTGGTCGGCCGCCCGCATCGCCCATCGTGCCGACGCGCGGGTGTCTCCGGCTGCGAGCCAGTGGCGGGCGATGTCCGCGGCCGGCGCATCCTCGCAGTCCTCGAGACACTGGGCGAGTGCGGAGTGCCAAGCGGTGCGCTCAGCCAGCGACAGGTGGCCCGCGACAACCTCACCGACGAGCGCGTGCCGCAAGGCCAGGTGGTCGTGACCGGACTCGACGGCGATGCCCGCGGCGAGCAGCGTCGCAATGCCGGCGTCCGAGCCGGGCTCGACCGTCTCCACGACGCTCTTCGGCAGCGACGCGCCGGCGATGGCGAGAAGCTCAGCCACTCGCCGGCCGACCGCACCTGCAGCACGCACCCGTTCGAGCACCGCGTGGGTCACGGTCCATGAGAGAGAAGCGTCGCTCGCCAGCAGAAGCTCCTCGGCGAAGAAGGCGTTGCCGCCCGACCGCCGCAACACGTCTGCGACCGACTCGGCATCGAGCGCTCGCCCGAGCGCACCCGCCATGGCCGCCACACCGTGGCCAGTGAGCGGCCCGACCGTGAGATCTATCACTCGGGCCCGGCGCCGCAGATCGGCGATGGCCGTACCGGTCCCATCGTCGAGCACGTCCGGGCCGACCCGGAACGTCGCGACGAACAGGACCGGCGCCTCGTCGAGAAGCTCCACCGCGATGCCGAGCGCTCGGATCAACGTGGGGTCGAGCTCGTGGATGTCCTCGAACAGCACGGCGACCGGACTCGGCAGCAGCGACCGCAAGGATGCCGCCAGGGCGTCGCCGAGATCGGACTCCGGGCACTCACTACTCGCTGTCGGTGTCGTGACGCCCAGAGCCGACCGGTCCCACCGGACGCTGCCTGTCACCCTCGTGCGCCAATCGGCCGGGAGCGAGCCCATGAACTCCGCGGCCAGCCGGGACTTTCCCGCGCCGGCCTCTCCGCTCAGGATCACGAGCTGGCTAATGCCCGTGGACACCTCACGCGCTACCCGAGCCAGGACGGCCAGCTCCCGGTCGCGTTCCACGAGAACCGGGCAGCACGCCGCCGGCGTCGGCATCGTCGAAACGATAGGCCTGGTCACGCGGCCGCGTAGCACGCGTGGGGTCTTCATCGACTCCGCCAACGATCCGCTCGTTGGGCGGGATGGTACGAACCTCCCGCCAGCGATCCGCCCGCGTAGCAACGTGGACGACCAGGTACGTCACCCGCGCCGACCGGGACATTCGTACCCTTGCTCGCCCTCCTCGCGCCGACGCATCTGAGAGCCAAGGCACGAGGAGGACCGAGGATGCACTCCCACTGCTCATGGTTGCGTCGGCGAACCAAGGGAACCGGCGCAGCCGGTTGGGGCGAGTGGATGGATCGCGGTCACCTCGTCGCCCGGCCCGCCGGAGTGCGTTGTGTTCCGGTTCGACTTACTCCCGAGGAGGAGCATCCATGCGACTGCGTCATTTCCTGATACCGACTCTCGTTGCTGCCACCGGCGTCATGACTTTCGGAGGGGTGGCCTCGGCGGCGCCCACCAAAGTCGGCACCGAGGCGTTCACGTTGACTGCTGACATCAACGCCGAAGGCGTCGCGGTCACGGCCTCCGGTGTCATCGACGACACCGGAGTGGACATCGCCGTGAGCGACACGGAGGACACGTTCGATTTCGGCCCGAACGGCCAGATCACCGTCTTCCACTCGCCCATCCGCAACCGAGACCACTTCAACGCGAAGAAGTGCACGCTCAGCTTCAACGAGACGGGCACGTACGTGTTCGGCAACGGAACCGGTGAATGGGCCGACTACAACGGGTCGGGCACGTACAGGGTCGAGGTGCGCATCACCGACGGCTGTGTCGACCCTCCGGTAGGAACCTTCACGATCACGGCCAAGGGACCGATCAACCTCGCCACCAGCGAGCCGTGAAGCCAGTGACCACGGCGCGTCTCGTCGGGCCGACCGACGAAATGCGCCGTGGTTCCACCGGCTCCGAGGCGCCGTGCTCCGCGGCGCGGCACTGCGCAGGTTCGGCCACAGGGCGCTGCTTGGGAAGGATCACGGCCTCAACGTATGGCCGTCGACACCAAGGGTTCTGCGCCGACTGTCGATCCCTGATCGGGTGAACCGCCCTGAGTTCCATCGAGGCTCTTCGGGTTGGCGCCGAAGTCGGCGATGCGCGAAGGCATGACCTACATCGTGTGACGCCAGGACCGCTTCTACGCCGGCGTCGCCCCCTCACCGGCAAGGAACGACGGCGCTGCCACCCCGTCGGCCACGACCGCCACGACGCCGAGCTCGCCGCCGCCCGCATCGACCGCCAGAATGCGGTGCCGCACCGGCACGAGGTGAGCCCGTGCATCTCGGCCGTGTGTCGGCGCTCGGGACGAGGCCGGACGGACTTCCTTGACCTCACTCAAGGATCAGGTGCTACTCCAGGTGCTTGACTCGGTGCTACGGGGTGTACGAGACACCATTCCGTAGACGAACTCGTAGACAGAACAGCACGTCAGACCACTGAATGACAGCCAGTAGAAAGTCGTCAACGGACTCTTAATCCGCAGGTTCTGGGTTCGAATCCCAGGGGGCGCACGCTGTGATGTCGCGAGACATCGGAGACTGATGTCGCGGGACATCGCCGATGCGCCGTTCGTCGTTCTTGACCTGCTCACCCCCTTCCTCGCCGAGGATGCGCGGCGCGGAGCCGGGCGGCGTCGGCGGTGTTGCGGCCGGCTCAGTGGCACCGGATCGTGCCGGTGATTTCGTCGCTCACCCGGGTGTCCCCGCTGCCGGCACCCGAGAGTTGTGCGAGGTCACCGGTCCCCTGGCCCCTCGTGATCGTCCACGTTCCCCACGAGTCGCCCGTGGCGGGGTCGAGCATGCCGGTCTCGACGATGACAGCGGTTCCTGCGCCGCATCCTTCGATCGTTCCGGCGAACGTGGACACGGACTGCCCTTGGTACGTGCCGCCGGGAAGCAGGACGGCGCTTCCCACCTGGTACGCGGTGCCGGCGAAGTCACCCTGCAACGTTTGCAGGTTCCGGAACGTGGCCGCGCAGCGCGTCGGATCGCTTGGATCACATCCGACGTCGCCGCCGACGATTTCGGAGGTGAGGGTGAACGCAACCACACGTGAGCCGTGACCGTCCGATGTGCGTGCGCCGGCAATCTGTGGCCCGGCGACGAACGTCGAGAGTGTGATGAGCACAGCAACAATGGGTCGCAGGGGTCGTGAGATGTTCAACGGGGCTGCCTTTCTCTGCTGGGTCGAGGCGACGATCCCGCGCCTCGGTCGCACTTCGACCGCAGACCGGTCGCACCGGCCGGTACCGTGGCGTGCGTGTTGGTGCGGGTCCTCGGGCGGCCCCGAGTTGATGCGGGCGACGAGGACGCCCGCCTCCGCCCGATGGAGGCCAAGCTGCTCGGCGCGCTGGCGCTGTGCCGGCCAAAAACGGTGGCCGTGGACACGCTCTCGCAGGCGCTGTGGAGCGAGCCTCCCCGGTCGGCGCGCAAGACCGTCCAAACGATGGTCCTTCGCCTTCGCTCGAGGTTCGGCCGCGCGGTAGTCGAGACCCACGGGGGTGCATATCGGCTTGGCCCTTCGGTGGACGTTGACGTCGAGCAGTTCGAACAGGCGCTCGCCCGTATTCGGTCACTGGACGACCCAGGCGTCGCAGCTTGGGACAACGCGCTCGCGTGGTGCGAGGACCCCTCGCTCGACGACTTCGCCGAGTGGGCGCCGGCCGAGCCGGTCCGCGCCCGCGTCGCGGAGATGCGGTCGTCCGCCATCGAAGCGCGGTGGCGGGCGGCACTGGATGCGGGCGGTGCCGCGCGTGCCATTCCCTCCTTGGAAGCGCTTGTCACCATTGAACCCCTGCGCGAACAGCCGTGGGCCTTGCTGTTGCGCGCGTACGGTGAGGCAGGCCGCCACAGTGACGGCCTTCGCGCGTTCGAGCGCGCGCGCCGAGTGCTCGCGAGCGAGATCGGCGTGTCGCCAGGCCCCGAATTGGTGAATGCCTACGAGAGGCTGTTGAACGCCGGCATCGCGCCTCTCGATGACCCCCTGCCCTCGACATCGCGGGCTGCTCTCGCGGCACGATCGGACAGGTTGAAGGCAGAGGCGGACCTCGCCGACCGCCGTGGCGATCGAACGGAAGCCGTCCATCTCTTCCTCGCGGCAGCCGACGCAGCCCGTGAGGCGGACGACCCCCGACGACTCGGCGAGGCCGCGCTCGGCGCCGCAGGCGACAGCTGGGTCACGAGTCTGGACGCCACTCGCGAAGAGGTCGCGCTCGTGGCGGAAGCCCTAGAGATGGTTCCTCCGGGGCCGACTCCCATGCGGTGTCGTTTGCTCGCTCGCCACGCGATCACCGGAGGCCACCACTTGCGGGCAGCTGTGTGCGCACAGACCGCGCTGTCGGCGTTGGCGATCGGCCGAGCGATCGGGGATCCGGCAGCGCTCGCAGAAGCGCTCCATGCCGCCAGCTCAGTCATCAGCGATCCGACCCAACGCGACACTCGATGGGGGTGGGCGCAGGAGCTTGAGACCCTCGGACAAGGAAGCAGCCGAGGCCTCTGGACGCGCTGGGCGCTGGCGCACGAGGCGCGGCTCCTCGCGCTCGATGGTGACATCGACGGCGCCGGCGCCACGCTCGACCGGCTCGACATCAACGCGGCCGTCGCGTACGACCTCGGTGCGCGCTACCAGGCGTCCTTCGCCGGTGTGTTGCGCACAACCGTCCGGGGCGACTGGGCCGGGGCTCGTGCCGCAGTCGACGCCACCGCGCGAGCGTCGGACGCGGCAACCTACGACCCCGCAGGGTCATCCCTCGCCCGCATGGGAGCACTCGGGGTTCTCGAGCTGCTCGAGGGACCGGTGTCCGTGCCGCGGCTTCCACCAATCGAATGGCCGCTGCCGTCACTGGAGCTCACCGCGAAGGCCTGGCACGCCGACATGCTCGCCACGGCAGGACGCCCCGAAGCCGCCGAAGAGCTCGAAGCGATCGCACCCGCGGCCGTCGCCGACGTCGATCGCGACGGCTACTGGCTACCGACGATGATGATGCTGGCGGACGCCGCCTTCCGGGCCGAGTCGCCCGCCATCGCGGAGGCCGTCGGCGTCGCACTCGGGCCCGTCGTCCACCTCACCGTGGTCGATCCCGGCCTGATCTACCGAGGTGCAGCCGCACACGGCGCCGGTCTCGCCGCCGCGGCGCTCGGCAACCGGTCGGACGCCATCGAGCTTCTGCGGAACGCACGCGAGCAGCATCTGCGGCACGGTTCGGCGTGGATGGCGACACGGTCGAATTGCGCGCTCGCCGCTCTCAGCCACGGTTGACGGGCGACCCGGCCGGCGGACGGGACGAACAGCCCTATCGACCATCTCGCGGCGGAAGCAAGGCGAAGGGGATCCCCATGTGAGGAGACGCTTGCCATGGCACACCCCAGAGCCTCATCCGTGATTTCGACGGTCACGCCCAGCAGGGACCGAATCCTCGCGGCTACTCGCAGCCCCCCTACGGATCGTCGTCCCGCAACCGTCTGAGCTCCGGCAACGCCTCGTGATCCTTCGGGCGATCAGCCCACTCCTTCGACGCGATCACGTCCTCGAGGGCCGCGACGCGCACGACGAACCGTTGACCTCCTGGTTCGCCGATCGCGGCAACAGATCGGCATACGTCGATCTGTTGCCTTCCGCGTCCGGGATGTCGGTGAGCACGTCGAAGTCGCCGGCATCGGTCCGCCATGTGGAGATCTCCATGCGCGCCAACATGTCGGGGTCCAACGGAACCCGCAGCGCCAGCGCCTCCTCGTCGCTCAAGCCGCCGACACGAAGCCGAGCGTGGAGTTCATTCATCGCCGCGGCGAGCCGCGCCAGATTGTCCTTCGTTCGGCGGGCCAAGCGGTCGAAGTCCACAGTCGGGCGGAGCGCGCCGTGAGCGATCGCCGCGAGCCCACCGACGAGCAGGTACTCGACGCGATGGCGCTCGAGAACGGCGAGACGCCGCTCGACGTCGAGAGGAGGGGCGTCAGTCGCCATCGAGGTCGACGAACCGGCCCGCAGCGCGGTCCGCTTCGACCTCGGCGAGCCAAGCCACGACGGCTTCCCGACCGTCGAGGCGACGACCATCCCGAGTCACGGAGACGTCATCGGCTGTCGCCCGCCCGCCGCGCCGGACGCGAGCGATGAACTCGTCACCGGTGAGTGGCAGCGTCCGACTCGTCACAAGGTCCAATCGTACCGACCACCCGCGCGACCGGGCCGATGCGATCTGATCGTTGACTCCGCTCAAGGATGAGGTGCTAATCCAGGTGCCTAACTCGGTGCAACGAGGTGTTCCAGACACTTCCAGATGGACGAAGTTCGAGACAGAACAGCACGTCAGAGCGCTGTGTAACAGCGAGCAGAAACTCGGCAACGGACTCTCAATCCGCAGGTTCTGGGTTCGAATCCCTGGGGGCGCACGTCACAAACGCCCTGGTAGAGACCACTTTTCCAGTCGCAGAGATCGACTGCTGTCGATTAGCGGACCTGCGGAAAGTGCTTATCCGCGTGCTTATGCTTCCGCAGGTCGCAGGTTCGGGGACACCTCCTGGTACACCTCTCGGTACACCCGGGTCGCGCCGTCCGCAGACTCCGCACGGCGCCGCGTGCGGTAGCTCAGCCGCCGGGCCGGTACGGAAAGCAGCGACGCTGGCACCGTGGGGAGCGGCCTAGCCACGCGTGAACCCGGCCGCAGTGAGGCGGAGATGGAGTGGCCGCTCGCGCGTGATCAACATCAAGCGAATCGTCCATCACGGTGCGAACCGACGCCGGCCGTCGGACGCTGCCATCGGTCGAGGAATTCCAGGGCGGTGGCGACGAACTCGGCGTGGTGTTGGAAGATGCCACCGTGGCCGGCGTCGGGGTAGATGACGACTTGGCTGTTCGGGATGCGGTTGCCGAGGTCAATGGTGTTGGAGGTCGGCACCATCCTGTCGTGATCGCCGTTCGCAACGAGCGTGGGTTGTGCGATGACGGACAGGTCGCCCGGCGCGTGCCGTCCCCAGCGATGGATCGCTTTCAGCTGGGCGCGGTAGCCGCGCAATGACATGGCCTTGTCGCGAAGCTCGGTGCGTTCTTTCAGCCGAACCACGAACTCCTTGGCGGCGCGCTTCCCGTTCGAGGTGCGCGTGAAGAACAGGTAGGTCTTCGGGTCTCGGAGCGTGAGCAACGCGCGGGCGAGGTCGATGGTCGAGACCCGGGTCACCTTGTCGATGCCTTCGCCACCGGCCGGGCCGGTGCCCGTGAGGATCAGCTTGCGCACGAGTCGTGGCTCGGTGAGGGCGATGACCTGTGCTTGCATGCCACCCATCGAGAACCCGAGCAGGTCGACCTGCTCGAATCCGAGCCCCCGGATGAACGTGACGGCGTCGGAGGCCATCGCCTCGATCGTGTGGGGCACCTTGCCGGTCGACGCGCCGACACCACGGTTGTCGAAGGTGATCACGCGGTGCGTCGCGGCAATGCCGTCGACGACACGCGGGTCCCAGTTGTCGAGGTTCGCGGCCAGGTGCGTCAGGAAGATCACCGGAGTGCCGGTCTTCGGTCCGAGATCCCGGTAGGCGAACTCGACCCCGCCGGCCGTGATCGTGTGCGTAGTTGCGTCCTTGTGCGTTGTCCTGGTCGTCGCGTTCACTTGGCGACCGCCAGCAATGCGTCCCACTGGGCCTGCAGCGCCGGGTACAGCGCGGTGAGGTCGTCAGCGAGGGACGCCTTCACCATGCGGCTCGTGGGGTCGGCGAGGACTTCCTCCTCGCCGTTTGCGACGGCGTCGACGATCTGGGCGGCGACGGACTCGGGGCTGAGCTTGTCACCGGTCACGCCCGCGGCCATGTCGGTGTCGATGAACCCGGCGTGCACCGCGACGACGAGCGTCCCCTGCTGGCGGAGCTCGATGCGCAGCGCGTTGGTGAGCGACCACGCGGCCGACTTCGACGCGCTGTACGTCGCCCCTTGGGGCATCGAGATGAACGAGAGCACCGACAGCACGTTGACGAGTGCGCCGCCGCCGTTCTCGCGCAGCACCGGCGCGAAGGCCCGCGCCATCTGCATCGAACCGAAGAAGTTCGTCTCCATCTCGGCTCGCGCGGCGTCGACGCTGCCGGCGGCGAGCGCTGCGGACTGGCGGAGGATGCCGGCGTTGTTGACGACGATCGAGACGTCGCCGCACGTGCGGGCCGCGCTGGCGATGTCGTCGCGGTTCGTGACGTCGAGCAGGACGGGGATCACGTCTTGGTTCGTGATCGTCGCCGTGTCGCGGGCGCCGCCGTACACCTTGGCGCCGCCGTCGACGAGGGCTCGGGCGATGGCGGCGCCGAGTCCGCGGTTAGCGCCCGTGACGAGTGCTGCTGCACCTTCGATCTGCATGAGTGATCCCTTCGTCTCAGTGGCTTGTTGGTCAGAGGGCGTCGACGGCGAGGACGAGCTCGGCATCGACGAGCCCGGGTTCGGGTTCGGGCGTGAGCTGGACGTGTTGCGCTGTGGGCTTCGGGATGAGCGCTCCGATCACGCCGGAGAGGGCGGCGGTGATGGCGCCGTAGGTCCAGAGGTGGTGGAAGCGCTCGACCGCGTCAGCGGCGCCGTTCGGCGTGCCGAGCAGCATGACGAGCGCGGCGATGCCGATAGCACCGCCGACTTGGCGGGCGGTCTGGTTGACGGCACTGCCGACGGCGTAGCGGTGCGCGGGCAGGGATGACACCGCGGCCGCGCTGAGCACGGGGAAGGTGAGCCCGATGCCGAGGCCGACGATGAGCGTGCCGGGCAGCCAGTGCGCGACGTACGCGGGAGTCGCATCGACCTGCGCGACGTACCAACCGAGTCCCGAAGCGAAGCAGGTTGCGCCGACGGCAAGAACGGGCCGGAAGCCGATGCGGCCGGCCAGCTTGCCCGCCGGTCCGGCGACGATGGCGACGACGAGCGGGCCAGGCGTCACGGCGAGGCCGGCGCGCATGATCGAGTAGTGCCAGACGCTCGTGAGGAAGAGGATGTTGCCGAGCAACATCGCGAAGAACCCGGCGGCGTAGACGAACGTGGCCAGGTTGGCGGTCACGAACGAGCGGTCAGCGAACAGAGCGAGATCGACGACGGGGTTGGGGTGCCGGCGTGATCGGCGCACGAACGCGGCGCTGATGCCGACCGCGGCCACGAGCGCGGCGACGATCCGGGGGTCGATCCAGCCCCACGTCGCCCCTTCGGACAGTGCGAGGACGAGGGCGCCGAGCGCCACCGAGATCAGCACGGCACCGAGGTAGTCCGGACGGGCCGCGTCCTCGTCCGCCCGCGACTCGCTCAACGTGCGGCGGGCGAGCACCAGCAGGACAGCGCCGATGGGGAGGTTGACGAAGAACGCCCATCGCCAACCCCCGGCCGACACGATGGCCGCGCCCAACGAGGGCCCAGTGGCGACGGCCAACGCGCCCACGCCTCCCCATAACGCGACCATCTGGGTGCGACGCTCGGACGGGTACGAGCCGATGAGCAGCGCGACCGAAGCCGGCACCAGGAACGCCGCGCCCGCCCCTTGCAGCACTCGGCTGGCCACCAGCGCGGGGACGTTCGGGGCGATGCCGCACAGGAACGAGCCGGCCACGAACACCCCCAGACCCAGGGTGAACGTGCGCCGCCGCCCGATCCGGTCGCCGGTGCGGCCGCCCGTCACCAGCAGCGCGCCGAACACGATCGAGTACGCGGTGATCACCCAAGCCAGCGACGCCTGACTGGCGTGTGGGTACGACGCCTCGAGGTCGGGGAACGCGACGTTCACGATCGACAGATCCAGCGCCGCCATGAAGGCGCCGAGCGCGGTCACTGCGAACACCGCTGACGACCGAGGGTCCGCGGTCGACGCCGCGCCATCTGCGACTGGCATCCTCGAAGTTAGTTGTCTCATAGAACTCTCCTTCGGACGCGCGGACACCGGTGCGTGCGCGCAGACGATCAGTGGGTGAAGCCCTCCAGCACGGTGCGCTCGAAGTCGGCTTGGCGGGCGGCCGGTCCCGGCTCGACCTTCACCGATCGGAGATCGAGCGGTTCGCCGCAATGGGAGCAGACCATGACCGCGTTGGCGACGTGCTGACAGGCGGTGTGGCGCATGGCCAGCGGAACACCGTGGGGAGCGGCCCAATGGTCGCCCCATTGGCGCATGGCCGTGAGCACGGGCCACAGGTCACGGCCCTTGTCGGTCAGCCGGTACTCCGAGCGCGGCGGGTTCTCCTGGTAGGGGACACGCTCGAGAACACCGTGGTCCACAAGCGTCCTGAGACGCTGGTTCAAGATGTTGCGCGATATCCCCAGGCGCGCTTGGAAGTCGTCGAACCGGCGGACACCGAGGAACGCATCGCGCACGATCAAGAGGCTCCACCACTCGCCAACGACCTCGAGGCACTGCGCCACCGAGCAGTTCATGTCCTCGAAGCTGCGCCGCTGCATGAAGGGATCATAGTGAGTTGCATCATAGAACGCAACCCTCTAGGGTCGGCCGGATGCGCTGGACGGACGCAACCGCAGTCACACCACTCGGCCAGCAACGATTCGGTGCCCACGTCCTCGAGCAGTGGACGTCGCTGCAAGGCGTCCACGGCGGCTCGACATCGTCGGGGGCGTCGGCCTCGGCATGGCCGTCGGAGCGATCCTCAACACCTGCCTGGCCCCGCGGCCGACCCAACCTCCACCCGTCGAGGAGCAGCCTTCTCCGGTCGACCGGGTCGAGGCATCCATGGCGTGAGGCTCGGACTGCGCGCCTACTCGGCCAGCGACCGGTTCGGCCGCTCCCCGTCAGCGGTCGTTGTCGACCGCGGTGAGCCGCCGGCTGAGGGTCGGGATGATGATGGCCGCCGCGAGGAGGTGGGCCCCCACGAGTACCGCTTTGGTGGGGGTGTCGTCGGGAGCTGTGATCGCCGGGATGAGCGACATGCAGGCGGCGACGGTGGTGACGACGATGAATCGTCGGCGCTCGCGAAGGAGTCGGGCAAACACGACGCCCAGAGCGGCACCGATGATGGTCCACCACGCGAACGCGGCGATCGGAACGGCTGTGGCGTCGATCTCGAGACTGACATCGGCAGCGCGCGCGATGGCGGCCACGACGGTAGTGCTGACGGCCGCGATTGCGCCTGCGAGCGCACCGCTTCGAACAAGACGGCGAGTGCTCGGTCGGGTGGACTGCACGCTCGGTTCGTGATGGGTGGCAAGGATGGTGGTCATCGGGGTGCGCCGTGCTCGTCGTTGAAGTGCGTGGCGAGGTTGTCGAGCATCTCGAGCCAGCCGGCCACCATCTCGGCGAAGAACTCGTTCTCCCAATCCGCTCCGCTTCCGTACGCACTCGTGACGACGCGGATCACGCAACTGCCGCCGGACGCCGATTCGATCAAGAACTCAGTGGCGATCGGGGTGACCGACGACAGGTCGTGGTACACCTCCGACAGCGGCACAGCGATCGCGTTGAACCACTCGACCATCGCCGCCGGGATGGGTTCCCCGGTGGCGATCGGCCACGGTTCTTCGTACGCGAATCGATGGTTCGGTGTGTAGTCGGTGACGGCACCGGTCGACACGAACCCACCGAGATCGAACGACACCTCACCACCGATCTGCGGGTCCAGTCGGGTCGGTACCATCCAGGCCGAGATCCCATCGGCAGTTGCGATGGCGTCCCACACCTGTTCCGGCGTCGCGGCCACCTCGTAGGTGCGCTCTATCCGATGTTCGACACGGTCGCGTTGGTCGGGATCGGTCACGAGACCTCCTCAGGTCGGGGATAGGACGAGACGGTCAGACGGTGCGGCCGCCCGTCGTCGTGGTGGTATCGGGCGACCAGCGCGGCGACCGCGGATTGCAGGTCAGTCGCGAACGCGGCACGGTCTTCAGGCGATCTGAACCCGATCACCGTGTCGACGGTCAGAGTCGGCAGACGCGTTCCCGTCGCCGCGCTGCTGGCGATCGCCCCGACCTCGGACACGGTCCGGGCGTTCACCGCGATCAGATAGGCAGCCGAGAGACGATCGGCGACCTCGTTCGGATCGATGGCAGCGCTCTGCAACACGTCGGGAGTGACAACGAGGTGGCGCGCTGAACGACGGACGAATCGTTCGGTGATGCCGCCCCACGCGCGTTCCTCGGCCAGCTCGACCAGCCCGTGGGCCTCCAACGCCTTGAGGTGGTAGTTCACCTTCTGACGGGTCGAGCCGACCGCCGCCGCAACCGTGGTAGCCGACCCAGGTTCGCTCAACGCGTCGAGGATCGAGGCCCGGATCGGATCGAGCGCCACTTCCACGGCGGCAGGGTCGGCGAGCACTCGAACATCGTCCACGAACCTCACGGTACGCCTTGACAAGAAAACTTGTCAAGGCGTTCCACCCCAGTCGAGGTGATCGAAGCAGGCAGCGGCCACGCCAGGACGTACCGAGCGGTCCGCCCAGGCGGCCGAAGCAGCTGACGACTTCTGTGACATCAGGCTCCTGGCGAGGGACGACTGATGGCGCCCGGTCCGGGGAATCGGGCGGGCAGCCGCGTTCTGGCGTGGCCATGCGACCTCGCCGGTCACTTTCCGACGCCAGAACGAGGTCGCGCTCGAGCTGCCGCTCGGCGTGATCGTCGTCGACGATCTCCTGCTGCTCGAAGTGCTGGCCGGCGTCGCCACGTCGAGCGTCCGAGGGGCTTTCGAAGGCGGGGAGCGACGGATTTGACGGACGAGGTCAGGCGCTAATCCAGGTGCTTAACTCCGTGCTACAGGGTGTACCAGACATCACTCGATAGCGAACTCGCAGACAGAACGCCAGAGACTCTTCCCCACATGACCGCGGCGGCCCTTCGGAACCCGTACGTGTTCGTCGTCGGCTGCCCGCGCTCGGGGACCACACTGCTCCAGCGCGTCCTCGATTCACACCCCGACCTCGCCGTCGTCAACGAGGCGCAGTTCGTCCCTCGAGTCCTCGACGACCGCGGCCTCGATGCCGGCGCGACGCTGACCCCGGCGATGGTCGCCGAGGCCCGCAGCTACCGGCGCTTCCAGCGGCTCGAGCTCCCCGACGACGCCGTCGAGCAGGCCGCGGCCCGCTCGTCCACGTACCGCGAGTTCGTGAGCGCGCTGTTCGACGCGGTGGCCGCGGCGCGGGGCAAGCGCAAGGCTGGCGAGAAGATGCCGGACTACGTCCGCTTCCTTCCGCTGCTGGGCGACCTCTTTCCCGACGCCCGCTTCGTGCACCTCATCCGCGACGGGCGCGACGTCACGCTGTCGCTCCTCAACTGGGCCAGGGGGGGCAAAGGCCCGGGCCGCTATCTCCTCTGGGGGGAGGACCCGGTGGGGACCTCGGCGCTGTGGTGGGCCCAACGCATCGTCGAGGGCCGCCGCGACGGCGCAGCGTTGGGCCCCCGGTACCAAGAGGTCTGCTACGAGGACCTGGTACGCGACACCGAAGGCGTGGCCCGCAAACTCGCTGGCTTCCTCGACCTGCCCTACGCGCGGGAGATGGTGCGGTTCCACGAGGGCCGGCAACGCCACGACCCCGCCCTGTCCGCAAAGGACGCGTGGTTGCCGCCGACGGCCGGGCTGCGCGACTGGCGCCGGGACATGCACGAGCGCGACGTCGAGCTGTTCGAGGCGATCGGCGGCGACGTCCTCTCGTCGCTGGGTTACGAACGGGCGTTCCCGCAGGTGTCGACGGCGATGGCGGCGCGGGCGCGCGAACTGGCCGGCGCGTGGGCGGCCGAGCAAGCGCCGCGCGCGAAGATGGCGTCACGCCGCCGGCCGCCCCCGACCGCCGGCGTCCTCGAGGCCCTGCGGGACCTCGGCTACACACCGACCGACGACGCGTTCGCCGTGGGCCGCCCCGACCGCCCGACCGTGGCGCTCACGTCACCCGGCGGCGTTCCGTGCGTGGCCAAGCTCTACGACGGCGACGACGGCGAGCCCACGTTCGCGAACATGCGAGAGGTGTGGGCGTCGTCGTTCGGGGCGCGCCGGTCGCCGCCCGGACTGCCCGAGCCGCTGGCGTACATCCGGGCTGCGGGCGCGCTCGTCATGCGCCGGGTCGACGGCCGCCCGGTGGCGGAGCTCGACCCCGCAACGGCCGCCGATCTCGTCGACGACGCCATCGACCTCCTCCTCGACCTGCACACCTCGGATGCCCACCCACCGCTCCGGCGGGATGCGCGAGGCGTCGTGCGCGCCGCCCGGCGCAAGCTGCGCGAGGTGGCGGACGTCGATGACGCCCTCGGCGATCGTTTCGCGCGTGTGGTCAGCGCGCTCGAGGCCGCTCGGCCCGACGCGGTGCCGCTCGTGCCCAGCCACGGCGACTTCTCGGCCCGCAACGTGCTCGTCGGCGACGGTGGGCTCGTCCTCATCGACTGGGACCGCGTCCGTCTCGCCGAACCGGCCCGGGACGCCACGTACTTCGGGCTGTGGGAGTGGGCGGACGCGCTCACCCGACGCGACGACCCGTCGTGGGCGACGCTCGAGCGCGCCCTCGACGTGTACGACGCCCGGGAGCCCGAGAGGCGCGTGCGCGACCGGGCCGAGTTCTACATCGCCGCCGGCCTGGCTCGGGTCGCCCACGCGATGGTGATGATCTGGAAGCGCGACGCGGACACCGTGGCCGCGGTCCTCGACGAAGCCCTGCGACAACTCGCATGAAGGTAACCGTCCTCAGCCACAACCTCTCGTCCAACGCGGCGATGCGCGCCCTGGTGCTGGCCGAGGCGGCCCGGTCGTTCGCCGACGTCACCCTCATCGGGCCGGCCCGCCGGGCCGGGCGCTGGCCGGCGCTGCCCGACGCGCCCTGGATCAGCTCCGTGCGCAAGCGCCGGTTCCCCGAGTTCGCGGCCGGCTTCCTCGAGCTGGTCGAGCGGGCCGACGGCGACGTCCTCCTCGCAGTCAAGCCGCAGCTGGCGTCGTTCGGCGTCGCGCTGGTGGCCGGCGTGCGCGGCGTGCCTGTCGTGCTCGACGTCGACGACCTCGACGTCGACCTGGCCTCTCTTGACGACCCGTTTGCCGCCGATGTCACTCGGCCCGGCTCGACGGTGTACGTCTCGCTCCTCACCCGGGCGGCCGGCGCGGCCGACGCGATCACCGCGTCGTCCACCGCGCTGGCCGCGCGCTTCGGCGCCACCCTCGTCCCCCACGGTGCCGACACGACCGCCTTCGACCCGGCCCGCGTCGACCGGGCCCAGGCCCGGGCCCGTTACGGCTTCGCCGGATCGACCGTCCTGTTCCCGGGGACGCCGCGCGACCACAAGGGGATCGAGGTGCTGGGCCGCGCCGTCGCCGAGCTGCGGGGCGCCAGCCTGGTGGTCACCTGCCGGCCCGGTGAGCTGTCCGGGGTGGCGTGGGACGACCGGCCGCTGCGGCGCGTACCGGTGGTGCCGCACGACGAGATGCCGGCGCTGCTGGCCGCGGCCGACGTCGTCGCCGTGCCTCAACTCGACACCGTGGCCGCCCGTCACCAGATGCCGATGAAGGTCTACGACGCGATGGCGATGGCCCGCCCGATCGTGGCCACCGCGGTCTCCGACCTCCCCTCGCTGCTCGACGGCTGCGGCGTCGTCGTGCCCCCCCATGACGCCGGCGCCCTCGCCCACGCCATCGGCGGGCTGCTCGACGACCCCATCCGCGCCGCGCGCCTCGGCGACAACGCGCGGCGGCGGTGCATCGACGAGTTCTCTCGGGAGAGGGTCGCCGAGCGCCTCCAGCGCGTGATCACCGGGGTGGCGGGGTGAGCAGGGCGGGCTCGGTGTGGATGCACGCCAGCCGCAGCCGGCTCAGGGCGCGACAGCCGCGGAGCAGGTCGGCGTCGACGTCGCCGTAGGCGTCGAGCAAGGCGCGGACGAGCGCGTCGACGTCGTCGCGCCCGCGCCGCAGGGCCAGTAGGTCGGCGTGGGCCCACAGGTTGCCGAGGTCGAGCTCGGGCGGCCCGACGGCGACGTCGTCCAGGTCGATGAGCCCGACGCGGGTGTCGAGCAGCACCTGCTCCTCGTACAGGTCGCGGTGCACGACGGTCGTGCACACCCACGGCACGCCGACCACCGGCGCCTGGTCGCGCACGGTGTCGCCGATGGCCGCGGGGGCGTGGGCCGCCCACCGCTCAAGGATCTCGAGCTCGCGCTCGACGGGATGCGGCCGCAGCGGCGCGGGGGACCGGGCCCGCCACGCCTCGTGCCAGCCCGCCAGCGCGTTGCCGACACGCCCGCACTTGAGCGCGTCGCCGGCGAGAAGCGCGTCGCGCAACGGCACGCCGGCCACGTCGCGCAACACCAGGACGCGGGCAGCGGCGTCGACGGCGAGGACCACGGGCACCACCGGTTCGTCGGGTCCGTCCTCCAACGCCCGCAGCCGAGCCGCGACCAGCGCGGCTCGGTCGGACTCGTAGAGCTTCACGATGGCCGTGCCCTGCGGCCCGGACGCCCGCAGCGTCCGCCGCCGGCCCGGCTTGTGCTTGAGCTCGTCGAGCGTGACCGGCGCGCCGACCACGCCCTCCACCAGCTCGATCACCGCGACAGCGCGGCCTCGCCGGCGTCGACCATGGCCTCGACCTTCTCGGGCCAGCGCTCGTCGAGGTAGCGGAATGGCAACGTGGCCCGGCGGAGGATAGCGGTGGCCAGGTACCACCGCAGGCCGTCGGGTTCGTCGTCGTAGCCGTCGACCAACGCGTGGAGGACCTCTTCGGCCGCGTCGAGGTCGCCGTCTTGGCCACGGACGACGTGGGCCGCGTAGGACGCGAGGTCGAGCGCCGGCGGCGCGACGCACAGCGCGTCGAGGTCGGTGACGCCGAGCTCGCCCCAGCGGGGCTGCACCAGCCGGCGCGGGGTGAAGTCGCCGTGAGCGACGCAGGCGTCGAGGTCGCGGGGCCGCGACAACTCCAGCGTCCCCAGCAGCATCTCGAGCCGGCCCTTGAGCCAGGGCGCGACCGCGGCGGCGGTGCGGAACGAGTGGGCCACGACGTCGAGCTCGCGCGCCGCCGGCCGGGGCGCGAACCTGTTGAGGCGCGTCCGGTGCAGGGCCCGCAGCAGCGCCCCGGCGCCGGGCGCGGCGGCCTCGGGCCGGGCCGGGCGCCGGCCGGCGAGCAGCGACTGCACGGTGACCAGCTGGTCGGGCAGGGTGGCTTCGAGGACCGGCGTGCGTACCCGCTTCATCTGGGCCCCGGCCCGCAGCCCGGCCTCGGCCCGAACGTAGGCATCGCGCCGGCCGTGGGCCTTGACGACGTGCCGGCCGATGCGCAGCGCCACCTTCCGGCGGGGCCGGTAGCTCAGGACGTCGACATCGGCGGGCCGCACGCGCACGCCGGCGTCGCGCAGCATTCGCCTCAGCCCGTCGGGCGTCTCGGCCAGCGCGGGCAGCCACAGGTCGAGGGGCAGCCACTGCACGAGGATGTCGAGGTCGTCTTCGTAGGCGAGCGGGAACGGTGCGGGCGAGCGGCCGTCCACCTGGCGGGCGAGGGCGACGCTCTCGGCCCGCGCCGCTCGCACCGCGAGGCCGTCACCGGGCTGGGCGGTGACCACCGCCTCGCTCCAGTGCCCGCCGACAGCGACGTCGTAGTGCACCGACACGGACTCGCCGGCGCGATAACGCACGGCGCGCACGCGAACGTCGGGCTCGTCGTCGACCCGCAACGAGCGCCGCAGCACCGGCGCCATGGCGTCGACGTCAAGCAAGGTCGGCAGCTGCGGAAGGACGGGGTCGGACACCGCAGGGACCGCGCCGCCACGTCCCGCCGCACTGCGCTCGGTCAGGCCCTGCTCGGCGGCCAGCGTCCGGAACGTGCCCGCCGCGGTGAGGAGGTCCTCGGGCTCGCCCTCCTGCACGATGCGCCCGTCCTCCATCACCACCACGTGGTCGGCCCGACGGGCCAGGGCCAGCGAGTGCGTGATGAGGATGGTGGTGCGGCCGCGCATGAGGGCGTCGAGGCCGCGCAGGACCTGGGCCTCGCTCTCGGCGTCGAGGCCGGTGGTGGGCTCGTCGAGCACGAGGATGGGTGGGTCGCGCAGCAACGCGCGGGCGATCGCGATGCGCTGGCGCTCTCCGCCTGAAAGGCTGAGGCCGCGCGGCCCGAGCGCGGTGTCGTAGCCCTCGGGGAGTTGGCTGATGAATGCGTGGGCACCGGCCGCCTTGGCCGCGGCCGCGACGCGGTCGGGTTCGGCGGCGAGGCCGTAGGCGATGTTCTCGGTGACGTCGCCCGTGAACAGGACAGTGTCCTGCAGCACCATCGCCACCTGGTCGCGCAGCCAGTCGAGCGAGCAGTCGCGCAGACCGCGGCCGTCGAGGAGGACGCGGCCCTCGGACGGGTCGTAGAGCCGCGCCACCAGCGCGGCGAGGGTGGACTTGCCTGCGCCCGACCGCCCCACGACCGCGACTTTGGTACCCGCGGGCACCCGTAACGAGACGTCGTGCAGCGCGGGGCGGTCAGCGGAATAGGCGAACGTGACGTCGCAGAGCTCGAGGTCGCCGGTGGCCCGCTCGCCGCGGTGGGCGTCGGGCCGGTCGACGAGGACGTCGTCGGCGGCCAGGACGTCGGCGATGCGCTCGGCCCGGGCCAGCGCCTTCGCAAGCTTGTTGTTCTGCCGGGCGATCTGGCGCAGGGGCCGGTACACCTTGCGGGCGTAGGCGGTGACGACGACCAGGTCACCCGGCGTCAGATGGCCGCTGGCGACGCGGAACACGCCGACGGACAGCACCAGCGCGGCGCCGACCGCGCCGAGGACGTCGACCGCACCGCCGTAGCGACCTTCGACCTCTGCGGCCTCGATGCCGAACTCGCGTCGCTCCTCGCTCATGCGCTGCAGCCGCCGATGCTCGAAGTCCTCTGACCCGAACGCCTTGATGACGCGCATCGACGACAACGCCTCGGTCGCGGTAGACGCGATCTCGCCCTCCTTCCGCCGCTGCTGGCGCGACAGCGTGCGCAGTCGCCCGCGGAACCGGAACGTGACGACTGCGAGGACCGGCGTGACGCAGAACGCGGTCAGGGCCATGACGGGGTCGAGCACGATCGTGACGATCGCCATGCCGACGAGGAGGAGACCGGAGGACACGAACGTTCCGAGGGTGTCGGAGAACAGATCCCCGACGGCGTTGACGTCGCCGGTCACGCGCGTGGCCAGGTCACCAGCATGCTGCTGCTCGTGGAACGCCAGCGACAGGCGCTGCAGCTGCGCGTAGGTCGCCACCCGCAGGTCGTGGACGATGCGTTCGCCGGCCCGCTCCAGCGATACGTCCATCCAGTACTCGGCCACCGCGTCGGCCAGCGCGATGCCGAGGACCAGGCCGACGATCGCGCCGAGCAGCGCGACGTCGCCGCCGCTCACGTCGAAGCGGCCTTGGTGCCCCTCGCGGAAGAGGCGGTCGATCACGAACTTCAACGGGAACGGGTTGGCCAGGTCGGCGGCGGTGGCGACCACCGTCGCGAACGCGGCCACGACCAGCGCGGGCCACTGCCGGCGCAGGAAGGGACGGAGGACGTGAAGTGGTCGCGTCACGCGACCACTGTGCCCGCGAGGTCGCGGGCGAGGTCGAGGACGCGGGCGGCCCGGCTCGCCCAGGTGTGGTGCGCCGCGACCAGGGCCCGCCCGGCCGCGCCCATCTCGGCCCGCCGGTCGGGGTCGGCGGCGAGAGCGCGCACTGCATCCGCCATCGCGCCGGCGTCGCCCGGAGGGACGACCACCGCGGTCGACCGGTCGACGATCTCGGTGACGCCGGCAACGTCGGCGGCCACGACGGCGAGACCGGCGGCGAGGTACTCGAACAGCTTGAGGGGTGAGAAATACGGCGGCGCGTCGGCCACGTAGGGCACGAGGCCGATGTGGGCGCGTGCGATGAGGGCGGGCACGTCGTCGTAGGGCAGCGCGCCGGTGACGATCGCGCCCACGGCCGCGAGTTCCTCGCGCCCGTGGCCGTCGCCGACGACCAGCAGCGCGGGCGCGCCGTCGTCCATCGCGCGCCACGCGCCGGCCACGACGTCCGCGCCGTGCCACGGTCGGAGGTTGCCGGCCAGCACCGCCACCGGCCGTCCCCCGGCGTCGTGCCGGGCCTGCGCGGCGAACCGGTCGAGGTCGACCGCGTTGGGGACCACCTCGACCCGGCGGGCGCCGCGTTCTCGCGCGTGCGCGGCCAGCGGCGCCGACACCGGCAGCACGATGGCTGCGTTGGTCAGCACCTCAAGCTCGGCGCCGACCGCGTCGTCCGGACGCTCGAGCGTCCGGTAGCGGGCCGCCTCCTCGACGAGGGGCGCGTTCAGCTCGACGAGATGTGGGATGCCCAGAGCGCGGGCCGCCCGCGACCCCGTGGTGGCGTGCAGCGCGACCCGCTCGTACATGACGTCGGGCAGGACGTCATGAGCGAGCGCGTCCAGCGCCGAGGACGGCACGCGCGTCACACGCACGCCGGGGGGCGCGGGCGCGCCGTCCACCACCGACGCGGCCGCGACCACGACGTCGGCCCCGGCGGCGGCCAGCGCGCGCGTCAACTCGTGCACGTGGACGGACGCACCCTTCGTGCCGCCGACATGCACCCCGCGGTCGGCACACACGTAGAGCAGTCGCATCACGGCCCCGCCGGGAACAGGGCACCCAACCGGGCCACCGCGTCGGGCAACGCGAACCGCGCCTCGACCCGGCGGCGCGCCCCAGTGGCCAGCTGCGCCGCCAGCGCGAGGTCGCGCAGCACGCGCTCGAGGGCCGCGGCGAGGGCGGCGGGATCGTGCTCGGGGACGACCAGCCCGCTGCGCTCGTGCTCGACCGCTTCGCCCAGCCCGTTCACCGCGGTGGTGACGACCGGAACGCCCACGGCCATGGCCTCCAGCACCGCGGTCGGCAGGCCGTCGCGATCGCCGGTCGTGGCGACGACGCACGGCAGGCAGAACACCGCAGCCCGCCGGTAGTGATCGAGCACATCCTCGTGACTGAGCACGCCCGCGAACGTGGCCTTCACGCGCGCCGCGGCCGCGGCCGCCTCGAGCTCGGCCCGCAACGGCCCGTCACCGACGACGTCGAGGTGCACGTCCACGCCGCGGTCGACCAGAAGTCCGCACGCGGCCAGCAGGTCCGGCAATCCCTTCTTGTCGATGAGCCGGGCCACGGTCAGGATTCGTCCCCGTTCCGGACGGCGTCCGACGGCGCCCAGACGCGCCGTGTCTACCGAGTTGGGGATCACCTCGACCCGTCCGGCGGCCGCGCCGAGCACGCCGCGGAGCTGCGCGGCGTTGGCCTCGGTCACGGTGGCCACGAACGTCGCGAGGGCCAGCTTGTCCCGCAGGTGGTCGTCGCGGACCTCCTCATGCCAGATGTCCTTGGCGTGCGCGGTGACGCTGTAGGTTGGCCCGCCCATGCGCCAGGCCAGGTTGGCCAGTCGGGCCGCGGCGGTTGCGAAGTGGGCGTGGACGTGGGTGATGCCGGCCCGTTCGAGCTCGTCGCACAGGACGCCGGCCTGGAGCAGCCGGCGCAGCCCCTTGCCGCGCGGCGGCCAGAGGCTGTAGCGGGCGGCCCACAGCCACCCGCGCCGGTCACGGCGCCACGCCCGCGCCAAGCCGCGCCCGACCCGCACCGGTTCGCGCCACACGCGGTGCGGGAGGTAGATGACCGGCGCGCTGATGTCGCGCAGGAAGCCGTGGGTGACGGCCTCGTCGGGCCGGCTGATCGCGAAGACCGTGACCCGCTCGCCCTGCCGCTCGAGCTCGAGGATCTCGTTGGCCACGAACGTCTCCGACACGCGCGGGAAGCGCTTGAGGACGTAGCCGAGGTGGCGAACCATCAGCCCGCCGCGGCGGTGGCGGTGGCGGTCGACGCCGACCGGCCGGCCCGCGCCAACAGGTGCTCGGCGGCCCGTTTGGCACCGTTGAGCCCGAGCAGCCCTCCGGCCCGCTCGGCCCGTCCCTTCCGCTCCTCGAGCAGGGCTCGCTCCACCGCGGCCCGCAGCGTCGCCGGCGTCAACGCGCCGGGCTCGACGCACTGCAGCAGTCCGAGGCGTTCGAATGCCCGCGCCCGGATGAGCTGCTCGGTGCGCGGCATCACCCGGGGGACGCAGACGGTCGGCACGCCGGCGGCCGCGGCCTCGGTCAGCGTGTTGTAGCCGCCCATGCAGACGACGGCGCCGACGTCCGGGAACCACGCGCACAGGTCGGGCACGAACGGCACGAGCGTGGCGTCCACGTCGCGGGCCAGGGCCGCCAGCGCCCGCCGGTCGCCCTCACAGGCCTGCGGGCCGGTGACGACCACCGCGTCCCAGGGCGCGCCCCGGCTGGCTTCGAGCAACGCGGCGAGCAGGGCGAACCCGTCCTCGCCGCCGCCCGGCGTCCCGAGGACGACGCGGCGCCCCGACCGGCGGGGGAACGGGGGCAGGTCGTCGACGATGCGCCGGGGCATGGTGACGTAGCCGCAGTAACGCGCCCGACCGCGCATCGCCTCGAGGCCGTAGGCGGCGATCGGGTCGTGCACCGCCTCCCGCCCGTAGACGAGGACGAGGTCGTGGTTGGCGGCGATGGCGCCCTGCACGTCGTGCACGGCCCAGTCGCGCCGGACCGCGACGGCGTCGTCGAGGATGTCGCGCAGCCCGAGCACGGCGCGGCCACCGAGCTCGCGCAGGCGATCGAGTGCGGGCCGAAGTTCCCCGTTGACGCCGAGAGGGTGCTTGTCGGCCACGAGCACGTCGGGGCGGAAGCCCTCGACCGCGGCCTCGAGCAGCCGGGCCCGGAGCTGACGGACGTCGCTGCCCGGCACGGTGAGGTGGCGACCGGCGTAGCCCTCGGCCGCGGTCTTGCGCACGCCCGGCAGCTTGAGGACGTCGACGCTCTTGGGCACGCCGAGGCGGTCGACCTCGTCGGCGCCGTTGGCCAGGAGGACGTTGACGTCGGCCGCGTCGGTCAGCGCCGTCGCGATCGCGATGTTCCGCCGGACGTGGCCGAGACCCAGCCCGTCGTGGGAGTAGAGGAGGAACCGCATCGATCCTCGAGGTCGCGCTTTCGCGGCGGTAGTCGTAGTCGGCCGAGGCCGGACGCTTTGTCACCCATGTTTACCCCCGACGTTGCCTTGGCGTCACCCGGGACATTGCGGACAAAACGTCCCGTTCCTCTAAAGGCTGCGGGTGGGAGCTGACGGAAGGACCATCATCGCGGGGGCGGTCGTCGGAGTGCTTCTCGTCGGCGTATGACGTCCAGCGCGATCGGGGATGTCGGCGAGGACGTCGAGATCTCCACCGTTGGTGCGCCAGGTCGAGATCTCCATTCGGGCGAGCGAAGCACCGACCACCCGGACGGGAAGCCGCGAAGCCTCCTCGTCGCTCAACCCTTCGACGTGGAGGCGAGCATGAAGCTCTCGCATCGCGCCGGCAAGGCGGTCCAGATTCGCGGGCGTTCACCGCGGTCGACAATCGACGTCATTCGTGGGGCGCAGAGCGCCGTAAGCGATGGCGGCGACGCCGCCAACAAGGATGTACTCGCTTGGACTGTCCGCCGCTCGACACCTTGTTCCTCGCGTGCTCCGGTAGCTGCCACACCTGCGGACACGGCTCCGGTACCTGGGCGAACGACCGGCTTCGGCGGCGCGCTCAACCGTCATTCTCCAGGCTGAGGGCGGCGGAATCCGCCGCCTGGTCCGAGAACGCGGTAACGCAAGGCGATCCCGGCCAGCATCAGGTCCACGCCGAGGTCGAAGCCGGCCCGTCCGGCGTCTTCACTCCAACGGTCACCACCGAAGGCGGCGACGGCCAGGGGATACCTATCGAGGTCGACATTCCCTCGCTCGACCCAGAGCTGCGCGGGCAGCGGGTCCGCCGCCCGCTCCATCATCCCGGTCTGGTTCAGGGCGTGGCCGATGACGAAGTCGACGAACACCCACAGGAGCTGGTTGGCCTCCTCGACGGACAGTCCGAGCGACCGCAGTTCGGCCAGCACCGACTCGGCGAGCGCGAGTGTGGTCTCGCTCATCACCGGCCGGACCGCAACGATCGTCAACGCTCGCGGATGCCGTAACAGGGCGTCGCGGAAGGACGCGAGCTGCGCCCGTACCCACGGCTCCCAAGCCCCGTCCCTCGGCACGACCACGACCTCGCTCATGATCCGCTCGACGACGCCGTCGAGCAGTGCGTCCTTGTTCCGGACGTAGCCGTACAGGGACATCGCCTCGACACCGAGATCCCTCGCCAGCCGCCGCATGGTGAGCGCGCCCTCACCCTCCCGGTCGACGATGCCGAGGGCAGCCGCGAGCACCTGCGCCCGGCTGAGGCGCGGTCGCCTGCTCACGGTGTTTGCCTACGGGTAGAGCTCATCCCTTGCCGCCAAAGCTTACGTTGTATAGCTTTGCCCGCGACCGTTTCGTTCCGCGCCGGTGCGAGTCGGCGGGGTTCACCCGGAGGGTGCCGATGCCGGCGAGGACCAAGGCCCGTACCCGCATGGCAGTCACGTTTGCGCTCTTGGCGGCGGGCGTCGTCTCCGTCCCGATCGGGGTTGCCCCCGCAGCCGCCGACGGCCCCGGCGTCGGCAGTCCCTGGGTCGTCAGCCTGGGCGACTCCGCGATCTCCGGCGAAGCCGGGCGCTGGGCCGGCAACACCAACGACTCACCATCGCGGGTCGACGCCCTCGGTGCCGACGCGTACTTCGACAACGCCACCCGCACCGCGGAGCAGATTCCCGGCTGCCATCGCTCGGAGTCGGCGGCGATCCACATCGGCGGGGGCGTCAACTCCCTCAACCTGGCTTGCTCCGGCGCCCGCACCTACACGCACGGCGGGGGCGACTCGGACTTCAAGCCGGGGATCGACTTCTACAACGACGGCGCCGGACACAAGGGCCAGGCGCTCATGCTCCAGGAGTTCGCCGGCTCCCACAACGTGCGGATGGTGGCGGTGCTCATCGGTGCGAACGATTACGGATTCGCCGACATCCTCCAGAGCTGCTTCCTCGACTGGTACTTCTCGCCGTCGTGGTGGCCGGACTACTGCTACGACGACAGCGACATCGCGTCCCGGTTCACGCCGAGCAACATCGCAGCCAAGACCGAGGCCATTCGGGGCGCGCTGCTGAACGTCCGCCAGGCGATGGCGAACGCCGGGTACGCCGACTCCGCCTACACGATCATGGTCCACACCTACTGGTCGCCGATCCCGAAGGGCGCCGGCAACCGCTATCCCGAGAGCGGCTACACCCGCCAGACGGTCGGCGGCTGCGGCATGTGGAACCGTGACGCCGACTGGGCCAACAACACCGTCGTCCCGACCTTCAACAACTCCGTGCGCAACGCCGTCGCCCAGAGCGGTCTCACCAACACCAAGATCCTCGACCTCACCTCCTCGCTGAACGGACGGCGGCTGTGCGAGAACACCGTGGGCCTCCTCGAAGAGGTCGGCATCGCCTCGTGGACCAGCCGCAAGGCCGTCGACCGCACGGAGTGGGTGAACCAGCTGCGCACCTCGAGCACGATCGGCGGCCCGTACCAGATCCAGGAGAGCGTCCACGCCAACTACTGGGGCCAGCTCGCCATGCGGAACTGCATGCGGCTCGCCTACAACGGCGGCGTCCCCCGTGGAGGTGTGTGCGTGCGCTCGAACACGGGCCTCAACTCCTACGGCGAGCCGAAGATGGCGCTCCAGTAGCACCATCCGCTAAGGCTGCCCGCCCGACCGTGGAGAGGTGCGTTCTGGAATGCTTGATCCGAGTCAAGTATCAGGTGCTTATCCAGGTGCTACTCGTTGCGACTGGGTGAACCAGCGGCCACCGGATAGACGAACTCGCAGACAGAACGCCAGGTCAGCGCACTGGACGACACCCCGAAGCCTCTGCGTCCTCGATGAGCGGTGGCCATTCGCCTACCTCCAGGTCTATGCCGACGCGACGATCGAGCGCGATCGTGATCTCGTCGTCGACGTCATGATGGCCGTCGGGGAACGGATGTCCGGCAAGCCGCTCGGCGCCGACGCTCGCCCGTTCGTGGAGCTGATGGCCGACGAAGAGCAGCGCATCGTGGTCCGTTGTCGGCCGTACTCGACCTTTGCGCAGCCCCCGCGTCACCTCCACAGCAACGACCAGGCCGAACGGCTCACGCACTGGATCTCCGGGGGCGTTCCCTGGGACGCACCGGACCCGTCGTGACTCTTCAGGACGCGCCGACCGGAGGCAGGTGCTGTCAGCCGACCGCGGTGACGTTGCCTTGGTCGTCGGTGTCGTCCGACCCTTCGATGAAGCGGTCACCGTGATCGAGACCGCTGGCGGCCGCGTGTTTGCCGCACCCTTTGACATCCCGTCGGACGAGTCGCGTTGTGGCCGGCCGACGTCGCGAGCCAGTTCGGTTCGTATCCGTGTTGGGTGGTGAGGACGATCTACCGTGCGGACCATGCCCGAAAACGGCGAGCAGCGGTTCGGCGCGGCAGCGCAGGCCGCCGAGTGGGACGCGAGGTACAGCGAGCGTGACGGGGCGATGTGGAGCGGTCGGCCGAACGGGCGGCTCGTCGCCGACGTCGCCGACATCACTCCGGGCCGGGCTCTCGACGTCGGGTGTGGCGAGGGCGCTGACGCGATCTGGCTCGCTGGGCGGGGCTGGGCGGTCACTGCAATCGACATCTCCGATCTGGCCGTCTCGCGGGCGCGGGAGGCTGCCGAGCATGCTGGCGCCGCCGTGGAGTGGGTCGTCGGGGACGCCCTGCAGACGCCGTTTCCGGCGCACTCGTTCGATCTCGTGTCGATGCAGTACCCGGCGCTGCCCAAAGCCGCCGGTGAGGCCGCCGTGCGGACGTTGCTAGACACGGTTCGGCCGGGCGGGTTGCTGCTCGCCGTCTATCACGACCTCGACGACGAGCACCGCGAGCACATGAAGTCGCGGGGCATCGACCCTGCGGACTACGTCAGTGCGGACGACCTCGCACGGCTGCTCGGCGACGACTTCACGGTCGAGCTCCACGCGGTCGAGCCGCGCGTCGACCCGCCGCCCGGCACCCCACACATCGCCGATGTCGTCGTGCGCGCCCGGCGTCGCTGACCGCCCGGCAGGGAGCGTTCGCGCATGGCGGGTCCGGCTGAACGACGCCGCTCCACGACGGACTCTGGACTTCAGCTTGGCGCCGAGCGCGACAGATCGCGGGTTCGCGCGAGGAGCGGCTCGGTCACCTTCGCGAACGCGTCCGTGCCAGCGCGGTCGACCGGTTGGGTGAGCGGCTGAGGTTCAGCTCACGGTTTTCACGAATCGGCGGATCTCCGCCGCGCACGCTTCGGGGTCCTCGACCAGACACGCGTGGCCGAGCTTCGGAAGCACAACGAGCTGCGATGTCTGGATCGCGGCATGGAGCGCCTCGGCGTTCGGGAGCGGTGACCGAGCGTCGGCCTCGCCATGCAGGACGAGGGTCGGCACGTCGATGGTGGGCAGCACCGGCCGCAGGTCGGTCTCCGCCCCGATGTGGCCGGCTGCTCGAATCGTCGCCGGGCGTATGTTCTCACGCATGATCGTGGCCAACGCGGCGTCGCGGTCGGCCGGGATGAGGTCGGAGAACAGGCCGGGGTAGGACCGCGGGTCGAACGCGTCGCCGAGCTCGGCCATGCCGACGAACATCTCGAGCCGTCTTGCCACCTCGTCTGGCGTCAACGAGCCTGCCCAGCCGGCGTAGCCGCCGACGAGCACGAGACTCGCTGGCACCGCAGGATGGTGCTGGAACAGCGACAAGGCGACCATCGTCCCGAACGAGTGGCCCACGAGGTGCGGCCGATGAAGGCCGAGCGCGGCGACGAAGGCCGCGAGGGCGTCGGCGAACTGCGGTGCTCGCCAGCTGTCGTCGATGTCCGACGACTCGCCGAAACCCGGCGCGTCCCACGCGATGACGGTGTGGTCTCGTGAGAGTTCGGGGAGCATCCACCGCCACGTGCGGCTGTCGCTCGGCGCACCGTGCAACATGACCAGGGCCGGCCCGCTTCCCGCATGCGTGTAGGCGATCCGCATCCCGTCGACGTCGACGTGATCCACGGCTGAATTCTGCCGCAGAAGGGAACGTGGTCCGGGTGCGACATCAGCGAGCTGCAACCCATCGACTCCCCGGCGCTCAGACCGATAGCGCGCCAGAACGAGTGCGGTAGTCGTGCGGCGATGCGATCCCGGCCTCCGTCCGCTTGGCGCCAGTCCGAGAGCTCGAGCACGGATACCGAGTTGCCGATCTCGCGCAGCGCGCACTTACGCGTCGCCGCCCCGATTCACGTGTCGAGGCCGTTCTGGGCGGTTCAGCTCGTCGCGCCGGTCAGCCTCGTGTCATGGTGAAGGAGCCCGTGTACGTGTTGGGGTCGTCCGTGAGACCGGACAGGGCTGTTGTTGCCGGTGATGGTCGTGTCCCCCGAGCGCGCTCCGCTCATCGAGAACTCGCCGATCGAATGGATGTCGGCGGTGTACGCAGCAGGTGGGTGAGGTGACGCCAGGCGGGTGACGCGGTGGTCGACGAAGGGCTCCCGTTCTCCGGGCTGCCCAGACACCTCACACCGCGACTCGTGACGTCCGTCCTCGCCTGCCCATACGCGTCGCGGGACGGCTTCGCACAGCACCTGAGTCGCGAGCCCAGTCCTCAGCTCACCGCCTTCTTCACGAGCGCGACGATCCTTGCCTCCTCGGCACCGGTCAACTTCTTGAGCGCAAAGGCGACGGGCCACAGAGCGCCGTCGTCGAGGTTCGCCTTCTCGCTGAAGCCGAGCGTCGCGTACCTCGTCTTGAACTTCTGCGCGCTCTGGAAGAAGCACACGACGTTGCCATCCTTGGCATACGCGGGCATCCCATACCAGGTTCTCGGCGAGAGGGCTGGCGCGCTCGCTTTCACGATGGCATGGAGCCGCTCGGCCATGACGCGATCAGGTTCAGGCATCTCAGCGATCTTCGCGAGCACGTCGCCTTCCTCATCCGCCTTGCTTGCGCGCGGGCCGCGGCGCGCGGCCGCCTTCTGCTCCTGGGCGCGCTCCTTCATCGCGGCTCGTTCCTCGTCCGTGAATCCCTCGACCGTCTTGTTGACCGCAACGGCGCTTGCGGACTTCCGCGCGGCCTTCTTCGCAGGCTTCCTCTCCGTCACTGCGAAGCACCTCCATGGCCCACGGCCTCCCACGCGAACCCGTCCGGGTCCGTGAAGGGCCCGGCATCGCTGCGAATGACGATCCGGTGCGATCCGGTGCCGTCCGGGGGGATGCCCGCGTCCTTGGCTAGGGCACGGCGCCCGTAGAGCGCCAGTTTCATGTGCGTCGACGGGCTGGCGAACTCGACGTACCTACGGCCAAAGCTCCTTGCCACCGTCAGGCCGCGGTCGACGTAGAACCGCTTGCTCGCCGCAACGTCCGCCACGCCCAACAGGAGCACGATGTCGTCGATCTGCCGAGTGGCCGGGCCGGTGTCCTTCTTCGACGACGTCGCGACCTTCCAGATCGTCCCGTCCGGGGAACGCACGACGCCGCCGTAGCCCCACAAACCCTTCTTGGCGGATTTCAGCGGCGTCGCGCCGGCTTCGAGGGCGGCGCCGATGACTGCGTCGACCGTTGCCGGCTGGGCTACGACGAGCGACAGCGTGAAGCCCCTGAAGCCGGTCGTCGGAGCGTCGGACGCGCGTAGGCCCACCTGAGTGCCGACGCCGAAGGAGGTGTAGAAGCGGTTGGCGGCCGCTGGTTCGGGCACTTCGAGGGTGACGGAAACGATGGAGGCCGTGGCCGGCCCGCTCGTGCGGTGCGCTTGTCGATCCGATGTCCGGCTTCCCTGGGTGGCAGAGTCGGTCATGGTCCCTCCTGAAGTCGTGGGTCACATAGATTCTGATAGTACTGCTCTTATTTCGAGAGTAGTACTATCACAACCATGGACGGAGAAGTCAAGGCCCATCGCACCGACGCGGTAGCCGCCCCACAGGCACGTACGCGCCGTACCCGGGCCGCCGTCGTCGAGGCGGCACGGACCCTCTTCCTCGCTCGCGGCTGTGCAGCGACGACCATCGAGGCGATCAGCGAGCACTCGGATACCCCGCAGGCGACGGTGTACCGACTGTTCTCCTCGAAGCTCGGGATCCTCAAGGCCGTGCTCGACGTCTCCGTCGTGGGTGACGACGAGGCGGCTGCAATGGTCGACCGCCCTCAGCTCCGCGCGCTCCTCTCAGACCGAGACCCGAAGAACCAGCTGGCAGGTTTTGCGGCGCTGCTCCGCGAGGTGATGGCCCGCGCCGCGCCGGTTCATCGCATCCTCGCCGACGCGGCCAGATCCGACGAAGACGCGGCTTCGTTGCTCGCCGAGTCGGCTCGACAACGCCACGAGGGCCAGCACGGGATCGCACGTTCACTCGCTCGCTCGAGAGCCCTGCGATCCGGGCTGCGCGAGCGCGACGCCGCCGACATCATCCACGCACTTGCCTCTCCCGAGGTTTACGGCCTGCTCGTCTTCGACCGAGGCTGGAGCGACGAGCGGTACGAGAAGTGGGTGAGGGAGATCCTCATCGACCAGCTCCTCTCACAGAGACCTGCCCTCAACGCCCCTCCGTGTTCTCGAGCGGGGTCGTCGGCCCCGTGCCCGAGACCCCCGGGCTCGGGCACTGATCGCGATCCAGATTGCGCCGCTCATCAGCGCCGGCAGGACCTCCTCGACAGGCAGTCCGGCGACGTGGGCGATCACCGCGACGACTCTCGCTGGTTTGTCGACTCCGCGATCCGGAGCTGCACGAGGCCGGGCCGGTCCACGCCGGTCTGCGGTACTTCGTCGTGCCACACCCACCACTCATATGGGCGTCCCTGCGGATAGCCCTCCGGGGAGTCCTCCCACGCCTCCTGACGGCCGAGGGCGGTCATGTCGAGGTAGCTCCACGTGCTCCCGAGCGCCTCGTCGCCCCGGTTGTTGATGAAGTAGGTGCGGAACACCCGCTCGCCGTCGCGGATAAACGCGTTCGTCCCGTGCCACTCGTCGACACCGAAGTCGACGTCGAAGCCGTCCTTCATCGTGTACCACGGCATCTCCCAACCCATCCGGGCCTTGACCCGCTGGATGTCGGCCTGCGGGGCGCGGGAGGCGAAGGCCAGAGTGGTGTCCCGGGCGTGCAGATGGGCGACGTGGGCGACCTGGTCGGCGACCATCGAACAGCCGACGCACGCGTGATCGGGCCAGCCGTGTACGCCGGGCTCGAAGAAGGCGCGGTACACGACCAACTGCTGGCGGCTCTCGAAGAGGTCGAGGAGACTGGCGGTCCCGGACGGTCCTTCGAACTCGTAGGCATTGTCCACCGCCATCCACGGCATCCGCCGACGCTCGGCGGCGATCGCGTCACGGGCTTTCGTCAGCTCCTTCTCTTTGACGAGGAGGCGGAGGCGGGCCGCTTCCCATTCCTCGAGCGAGACGATCGGGGGGGATTGCATGATTGGCTCCTTCCGGGGACCGGTTGTCTGGTGCTGGATCGTGAGGGCAAGACCGCCAGAGCGGTCGTGACGGGGCGCGCGACGCACGACAGGTGGAGGAGACTGCGACTTCGTTCGATGTGCGGCGGGTGGTTACCTGCGGCGCTCTGGCGTTGCACCCGTGGCCTGGGCGTGCGCCGCTTCGGCGAGACGTTTGATGGTGTCGAGCCGCCGATCCCACTGCCGGGCGACGTCGACCATGGCCCGACTGGCCTGGTCGAGCCGGTCGGCCTCTACCCGGTAGAGGACCTCGCGGCCCTGCTTTCGACGGGCGATCAGCCCTGCGTCTTCGAGCACGACCAAGTGCTTGGAGACGGCTTGGCGGGTGAAAGGGACCTGGCCCGCCAGCCAACTGGCGCTGGCCTCACCCCGCTGGACGAGGAGATCGAGCACCCGACGACGAGAAGGATCGGCGATCGCCGCCCATAGATCGTCGTCAGGCTCGGTCCTCATGTCGCCCCTCCCCTACATGCGCTCGACGTGCACCCGGGCGAGGCGGTCCAGAAACTCTCCCCACCCATTGGTGTGCTCCTCGGCATAGCGCTGCTTGTCGACATCGGGCCAAGGAAGCGGGTTGAGGCCGCTCTCGACGACACGCAGACGGGTGCGTTCGCCTTCGCGAACGAGAGTGAACTCGACCAGCAGAGAGTTTCCCGTCGTCGGTTCCTCGCCGGCCGGGTGGTTCCACCGAAACGAGAAGCAGGTCGGCGGATCCACGGTCTCGACGATGACCGGGCCGCCCTGTTCACCGAAGCCCATGTAGCCCCGGGCGCCAGGCGTGACCTCCAGCTCCACCTTGTCGGCGAACCACAAAGTCATTTGGTCGGGCTCCGTGATCGTGCGCCACACGACTTCGGCGGGGGCGTCGATCACGATCTCTCGCTCGATCTGGTACTCGGTCATGCTCATCTCAACCTGCCTTCCGGTTCAGGCGCCCCCCTCGTCAACCCGAAGCGTCTTCAGTACCCGGGTGGCGAGTCAGGTCTCGCAGATTCGTCCATCTCGATGTGCAACCAACGGTAGCACGTTGAGCATCAATGTGCAACCATTAGTTGCATATTCCTGTCGGGGTTCGATCCCCTTCGAGACCTGCGTAAAACCCCGCGCCCGCGGCAGGCTCCCGGGTCTCCACAACATCTCTTCAACGGACTCGTGACGTCAACGAGCGGTTCCGCGCGACTCGGGTCGAGGAGCGCAGCGATGTGAGCCGATGCTCGGACGCCGGCCCGGGTGGCGCGATCACCGCCGAACCGGAGCGCCGGCGCGAGACTCCGCCCGATGCGGGCATCCGCTCACGGAGACATGGAGACCTGATGACCGATCGCACAGTGCGCTTGGGCGGCGTTGCCGCCATCATCTTCGTCGTCTTGATCCTGGTGACGGTGGTCATCCTGGGCTCACCGCCAGCAGCGGACGATACCGCCGACAAGATCCGCAGGTACATGGTCGATCATCGTTCGGCGATGCTGGTCACCAACCTTCTCGGTTTTATTGCCATACCGTTGGCCGGTTGGTTCTTCGTGGCCTTGCGGGAAGTATTGCGGGGCGACAGGACCGCCAACGCACTCGGTACCGCATCCCTCGTCGGCTTCCTCCTCACTGCTCCGATGGTCATGGCCGCCGGCGCGCTGTACTCGTCGGTCGTCTACCTGGACGGCGTCGCCGACGGGCTCGGTGACGACACCGTGCGAGTCGTCTTCGAGGCTCAGACCCTGCTGTTCGCCGCGACATCGGCCGGCATCGTGTTGTTCTCGTTGGCTGCTGGATTAGCGATCCGTCGCACTGGTGCGCTGCCGGCCTACACCATGTGGCTGGCGTATCTCGCGACATTGGGCAACGTCGTGGCCATGTTCAGCACCTTGGACGCTGACGCATGGGCCCTCGCGCTGCCGGGCGCCATCACCATGGGCCTCTTCGTCCTCGTCGCTGGTATCACGATGGCGATCGGAAGGGCCACCCCTGCCGCTCCGACGGCGTAAGCGTCGGCTCGTTGCGGCCGTGCGTGTGTCCGCGAGATCACGCTCGAGGCGCGCGACGCGGTCGGGCCGACCGATCAAGCGAGTCGGGTCAGCGGCCCCGAGCTCGGCCAGCGGCACATCGATGGCCGCGACGTCATCGAGTTGCATGGTGACGGTCCCGCTAGACGTGTTGACGCCAATGGCCACCGCGAAGCCGCCGAGCTCACAGTCACGGCTCGTGCGCCACTTCTACACGGTCGAAAAGATCCACCGCTTTCGACGGAGGTGGGCGTCGGGCGACGTCTGATCGCGCCGACTCGGTTCCTTTGCTCAGCGAGCGGCCCGACCGCGGCCCAGCCGTGCGGCCGTCCAGGTGAGACAGCCGACGCCGATGAGCCCCAAGCCGAGAATGATCAGTCGGCCGTCGACACCGCCCGTCCGAGGCAACGCGTTCCCGGCGACCGCGGGCGTTGTCGTGGTGGCAACGACCGTGGTCGACGTGGTCGTCGTCGGCGGCACGGGGCCCTCCTGGTCGGTGAGCGTCATCGGGGTGATGTCCCCGGGGTCGCACGTGAAGTTGAGCGTCAGCCCCGGAATGGTCACGCTGTTCGTCGTTGTTCCCGGTGTGAAGACGATCGGGTCGCCGATCGCCGCCGTGCGCGTGACCGTGCCGGTGAAGGGACCTTCCGTGTAGGTGACCGCGGAAGTGCCGTTACCGAGCGAGACGGTGTGCGGCGCCGCGTTTCCGATCACCGATCCGGTCGCACCAGTGGTCGCGATCATGGGATCGACGCCGTTGCTGAGTGGGAGCTCGGTGTTGCCGAGATCGAACGAGATCGAAACAAGGCTCGCGGGGAGCGTGAACTGCCACAGGAAGGTCATCGTCAGCGGGTCGCCCGGGTCTGGACTCGCGACCGGGTCGCTCGTGATCTTCGCCCCGACGTCGAAGCTGCTGAGCCCAATCGAGTTGAGGACATTTTGCGTGAGTGTGTCTGCACCCACGCAGGTGTAGGTCGCCGTGGCGGTGCCGGCGGGCAGGAAGCGCTGCGGCGGGGCCGCGACCGTGAGCGTGATGTCCTCGACCGCGCCACCTCCGCAGTCGACCGACAGCGTCTCGCTGCCCGACGCCGTGTCCGGGATCGTGGCGGCGAAGCTGAAGTTGCCGGCGCCGTCAGCCGTGCCCGACCCGACCTCGGAGCCGTCGATCGAGGCCGTGACGGTGCCGTCGGCCACCGCGCCCGAGCCGGTGACCGTGATGGTCTGACCCGCCGAGACGTCGGTGCTCGAGACCGTCGCCTGACACCCGCCGTACGACTGCCCGTGGGCGGGACCCGGCAGCACGAACCAGCTCCCGAGCATCGCCAGCACGGCGACGAGCAGGAAGACGCGGTGGCGACGGCGGCGCACACCGAGCACGAAGGGATGGTCGTTCCGGGATCGCTCGTTCGCAGGCACGACGCGGCTACTCCTTGGGTCCTCGGTCCGACAGGTGGCTGGCGAGACTGAACGGACCGACGACTGTGACAATCCCGGCAAATGACACGACCAGGAGTGTCGATGTCACGTGCATCCTCGCCCCCCTATTTCGCGGCCAATGTCGATCGCCGACACTGACATTGTGTCAATGCTGGCAATCGGATAGCGACGCGAGCCGCACGCTAACACATGTCGTCAAGAGAATGTACGGGTGAATCAGAGTTTTGGATAACACCGTTCAAGTCGCAAACACTGTACTGAAGTGCGAAGGTCTGGATTGTCAGTGCGTCACCGCAAGTCCATGCAAATGCGGCAGATCTGCTCATCTTTTCCCAACGAGTCGCAGCAGGCACGCCGGGCCCAGCCGATACTTGTCTCAACGGGGCGCGCGTCGCAAACGCCATGGCGGCGGGAGTTTACGGACGCGCCCTTGCAGTGCTGCGAGCGCTGGGACGATCGTGCGACGATGACCTCATGCGGGTCGTCCATGTGGTGACGCGATCACAGCGCCGCGGCGCGGAGGTCGCGGCCATCGAACTCGCCGACGAGCTCGACGCGCTCGGCCACGACAACGAGCTGCACGCGATCGCCTTGGCACTCGACGGCGGCGCCGTCGACCTCCTGCCCGCGCTCGTGCCGACGACTCGGCTCGACGCCCGTGCGGTCGCACTGGGAGCGTGGCGGTTGCGGCGGCTCCTGTCCCGCACGCCGGCCGACGTCGTCGTCGCTCACGGCTTCAGGGCCGCGTTCACCGCCGCCGTCGCGACACCGAGGACGAGCGTGCGCGTGTGGCAACGGATCTCCGGCTTCTCGATCGAGAGGTGGGGACGGGCGCGACGGACCGGCCTGCGTTGCGTCGCACGGCGCTTCGACGCCGTCGTCGCACTGACGCCAGCCCTCGAGGTCGAGATCCGGAAGTTGGGCTACGCCGGGCCGGTGTGGACGATCCCGAACGCGCGCCGGCCCGGCCGGTTCACGGGCGCCGACCGCGAAGCGGCGGCGGCGACCCTGCGTATGTCAACCGGCGTTGGCACCGACATCCCCCTTGTCGGGTTTGTCGGACACCTCGTGGACGAGAAGGACCCCATGGTCGCGGTCGACGTCGCCGCCGAGGTGCGTGGCCGCGGCGTGCCCATGCACCTCGTCATCGCGGGCGACGGTCCGCTTCGTGCCCAGCTCGAACAGCACATCGCCGGCCGCTCCCTCTCGGACGCGGTGACCCTGTTGGGACACCGCGACGACCCAGAGATGGTGTACGCCGGCGTCGGCCTGACCCTCATCACCAGCCGCGCCGAGGGCATGCCCGGCGTTGCGATCGAAGCGCACATGGCCGAGTGTCCCGTGGTGTCGTTCTCCGTCGGGTCTGTCGCCGATGTCGTCCTCGACGGGATCACAGGATTCGTCGTGCCCGGGCACGACGCCAGCGCGATGGCCGACAGGGTGGTCGCGCTCCTCCGCGATCCTGAGCGGCGGCGCGAGATGGGTGCGGCGGCTGCACGCCGGGGTGCCAGCTTCGACGCTGCGACCACCGCGGCGACGTACGCAACCCGGTTCACCGACCTCCTCGCGGCGCGGGGGCCGGCTGCTCGCTCGACGGCCCGATGGCGGTGAGCGGCACACCCTTTTACGGACGGCGGTTGCCGAAGAAATCCTGTCTGCACCAGTGCGAACCATAGCAACCTGTATGTGACGATTCACCGAGCACACGTCTTTGGATCACCACGGAGCGTCATTACAGCGGAATAGGACAAAGAGACTGCTGATAAAGGCTGCTCACAGGATGGAGACCGCTTGCACACAGAGTGAATAGGTGCTTCAGTACGCTCCGTTTCAGGGCGAGAGTCCAATTTCCGGGGGGAGAATTCGGATGGGCTCACGGGGCTGCAACGACGTACTGGCCGGCCATGCAGGAACGCGGCTGACGCGAGCGCTCTATGGTCTGGCGCGCCGGTGGGATTCCGCGGGACTCCGCCTGCTCGACGCGAGCGCCATCGGTGGCGCGTGGCTGATCGCCGGTCTGGCCGGGTTCGACGAGCGCGCCCAGGCAGCCGCCTTCCATAACTTGCTGTGGTTCGTCGGCCTGCCGGTCGTGTTTTCACTGACGGTCAACCAGGTCGCCGGCTTGTACGGACCAGTGTGGCGGTACGCCTCAGTCGACGAAGCAGGTCGGGTGGTTGTCGCGGTGGCCGTCGGAACAAGCCTGTCCACGGCCGCCGCCGCTGCTGTCGCCAGCTCGCAGGACGTCGCTGTGTCATGGCTCGTAACGGCCCCGATCGCGGCCCTGTTCGCGCTCCTCGGTGTTGGTGGCATCCGGTTCCAGTCTCGATTCTTCGCCCTCCAACGCCAACGATCCCGGCCCACCGGGTCAAGCACCGGCGGTCGCGTGCTCATCGTCGGTGCCGGCGACGCCGGGGTGTCGCTGGCCTACGAACTGCGCCACCGCCACTCGGACGCGATGCACATCGTCGGTTTCGTCGACGACGAGCCGCGGCTCGCCGGCCGCTCGATACGCGGCATCCCGATCCTCGGACGATCGTCGGATCTCGCCGCACTGTGCCGCGCCCACGACATCGACACGATCCTGGTGGCGCTGGCCGACACGCCCGAACGCAAAGTCGTCCTCGACCGCGCGCTCGCGGCGGATGCGCAGGTCAAGGTGCTTCCGCCGGCGACGGAGCGCGTCGCCGGTCCCGCGCTCCGGAACCTTCGCGACCTCGACGTGACCGACGTGCTCGGCCGGCCGCACGCACCCGTCGACTCCGATGAGATCGCGACCTATCTCTCCGGGGCCACCGTGTTGATCACGGGCGCGGGAGGGTCGATCGGCAGCGAGATCGCTCGCCAGGTTGCGACATATGGTCCGCAGCGGCTCGTCCTGCTCGATCGCGAGGAGACGTTGCTGCACGACGTGATCCTCGAGGCCTTGCCCGGGGCCGAGGCCGTGCTCGCCGACATCACCGACCGCGAGCGCATCGGTCGCGTGTTCGCCGACTACCGACCGGACGTCGTGTTCCACGCCGCGGCGCAGAAGCAGGTCCCGTTGCTCCAAAAGCATCCCGTCGAGGCCGTTCGGACGAACGTCATCGGCACGTGGATCATCGCGAGCGCGGCCGCCGAGCACGGCTGCTCTCGGTTCGTCCATATCTCGACCGACAAGGCGGCGGCGCCGAGCTCGGTGCTGGGTGCGACGAAGCGGATCGCGGAGCAGATCGTGTTCGAGCTCGGGCGCCGACACGACCGCCGGTTCGTCGCCGTCCGCTTCGGCAACGTCCTCGGCACCCGCGGCAGCGTCGTCCCGACGTTCCTGCGCCAGATCCTCGACGGCGGACCAGTGACCGTGACGAGCGCCGACACGACCCGGTTCTTCATGACCGTACAGGAGGCCGTCAGCCTCGTCCTGGAGGCGGGCGCCATCGCCAGCGAGCGCACGGTGTTCCTACTCGACATGGGGGAGCCCGTCCCGATCCTGTCCCTGGCACGGCAGATGATCCGCTTGGCCGGCCTACGCCCTGATCGTGACATCGCCATCAGCTTCGTTGGGCTCCGGCCCGGCGAGCGGCTCCACGAACAGCTGTACGACGACTCCGAGATCGTGGAGCCGGCCGCGCATCCGTCGCTGTCGGTACTCGTGCCCCGGAACAGCCTCGCGTGGCGGGGCCTCGAGGACGACATGGCCGATCTGACCGCCTCGAGCGAGCGATGCGACGATGCTGCCGCGGTCGAGATGATCGAACAGTTGCTCGTCGAGCGCGGCGTCCCCTGCCAGATCCAGCCTTGCGGGCACCGCGACGCCGAGCCGGTGCTGTTCGACCTCACGGCGTTCGAGTCGGTCAACCTGGTCCCCGCGAACGGTGCCCGATCCCTCGCACTGCTCGGCGGCACGGCTCGCTTCCCCGAGCAGGTGCCCTTCGCCAGGCCAGCTCGCCCGCCGCTCGAACAGGTGACCCGCCGGTTCTCGAGCGCCTACGAATCCGGGATCCTCACCAACGGCGCCCTCGTGCGTGAGCTCGAGGAGCGGGTCGCTGAACGCCTCGACGTGCGGCATGTCGTCGCCGTCAGCTCGTGCACGTCGGGGTTGATCCTTGCCCTGCAAGGGTTGCTGGATGGCCGGGCTGGTCCGGTCGTCGTGCCGAGTTTCACGTTCGCAGCCACCGGCCTGGCCGTCGTGTGGAACGGTCGACGTCTGCGCCTCGTCGACTGCGAACCCGCGACGTTCCAGGTGTCCCTGGAAGCCGCCGTGGACGCGCTCGACGGGGCGAGCGCGCTGATCGCGACGCACGTGTTCGGCGCGCCGTGCCGTCCTGCCGCTGTCGAACAGCTCGCCCGCACCGCCGGTGTACCGGTGCTCTTCGATGCCGCCCACGCGTTCGGCGCCCGAACCCGGGGTGAGCCCGTGGGTCGGTTCGGAGACGCCGAGGTCTTCAGCCTCACGCCCACGAAGGTGCTCGTCGCGGGCGAGGGCGGCCTCGTCGCGACGCGTGACGGCGCGCTGGCCGACCGCCTGCGCGTGGCCCGCAACTACGGGAACGAGGGGAACTACAACACCGCCTTCCCGGGGCTCAACGCGCGCTTGTCCGAGTTCCACGCCGCGATGGCGCTGGAGTCCCTCGACCGGCTCGATGCGACGCTCCGCCGGCGCCGCCAGCTGGCCGCGCTGTACCGACGATGCTTCGACGGTGTTCCCGGCCTCACGTGCCAATCGATGCCGCTGGACGACGAGTCGACCTTCAAGGACTTCACCGTTCGGATCGATGCCGACGAGTTCGGCATCGATCGGGACGCGCTAACGGCCGTCCTCGCGGCGGAAGGCGTCGAGACCCGCAACTACTTCGATCCGCCGCTGCACGCGCAGACCGCGTTCTCGCACGCCGAGTGGGTCGACCTCTCGACGACCGAGCAGACCGCCCAGTCGGTGATCTCGCTGCCCATCTACCCGGATCTCGCCGTGTCGACGGTCGACCAGATCGTCGACGTGGTCCGGGCGGCGCACGATCACGCCGACCAGATCGTGGATCGGGACGGGCTGCTGGTGGCCGCTGGCCGGGCCCGTTTGGCGCTGCTCACCGATCGTGGTGATCCCTGAGCGATGCCGCGAGCGAGTGAGGTGGCGCCCGAAACGCCACGCTTCTTCTTCGTCCACTTGCAGAAGACGGGCGGTACTGCCCTCTATCAGCGGTTACGCCACGCCTTCGGTCCA
>WNFV01000815.1_pt1 | contig 42698 bp, 40 predicted proteins | sample 5400101 | NCBI WGS metagenome assembly WNFV01 (sample SAMN13153361, study PRJNA577476) | soil metagenome | isolation source: 115 cm soil or saprolite under grassland replicate 1 | place: USA:California | collected 2016-06-15 | reverse complement strand
CGGCCAGCTCGGGCTCGTCGGAACCGAGCGTGTCGCTCATCCGGTACGCCCGCAGCGTGTAGCCGACCCCGCGCGGCAGGGCGATCTCGATCGGCTCCATCCGTACCTTCGACCAGAATTTGACGACATCAGCCGGCCGATCGTCGGAAGCCTCGTCGCCGGCCTCGTCGGCGGGGTCGTCCGCGGGGTCGGCTTCTGCCTCGTCGGCTTCCAACTCGTCGTCCTCCGACTCCAACTCCTCGTCGTCGAGGTCGCTGGCCCGAGCCTCCTCGGTGAGAGCGTCTTCGGGCTGGTCGGCGCGGTGGCGAGCCATTGCGTCCTCCGTCAGATCTGTGCTGGCGTCGATGGTCGAAATGCGGACCATCGCACACCCTAGACGCCCGTACCGGTGAGGTGGGGCACACCCCTCGCGGTAGCGCGCTCCGGGGCGGAGCCGCGACGGCTCCTACCCGAAGTCTGGCACTTTCGGGCGCCGGGAACTGGTCGTTCCCGGGTCCGCGGGGTCAGGCGCCCTTGGGGTGCCAGACGGTCTTGGTCTCCAGGAACGCGGTCAGCCGGCCGGTGCCGGGGTCGGCCCGCCAGTCGGTGCCGGGGGCGGGGCGTACCACCCGTTTGAGGTTGTCGGCGGCGGCGCGTTCCAGGTCGGTGGCGAGCTCGGGATCGGCCACGCCGGCCAGGTCGATCGCGTTGACGTCCATATGGGACGCGAGCCAGGGCGCGGTCTCCGCCGGCCGGCCGGTGAGCAGGTTGACCACACCGCCGGGCAGGTCGGAGGTGGCGAGCACCTCGGCCAGTGTGATCGCCGGCAGCGGGAACTGCTCCGACGCCAGGACGACGACCGTGTTGCCGGTGACGATCGCGGGCGCCACCACGCTGACCAGCCCCAACAGCGGTGCGGACTGCGGAGCCACGATGCCGACCACGCCGGTCGGCTCGGGGGCGGAGAGGTTGAAGAACGGGCCGGCGACCGGGTTGGCGTTGCCGTACACCTGGGCGATCTTGTCGGCCCAGCCGGCGTACCAGACCCAGCGGTCGATCGCGGCGTCGACGTACGGCTCGGCCTTTTGGGCGGTGATCGCCTCGTTGGCGACCAACTCCGCGACGAACTGGTCCCGGCGCCCCTCCAGCATCTCGGCCACCCGATACAAGATCTGACCCCGGTTGTACGCCGTCCGGCCCGCCCAGCCGCCGAAGGCCTTCCGGGCGGCGACCACGGCGTCGCGTACGTCCTTGCGCGAGGCGAGCGCGGCGTTGGCGAGGAACCGCCCCTTCGGATCCGTCACCTGGTAGGACCGCCCGGACTCGCTGCGGGGGAAGGCCCCGCCGATGAACAGCTTGTACGTCTTCCGCACCGTCAGGCGCGCCGTGTCAGAGGGCAAGGTACGCCTCCAGGCCGTGCCGGCCGCCCTCGCGGCCGTAACCGGACTCCTTGTAACCGCCGAACGGGCTCGACGGGTCGAACTTGTTGAACGTGTTCGCCCAGACCACCCCGGCGCGCAGCCGGTCCGCCAGCCACAGGATCCGCGACCCCTTCTCGGTCCACACCCCGGCCGAGAGGCCATAGGGCGTGTTGTTGGCTTTCTCCACCGCCTCCGCGGGGGTGCGGAACGTCAGCACCGACAGCACCGGGCCGAAGATCTCCTCGCGGGCGATCCGGTGCGCCTGGGACACGCCGGTGAACAGCGTCGGCGCGAACCAGTAGCCCCGCTCGGGCAGCGGGCACGGCGCGGTCCACCGGGACGCCCCTTCGGACTCGCCGATCTCCGACAGCGCCCGGATCCGCTCCAGCTGCGCCGACGAGTTGATCGCGCCGATGTCGGTGTTCTTGTCCAGCGGGTCGCCGACGCGGAGCAGGGACATCCGGCGCTTCAGTTTGGCGAGCAGCTCGTCGTACACCGACTCCTGGACGAGAAGCCGTGACCCGGCGCAACAGACGTGACCCTGGTTGAAGAAGATGCCGTTGACGATGCCCTCGACCGCCTGGTCGAGCGCGGCGTCGTCGAAGACGATGTTCGCCGCCTTGCCGCCCAGCTCCAGGGTGACCTTCTTGTTCGAGCCCGCCACCGCCTTGGCGATCGCGCGGCCCACCTCGGTGGATCCGGTGAACGCCACCTTGTCCACATCGTCGTGCTCGACCAGGGCCCGGCCGGTTGGCCCGGCGCCGGTCACGATGTTCACCACGCCAGGCGGCAGGTCGGCCTGCTGGCAGATCTCGGCGAACGCCAACGCGGTCAGCGGAGTGGTCTCCGCAGGCTTGAGGACGACCGTGTTTCCGCAGGCCAGAGCCGGGGCGATCTTCCAGGCCAGCATCAGCAGCGGGAAGTTCCACGGGATCACCTGCGCCGCTACACCGAGCGGGCGAGGGTCCGGGCCGAGCCCCGCGTGACCCAGCTTGTCGGCCCAGCCGGCGTAGTAGAAGAAGTGCGCGGCGACCAGCGGCAGGTCGACGTCGCGGGACTCCCGGATCGGCTTGCCGTTGTCGATCGACTCGAGCACGGCCAGCTCGCGCGACCGCTCCTGGACGATCCGCGCGATCCGGTAGAGGTACTTCGCCCGTTCCGCGCCTGCCATGTCCCGCCAGACTTTCTGGTACGCCGAGCGAGCCGCCTTGACCGCCCGGTCCACGTCCGCCGGGCCCGCCTCGGCGATCTCGGCGAGCACCTGCTCGCTGGCGGGGTTGACGGTCTTGAACGGCGACCCGTCCGTACCGTCGACGAATTCCCCGTTGACGAACAGCCCGTAGGAAGCCTTGATATCCACAATGGACGAAGACTCGGGGGCTGGCGCGTATTCGAAAGTGGGCATCGGACTCAGTCCAGGGTGAAGTAGTCGGGGCCCCAGTAGCGGCCGGTACGTAGCTTGGCCCGCTGCATCAGCAGGTCGTTGAGCAGCGTGGACGCCCCGAACCGGAACCAGTCCGGGTCCAGCCAGTCCTCGCCCGCGGTCTCGTTCACCAGCACCAGATACCGGATCGCGTCCTTGCTGGTACGGATCCCACCCGCGGGCTTGACGCCGATCTGCCGACCGGTCTGGTCGCGGCCGTGCCCACCGCTTCCGCTCGTAAACTCGCGGAAGTCGCGTACCGCCTCCAGCATGATCAAGGTGACCGGGAGGGTGGCCGCCGGCTGGACCTTGCCGGTGGAGGTCTTGATGAAGTCGGCGCCGGCCAGCATCGCCAGCCAGCTCGCCCGCCGGACGTTGTCGTACGTCGCCAGCTCACCGGTCTCCAGGATCACCTTGAGGTGCGCCCTACCAGCCGTGCTGCCGGCCGCCTCTTTCACTGCGCGGATCTGGTCGTACACGTCCAGGTAGCGGCCGGAGAGGAACGCGCCGCGGTCGATCACCATGTCGATCTCGTCCGCGCCCGCCGCGACGGCCGCCTTCGTGTCCAGCAGTTTCGCTTCGAGCGGGACCTGGCCGGACGGGAACCCGGTCGCCACGCTCGCCAGGTGCACCCCGGAGCCTTTGAGCTCGGCTGCCGCCACCGGGACGAGGTGAGGGTAGATGCAGAGCGCGGCCACGCTCGGGCAGGCCGGATCGTCGGGGTCCGGGTGTTTCGCCTTGGCGGCGAGCGCGCGTACCTTCCCGGGGGTGTCCTGACCTTCCAGGGTGGTGAGGTCGACCATCCGGATCGCGAGGTCGATCGCCCACTCCTTCGCGGTGGTCTTGATCGACCGGGTGGCGAGCATCGCGGCCCGCTGGTCGGCGCCGACTGCGTCCACCCCCGGCAGCCCGTGCAGGAACTTCCGCAGGCTCGCGTCGGAGTGCGCGATACCGCTCGCGAGAGCTTCTGGCGCCGTTGCCGTCATAGCCGCGAGTCTACGCAGCGACGGCGTCGCGGCGCCGTCCGCCCAAGATCGCCCGGCCTACGCCCGGCGTGGTGGCCGCGGGCCGCTCCCGTCGCACGGCGGCGGCGCGGATCGGCTAGGTTGCTGGCCGTGGACGTACTCGTGGTTGACCATCCGCTTGCCGCTGCCCGACTCACCGCGATGCGCGACGAGCGCACCGATCCCGGCACCTTCCGGGCCGCGCTGCAAGAGCTTTCGAGCCTTCTGGTGTACGAGGCGACCCGTGACATCCCCGTGGAGAAGTACCCGATCAACACACCGCTGACCGGGACGGACGGCGTACGGATCGCGAACCCGCCGCTGCTGGTGCCGGTGCTGCGCGCCGGGCTCGGCATGGCGGACGCGGCGCTCGGGCTGTTGCCGGAGTCCTCGATGGGCTTCGTCGGGCTGGCCCGGGACGAGAAGACGTTCCAGCCGCGGGCGTACCTGGAGTCGTTGCCGCAGAGCCTGGCGGGGCTGCCGGTGCTGGTCCTGGACCCGATGTTGGCGACCGGTGGCTCGCTGGAGCACTGCTGCCGGCTGTTGGTGGAGCGGGGCGCCACGGACATCACCGTGGTCTGCGTACTGGCCGCGCCGGAGGGGCTGAAGCGGTTGGAGCAGAGCGGCCTGCCGCTGCGGATCGTCACCGCCGCTGTCGACGACCACCTCAACGACACCGCGTTCATCGTGCCCGGCCTCGGCGACGCCGGCGACCGCCAGTTCGGCGGCATGCCCCGCTTCGCCGACGAATAACCCCGCAACGGTCAGGTGGGGGCGCCCAGCGCGGTGGCGGTTTCGGTGCGGAGGGCGGTCAGCGCTTCGGCGGCGCGGTGGCGGGCGGCGGCGACGTCGCCGCCGCCCGGGACCTGTTCGACCACCTCGAGGTAGGCCTTGAGCTTCGGCTCGGTGCCGGAGGGGCGTACGACGATCCGGGCCTTCGCCGTGGCCAGCCGTACCGCGTCGGTCTCGGGCAGCAGGTCGGCCACCTCGGTCACCGGGTCACCGAGCAGCGTCGCCGGCGGGGTCGCCCGCAGCCGGGCCGTCATCTTGCCGATCAGCGCCAGGTCGTCCACCCGCACGGAGAGCTGGTCGGTGGCGTACAGCCCGAATTCGCGGGCCAGCTCGTCGAGCCGGTCGTCGAGACCGCGCCCCTCCGCCTTCAGGGCGGCGGCGAGCTCGCAGATCAGCAGGGCCGCGGTGATGCCGTCCTTGTCCCGTACGTGGTCGGGCGCGACGCAGTAGCCGATGGCTTCTTCGTACCCGTACACCAGCGCGCCGGCGCGGACGATCCACTTGAAGCCGGTGAGGGTCTCGCCGTACGGCATGCCCCGGGCGGCGCACAGGGCGCGCAGCAGGGACGAGGAGACGATGGTGGTGGCGTACTGACCGGTGACGCCGCGGCGGATCAGGTGGTCGGCGAGCAGCACGCCGACCTCGTCGCCCCGCAGGATCCGCCAGCCGACCGCCGTGGCGCCGGTCCAGTCGCGGATCGCCACCGCGCAGCGGTCCGCGTCCGGGTCGTTGGCGACCGCCAGGTCGGCGTTGTCGGCGTCGGCGAGCGCGATCACCAGGTCCATCACGCCCGGTTCCTCGGGGTTCGGGAAGCTCACCGTCGAGAATTCCGGATCCGGATCCGCCTGCTCCGGGACCGACACCGGGCGTACGAAACCAGCCCGTTCGAAGGCGTCGAGCACCACGGAGTTCCCCACCCCGTGCAGCGCCGTGTACGCCACCTTCAGCTCCCGGGGACCGCCGGGCTCGAGCACCGACACCGCGCCCCGCAGGTAGTTGTCGACGACGGCCTGGCCCAGCACCTCGTCGACGTGCACCTCGCCGAGCGGTACGTCGGCGAGCGGCCCGACCGAGGCGATCGCGGCGGAGATCTCGGCGTCGACCGGGGGCACGATCTGGGCGCCGTCGCCGTACCGGCCGCCCAGGCCACTGCCCAGGTAGACCTTGTAGCCGTTGTCCTGGGGCGGGTTGTGGCTGGCCGTCACCATCACGCCCGCGACGGCGTCCAGCGCGCGGACCGCGTACGCGAGCACCGGCGTGGGCAGCGGCCGGGGCAACAGCAGTGCCCGGCGACCCGTGCCCGCCGCCACGCGAGCGGTTTCTTCGGCGAATCCGCGGGAGCCGTGCCGGGCGTCGAACCCGATCACGATCGGGCCCACGGCGTCCTGCGCGTCGAGCCACCGGACCAGGCCGGCCGCGGCGGCGCGTACCACCGCCTGGTTCATGCCGTTGGGACCGGCCCGCAGCGGCCCGCGGAGCCCGGCCGTGCCGAACGTCAGCGGGCCGGCGAATCGGTCCGCGAGCTCGGGTTCGGAGTCGGGCAGCTTTTCGACCAGGGTGCGTAGCTCGTCCCGGGTGGCGGGGTCGGGATCGTCGGCCAGCCAGGCTTCGGCACGCGCCTTGAGGTCTGTCACCCCGTCAGTTTCATCGATCGGGCGGCTTCCGTGAACACCTTCTTGTACCCGTGGAAGTGATTGTCGGGCACCGACATGTAGACCTGGTAGTTGCGGCCGTTGACCACGATCATGCGCCAGATGCCGTGCCGGTGCTGCCCGGTGTCGACCCGGGTCGCGGTGTACTCCAGCTCGGCGCCGCGCTTCCCGGCGAGTGTCGCCGGTCGCAGGGCGACCCGGTGGTAGTCGGTGAGCTGGCAGCAGCCGCGGGTGAAGTTCTGGTCCGAGCTGCGCAGGATCCGGGTCGCGTTCCGCTGGTCCCAGGGAGCCATGATCCGCAGCCAGGCGGTCTGGTCCTTCGGATCGTAGAACTGCACGTAGCTGCCCGCGTCGCGCCGTTTCCAGTTGGCCGGCACGCGCACCGCCATCCCCCGGCCCTGGTACGTCTTCGTCGCGAAGTCCGGGCCGCTGGCCTTGTGCGGCGGCTTCGCGGGCGTCTTGTCCGGCTCGAACCAGCCCGACGAGAATCCGACCCCCGCCACGACTAGCGCCAACGCGACCAGTACGGCCGCCGCGCCGAACAACCAGGCTCCGGTGGACCGGCGTGGCGCTGGCGCCTCCGCGTACCCCAGCGGCCCCTGGTACGCCGGGAAACCGCGCTGCTGCGCCGGCTCGGCGGCGGCCGGCGCCGGCTGGCCCGCGGGGACCGAGGCGCGACCCACCCGCCACGGCTCCGCGCCGGAACCGTTGGTGGGCATGTTGTTGGTCGGCATGGCGGTGGTCGGCTGCGGCGCACCGGAAACCGGACCGGCGGAGTGGCCGGCGGAGTGTGGGCCGGCGGCCCACGGGCCGGCCGGAGTCCCGCCTGCGGGCGACGTGGGTCGTGCTGCCGGGGAGACCGGCTGGGCCCCTTGGCCCGCACCGGCAGCGGGAGCGGCCGCGATCGGCATCCGGGTAGTCGCCGCCGCGGTATGCGCCGCGGGCGACTGCGGCGCGGGGCCGAGCAGCAGGCCGCGCAGCGCATGGCGGGTACGTTCCGCGTCCCACCGCTTCGCCGGGTCCTTCTCCATCAGGCCGTACAGCACGGTGGTCAGCTCGGCGGCGCGCTGCGGCGGCTCGGGCGGCTCGTTGACCACGGCGTGCATGGTGCTGATCGCGTCGCCCCGGTCGAACGGGGGCTTGCCTTCGGCGGCGGCGTACAGGGTGACGCCGAGCGAGAACAGGTCGCTGGGCGGGCCGAACCGGCCACCGATGGCCCGCTCCGGCGCGATGAAGTGCGGCGAGCCGAGCACCATGCCCGGGCTGGTCATCTGCGAGTCCCGTACGCTGCGCGCCACCCCGAAGTCGGACAGCACGCACCGCCCGTCGGCCGAGATCAGTACGTTGCCCGGCTTGACGTCACGGTGCAGCACTCCGGCCTGGTGGGCGGCTTCGAGCGCGCCCAGGATCGCCAGGCCGATCTTCGCCACGGCCCGCGGCGCCAGCGGGCCGTCCCGTTCGATCAGTTCGGCCAGGCTGTGGGCCTTGAGCAGCTCCATCACGATCCACGGGCGGCCGCCGTCGATCACCACGTCGAAGACGCGTACCACCGAGGGGTGGGACAACGCGGCCGCGGCCCGGGCCTCGCGCAGGGTGCGCTCGGTGAGGGCTTCCCGCTCGTCGGCGGGCATGCCCGGCGGCAGCACCACCTCTTTGACCGCCACGTCGCGGCGCAGCAACTGGTCGGTGGAGCGCCACACCGTACCCATGCCGCCGGTGCCGATCGGCGAGACCAGGGTGTAGCGGCCGCCGACCACCGTCCCGGCAGCGCCGCGGGGCGTCGAGGCAGCCGACGGTACGGCCTGCGCCGGCACCGTGGGCGCGCCGGGCGCGACCGTGCCCGCTCCGTACGAGGGGCGACCGGCGTCGCCGGCTGGTGGATTGGTGCTCACGCGGATGATCCTCCCGAAACCAACTCGTCCAGTGTGCGCAACGGATGCCAGGATGAGAAATCCAGGGAGGACGAATCACCCATTTGTCCCAGGTCTGAGCGCGCTGTGGGGTGTGGAATTCCCCTCAGCGAGCTGGTCGTAACCTTCTCGCGACCTACGATCAGGCGATGAGTCAGCCGCCTGCTACCGAGGGTCGCCCGAGCGAGTCCGGATTCCCCGTCAAACCGGTGTATCGGGAGTCCGACGTGGCGCCCGGCCTGGCCGACCGGCTAGGCGATCCGGGTGAGCCGCCGTACACCCGCGGGGTCTATCCCACGATGTACACCACGCGGCCCTGGACCATGCGGCAGTACGCCGGCTTCGGCACCGCCCGGGAGTCCAACCAGCGCTACCACCAGCTGATCGAAGCGGGCACCACCGGCCTCTCGGTCGCGTTCGACCTGCCCACCCAGATGGGGTACGACTCCGACGACCCGATGGTGCACGGCGAGGTCGGCAAGGTGGGCGTGGCGATCGACTCGATCGACGACATGCGGCTGCTGTTCGACGGGATCCCGATGGACCAGGTGTCGACGTCGATGACGATCAACGCACCGGCGTCGGTGTTGCTGCTGCTCTACCAGCTGGTCGCCGAGGAGCACGGGGTGCCGGGCGCCAAGCTGACCGGCACGATCCAGAACGACATCCTGAAGGAGTACATCGCGCGGGGGACGTACATCTTCCCGCCGAAGCCGTCGCTGCGGCTGGTGGCCGACACGTTCGGGTACTGCAAGACCGAGCTGCCCCGGTGGAACACGATCTCGATCTCCGGCTACCACATGGCCGAAGCCGGGGCGACGCCCGTGCAGGAGATCGCGTTCACGCTGGCCAACGGCCTCGAGTACGTCCGCGCCGCCCTGGCCGCCGGACTCGCCGTGGACGACTTCGCGCCGAGGCTGTCGTTCTTCTTCGTGGCGCGTACCACGCTGCTCGAAGAGGTGGCGAAGTTCCGGGCCGCGCGGCGGATCTGGGCCCGGCTGATGCGCGAGAAGTTCGACGCGCAGAACCTGAAGTCGCTGATGCTGCGGTTCCACACCCAGACCGCGGGGGTGCAGCTCACCGCGCAGCAGCCCGAGGTGAACCTGATCCGGGTCGCGGTACAGGGGCTAGGTGCGGTGCTGGGCGGCACCCAGTCACTGCACACCAACTCGTACGACGAGGCGATCGCACTGCCGACGGAGAAGGCGGCCCGGCTGGCGCTGCGTACCCAGCAGGTGCTGGCGTACGAGACGGACCTGACCGCCACCGTGGATCCGTTCGCCGGCTCGTACGTGGTCGAGTCCATGACCGACCGGATCGAGGCCGAGACGCTCGCCCTGATGGACCGGGTCTTCGAGTACGGCTCCGCCGTCGACGCCATCGAGGCCGGCTTCTGCAAACAGGAGATCGAGCGGTCGGCGTACCGGATCTCGCAGCAGGTCGACAGTGGAGAGCGGGTGGTGGTCGGCGTCAACCGGTTCGTCCGGGACGAGGAGGACCCGTACGAGCCGCTGCGGGTGGACCCGGCGATCGAGGCGGAGCAGGCGGCGCGGTTGGCGACACTGCGCGCCGAGCGGGACTCGGTCGCCGTCGAAGGCGCCCTGGACGCGCTGCGAAAGGCGGCCGAGGGGACCGACAACGTGCTGTACCCGATGCGCGAGGCGCTGCGCGCGAAGGCCACCGTCGGCGAGGTCAGCCACGCCCTGCGCGACGTATGGGGTCTCTACCAGCCGACCGAGCGCTTCTAGCCGGTCGCTCTGCGGCCGCAGCCGGCTGTGGATTTGGTCACGAATTGGTCTCAGGTTTGGCGTACGGCCACCTGACACGCGATCGGGTGCATCGCACCACGAGTACGTCACGTACGGCCTCGCCCGACGCACGATTGAAGTGATGACGGACGTGCCGCAGCCTGACGTACCTCTTGCGGGGTCGGACGCCGGACAGCAAACCGGGGCCAAATCTTGCACAGTGAGTGACGTCGATGCCGTCCGTCCGTGAGTAACTCTGCGTGATAACCCGACCCGAGTACGGAAGGTGGGGATTGGGGTGTTCTGCGTGACCTTGCGAAACGTCACGCGTTGTAGGAGATGTGGGCAGGTTGCGCCCGACCAGGTGTGACACGAGCACCAGGGTCGGCGCTGCAATAGGTGGAATCGACGCCTACACAGCGCAAGGGTGCGTAGGCGTCGCCTACTGGGATCACATTGCGCAGAGTGACCCACGTCGGGCAAGCTGTCCGATGCCACGACCTGGCTCCGGACAGACGAAAAACTTCACTTCGACTGAGAACGAGAACCGACCGTGACGAGTCCGCCGAAGCTGGCATCCGAGCCGATGCCGAGCAGTACGCCATCTGACTGGTCCGTGCGCGCTGAGCCTCAGACCACCCCGTTGCCGGGTCTGCTTGACCGCTGGCTGGCCGCCCACGGCGCGGAACTCGTATCGGTACGCCGGCACATCCACTCCAACCCGGAGCTGTCCGGCGAGGAGTTCGCCACGGCGGACTACCTCGCGGCGCGGTTGGCCGCCGCCGGTCTCGAGCCCCGGTTCCTGCCCAAGGGCAACGGGGTGATCTGCGACATCGGCGAGCCCGGCGACCGTACGGTGGCGCTGCGCGCGGACATCGACGCGCTGCCGCTGCCCGACGTCAAGGACGTGCCGTACCGCTCCACGGTGGACGGGGTGTGCCACGCGTGCGGGCACGACGTACACGCCACGGTGGCGCTCGGCGCCGGGCTGATGGTCGCCTCGCTCGCCGAGCAGGGCCTGCTCCCTGGTCGGGTACGGATCCTGCTGCAGCCCAGCGAGGAGCGCTTCCCGTCCGGCGCGCCCGAGGTGATCGACGCCGGCGGGCTGGACGACGTGTCGGCGATCTTCGCGGTGCACTGCGACCCGCGGCTGCCCACCGGGCTGGTCGGCGTACGGTCCGGGCCGTTGACCGCCGCCGCGGACCAGCTCGAGGTGAAGCTGACCGGCAAGGGTGGCCACACCGCCCGGCCCCACCTGACCACCGACCTGGTGAACGCGCTGAGCCGCGTCGTGCTCGACGTGCCGGCGCTGCTGTCGCGCCGGATCGACCCCCGCGCGGGTGTCTCCCTGGTGTTCGGCGCGATCCACGCCGGCCAGGCCGCCAACGCGATCCCGCAGACCGGGTACGCCCGCGGCACCGTACGGGTGCTCGACCGCAACGCCTGGGAAGAGGTGCCCGACCTGCTCAAGGAACTGGTGCAGCACGCGATCGCGGGCACCGGGGCCGAGGCCGACGTGGAGTACACCCGCGGCGTGCCGCCGGTGGTCAACGACCGGATGGCGACCGCCACGATGGCGGGTGCGGCCGCGGCGGCGCTGGGCAGCGACAAGGTGGTCGAGACGCCGGTGAGCATGGGCGGCGAGGACTTCGCCTGGTATCTCGAGCACGTGCCCGGCGCGATGGCGAGGCTCGGCGTCGGCCGGCCCGGCGATCAGCTCGACCTGCACCAGGGCAGCTTCGACATCGACGAACGGGCGATCGCCCACGGCGTACGCACCATGGTGCACACCGCCCTCGCCGCCCTGGACAACGGCATCACCCAGCCCTAGGTTCTTCGCGAGACCAGAGGCTCAGTTCGCGATGTTCAGCCAGTCCTTGGTGCGCTTGCCGGGTTGGTACGTCGACTTCAGGCGCTTTGCGACCACGCCCGGTAGCCCCTGGTCCCGGCTGGTCTTCCGGGCCGCCGACCCCTTCCCGGAGAAGTACGGCGGCACCTGCCACCGGTCCCCGTCGATCCCCAACGCCTCGAGCTGCTCCCGCCGCTCCGAGTAGGTCAGCTCGACCGTCGAGACGCCGTCGAGGTACAGCAGGTCGTACCCCAGGTACGTCACCGGGAGCCGGTCCGCCAGGCGCCGCGCCCGAGCCGAGTCGGTCTCGGCTGACCGGCGTTTCAGCAGGTCAGGATCGAGTTGGCCGTCGGAGAACGCCACGATCTCACCGTCGAGCAGGCACTCGGTCGGCGCCAGCGCCTCGGCCAGCACGCGCAGCTCCGGAAAGCTCGCGGTGATCTCCTCGCCGTCCTCGCCGGTCAGCACCAGTCGGCCACCCGCGACGGCGCCGAGCGCCCGTACGCCGTCCCAGCGCATCTCGTACCCCCAGCCGGTCCCGGTGGGCAGCGAACCGCGGGTGGCGAGCATCGGCCGCAGCCCCTCCGGCATCGGCTCCCAACCGGGGTCCGGGGGATCCATCCGGTGGATCATCCAGTCGTCGCCGCGGGTGTGGAACAGCACGTACCGTCCCGAGGTGCGCTCCCCGTCGAGCACCACCATCACCTCGTCGTCGAGCCACTTCTCCGTGGTGTACGTGCCCTTGTCGTAGATCGTGACCTTGCCGGCGCCGTACTCGCCTTCGGGGATCTGGCCGGCGAAGGTGGCGTACTCCATCGGATGGTCTTCGGTGTGCACCGCCAGGTGGTTGCGCTCCGGGTCCCGGGGCATGCCCTTCGGGATCGCCCACGACACCAGCACCCCGTCGCGCTCCAGCCGGAAGTCCCAGTGCAGCCGCCGGGCGTGGTGCTGCTGGATCACGAAACTGTCGCCGGAGGACCGGCGCCGGCCGCGGCCTTTCGGCACCGGCTCCGGCGTCCGTTCGGCGTCGCGCTTCGCGCGGTAGGTCTTCAGCCGGTCCGCCATGTGATCCAGTTTCGCCGCATGCCCCCAAGATCGCTTTCTTGGGGTACGAAAGCCGCGTACCCGAAAAGCGATCTTGGAGGCAGCTGCCGTCAGGTGGCCGGCGGCGGGCCGGGCGTGGCGGCAGCGGGGGCGACCCGGGGGCGGCGCCGGCGGCGCAGCAGCCAGACCGCGGCGAGCACCGGCACCGCGATCGCGATCAGGAACGGCAGTACGGCGCCGAGCACCGTGAGGATCACCCGTACCGAGAGCTTGAAGGCGTACCAGCCGGCCTTGAGCCCGGCGGCGAAGCCGATCTCCGCAGGCGGCGGCGGTGCGGCCGCCTTGGCCGAGAACGTCACGGTCAGCGTGGAGAACTCGACCTTGTTGGCGAGGCTCCGCTTGCGCGCCTCCAGCTCGGCCAGCGCGGACTCCCGGTCGGTCAGCTCCTTCTCCACCGTGGAGATGTCGGCGATCGTCTCGGCCCGGGCCAGCAGCGCGCGGGTACGTTTCACGCTCGCCTTCATGCCGGCGATCCGGGCGTCCAGGTCGACCAGCGGCTCGGAGACGTCCTCCGCGGTGATGTCCCGTCCGAGTTCCTTGCCCAGCTTCGCGATCTGGTTCACGGTGTCGGTGAACTGCTTCGCCGGGATCCGCAGCGAGACGGTCGCTTCGGCGTCGCTGTCGGCGTCCGTACGTTGGTCGCTGCCCACGTACCCTTCGACGTCCTCGGCGATCGTGACCGCGCGGTCGGCGGCCGAGTCGACGTCCTTGACCTGCAGCCGCAGCTTCCCGGTGTGGATGATCGCCCGGTTCGGTTCGCCGGCGGTCGGCTGCTGACCGGGCTGCTCCTGACCCGGTGCCGGGGCGGCCTTCCCAGCCCCGGTGTCCCGTGCCGTGTTCGGCTCGCCGCCGCCGCAGCCGGCCAGCGCCATGGTGCCGGCCAGCAGCGTGGCGAGTGCCGCCGCAGTGCACACTCTTCGATTCCGCATGGTTCCTCCATGTCCCCCGTGGTGCGTACCCCCGTTCGATGTACGAGGGCAGGGTGCGGTTCCCATGACGGTCCCGAAATCAGGTCACGGTTGGGCGGCGCCGCGGGCACGGTCAGGGGCTCGGCAGAGCGGCGGAGGTGGCACGGACCAGGGCCGATCGGCCACTGGCGGACCGTTACGGGGTGGGCGGTGTGGTGCCGTTGGTGGGCTTGGACGGCCGGTTGCGCAGCGACGCGAGGTAGTCGGCGGGCGCCCCCGCCCGCTCGGCGGCGTCGGCGATCTCCTTCAGATACCACACCGTGGGCAGGCCGCCCTCGTACCCGTCGAACACGTACATCCAGGCGGCTCGGTCGCCGTCCAGGGTCGCCACCTGGACGTGCAGCTTGCGGTAGAGCCCGGACGTCGCGCCCTCGAGCTCGTCCAGCGTCTTCTGATCGAAGTCGTGTACGTCGTACAGCGCGACGAACAGCCGGGACGCCGGATGTTCGACGGCGGTGGCGAGCGAGCTCTCCCAGCCGAGATCTTCGCCCGCGAAGGTCAGTCGCCAGCCTTCCAGCCAGCCGGTGTCCACCAGCGGGGAGTGCGGGCAGCAGGCCCGCATCCGGCCTGGGTCCAGGTTGGAGCCGTACGCGGCGTACAACGACACGACGACGACACTAGCGTGAGAGACAATGCAGCGGATGTGATCGACGTAAGAGGAGAATCACGGCGTGGCGCGGATAGTGGTGATCGGCGGAGGCCCGGCCGGGTACGAGGCGGCCCTGGTGGCAGCACAGCTCGGCTCCGAAGTCACGGTGATCGAGCGGGACGGCGCGGGCGGGGCGTGCGTGATCTCGGACTGCGTACCGAGTAAGACCTTCATCGCGTCCTCCGACGCGGTGACCGCGATCAACGGCGCCGCGAAGCTCGGCGTCCACGCCGACGGCGCGGCGGTCACGATCGACGCCCACGAGGTCCACGAGCGGGTACGCCGGCTCGCCAAGGCCCAGTCCGCCGACGTGCACGCCAAGCTGGTCAAGGCCGGCGTCGAGTACGTCAGCGGCACCGCCCGGCTCGGCGACGACACCATGGGCCACACCCACCGGGTGGCGGTCCGCCCCGACGAGGGTCACCGGTTCCACATCGACGCCGACGCGGTGCTGATCGCGACCGGCGCGACGCCGCGGATCCTGCCCGGCGCGCCGCCCGACGGCGAACGGATCCTCACCTGGCGCCAGGTGTACGACCTCGAAGCGCTGCCCGAGAAGCTGATCGTGATCGGCTCCGGGGTGACCGGCGCGGAGTTCGCCAGCGCGTACCTCGCGATGGGGGTGGAGGTGACCCTGGTGTCCAGCCGGGACCGGGTGATGCCCCACGAGGACGCCGACGCGGCGACGGCGATCGAGCAGGTCTTCACCCAGCGCGGCATGACGATCCTCTCCCGCTCCCGGGCTGCGGCGGTCCGGCGGGTCGGCGACGGGGTCGTCGTCGAGCTGGCCGACGGCCGGACCGTCGAGGGCAGCCACGCGCTGATGACCGTCGGCTCGGTGCCGAACACCACCGGCGTAGGCCTCGCCGAGTACGGGGTCAAGCTCGCCGACGGCGGCTTCGTGGCCACGGACCGGGTCTCCCGTACGAACGTGCCGGGGATCTACGCCGCGGGCGACTGCACCGGCGTACTGATGCTGGCCTCGGTGGCCGCGATGCAGGGCCGGATCGCGATGTGGCACTCGCTCGGCGAGGCGGTCTCGCCGCTGCGGCTGCACTCGGTCTCCGCGAACGTGTTCACCGATCCGGAGCTGGCCACCGTCGGGGTCACCCAGCACGAGGTCGACTCCGGCGGGGTCCTGGCCCGGGTGGTGATGCTGCCCCTGGCCGGCAACGCGCGGGCCAAGATGGCGGGGCTGGAGGACGGCTTCGTGAAGCTGTTCTGCAGACCGTCCTCCGGCCTGGTGATCGGCGGTGTGGTGGTGGCGGCCAAGGCGAGCGAGCTGATCCTGCCGATCACGCTGGCGATCCGCAACCACCTGACCGTCGACCAGCTGGCGCAGACCATCACGATCTACCCGTCCCTGTCCGGCTCCATCAGCGAGGCCGCCCGCCAGCTGATGCAGCAGGAGTTCGACTGACGCTGCAAGGCTCGCTAGAGGGTGAGCGGGAGGCCGAAGGCGGCGAACAGGTGCGGCTCGAACGAGGTGATCTCGGCGATCCGGCCGTCCTCGATCCGCAGTACGTCGAGCACCTGCGCCCGGTAGACCTCGGTGCCGGGCCGCTGCACGTACCCGGCCACGGCAGGCATCCGGTTGGCGCGGGTCAGTACGTGCCGCCACTGCCCGAAGAACATCGGTGACCCCGGTTCGAGCGACGGCATCACGAAGTTCAGGAACGCGTCGCGCCCGACGAACCAGAACGGGTTCGGCGGCATGGTCAGGCGTACGTCCTCGCTGAGCATCTCGGCCATCGCGTCGAGATCCGTACGCTGTGCGGCCGTCATGTACCGCTCCAGCACCTCCCGCTCCTGCTGTGTCGCCTCCGGCGTCGCCCAGTCGGTACGCCGCTCGGGCAGGTGCTCCCGCAGCGTCGGGCGGGCCCGCTGCAGCGCGCTGTTCACCGAGGCCACGCTCATGTCCAGCAGCTCGGCGGTGTCCGCGGCCGGCCAGCCGAGCACGTCCCGCATGATGAGTACGGCTCGCTGGCGTACCGGCAGGTGTTGGATCGCGGCCAGGAACACCAGCTCCATGGTCTCCCGCGACACCACCGCGGCGTCCGGCGTCGCCTCGTCGGAAGCCACCTCGTCGAGCAGCTCGTCCGGGTACGGCTGCAGCCACGCGATCCTCGCCGGTGGCTGGTCGCTGCCGTGCTCCATGCCCGCGATGGGCTGGTACTGCTGCGGCGCCCGGTTGGTACGCCGCAGGAAGTCGATGCACGTGTTCGTCGCGATCTTGTATAGCCAGGTACGGAACGACGACCGTCCCTCGAAGCCCTCGCGATTGCGCCACGCTCGCAGGAACGTCTCCTGCACCAGGTCCTCGGAATCGTCGTACGAGCCGACCATCCGGTAGCAGTGGACCTGCAGTTCCCGCCGGTGCGGCTCCACCGACTCCGCGAACGTCCACTCGTCCAGCCCGGCCGCGGGCGTCGCGGAGGCGGCGGCGCCGGCCGCTGGTGGCTCCGCGTGCTTGCCGGTCGCGTCCCGGGCGACTTCGGCGATCCGGCGCAGCCGACCGACCGTCGACGACAGCGCCGTGAGATCGGCGTAGAACTCGTCCGGACGTCGCGGATCGAGGCTCTCGACCTGCCGCTCGACCTCGGCCATCAGGTCGCGGGTACGGGGTTCGCCGCTGGTCACAGCACCAGGCTAGGCGCCCAGCGCGAACACGACGTCGTCCACCTCGACCGTACGCAGCTCCTGGGAGCCGGGTCGGCGACCCTGCTTGGCGGCGTTGCTCAGCCGCTGCGCCTGTGCCTTGCGGATGCCTTCGAACAGCTTGCGCGCCTCGCGGGCGTTACCGAAGTTGGGGCCGCGCTCCATCTGGTGGAAGTGCTCGGTGATCGCCGCCATCGACTCCTCGGTGCACAGGTAGTCGTCGGACTTGGCGATCCGCTCGATGATCTGGACCAGCTCGTCGGGGTCGTAGCTGGAGAACTCGATGGTCTTCGCGAACCGGGACGCCAGACCGGGGTTGGCGTCCAGGAACTCGTTCATCTCCTTGCTGTAACCGGCGACGATCACCACGATCTCGTGCCGGTGGTCCTCCATCAGCTTCACGATCGTGTCGATCGCTTCCTGACCGAAGTCGCCGCCGGAGCCGAACGACCGCGACAGCGTGTACGCCTCGTCGATGAACAGCACGCCGCCCATCGCGGTCTCGAACACCTCGGAGGTCTTCTCGGCGGTGTGGCCCAGGTACTGACCGACCAGGTCGCGCCGGCCGACCTCTTTGAAGGTGCCCTTGGCGAGGATGCCGAGCGCGGCGAGCAGCGATCCGTAGATCCGGGCCACGGTGGTCTTACCGGTGCCGGGCGGGCCGGCGAAGACCAGGTGGTTGCTGGTCGCGGTGACCGACAGCCCCGCGCTGCGGCGCCACTCGTTCACCTGGATCTCGTCGATGATCGCCTTGACCTCGTCCTTGACGCCGGGCAGGCCGATCATCCGGTCCAGCTCGGCGAGCAGGGCTTCGACCTTGCCCTCGTCCTTCTCCCCGGCCGCGGCCGCCGCGTCTGCCCCGACCAGTGGCTTCGAGCTGCCTTCCTGGTCCTTCAGGTCGATGATCTCGACCGAGGCCCCTGGAGTCACCTCGACGGCCGGTACGGCGGTGTTGGTCACCGTGCAGTCCTCGACCGTGCCGTGGCAGCCCTGCCCGAACCAGATCCCGACCGCCTGTACGTCGTGCACCCAGCAGCGCCGGATCGTCGGGTTGCTGGAGTGCGCCACCCCGATCCCGACCCCGGCGGTCTGCGAGATGTCGCAGCCTTCGATGGTGGGCTTGCCGTACTGGTAGACGTAGATGCCGCGGTAGCCGCAGTTGCTGATCGTGGTGCTGCTGATCACCGGGTCGGCGCCCATCCGTACGATGATCCCGTCCTCGGAGATGTTGCTGATGTGACATCCCTCGACGGTGCCGGAGGCGTCCTCGATCACGATCCCGTACCGGCCGGAGATCTTCGCCTTGGTGATCTGGAATTCGGCCTGGTCCCGGATGTTGATGCCGGCGTCGAGGTTGGTGGACAGCTCACATTCCTCGACCCGCAGCCTGCCACCCCGTACGTCGACCACGTGGCCGTCGTTGCCCTTCAGGGTGAGCTGGTGCAGCCCGACGGACCCGCCGGTGACGCTGACCACCGGCTCGTACGGGGAGCTCGCGGTGATGGTGACCGTGTCGGTGCCGTCGGCCGCGAAGATGGTCAGCCGCCGGTTGAGCAGCATCAGGGACTCGGTGTATTCGCCCGCGCCCACGGAGATCACAGCGTCGTCCGGGGCGGCTTGAATCGCTTCGCGGATCGTCGGGAACGCGCCGTGCTCGACCGACGAGACCTTCAGAGTGCGCGCCATCGCTCCGTCTGGGGTAGGTGGTCAGTAGCCTGAAGCGCCCCCGTGGGCGCTCTAGAGACAGTATCGCGACGAATCGCAACAGGTTGCACCGGCCGGGATCGTCAGCCCTTGATCTCGCAGATGACGGCGCCGCTGGTGACCACGTCGCCGACCGAGGCGGCGAGGCCGGTGACCGTACCGGACTTGTGGGCGGACAGCGGCTGCTCCATCTTCATCGCCTCGAGCACGACCACCAGGTCGCCTTCGGCGACCTCCTGGCCCTCCTCGACGGCGATCTTGACGATGGTGCCCTGCATCGGGCTGGCCAGGGCGTCTCCGCCGGCCGCCGCGCCGCCTCCGCTGCGGCCACGCCGCTTCGGCGCCGCCTTGGTAGCTGCGGCAGGGGAGCCTGCGCCGAGGCCCTCGGGCAGCGAGATCTCGACCCGCTTGCCGTTTACCTCGACGACCACGGTCTCCCGCCCGGCGGCTTCGGCCTCGACGCCGGCACCGCCGCTGAACGGCTCGACGTCCGCCTGCCACTCGGTCTCGATCCACCGGGTGTGAACCGTGAAGGGTTCGCCGGTGTACGCCGGGTCGCGCACGATCGCGCGGTGGAACGGCAGGGCGGTGGCCATCCCGTCGGCCACCATCTCGTCCAGCGCCCGGCGGGAACGTTCGAGCGCCTGCTTCCGGTCCTCGCCGGTGACGATCAGCTTGGCAAGCAGCGAGTCGAAGTTGCCGCCGATCACCGACCCGGATTCGACGCCGGCGTCCACCCGTACCCCCGGACCTGCGGGCGGAGAGAAGGCAGTCACCGTGCCGGGCGCCGGGAGGAAGTTGCGGCCGGGGTCCTCGCCGTTGATCCGGAACTCGATCGAGTGGCCGCGGGGCGTGGGGTCCTCGGTGAAGCGGAGCTTCTCGCCGTCGGCGATCCGGAACTGTTCGCGGACCAGGTCGACGCCGGCGGTCTCCTCGGTGACCGGGTGCTCCACCTGCAGCCGGGTGTTCACCTCGAGGAAGCTGACGGTGCCGTCCTGGCCGACCAGGTATTCGACGGTGCCGGCGCCGTGGTAGCCGGCTTCGCGGCAGATCGCCTTGGCGGAGCTGTGGATCTGGGCCCGCTGCTCGTCGGTCAGGAACGGCGCGGGCGCCTCCTCGACCAGCTTCTGGTGCCGCCGCTGCAGTGAGCAGTCCCGGGTGCCGACCACGATCACGTTGCCGTGCTGGTCGGCGAGCACCTGCGCCTCGACGTGCCGCGGCCGGTCCAGGTAGCGCTCCACGAAGCACTCGCCGCGGCCGAACGCGGCCACCGCCTCCCGGGTCGCGGACTCGAACAGGGCCGGGATCTCCGCCATGGTGCGGGCGACCTTCAGCCCCCGGCCGCCGCCGCCGAACGCCGCCTTGATCGCGATCGGCAGCCCGTGCTGCTCGGCGAACGCGACCACCTCGTCCGGACCCGCCACCGGGTCGGGCGTACCGGCGACCAGGGGGGCTCCGGCCCGCTGGGCGATGTGCCGGGCGGTGACCTTGTCACCCAGGTCCCGGATCGCCTGTGGCGTCGGCCCGATCCAGGTCAGTCCGGCTTCCGCGACTGCCTCGGCGAACTCCGCGTTCTCCGCCAGAAACCCATAACCAGGGTGTACGCCGTCCGCACCGGCCTTCGTCGCCACGTCGACCAGCTTGTCGATCCTCAGGTACGTGTCCGCCGCGGTGTCGCCGTGCAGGGCGTACGCCTCGTCGGCGAGCCGGGCGTGCGGCGCGTCGCGGTCGGAGTCGGCGTACACGGCGACGCTGCCGAGCCCGGCGTCGCGACAGGCGCGGATGACGCGTACCGCGATCTCGCCGCGGTTCGCGATGAGTACCTTGCGCACGTGCGTGCCACCTCCTGCGATCGGTGTCAGGAGTTTATGACGCGGGCTGTCCGGGTTCACCGTTCGCGCACAGTGATGTGGCCTACCCGTCGGTAAACGACCCGGCCCGGGGACGTCTCTTAGTCAACTTTCAACTATTCTACGGCTATGTCAGTCACACGCCTGCTGATCTTGGGATGGGTACGGATCGCCCAGCCCGTCCACGGCTACGAGGTACGCCGCGAGCTGCTGTCCTGGAAGGCCGACGAGTGGGCCAACCTGCAGCCCGGCTCGATCTACCACGCCCTGAAGAAGATGACCGACGAGGGGCTGCTGGAGGAAGCGGAGCGTGAGCAGGTCGGCGGCCGTCCGGCGCGTACGCCGTACCGGATCACCGCAGCGGGGGAACGACACTTCCAGGAATCCCTGCGTGAGCAGTGGTGGCGGTACGAGTCGCCGCAAGACCCGTTCGTTGCGGCGCTCGGCTTCCTGCCCGCCCTGTCTCCGGAAGAGGCGGCGGCAGCGCTGCGTAACCGGGCGCAGCGGTTGCGGGCGGCCTCCGACGGGATGCGGCTGCAGGTCGACGGGGGATTCCTGGGCGGCGAGGACAAGCCGCAGCACGTGGTGGAGATATTTCGATTGTGGATCGCGCGTACCGCGGGTGAGATCGAGTGGTGTGAGGACCTGGCCGGCCGGGTGGAGCGCGGTGAGTTGAAGGCTAGCTGGGACTGACTTAATCAAACTTGACTAGGTGGCCGATTCTGTCATAGCGTCCCGGTACAACTGGGTCGGCCCGACGGCGGCTGCCCGGAGCGGGGAATCGGAACGGAGACGAAGGCATGATCGAGATCAAGCAGCTGCGCAAGAGCTTCAAGACCCGGGGCGGGGTCGTCGAGGCCGTGCGCGGCGTCGACCTGTCGGTCAAGGAAGGCGAGGTGTTCGGCTTCCTCGGTCCCAACGGGGCCGGCAAGACCACCACGCTCCGGATCCTCGCCACCCTCCTCGAGCCGGACGGCGGCGAGGCGTTGGTCGCCGGCATCGACCTGCGCCGGCAGCCCGGAGAGGTCCGCCGCCAGATCGGCTACGTCGCCCAGGGCGGATCCACCTGGGACGACTCCACCGCCCGGGAAGAGCTGGTCCTGCAGGGCCGGCTGTACGGCCTGGCCAAGGCGGAGGCACGGGAGCGGGCCGCCGCGGCGATCACCGCGTTCCAGCTCGACGGGTTCGCCGACCGCAAGTGCAAGACGTACTCGGGCGGCCAGCGCCGCCGGGTGGACATCGCGCTCGGCATCGTGCACCAGCCGAAGCTGCTGTTCCTGGACGAGCCCACCACCGGGCTCGACCCGCAGAGCCGGGCCCACATGTGGGACGAGATCCGCCGGTTGCGTACCGAGGGCATGACGGTCTTCCTGACCACCCACTACCTTGACGAGGCCGACGCGCTCTGCGACCGGATCGCGATCATCGACTACGGCCAGGTGGTCGCCCTGGGCAGCTCCGCCGAGCTGAAGCGCGAGATCGCCGGCGACGTGGTGACGCTCGGGTTGAACGGGCGCGGCGAGGAAGCCGCCCAGATCCTCAAGGGCCAGCCGTACCTCAAGGACTCCGAGGAGTACGACGGCGGCCTGCGCCTGTACGTGGACCACGGCGCCACCGCGATGCCGCTGATCATGCGGTCGCTGGACGCGGCCGGGGTCGAGCCGTCCTCCATCGAGCTGCACCGCCCGAGCCTGGACGACGTGTTCCTCGCCAAGACCGGCCGTTCGCTGCGCGACGACGCCGCACCCGCCGCCTGACCACTCGCACCTTTCCGGCCGCTGCGGCCGCTGACTTCCCTGGAGATTCGTGATGACCAAATTGCTACGCGACAGCTGGCTGGTGTTCGGCCGATCGATGCAGCTGACCCTGCGCCAGCCGGTGTGGGTGGTCGTGATGCTGATGCAGCCGCTGTACTTCCTGCTGCTGTTCGGCCCGCTGCTCAAGCCGATCTTCGGCAACAACGCGTACCAGATCTTCGTACCGGCGCTGCTGGTGATGCTGGCGATGTTCAGCACCATGTTCGTCGGCTTCGGGCTGATCGCCGAGCTGCGTGCCGGCGTGATCGAGCGGATGCGGGTGACTCCGGTCAGCCGGTTCGCGCTGCTGCTCGGCCGCGCCGGCCGGGACGTCGCCGTCCTGCTGTTCCAGGCGGTGGTGCTGGTGGTGCTGGCGATCCCGTTCGGGCTGTCGGTCAAGGTGGGTCCGCTGTTGCTGACCCTCGCGTTGCTCGCGCTGATCGGCCTGTTGTGCACCTCGCTGTCGTACGCAGTGTCGTTGATCCTGCGCAGCGAAGATGCCCTGGCGCCGTTGGCCAACGCGGTGAGCCAGCCGCTGTTGCTGCTCTCGGGCATTCTGCTGCCTCTGTCGCTCGCCCCCGACTGGCTGCGTACGATCGCGAAGTTCAACCCGTTCTCGTGGGCGGTCGACGCGTCGAAGGCGCTGTTCGCGGGGAAGACCGCGGACGACAGCATCTGGCAGTCCGGGATCATCCTGGTGGTGCTCGCCGTACTGGCGATGTACTGGTCGGCGCGGCAGTTCGCCCGTAGCGTCCGCTGATATCCGGGCAATAGGTTTTAGTCCGCACTGCGGTATTTATCTACCGCAGTGCGGCGGCATGCGGCAATCACGACACATAAGCCTGATGCGATGTGAAGGGTTCGATCGGGTTTCTTACCGAATTACTTTCCAGTCCGGGCCGTGATCTCTAGAGATCGATTTCTCACCACGACAATGTCCGGAAATTATTGGCTTTGAAATGGTTTGAAGGAAACTTTCAGCGGGCTTGCAGTGACTGAAGGTTAGCTATAGCCTACGGATTCGCCGGCGAGTCTGGAACGTTCCGAGCCAAGAACTGGACTGGGAGGGAAAGACATGGTCAAACGCGCCGCTGCGACTATCACGGCAACCGTCGCGGCGATTTTCCTGATGCTCGGCATTGGGGTGTCGCCAGCATTCGCCAACTCGTACTACACCCACGGGACGACGAACAGCATCTGGAATTTCACCACCGGGAGCACCAGTTACTACCAGAACCACAACGGTGACGACTTCGCATTCGACGTGACGTCGGGTATCGCGGTCGACATGCGCTGGTCGAAGTGCTCGGACTCGTCCGTGCACGGTGACATCAAGTACAACATCACGCCGTCGGGACCGTACCGGACGCTGGGTCAGAACTTCCTCGCTACGACGTGCCTGCACATTCAGTATCGGGGGTACACCCAGACGGGAACGTTCTACGGATACACGTACTGGAACTACAGCTGGGTCTAACACCGCAGGTTGATTGAAACGTGAGCAAGGGCTTCGCTGACCCTCTTAACCGTGGATCAACGGGGTCCTTGCCTCGCGTAGTGAAACCTTCCCCTCCTGCCGCGCGTGTCCCCACCAAAGCGCAACCGCTCGGCACGCCTCACGTCACCTCACGCGGCGACGCGTGATCACCACCGGAAGGCAGCTACATGACTCCACGATCAGCGCTTGCGGTAGCCGTCGCCGTCGTCGCGATCCTGCTCGGCGGATGCTCCGATCCCTCGTCGTCCGGGGCGGCCTCCGTACCGGGTCACGGAAGTGCGGCTCCGGAAGACACAGCAGCGGCGGCGGCGAAGGGTGCGAAGGGTCATAACGGGCCGCCCGGCACCAGCCGCGAAAAGTTCATGCCGGTGCTGAAACGGGCGTACCAGAAGGTGACCTGGCCGAAGGCGTACACGATGACCGTGGACGACATCTGGGGCTTCATGGCGTCCGGCGCCGAGGACACAGCGTACGGCGAGCACGACGCCACCGACATGGTGACGATCTGGAACACCTGCGCCTGGACGCTCGAACTCATCGACGACACCAAGGCCGGCAAATCCGTCGACGAAGACTCCAGGTCGCTGGTCTTCCTGAAGAACGACTCCAATCGGGAAATCATCGAGCGCATCCTCGACGACGCCAAACTGGGTGAACTAGGCACGGCGCGTCAGTTCGTGACCGCGAACGGCTGCCAGAAGGGATTCCAGAATTAACGCCTCACGGCTGTGCCGGCGGCCGGTGAAGTGCACGGCCCTGGGCCTGTTGGCGCTGGTCCTGGCGTCGTGCGGGGTCGGGAGCGGGGCCCAGCCCGGTAGCCCTCACAGTCAGGTCAGCCCGATGTCCGGCCAGGCGACGACGCACGTCGAGATCCGTGACATCTACCAGACCGTACGGCTCGAGGGGGCCGTCGAGGCGTACGACTCCGTGGCGGTCAGGGCGCCGAAAACCGGGACATTCGCACCGGTTTCGGGGCTGCACAACGGTCGGACCGTGCGAAAAGATGCGAGCCTCGGCACCGTGTCCTGGTGTCCCGCGTCGAACGCGGCGACCGGCTCGTCATCGGGCTCGTCGTCCGGGGATCCGAAGCCGGGGGCCTCGGCCAGCCCGACTGTGGGGGCCACGTGCCGGCAGGTGCGTACCGCCGTGACGGCTCCGGTCGCCGGCAAGGTCTCCGGGCTTGCGGAGCAGGAAGTCGCGCCCGGCACGACCGTCGCCACCATCCAGCCGCCCGGGTTCCACATTCGGCTGCCCGTCGTGGACGCCTCGCTGCTCTACCGGTTTGCGAAACCCCCGAAATCGGGGAAGGCGGAGATCGTCGGCGGACCGTCCGGCTTCACGGTCCGGTACGAGAAACGGTCGTACGACAAGGGAACCGGCCAGGTGAGCGTCTTCGTTTCCGTGCCGCGCGACATGACGTTCTTCGCCGGGCTGCACGCCGTGGTCGTATTCGTCACGGGCGTCAAGGACCAGGTGCCGACGCTTCCGCTGTCCGCGGTGCACGGGAAGTCCGGGAAGGGCGAGGTGGTGACCGTCGACCGCGCGGGAAAGACGAAGGTCGTCAAGGTGACGCTAGGTGAGTCCGACGACCTGTACGTCGAGGTCCACGGGATCGACGCCAAGGCGAACGTCCTGCTCTATCCGCTGGAGTCGGACTTCGATGAATGACGATGTCGTCCTCGCCGTACGCGGGGCCACCAAGGCGGTCCGGCTGCCGTCCGGCGAGGACCTGACCCTGCTCAGGGACGTCGACCTGACCGTGAGCCGGGGCGAATCGGTCGCCATTCGCGGCAGGTCCGGCTCGGGAAAGACCACGCTCCTGCGAGCCCTTGGTTTGTTCATTCCGTTCGATGCCGGGGAACATCATCTGCTCGGCGTCGACGTACGGACCGCGGGGGATCGGCGTTGCTCACGGTTACGGGCGGAATCCATCGGCTTCGTGTTCCAGGATTTCCGGCTGCTTCCCAATCTCACCGCCGCGGAGAACGTCGAGTACGGCTGCATTCTCGCCGGCATGCCCAGACGCCGCCGCAAAGTCGCGGTGAGGCAGGCGATGGAGCGGGTCGGATTATCCGACCGGCAGCAATCCCGGCCCGGCCAGTTGTCCGGTGGAGAACAACAACGGGTGTCGATCGCCCGTGCCCTGGTGAAACAGCCGGCGTTGGTGCTGGCCGACGAGCCGACCGGCGCGCTCGACGGCAATACCGCTGACGTGATCATCCAACTGCTCCACGAGGCGGTGACCGATCTGGGTGCCGCACTCGTCCTCGTGACGCACGACGAGACCGTTGCCGGGCGATGCCACCGGATTACCCGGCTGATCGAGGGCACGATCGCGGAGGAAACCACGGAGACAATTCCGATCCCGACCGGGGCGGCGTGATGCGGGTCCTCACCATCGCGGTCGCGGAGTTCACCTCGAATTGGCGAAGAAACGCGGTGTTCGGCGCCATCTTGTTCATTTCCGTTGTCGTCCAATTGTTCACCGCGATTTCATCTACGGCCTCGCAGACGGCGGTCGAAACGTACGGCACCGCGGTGTACGGGTACGCGGAGACGTACAACATGTCTTTCGAGGAGCCGATGAGCGCCGAGCAGTTGGCCGCGTTCAATCGGCAACTGGTGACCATCGGGCGCGGCTACCGGTGGTTCCGCCCGGCGACCGCGGTCGACATCGAGGGGTACGTACGGACCTCCGGCGCCGCCGACGCGGCCAGCGCCTCGCCGCTGACCCTGCGAGCGGTCTCGCCGGCGTGGCGGCGCCTGACGCCGTCGATCCCCGACGACGACCTGTGGCGGACCGTGACCAGCCCCCGGCGCGTCGGTGCGGCGGTAATGCTCGAGGACGGTACGGCACAGCGGCTGCAGGTGACCGGGCCGCTGGCCGTGACCCTGCTGGTCGACGACACATCGGGTGGCCAGAGCGACTCCGGCGCCCAGGGCACCGGCACCGGCTCGGGCGCGAGGGGATCAGCCAGCGGATCCGGCCTTGAAGGTGCGGCCGGATCGGACGGCGCCGGGTCCGACAGTGCCGGATCGGACGGTGCCGGGGCCGGCGGTGCCGGGGCCGACGGCGGGGCCGGCCGGAACGGCGGGACCGGGTCGGACCGCGGGGCTGGGTCGGACGGCGGGGCTGGGTCGGACGGCCGGGGTGCGGGGACCGACCCCTCGGCCGCGGCCGGTAGTGGCTCTGAGGGTGGGGGTGCGCCGGTCGCGTCTGGTACGGGTGGGACCGGTCACCGGATCGCGGTGCGGAACGTACCGGTGTTCGGGACGTACACGGAGCTGAACAAGTCGCTTGCCGCCGATGCGCTGGTCAACCAGAACCTGCTCGCGCTCGCCCACATCGGGCCGCAGCCGGTCAGCGTGTACTGGCGTTGCGAAGGCGCCACCTGCCGGGACACGTACGGGCTGGTGAAGCTGGCCGCCGCCGCGGTCGGCGCCAAGCCGGGGCGGGAGCAGCGGATCGATCAGCTCGAGCAGTTCCGCCCGGTGCTCGCACAGCAGCAGAAGGAGGGGCGCCGGTTCTCCCTGGTGGTGATCGTGCTCGGGGCGTTCGCCGTGGCGATCGTGTCGACCGCGTTCGTCGAGGTACGGGCGCCGCAGTTCGCGATGTTGCGGGCGCTCGGCGCGTCCCGGTCCGCGGTGGGTGCGATCGCGTTGCTGGAGAACTTCTTCACCGCGGTGCTGGTAGGTGTGATCGCGGTGGTGCTCGGGGTCGCGGCCAGCTATCTGGACCCGAACCGGTTCAACCAGATCCCCGAGATCGAGCTGACCAGGCTCTCCGTCCCCGTGATGCTGTACGCGCGTACCGCCGCGTTGACGCTGCTCATCGGCCTGCTGACCGGGCTGGCGCCAGCGGTCCGGGCGTACCGCTCGGTGCGGACGTCCTGAGGTTCGTTGTGGATCTTGGAAAGTTAGGGGGCGACATGCCCCCTAACTTTCCAAGATCGCTGGGAGTGGCGCGTCGAGCGCGGCGGGTGGGAGGTCAGCGGGGTGGGAATTCGATGACCTCGCCGGCCAGCCAGGCGATCTGCCGGGCGATCTCCTCCGGCGGCGACAGCGGCATGACCAGGTGGCTGACCACGAGGCGTACCACCGACTCCAGCAGGAACCGCTTGCGGTCCGCATGTAGGTCGATGTCAGGCCAGTGGGTGTCGAGGTACGCGAGCAGCAGCTCGGTCGCGGCGGTCAGGATCGGTTCGGAGCGGGTGGTCAGGAACGGCAGCAGTTCGTCGGCGCCGCCCCTGGTGGCGGTGAGCACGGCCTTGAGTACGGGGTTGTCCGCCGCCTCCGCGAGCGTGTATCCGACCGCGGCGCGGATCGCCTCCGCGAGGTCGTCGCGGTGTTCGTCGAGGCGTTCCTGGATGCCGGCGAGGAACCGGTCGGCCTCACGCAGCGCGACCGCCTCGCCGAGCCCTTCCTTGGTGCCGAACTCGTTGTAGACGGTCTGCCGGCTGACTCCGACCCTCGCGCCGACGTCGGCCATCCGTACCTGGGTCCAGCCGCCTTCGGTCAGCAGGTCACGGGCCGCGTCCAACAGCTGGTCGCGAAGCATCGTACGGACGGATTCCTGGAACGTGCTCCGGGTCGCCATGCGACTACTTTACACGTCCGGGTTGACAGTCTCTGTGCTTTACACAAATACTCGGTCTGTAAACGTTCATGACATGTACCGGGAACGTGTCTCGGAGGTGGGTCGCCATGGTGCTCCTGGAACGAGCCCAGCACGTCTGGACGGCGTCCGTGTCCGGTCCACCGGTCCCTCCGGGGGACGACGGCGAGCCCTCGGTACGGGAGGTCGGCCGGGTATGGCAGATCGCGCTGGCGTTGCTTCCGGTCTTCGTACTCGCGGCGTTCTGGCGGTTGTGGCAGCAGGCGTTCGCCTTCAGCAACGGGCTCGACGCGACGATGCCCAACTTCGATCGCTACTGGATGACGCTGTTCTTCTTCAACATCGGCGTGATCCCGATGGTCGCCGCGGCGGCGTACGCGTGGCTGATTGTGAGTGGGGCAAAGGCCGCACGCGTGCCGCTCACCCCGGCCGAGGAGACGCGGCGGATCTGGCGGCTCTGGCTGATCGTGGCGGCGTTCGCGGAGGCGGCGTACTTCGGCGGAAGTTACTTCGCCGAGCAGGACGCCTCGTGGCACCAGGTGACCTTGCGGGACACCGCGTTCACGCCGAGCCACATCGGGCTGTTCTACGGCGCGTTCCCGCTGATGATCTACTTCGCGTTCGGCGCGTACCTGTACGGCCGGACCCGGCTGCCGCACCTGTTCGGCGGCAAGGCGTTGCCGGTGTCGTTCGCGCTGGTCGTGGGCGGGTCGATCCTGCTGATGTTCCAGGTGGCGTTCAACGAGTTCGGCCACACGTTCTGGCAGACCGAAGAGGTGTTCTCGGCGCCGTTGCACTGGCCGTTCGTGATCTTCGCGTACCTGCTGTTCGCGACCTTCGCGATCTGGTTCTCCTCCGCGGTCCGGCTGGCGCAACTGGTACGGCAGGAGGAGGGGAAATGAACCCCACGGCACCCCGCATCCCGCGGCGGTGGGACTGGCTCGTCATCGCGAGCGCGATCCTGCTGATCATGGGCGGGATCCACATGAACAACATGCTGTTCGCCGGGGACTGGTCGTTCTGGGTGGACTGGAAGGACCGGCAGTGGTGGCCGCTGCTCACCCCGGCGGTCAACATCATCCTGCCGGCGGCGCTGCAGTACATCCTGTGGGACAAGCTGCGGATGCCGATCGGCGCCACCATCGGCGCGGTCTGCCTGGTCGGCGCCCAGTGGATCTCCCGGGTGGTCAGCTTCGAGTGGTGGGCGCACCTGCCGCTGAACTACGTATGGCCGGAGACCATGATCCTCACCGCCGTGCTGATGGACGTGGTGCTGCTGGTCAGCCGCAGTTACGTGATCACGTCGCTGCTGGGTGGCGCACTGTGGGGCGGCCTGTTCTGGCTCGCCAACTACCCCGCGCTGGCGCCGTTCCTGCAGCCGATCGTCTACCACGGCCACGTGCTGACCGTCGCCGACGTACTGAGCTTCCAGTTGGCGCGGTCCCAGGGGCCGGAGTACCTCCGGATGATCGAGGAGGGACACCTGCGGGCGTTGATCGCCGACGTGACCGCGCTGGTGTCGTTCTTCGCCGCGATGCTCTGCGCCGGCGTCTACTGGTTCGGCATCGGGCTCGGCAAGTTTCTCGCGGTGGTGCCGATCGGCAAGACGTTCCGGCTGCAGACGGACTGAGGAGGCTGACATGTCTTTGCTGCGCGCAGCCGCGGCCGGCCTTGTGGTCGGGATCCTCGCGGTCGTGACGGGGCCGGCGTCCGTGGCCAGCGCCCACGGCGAACAGACCCAGGAAGCGTTCCTACGGGCGTCGACCGTCCTGCTGTACGACGTGAAGTTCTCCGACACGCACGTCGCCGTCGGCGAGCCGGTCACCATCACCGGCAAGGTCCGGATCATGAACGCCTGGCCGGAGCACACCATCCCGGCCCCGCACACCGGATTCCTGTCGATCATCGCGCCCGGCCCCGTGTTCTCGGTCCAGGACCGGCAGCTGTCAGGTCAGTTCACCCCCCAGTCGGTACGGATCCACAAGGGCCAGACGTTCCCGTTCTCCGTCACCGTCGTGGCCCGCGACGAAGGGCACTGGCACGTACATCCGTCATTCGCGGTGAAGGGCGCCGGTACGCTCGTCGGCCGCGGCGAATGGATCGACGTCGGGCCGGGCGAGTTCCACAACACCGCCGCGCTCGCCAGCGGGGACCTCGCCAGCGGGGACAGGGTCGACCTGACCGACTACGGCACCCCGACCGTGGTGATCTGGCATGCGATCGCGCTGCTGATCGGGCTCGGCTGGCTGGCTTTCTGGCTGCGGCGTCCGGTGCTGGCCCGGCTCTCGGTAGTGTCGGACGGTCACGGCAGGAGTCTGACCAGCATCGTCGACGTGAAGGTCGGGCTGGGTTTCGTGGCGCTGGTGGTCGTCGTACTGGCCGGGGGGTACGCGTACGCGACGTCGTCGGCGGCCAGTGCGCCGCTGCCGCTGCAGGTGGCGAGGATCGCGCCGACCGTGGCAGCCGAGCCACAGCCGTTGGTCGACTCCGAGGTCACCCGGGCGCAGTACCGGGCAGCTGCCGAGTCGCTGGTACTGACGGTGAAGGTACGCAACACCTCCGACGCGCCGGTGACGCTCTCCGCGATGCAGGTCGCCGAGGAAACCCTGGTGCCCCGGGGTCAGCACGCTCACGGCGCCGTGCCGGCACTGCGGATCACCGACGCCGCGCCAGGCGGCTCAGGGTCGGGCGGGTCCGTAGCGGCCGGTGAGGAGCGCACGTTCACGGTCACGATCGACGCGAAGCCGCTGCTGGCCCGCAACCTGCTGCCGCTGCAGGAACCCCAGGTACGGATCACCGGGCTGTTCTTCTTCAGCGACAGCGCCGGCCACCAGCAGGTATCGGAGGTCGACGAGGTGACGTCGCCGATCCTGCCCGGATGAGCCGCACCGGGCAGCAGAGAACCAGGCCGCGAAAGGAGGCGTGATGTTGCTGGCGCACGCGGGCGAGTTTCATCCGCTGCAGCTGATCGTGCTGCTCGGTGCGCTGGTCGTACCGGCGGCCGGGATCCTGATCGCGGTGCTGGTCGCCGGCCACGGTGGGGTCGGCGAAGAGCCCACGGGCCGTGAGGCCCGTGGTGGTGGGGGGAAAGGTCGGTCAGTCCCTGGGGCGGGGGGCTGACCGGCCGCTCAGCGGCGGCGGGCCAGGGTGACGCCGTCGGCCAGCGGCAGGATCTGCAGCTCCACCCGCTCGTCCGCCGCGGCGTGGTCGTTGAAAGCGCGGATCGCGTCGGTGGTGGCGTCGTGGTTCTCGGAGTCGACCACGCGGCCGCTCCACAGCGTGTTGTCCACCAGCAGGGCACCGCCCTGGCGTACCCGGGGAACCAACTCGTCCCAGTACGCGGTGTAGTTCTCCTTGTCCGCGTCGATGAAGACCAGATCCAGGTACGGCTCCTTCGGCAGCTGTCGCAAGGTGTCCAGCGCCGGGGCGAGCTTCAGCTCGATCCGGTCCGCCACGCCGGCACGCTCCCAGTAGCGGCGCGCGATCGAGGTCCACTCCTCGCTGACGTCGCAGCACAGCAGCTTGCCGCCGTCGGCCATCCCGCGCGCGATGGCCAGCGAGGAGTAGCCGGTGAACGTACCGACCTCCACCGCGTGCTTCACCCCGATGAACCTGGTGAGCAGCGTCAGCAACCCCGCCTGCTCGGGCGCGATCTGCATCCCCGACTGCTTCGGCAGGTTGGCGTGGGTCTCGTCGATCAGGCCGCGGGCGACGTCGTCGAGCGGCGTGCTGTGTGCCACGACGTACGCCTGCAGCTCTTCTGAGATGGTGAGGGTCCTATTCGACACGGTGCGACTCCCTTGTCGTCGAATTCCAAAGATCGGTTATCGGTACGCCGAGCCGGCCCAGCAGTCGGCGCAGCAGCGGAAGTGAGAGGCCGACGACCGTACCGGGATCGCCGTCGACGCCTTCGACGAACGGGCCGCCGAGCCCGTCGATGGTGAACGCGCCGGCCACCTGCAGCGGCTCGCCGGTCGCCACGTACGCGGCGATCTCCGCGTCGGTGACGTCCGCGAACCGCACCAGCGTGTCCGCCACGGCGGCCGCCTCGCCGGCGGGCGAGATCAGGCAGTGGCCGGTGTGCAGCACCCCGGTCCGCCCCCGCATCCGCTTCCACCGGGCGACCGCGTCCTCGGCGTCGGCGGGCTTGCCGTACACCTCGCCGTCGAATTCGAGTACGGAGTCGCAGCCGAGCACCAGGGCTCCGGAGGCAGCCGGCCGCGCGGCCACCGCGCGGGCCTTCAACTGAGCCAGCGTGAGGCTGAGCCGGCCCGGTGCGGGCTCGGTGACGGTCGACTCGTCGACCCCGCTGACGATCACATCGGGGTCGATCCCGGCCGAGCGGAGGGTCGCGAGACGGGCGGGGCTGGCCGACGCCAGCACGAGTCGCGGACGGTTCATGCCGACATGTCTATCAGCCGTTTCCGACACTCTGCCGGCTGCGTCCCGATGACCGCTGGACCGGACTTCGCGACGCTCGGATCGCGGCGCGGTTACGAACCCAGGTCGGCGCAATGATTCGCTAAATCTCGCGCCAGAGACGCAACGAATCACCGCCATTACGCAATGGAAAGCAATAGGCAGTGGGTCACCCCGCGACCTACCGTTCAGGTCAACCCTCGCACAGTCCGCACCGGAACTCTTTCACCCAGGAGCGTCGATGCAGTCAACCATGGCCGTACGCCGGCGGCGTCACTACCTGATGTGTCCGCCGATCCACTTCGCCGTCACGTACGCGATCAACCCGTGGATGAATCCGTCCGTCCCGGTGGACGCCGGCCTGGCCGTCGCGCAATGGTCGGCGCTGCGCGAGACGTACCAGCAGCTGGGTCATTCGGTGGATCTGATCGAGCCGCTGGCCAGCCTGCCCGACATGGTGTTCGCGGCCAACGGGGCGTTCGTGGTCGACGGCATCGTGTACGGCGCGCAGTTCCGCAACCCGCAGCGGGACGACGAGGCGCCGGCGTACCGGGCCTGGTTCGAGTCCAACGGCTACGACGTGCGGATCCCCAAGTATGTCAACGAGGGCGAAGGCGACTTCCTGCTCATGGACTCGCCGATCGGGGACGTCGTGTTGGCGGGCACCGGGTTCCGTACCGAACTGGCGGCGCACGCCGAGGTGCAGGACCACTTCGGCCGGCCGGTGATCACGATGCGGCTGGTCGACCCGCGGTTCTACCACCTGGACACGGCGCTGTTCCCGCTGGGCAGTCGTGACGGGGTGGCGAACATCGCCTATTACCCGGGAGCGTTTTCGGACGGCAGCCGCAGGGTGCTGGAGCGGATCTTTCCGGACGCGATCCTCGCTTCCGAGGCGGACGCCGCCGTACTCGGGCTCAACGCGGTCAGCGACGGCCAGCACGTGGTGCTCAACGCCGAAGCCGAGTCCCTGGCCGGGCAATTGGAACAACGCGGGTACGTGCCGGTCCGCGTGAATCTGTCGGAGTTGCGGAAAGCTGGAGGAGGACCGAAATGCTGCACCTTGGAGATTCGATGACTCAGACCCCCGGGCCGTCCCCGGCTGCCGCCCCCGGCCCCGCCGGGCGGCAGACCGCTGACGCGATCGCCCTGGACGAGCGCGTCACCGCGCACAACTACCACCCGCTGCCGGTGGTGGTCGCCGAGGCCGACGGCGCCTGGGTCACCGACATCGAGGGCCGGCGGTTCCTGGACTGCCTCGCCGGCTACTCGGCGCTCAACTTCGGTCACCGTCATCCCGCCCTCCTCACAGCGGTACGCGAGCAGCTCGACCGGCTGACGCTGACCAGCCGGGCGTTCCACAACGACCAGCTCGGGCCGTTCTGCGAAGAGTTGGCCGGCCTCGCGGCGCAGGCGGGGATGCCGGCCGACGCCATGGTGCTGCCGATGAACACCGGCGCCGAAGCGGTGGAGACCGCGATCAAGGTCGCCCGCAAATGGGGGTACGAGGTCAAGGGCGTACCGGACGGCATGGCGAAGATCGTGGTCGCGGCGGACAACTTCCACGGGCGTACCACCACGATCGTGAGCTTCTCGACCGACCCCGACGCGCGGGACGGGTACGGGCCGTACACCCCCGGGTTCGTGACCGTGCCCTACGGCGACCTGGACGCGCTCGCGGAAGCGGTCGACGAGCACACGGTCGCGGTGCTGCTGGAGCCGATCCAGGGCGAGGCCGGCGTGATCATCCCGCCGGAGGGCTACCTGGCCGGGGTACGCCGGATCTGCGACACCCACCGGGTGCTGTTCCTCGCCGACGAGATCCAGTCCGGGCTGGGCCGCACCGGCGAGACCTTCGCGTGCACCCACGAGGGCGTCGTGCCCGACATGTTCATCCTCGGCAAGGCGCTCGGCGGCGGCGTACTGCCGGTCTCCGCCGTGGTCGCCGGGACCGATGTGCTCGGGGTGCTGCGGCCGGGCCAGCACGGCTCGACCTTCGGCGGCAACCCGCTCGCGTGTGCCCTCGGCCGCGCCGTGATCCGGCTGCTCGCCACCGGTGAATACCAGCAGCGCGCCCGCGACCTCGGCGACCGGCTCGCGGTCCGCCTCAAAGATCTCGTGGGTACGGGCATCGTCGGCTTCCGCAGCCGTGGCCTCTGGGCCGGCGTCGACATCGACCCGGCGCTGATGTCCGGGCGACAGGCCTGCGAGCGGCTGGCAGAGAAGGGTGTGCTGGTCAAGGACACCCACGGCTCCACGATCCGGATCGCGCCGCCGCTGGTGATCACCGGCGAGGAGCTCGACTGGGCCGTCGACCAGCTCGCCGCCGTACTCGCCGAGGCGCGCTGACCGCCGTTGCTTCGGCCCCGCGGTGGCCGCACGGGTTGTGGTCAATGTGCTGTCTCCAGTGCGTTGAGACCGCAAATTGACCACAAACCACGTGGGCGAAGGGCGACGCGAGCGTCGGGCGACAGGGCTGGCGAGGTGGATCAGGCGTCAGTGGGGGCGGGCGGAGGCGCGCCAGGCGCCGGGGCCGGGGTGCAGCGGCCGGCGTACCAGGGCGGCGCGGTTGCGCCACTCCGAACGGGGCTGGGCGGGCGGCTCGGCCGGTGTCGCGGTCTTCACCGAGAGCACCACGGTGAGGGCGGCCAGCTCCTCGTCGGTCGGGGTGCCGCGTACCACGCGCAGCAGCGGCCGTCCGGGGTCGCGGGTCTCGCCGGGGCCCGTCACAGTGGGATGTTTCCGTGCTTGCGGGGCAGGTGGGTCTCGCGCTTGCCGCGGAGCGTACGCAGTGCCTTGGTCACCGCCACCCGGGTCTGCGACGGCGGGATCACCGAGTCGACGTACCCCCGTTCGGCCGCCACGTACGGGTTGGCCAGCGTGTCCTCGTAGTCCTGGATGAACCTCGCGCGGGCGGCGTCGGGATCTTCGGCGGCGGCCAGCTCCTTGCGGTAGAGGATGTTGACCGCGCCCTGGGCGCCCATCACGGCGATCTGCGCGGTGGGCCATGCGAAGTTGAGGTCGGCGCCCAGGTGCTTGGAGCCCATCACGTCGTACGCGCCGCCGTAGGCCTTCCGCGTGATCACGGTGACCTTCGGGACGGTGGCCTCGGCGTACGCGTAGATCAGCTTCGCGCCGCGGCGGATGATGCCGTCCCACTCCTGGTCGGTGCCGGGCAGGAACCCCGGTACGTCGACGAACGTCAGCACCGGCACGTTGAACGCGTCGCAGGTGCGTACGAACCGGGCCGCCTTCTCCGACGCGTCGATGTCCAGCGTGCCGGCGAAGTGCGACGGCTGGTTGGCGACCACGCCGACCGAGTGGCCCTCGACCCGGCCGAAGCCGCAGATGATGTTCTGCGCGAACAGCGGCTGGGTCTCGCAGAAGTCGCCGTCGTCGAGCACCGACTCGATCACGGTGTGCATGTCGTACGGCTGGTTCGCGGAGTCCGGGATGAGCGTGTCGAGCGCCCGGTCGTCGTCCGTGACGGTCAGCTCCGGGTCAGCGGAGAACACCGGCGGGTCGTCGAGGTTGTTGCTCGGCAGGAACGACAGCAGCTGCTTGACGTACTCGATGGCGTCGTCCTCGTCGGTGCCCATGTAGTGCGCGTTGCCCGACTTCGTGTTGTGGGTACGCGCCCCGCCCAGCTCCTCGAACGTGACGTCCTCGCCGGTCACCGTCTTGATCACGTCCGGCCCGGTGATGAACATGTGCGAGGTCTTGTCGACCATGACCGTGAAGTCGGTGATCGCGGGGGAGTAGACGTGCCCGCCCGCGCAGGCGCCCATGATCAGCGAGATCTGCGGCACCACCCCGGAGGCCCGTACGTTGCGCAGGAAGATCTCGCCGTACAGGCCGAGCGAGACGACGCCCTCCTGGATCCGCGCGCCGGCGCCTTCGTTGATCCCGATCACCGGGCAGCCGGTCTTGATCGCCAGGTCCATCACCTTGACGATCTTCTCGCCGTACACCTCGCCGAGCGAGCCGCCGAACACTGTGAAGTCCTGCGCGAACACGCACACCGGGCGACCGTCGACGGTGCCGTAGCCGGTCACCACCCCGTCCCCGTACGGGCGGCTGGCCTGCAGGCCGAACGCGGTCGACCGGTGCCGGGCCAGTTCGTCCAGCTCGGTGAACGAGCCGTCGTCGAGCAGCATGTCGATCCGCTCCCGGGCGGTCTTCTTGCCCTTCGCATGCTGCTTCTCGACCGCGCGGGCGGAGCCGGCGTGGACGGCCTCGTCGTACCGGAGAAGCAGGTCTTCGATCTTCCCGGCCGTGGTGTGGATGTCCGGCTGCGCGGGCGGTTCGGCAGATTGGGCTGTCACGCCGGCATCGTAACGCCCGTTCAGGTGGTTGTTCGGAGCCTGTGCGAACCCCCACACCCTCAACCGGTGACCGCGCCGACGATCGCGCCGCTGATCCGTAGCAGCCGCTCGGCGAGCTCCCGGTCGCTGATCGGGTCGTCGAATTCCAGCGCGGTCAGGATTCCCTCGATCGACGTCTTGAACAGCATCCGCGCGGTCCAGTGGCGCAGCGCCGGGTCACCGACGACCGACTCCAAGGCCCGCTCGGCGACGGCGGTGGATGCCTCGGTGAACTCGGCGGCGTACTCGGCGAACTGGGGTTCCCGGGCTGAGTGCCGGAACAGCAGCGTGAACGCCTCCGGCTCGGCGCGAGCGGCGGTGACGAGTGGTTGCACCATGTTCGACTCGGGCGCGCCACCGGTGTAGCGCACCGCCTCGGCGAGCCTGTCCCGCGTGCTGTCGAGCACCGCGGAGTACAGCTCCTGTTTGGAGTTGAAGTGGCGGTAGATGATCAGCCGGGTGATGCCCGCCTCGGCGGCGATGTCGTCCATCGAGGTCGCGGCGTACCCGCCGGTGGCGAAGGCACGCGCCGCCGCGGCGAGGATGCTCGCCATCCGCTCCTCGCGCTTGAGCAGCTTGCGGCCGGTCACGGGTTTGATCAAACCACGGGAGTACGCCGTCCGGTCCGGCGCGGTGCGGCCGGTTCCACCCGGAACCAACGCAGCGCGACCGCGATGCCGAGCACGGCCCATCCCGCGACCCAGGCCAGATCGGCGGCATCCGGACCTGCCCCGCCGAAGCCCGCCTCCAGCACCGCGCCGACATGACTCACCGGCAGCAGATCGGCGGCGGTCGCGACCCAGCCGGGGAGATCCGTGGCGGGGAAGAAGATCCCGGAGATCAGCACCACCGGCAGCAGCACCCCGGACAGCAGCGTCGCCGCGGCGTCCCCCCGTGGGATGAACTGCGCGACGGCGAGCCCGACCAGACTCATCGTCACCCCGCCCAGCACAATCCCCAGCGCGGCGGCCGGCCCTGGCCGTTCGGCGCCGTAGACCCCCACGGCAAGGCCGATCAGTGCCGCGATCTGCAGCAGCGCCACCACCAGCGTGGCGAGCACCCGGCCGGTCAGGTGCGCCCAGGTCGGCAGCGGGGTGGCGCGCAGCCGCTTCAGTACGCCCGCGTCCCGGCTCGCCACCAGCGATGCCGCGAGGGTGGTGAAGCAGGTGCCGAGCAGCCCGAGGTTGACCATGCCGGCGGTGAGCCGTCCGACGTACCCGACTTCGCCGCGGTGGTCGCTGATCGCGGTCAGCAGCACCAGCAGCAGGATCGGGCTGAGGGCGCCGTAGAGCACCACGCGCGGGCTGCGGGCGTACAGGCGGAGTTGGTAGGCGGTCTGGGCGGCGAGCATGACGGCGTACCTACGCATCTGCGGCCTCCGTGAGGGACAGGTAGATCTCTTCGAGGGTGGGTCGGCTGACGACGAGGCCGGGCAGTTCGACGCCGTTCGCGGCGGCCCAGCCGGTCAGCTCGGCGAGCAGCGCGGTCGGCGCGCGGGTACGCCACTCGACCGCCCCGCCGTCGCGGGCCACGCCGTCGGGTAGCGGCATCCCGTCGGGGGCGGTGAACCGTACCGTCGCCTGCCGCAGGTCGTGGCCGCCGAGCGTGCCCGGGTCGCCTTCCGCGACGATCCGTCCCGCCGCGATCACCGCGACCCGGTCGGCGAGTTGCGCCGCCTCCTCCAGATAGTGGGTGGTCAGCACGACCGTGGTGCCACCCGCGGCGAGCGACCGGATCAGCTCCCAGGTGGTACGCCGGGCCTGCGGGTCGAAGCCGGTGGTCGGCTCGTCGAGGAACACCAGCTCGGGCCGCCCGACCAGCGCCAACGCCAGGTCGAGCCGGCGTTGCTGGCCGCCGGAGAGGGTGCCGGTGCGCTGGCCCGCCGCGGCATCCAGGCCGACCATGCCGATCAGGTCGCGGGTCTCCGCGGGCGCCCGGTAGTGGGTGCGGTAGAGGCGTACGGCCTCGGCGACGGTGAGCTGCGGGTCGACGCTGGTGGTCTGCAGCAGTACGCCGATCCGCTCCCGCCAGGCCGCGCCGCCGTGCCGGGGATCGACGCCGAGCACGGTCACCTGGCCCGCGTCCCGGTCCCGGTACCCCTCGAGGATCTCCAGGCAGGTGGTCTTCCCCGCCCCGTTAGGGCCGAGCACGGCGTACACCTCGCCGGGCTTGACCTGGAAGGAGATCCCGTCGAGGGCGGTGTGTGGGCCGTACCGCCGGGTCAGTCCGGCCACGTCGATGGCGGTCATCCGCACCTCCTCGCAGTGTATACAGACAAGTATAAACACAGCTGTCTACAGATGGTAGGCATAGGCTGCCCGCATGCCGGATTCGTCGTACTCCGACCTGTCGCGACCGCCGTTGAACCAGGCCGCGCTGCGGCAGGCCGTGGTCCGCGAGGGCGCTCTCTGGACCGAGTTGCGGGTGGTGTCGCACACCACCTCGACGAATGCGCACCTGGCGGCCGCGGCGCGCCACGGTGCGGTGGAGGGCACGGTGATGGTCGCCGAGCACCAGACCGCCGGGCGGGGGCGGCTGGAACGTACCTGGGAGTCGCCGCCCCGGGCCGGCCTGACCTTCAGCATGCTGCTGCGCCCCGCCCCGGTGCCCTCGCTGCGCTACGGTTGGCTCCCGCTGCTCGCCGGAGTTGCCCTGGTGGATGTGGTACGCCGGCTCGGCGAGATCGACGCCGGTCTCAAGTGGCCCAACGACCTGCTGGTGGACGGCCGGAAGTGTGCCGGGATCCTCGCCGAAGCCGTGCCGAACGGACCCGACCCGGCGGTCGTGGTCGGCATCGGGCTGAACGTGTCGACGACGGCCGCCGAGCTGCCCGTCGAGGGCGCGACGTCGCTGGCGCTGGCCGGCTCGGCGTGTGTGGACCGGGATCCGCTGCTGCGCTCGGTGCTGCGCGAGTTCGCGGAGGACTTCACCGACTGGCGCGCCGCGGCCGGCGACCCGGAGAAGTCGGGGCTGCGGGCGGAGTACCTGTCCCGGTGCGACACCCTCGGCCGGCAGGTACGGGTACGGCTGCCCGACGGCGGAGACCTGGTCGGCGAGGCGGTCGACGTGGACGGTGAAGGCCGGCTGGTGATCGACTCCGGCGGGACCCGTACGCCCGTCGCCGCCGGGGATATCGTCCATCTGCGCTGACTCTCAGCGCGGGCGTCACCCGGCGGCGACGGGAGCTGCGCGTGGATCCGCGACATCAGTCCCTATACATATTGTTACATATCCGGCACGCGTAGTGATCGAACTCGCGATAATCGGGCGCGTGAGCGCAATGACCCCACGGCTGGCGTCCAGGTCGTAAGGTGCATGCAGTCAACAGCGGCGTGGGGTACGTGGAGGTGTCGGCGTGGGGTTCCCGGAGAACGTCATCGCCAATGACGAGCGAGTGGTGCTGCACCTGCATCCGCATTGGAAGGTGCTCACCCTGCCGTTCCTGGTTTTCGGGTTCACCGTGGCGGTGGTCGCGGTGGTCGCGACGATCACCCCGTGGCCGTGGGCGCAGCTGGCGCTGATCGTGGCCGGGCTGCTGGTGATCGCGGCTTTCACCGTGTGGCCGCTGATCAAGTGGCTGACCGAGCACATCGTCTTCACCACGCACCGGGTGATCCTGCGTACCGGGGTGTTCAGCAGGTCGGGGCGGGACATTCCGCACAACCGGATCAACGACGTGCAGTTCCAGCAGACCCTGTTCGAACGGCTGCTGCGCTGCGGCACGCTCACCGTGGCGTCGGCGAGCGAACACGGCGAGGCGGTGCTGCGCGACATCCCCCGGGTGGAGCGGGCGCAGAGCATCCTCTACCAGCTGGTCGAGGACATCAACGACCGCCGGATCGGCGGCGTGCCCCAGGGGCACGACGCCGGCTACTGACGGGCGCCGTTGGCGGTACGGCGGGTCCCGTTGGTCTTGCCGCCGTTCGGCCGCATCCCGAACCAGCCGCGGAACCGCAGCCGCAGCACGTCCTGTCCCGGCTCGCCGTCGGCGTCGAGCCGGGTGAACCGGCCGTCCAGCGTCACGGTGCCGAGCCCCGGTTTCGCCCCTGACGGCTTGCGATCCACCACTTCGAGTACGCCGGCCAGCCGGTCCCCGGCACGTACCGGGGCGGTCCAGCGCATCTCCTCGAGCCCCGGAGACGCATAGGCGGCCGCCCGGGTCAGTACGTGGTCCACGTACGCCCGCATGAACAGGCTCGCGGTGAACCAGCCGCTGGCGATCAGCCCGCCGTGCTCGCTCGCGGACGCCCGGTCGGGGTCGATGTGGTACCACTGCGGATCGAACCGCTGCGCGTACGCCAGCATCTCCGTCTCGTCGATGACGGTGACGCCGAGGTCGAACCGCCGCCCCGGGGCGAGCTCCTCGTAGTACCAGTCCGGGGTGCGGGCCGGCCCCGCCGCGGGGGCTTCGGGAAGGCCGGTGTGCGGGTCCACCGGCGGCGCCTCGGGTGGCAGGAAGACCCACCGGCGGTACGAGTAGAAGCGGAACAACGTACCGAGGACCAGGCCGAAGCCGTTCGCGGCGATGTTCTCGGCGAGCGGCGTGAGGAAGACGTCCGGCCAGTTCTCGCCCAGCACGTAGTTGTTGAAGCCGAGGCAGAGCAGGCTGATCAGCAGGCCGATCGCGTTGAACACGAAGAACAGGAAGTACTCCCGGGCCAGGCCGGTGGTCCGCCGGTGTCGCCAGGTCCAGTACCGGTTCCCCGCGTACGCCACGGTGGCCGCGATGCTGACGGAGATCGTCTTGGACGTCAGCGGTCCGAGGTCGACCGCGAACCGGAGGAAGTTGTAGCCGCCGGTGTCGATCAGGAACGAGACTCCGCCGACGATGCCGAACTTCCCGACCTCCCGGATCAGGATCGACAGTCCGCCGGTGAGACGCCTGATCAGCCCGGGATCGTCGTCCCTGGACCCGGGCGAGGTCGGTACGTCTTCGCTAAGCACCGAACGAGAGTACCGACGAGTTCCTTAAGAGCATGTGATACCGGCGCGATCTTGCCGGGTTCACTTCGGTATGTGGTGATGTGACTTCCCGTGGTGCTTGCTCTCGGCGCCGAAGAGGAGCGGCAGCCTCGGCTTGGCGACGGTCACCTGGAACGTCTTGCTGACCCGGGCGCCGTCGAGGGTGACGGTGGCGGTCACGTCGTGCGTCCCGACGCCCGCGTGCGTGATGTAGAGCTGGATCTTGGCGACGCTCGACTCGCCGGGCGCCAACGCTTTGCGGGTGCACGTCGGGTTGCCGTTGTCACCTCGTACGCACCACCAGCCGTCGCCGGCCGGGAGCCCCGTGTAGAG
>WNFV01001260.1_pt1 | contig 42706 bp, 40 predicted proteins | sample 5400101 | NCBI WGS metagenome assembly WNFV01 (sample SAMN13153361, study PRJNA577476) | soil metagenome | isolation source: 115 cm soil or saprolite under grassland replicate 1 | place: USA:California | collected 2016-06-15 | reverse complement strand
TACTTATTGCATGCCTGTGTTCACTCGCGCTTACGCTAACTTCGCTTGCGCAATCTCCCGCGCCGCCACAAACCGCTCCGCCTGGACTTTCACCCGCCGCGAGTCCGGGCGCTCCAGCAGCGGTGAATCCTGCCGCACCGGCGCAGCTGGGGGGCTCGCCTCCAGCGGGACCTGCCGTGCCACCGCCGGGTGTGGCAACGTCACCAGCCGCGACGGTGACGGCAACGCTAAGCCCAGCCGCCAGTGAAGCTCCGGCGACGGCGGGCGGAGGCGCCTCGAACTTTTTGATCGACAATTTTAAGAAGGGCGGCCCGATCATGTGGCCGATTCTGATCGTTTCGATCATCGGACTGACTGTCGTAATCGAGCGAATTTTTTGGTGGGGCGGCCGCTGGTTTCGCCGGGACCCGAAACGGATAGAGAAAGTGTTCACCGCGATTGAAACCGGCGATACCGCCGAAGCCTCCAGGCTTTCCCGCGGATCGCGTGATCCGGTTTTGCGCATGATGTGGAATGGTCTCAATCACCAGCACGCTTCGCTGCAAGGCGCATTGCAGGTCGCTGCCGGGATCGAAATCAAACGCGCCGGCCGGTTTCTCGTTGTGATGGACACACTCGTAACACTGGCGCCATTGCTCGGTTTGTTGGGCACAATTACCGGTCTTATCAGGTCGTTCAGTTTTCTCGGCAACGAAGAGCTGGCTGTGCAGGCCGTCACCGGCGGCATTGCGGAGGCGCTCATTGCCACGGCCTGCGGTCTTGGCATTGCCATCTTCGCCCTGGTTCCCTTTAACTTTTTCACTTCCCGGGTGTCTAACTTAGAGTTCGAACTACAGACGGCAGCCACAAACCTGGAAGTGATGTTGGGATCGCAAACCGCCGCGCGCGAGATGGAGATCGCCGGGCCAGCTCCCACCACCGGGAAAGGCTCGTCAATTTAAGAAACAATGCACGTAAGCTCACCCATTCCTCACAAAAAAGCGCGGATCGAGATCATTCCGTTGATCGACGTCATGTTCTTTCTGCTCGCCAGTTTCATGATGGTAAGCCTGAGTCAGGTGCACATGAAAGGCATTAAGGTGAACCTGCCTTCCGGTGTTTCGGGTGAGACCCAGTCAAAGCGTGAATACATCAGCGTCTCGGTCGATAAAGATGGTCATTACTTTTTCGACAAAGAGGAGATGCCTAACGAACAAGAGCTGCAGACGCGCTTGCTGAAGGTGCATCAATCGTCACCTGAAGCGAAAGTGTTTCTGCGCGGTGATCGCGACACGGCTCACCTAAACGTTAGCCATTTGCTTGATATGCTCCGCTCGGCGGGATTCTACAAGATCTCGTTTGAAATCAAGAGTGAAGCGCTCAAGGCAGTTCCAGGGCCGCGGGGGTAATTTTTGATATGGCCACGACGCCAATAAAACCGTTAATTTACCGGCCGCCGCCCCGATGGTATTTCTGGGGCGCCTTTGGGACTGCATTAGCGATTCACCTCACCGCGGTTGCACTTGCTCAAAAGCACGAGGCGCCGTTAGAGGTTCCTATTACTCCACCAGCGACCATCATCGAGGCGACATTGCCGCCACCTGAGGCCACTCCGCCGCCAGAAGATATTCCATTGCCAGCCCCTCCACCGCCTCCAGAAATTAAGCCGGAGTATGTCGAAGAAAGAACACCTCCGCCGCGGCAACCAACGGCGCAAAAATTCACGCCAATCAAAAGCTCCGAGATGTCGATGTCCCGAGCCAAAGCCCTCGCCGTTTACGCGCCGAAGCCCCAGTACCCGTATGAAGCGCGTTCGCGGCACATCACGGGCAGTGGAGTTTGCGTGGCGACTGTCGACCCAGCGAGCGGTAACGTAACGGGCGCTTCCATGTCGCAAAGTGTTGGGAATCCCGTCCTGGATAATGCCGCCGTCAGCGCCTTCCGGCAGTGGCGATTCAGACCTGGGACAGTTTCAAGGGTCAGAATTCCCATTACCTTCACGATGACGGGTGCCTCGTATTGATCCCATAGCCATGCGAATCTCTTCACCAATTCCTCACAAAAGGGCGCGCATCGAGATCATTCCCTTGATCGACATCATGTTCTTTCTGCTGGCCAGCTTTATGATGGTGAGCTTGAGCCAGGCCCACATGAAAGGCATTCGCGTCAATTTGCCGGCCGCGGTGGGGCCTCCGCCAAGCGGGGTAAAGGATTTTGTCTCCATAAAAGTGCTGGAAGGAAACGCTGTGTTCTTCGATAACGAGTACGTAGCAGATGACCAGGTCCTCCCTCGCATTTATGAACTCCACCGGGCAAATCCGGAAATTAAGGTCTCGATCAGCGCAGCCCCGATGGCCATGTACGGCGATGTCATTGGAGTCCTGGACAAAGTTCGGTCGGTCGGAATCACAAAAGTTGGGTATCAGATCAGAGCAGCTGCTGGCCCCGCCGCTCAGGCTCCGCCTCCCGGGGCTGCGCCACCACCACCACCACCACCGCCGCCCAAGCCCTGATCGCTTAGCTGAAGAGCCGCAAGCCTAGCGGCGAGGCCGCGAATCGCTTGTGCCCGGTGGCTGATCCTATTCTTCACTTGGGCAGGCAACTCAGCAAAAGTCTCTCCGAATCCGTTCGGAACAAAAATTGGATCGTACCCGAATCCGTGCGCGCCCCGCGCTTGATCGGCAATTGCTCCTTCGACAGTTCCTTCAAACATGCCGAGCAGCTCGCCTTCGTGCGCAAGCGCAATCACGCAACGAAAGCGCGCGCGACGCCGATCGCCCTTTGCGCCAATTCGGGCAAGCTCTTCCAGTAACTTGTCGATCTTTTGCTTACCCGTCGAGTTCGCTCCCGCATAACGCGCGGAATAAATTCCCGGCGCGTCGCCCAGCGCGTCGACCTCCAGACCGGAATCGTCCGCGATGACGAGGCCGGCCAATTTTTTTGATGCGGCAGTCGCCTTGAGGACCGCGTTTTCTTCAAACGTCTTTCCCATTTCCACGGTTTCGGGAATTTGAGGATGATCGGACAAATCGCGCACGGAGAAGTCCGGTCCAAGAATCCGCTGAATCTCGCGCGTCTTATGCGCATTACGCGTTGCGACAATCAAATGCTGCACGTTTGAGAGAATTCAGCGGATTGACCGCTTATCAACCGGAATGGACACGAATAGCGGAACAATTCTGTAGGGGAAGCTGCCAGCTTCCCCAGTTTATCGCTGGGAACGCGGAAAGCTGCCAGCTTCCCTACAGTCGTTTTCCGGGCGACGAAGATCATCAACCGAATCAGTAATCGCGGGACCGCATCGATGTTGTTTTGTGAATTCATGTTCATTCGCGTCCATTCGTGGTTTAACGTCAGGAGTTTGTCATGAGCGAGCGTCGCAAACCGTATCCATTCGACCAGATTGAGCCAAAATGGCAGGCAATCTGGGCGGAGCAGCAGCTTTTTCACGCGCCAAATCCCGGCGAAAAGCACTTCGATCCGGACAAGCCGAAATTTTACATCCTCGACATGTTCCCCTACCCGAGCGGGGCTGGGCTGCACGTTGGCCATCCTGAAGGTTATACCGCCACCGATATCGTTGCGCGGTACAAACGCCTGCGCGACTTCAACGTCCTGCATCCCATGGGATGGGACGCATTCGGGTTGCCCGCCGAGCAATACGCGATCAAAACTGGAGAGCACCCCGCGACCACAACACGCGCCAATGTCGCAAAATTCAAAACGCAGCTGCAACGCATCGGATTTTCGTATGATTGGCAGCGGGAGATCAACACGACCGATCCGCGCTACTACAGATGGACGCAGTGGATCTTTCTGCACATTTACAATTCCTGGTTCAATCCGGACACAAATAAGGCCGAGCCAATTTCAACCTATCGCGGCACTGATGCCGATAGCGTTCGGCTCGCTTATGTCGCCGATGTTCCCGTGAACTGGTGTCCGGAACTCGGCACCGTCCTGGCCAACGAAGAAGTTGTCGACGGGAAAAGCGAGGTCGGCGGCTTTCCGGTCGTTCGACGACCGATGCGGCAATGGATGCTACGCATCACCGCATATGCGGAACGGTTGTTGAATGAAATGGACAGACTCGATTGGCCCGAAGGAATCAAGGTGCTTCAGTGTAATTGGATCGGTCGGAGCGAAGGCGCAGAAATAGATTTTTCCGTAGCCGGAATTGCTGACCTCGGCACCGGTCGCAAAATTCGCGTCTTCACCACCCGCCCCGACACGCTTTACGGAGCCACTTACATGGTGCTCGCTCCCGAGCATTCGCTTGTCGATCTGATCGTCACCGAAGAGCAATGGCCTGCCGTTCGCGACTATCGCGAACGCGCGTCGCGCAAGAGTGATCTGGAACGAACAGATCTCGCAAAAGAGAAGACCGGCGTTTTCAGCGGTGCGTACGCGATTAACCCGGTTAGCAACGAACGAATTCCGATCTGGGTCGCCGACTACGTGCTCCTCGGTTATGGAACGGGCGCAATCATGGGTGTGCCCGCGCATGACGAGCGCGATCTTGAGTTCGCTCGGAAATTCGATTTGCCGATTCGTGAGGTAGTGCGGCCGCTCAGCGGCGAAGATCCCATTGGATTTGTCGGCGAAGGAATTGCAGTCAATTCGCCGGTAATTGACGGTCTGCCAACCCCGGAGGCAAAAAAGAAAATCACCAAATGGCTTGAGCAACACGGTGCGGGAAAAGGCGCGATCAACTACAAACTGCGCGACTGGCTATTTTCGAGGCAGCGTTATTGGGGTGAGCCACTACCGGTCATTTGGAAGGATGGAAAACACGACGCGCTCAACGAAAACGAGCTGCCGGTTATTCCACCGCCGCTCGCCGATTACAAGCCGACCGGCACCGGCGAACCGCCACTGGCGAAAGCGAAAGATTGGGTTCGTTATTCCGATAAAGCGCTGCGCGAGACGAACACCATGCCGCAATGGGCGGGCTCATGCTGGTATTACTTAAGATTTTGCGATCCGCACAACGATCAGCGTTTCGTGGGCGAAGAGGCGGAGCGTTACTGGATGGGAGGAAGTAATGACGAAGCTCGAATGTCGAATAACGAAGGAATGACGAAGCACGAACGAGCAAGTTCGTCATTTGTCATTCGTCATTCGTCATTGTCAACGCCGGGCGGCGTGGATTTGTACGTCGGCGGAACCGAGCACGCCGTGCTGCATCTGCTTTACGCGCGCTTCTGGCACAAGGTGCTGTTCGATCTTGGTTACGTCTCCAAGCCGGAGCCGTTTCAACGGCTGGTGAATCAGGGAATCATCCTCGGCGAAGATAATCAGAAAATGTCGAAATCGCGCGGAAACATCGTCAATCCGGACGACGTAATCGACCAGTACGGCGCGGACGCATTCCGCTGCTACGAGATGTTTATGGGGCCGCTCGAACAAATGAAACCGTGGAGTATGCGCGGCGTCGAAGGCGTGGCCCGTTTTCTCGCGCGCGTCTGGCGTCTATTCATGACCGAGAACCAGGCAGGCAACTGGGAATTGTCCGCCAGGATCAAAGATGTCGGTCCAACCGGCTCGCAAACTAAGATCACGCACGCCACGATTAAGAAAGTAACTACGGACATTGAGTCGCTCTCATTCAATACCGCGATTTCGCAGATGATGATTTTCGTGAACGCGTTTATCCCGCAGCGCGGGACCGAAACGCTTCCGTTGTCGGCGATGCGAAGCTTTCTCGTTTTGCTCAATCCATTCGCGCCGCATCTCACTTCCGAACTTTGGGAGAAACTGAACTCAAAGTTTCGGGATAATGCTGGCGATATTACCGGCCAGAAATGGCCGGTTTACGATGAACAATTCCTGGTTGAAGACGAAGTGGAAATCGTGATTCAAGTAAACGGAAAAGTGCGCGACCGAATGAAAATGTCGATTCTGGCGACGGAGGAGGAAATAAAAACCGCCGCGCTCGCAAATCCAAAAATTCAAAAATTCACTTCCGGCAAGACCATTCGCAAAATCGTTGTCGTCCCGAGTAAATTGGTCAACATCGCCGTATGAAGATATGGAATGAGTTCAAGGAATTCGCCATCAAAGGCAACGCCATCGATCTCGCCATCGGCGTAATCATCGGAGCGGCCTTCGGTTCGATCGTTACTTCGCTGGTTAAAGACGTGATCATGCCGCCGATTAGTCTCCTCACCGGTGGACTGGATTTCTCAAACAAGTTCGTGATCCTGCGAGCAGCCAAAGACGGCTCAGCCGCATTCAACACGCCTGCTGACGCGATGAAAGCGGGGGCGATCACCTGGAATTATGGGAACTTCGTCACGCTCGTGATCAATTTTCTCGTCGTCGCCGGCGCAGTTTTTCTGCTCGTCCGCGCAATCAACAAACTCAAGCGGTCCGAAAAAGAACCCGACAAGAAAGAATGTCCGGCCTGCGCGATGAATATCCCGATCCAGGCAAAGCGTTGCCCACATTGCACGACCCAATTGTCCGAACCGGCAGCCACGCAGCGATCATGAGGTGCATCGACCGCTCCGCCGGGCAATGCTAAACAACTGCGACGTGGCCACCTGAATTAACATCGAGCTCGCCACAGGACGAGTCCGTCCGAGGGCGGACAAGGGACTGCTCGATCCACCTTGGCGAATTTGCGCTAATCGAATGACATCATGGCGCGCAAATTATTGCTTGCATGAGGCCGCTTGAGTTGCTATTGAGGCCGCGATATTGCAAATGCCCAAGTGCCTTAACCTTATACTCGCAGGAGTCGCTGCGTCCCTGGTCGTTGGCTGCGCCACGCAGAAACCGGCCCTCACCAGTGCACAACGCATCCAGCGCGTACGAACCACTGCCTATACGCATGCGGAGAGAGGCGGAGGCGGACCTCGTAACGCCCTCGGAAACCGCCTTTCCGGCCAGCATGTGATGAGCGCCGCGTCCGACTGGTCGCGCTTTCCACTCGGAACACATTTCCGGATCGCCGATACAAATGAGGAGTACATCATCGACGATTACGGAACGGCTCTGATTGGGACCGACACGATCGATCTTTACAAGGCAAACCGCCTCGCCATGAAACACTGGGGCGTCCGTCATGTAGACATCGCTATTTTGGAATGGGGGTCGGAAGAAGAAAGCCTGAAGGTGCTCGGGCCGCGCTGCAAACATCGTTGTGTCCAGCGGATGATCGCGGGGCTTGAGAAAAAAAGAGGGAAAACTGTCGCACAGGCTTCTTCTGCTCCCAAGTCGCTTTGATCTGGGGCCAGCCTGGAAGGGCGCTACCGGCCGGGCGCGCCGCACGGCTCGACGAGCCGCCTCGCTTTGATTTAGTGCAGAACACGCCGCATTTTCACGGCGCATGAAAATTCTCGTCGTTGGCGGGGCCGGGTATATCGGCAGCATTTGCGCAGAACTCCTTCTTGATCAAGGCCACGAGATTGCAGTCTTCGATAATCTTAGCGAGGGCCATCGCCGCGCCCTCGATCCGCGTGCGCGATTCATCGAAGGGGCCTTGCAGGATCGAAAAGCGATCGATTCCGCACTGGCTGTAGCCCGCCCGGAGGCGGTGATGCATTTCGCCGCAAACGCCCTCGTCGCTGAATCAATGCGTGATCCATCGAAATATTTTCGGAATAACATTTCCAGCGGCCTCAATCTGTTGGATGCCATGGTCGCAGCACACGTCGAAAGGATCGTTTTTTCCTCGACCTGCGCGATTTTCGGGCTGCCGGAGCGGCTGCCAATCGACGAAACTTCGCCGACGCATCCGATCAATCCGTACGGCGAATCCAAACTAGCCTTTGAGAAGATTCTGCGCTGGTACGACGAGATTCATGGTTTAAGGTTCGTTTCACTGCGTTATTTCAATGCGGCCGGCGCCACCGCGAATTTCGGCGAAGATCACCGGCTGGAGACGCATTTGATCCCAAATGTGCTGAAAGTCGCGATTGGCCAAAAGCCGCACGTCGAGATTTTTGGCGCGGATTACGAAACTCCGGATGGCACTTGCATTCGTGACTACATCCACATTGTCGATCTTGCGCGCGCGCACATTCTGGCGTTGGGCACAGCCAGGAGCGAACTCTACAATCTAGGTAGCGGCGGTGGCGCCAGTGTTCGTGACGTGATCGCCGCCTGCCGTAAAATCACTGGCAAAAAGGTCGACACAGTGGAAAAGCCGCGCCGCCCTGGCGATCCACCGCGGCTGATCGCGTCTTCAGAAAAAATCAAGCGTGAGCTGGGCTGGCAACCACAATTCCAATCGCTCGATGCGATCATCGAAAGTGCCTGGAAATGGCACCAGAAATTTCCACACGGCTATGGAGATTGAGGTGACGCATGCCCCTGGCTTGCGAATTCATTGGTCGCAAGTCATGACAAAAAAGCGCCCGCTTTGCGGCGGGCGCTTTTGAATTCAGCTACGCAACGAATTTGCCTTACGGCTCTTTTGTCGTTGTCGTGGTCGTTTGCTCTTTTTTGTAAATCGTCGTCGGCTGGCTCAACACCACTTTACGCACGACAACCCGATCACCCACATTCGTGTAATACACAGTGGCCGGGGTGTCTGGGTGAACGGCCGACCAGGTTACGGTATGCCCTTCTGGATCCAGAATCGTCGTGTCTTTTGTATAGTAATACCGCACCGGGGCGGCATCCGCCGACGTGCGGAACATGATATAATCCGAGTCCGGCGTGTAGGCCGTAATCGTGCCTGCGCTCGTCGTGGTCGTCGACTGAGTCGTCGACGTGCCGGTCGCAGGGTCCGCTGTCGTCGTCGTGGTTGTTGTCTCCTGCGCCAGCGCCACACCAACCGCTGCCGCACAGCCCACTGCCGCGACCAATATTTTCATTAATCCTGTTTGTTTCATATTTGTCCCTCTGCTTTGATTGAATGGATGTTCTCCATCGTGTACCTGCCCGGCCTGTTAGCGCCGGAATTTCTTCAGCTACGCCTTGATATCGTAACTTTCGGCTCGGGTGGTCGCATCCAAGGGCGTAATCGCTTTTCCTGCGCCAATGTAACGTGATCTTTATGCAGGCTTTACCCGGTTTTCGTGATTTTCTTCCAGATCAATGCGCGGGGCGAAACTATATCTTTGCCCGCTGGCGCGAAGTCGCACGTCGCTACGGCTTTGTGGAATGGGAGGGCCCAGTTCTCGAAGCGACCGAGTTATACAAAAAAAAGAGCGGTGCAGAGATTGTCGATCAACTTTTCAATTTCACCGACAAAGGCGAACGCGAAGTCTCGTTACGCCCGGAGCTGACGCCCACGCTCGCCCGCGTCGTTGCGGCCCACGAGCGCGAATTCAAGAAGCCGCTCAGATGGTTCTCCATCGGTCAGTTTTTCCGTTACGAAAAACAACAGCGCGGCCGTCTGCGCGAACATTTCCAGCTCAATTGCGACATCATTGGCGAAGCGGACCTTGCCGCTGATATCGAACTCGTGGCGCTTTGCATCGACACCTTGTGCGCATTTGGTTTGACGGAGAAAGATTTCGTCGTCCGGATTAGCGACCGTGACTTCTGGACAAATTTTTTGCTGGAGAGAAATGTCTCGCCCGATCGCTGGGACGAATTGCTGCAGGCAATCGACAAATCCGGGCGCGAACCGCGTGAGAAAACGGCTGAGAAACTTGATAAGCTCGCGGATTCAGTCTTCGCGCTGTTAAAGAGCGGCGGGAAGAGCGAGAGGCTCGACGAACTTGTAGCCGGTCTGGGCATTCGGGGGCTGGGCGATTTTGTCGCCATCGATGTCGGTATCGTTCGCGGTCTCGCTTATTATACCGGCATTGTATTTGAGGTGTTCGATCGCGCTGGAAAATTTCGCGCCGTCGCCGGCGGCGGCCGCTACGACAATCTCATTCAGCAACTCAGTGACGGCGCAGTCTCGATGCCCGCGCTCGGCTTTGCCATGGGCGATGTCGTTCTCGGCGAAGTAATCAAGGAAATTCCCCGCGCCCACGAAGCGATGCAGAAAGCAATCGCCAGTGACCGGAAGATCGACATCTACATCGTCATTGCGAAGGAAGAACGCCGTGTCGATGCGCTCACACAAATCCAGCAACTGCGCGCTCGTGGCTTTCGTGTGGATTACCCGCTCACGACAATGAAAGTCGCGAAGCAATTTCAAACCGCTGAAGATTTGGGCGCGAGGATCGCGATTCTTTACGGCGATGAATGGCCGCAGGTGAGAGTAAAGAACCTGGCCACGCGTGAAGAATCGTTGATTCCCTACGAGGCGTTGCTGGACAGCGTCATAAAATTCTTCAACGTCCCCGGTTCGGGGTGACCATGTACCGCACGCACGATTGCAATTCACTTCGCAACACCGATATCGGCACGCAAGTCACGCTTGCCGGCTGGGTGCATGTCTCGCGTGATCATGGCGGAGTCATTTTCATCGACTTGCGAGATCGCGAAGGTCTGACCCAAGTTGTCTTTCGCCCGGAAGAAAACGCCGAGCTTGCGAAGCAGGCGCATACATTGCGTAGCGAAGACGTGATCCAAGTCAGTGGCCGGGTCGCGCCGCGTGTGCCCGGCACGGAAAATCCAAAGCTTGCGACCGGGGACATCGAAGTCATTCCAGGCGACCTGCACATTTTGAATCGCGCAGATGATCTCCCCTTTCCGATCGATGCCGAGCCGCACAACGAGGATTTGCGCATGACCTATCGCTATTTCGACCTTCGCCGGCCGGGGATGGCCCGCAATCTCCGTTTGCGCCATTGGATCATGAAAGCAACGCGCGATTATCTCGATGGCGAGGGCTACGTCGAAGTTGAGACGCCGATTTTATCCAAGAGCACGCCCGAAGGAGCGCGCGACTTTTTAGTGCCGAGCCGATTAACACCGGGAAAATTTTACGCGTTACCCCAGGCCCCTCAGCAATACAAGCAACTGCTCATGGTCGCCGGAGTGGAAAAATATTTCCAGATCGCAAAATGTTTTCGGGATGAGGATTTGCGCGCGGACCGGCAACCGGAATTTACGCAGATCGACATCGAAGCATCGTTCGTCACGCCGGACGACATCTTCGCAGTCACTGAAGGAATGCTCGCCGCGATTTTCAAAGCCGCGCGCAACATCGACATCAAAACGCCCTTCGACCAGCTCACTTATCAGGAAGCGGTCGGTCGATACGGCAGTGATAAACCGGATCGACGTTTCGGAATGGAGCTCGTCGATCTGGGCGACGATTTCCGGTCGAGCGGGTTTAAAGTTTTCCGCGGCGCACTCGATGCCGGCGGCGTGGTAAAAGCGATCAACGCGAAAGGTTTCGCCGGCATCACGATCGGACAAGCCGACGAATTAACCGGCATTGCAAAGTTGTACGGGGCAAAGGGACTCGCCTTCATCAAGATCGAGAACGGCGAATGGAAATCGCCCATCGTGAAATTCTTTTCGGAGGCGGAGAAAACGGCGCTCCAATCGAAATTAAACATCGAGGAAGGTGACTGCATCTTCTTCGGAGCCGACAAATGGGAAATCGCCTGTGAAGTTCTTGGCCGCCTGCGGCTGCGCATCGCCGAGATTCAGAAGACAATACCGAAATCTGAAATCTGGGATTTTCTTTGGGTCACAGACTTTCCACTGTTCCAATGGAGCCCTGAAGAAAACAAATGGAACGCCATGCATCATCCCTTCACGCGACCGAAAACGGAAGACATGCCGCTATTTGAGGCAAAGAAGTTTCCGGAGGTTCGTGCAGAAGCCTATGACGTCGTGCTCAACGGCATGGAGATCGGCGGCGGCAGCATTCGAATTCACGAGCCAGAATTGCAGGAGAAAATGTTCGAAACGCTCGGCGTTAGTCCGGAAGATCGACAATTACTCTTCGGCCATTTGCTGCGCGCATTTCATCTTGGCGCGCCACCGCACGGCGGGATCGCCCTCGGCCTCGATCGGCTAGTCATGCTCGTTTGTGGCGAAAAATCCATTCGCGACGTCATGGCCTTCCCAAAAAATAATCGCTGCATGGACTTGATGACGCAGTCGCCGGCCGATGTCGATCCGCGCCAACTGCGCGATTTGTCGCTTAAGCTGGCTAAAGACAAAAAACTGTAGTAGCGGCGGTGTCAGCCGCGTCTGCGATAAAGGTTGCAGAACCGCGGATTACGCGGATGACACAGATTTGAAGAGAACTGCTGTAGCAGCGGTCTATGGCCGTCGCCGAATTTGTTCAGCTTGCTGTGCCTTCGACGATTTTGATTTCCTCCGGCGTGAGGTCGTAAAGCTCGTAAACCAGCTTATCGATCTGCGCATCGGTCGCTTCGATCTGGCGCTGGAGATTGGTTTTAGCGTATTCTGTTTTCGCGGCGGCCAGTTGTTTGTGCAACTCCAGTATCCGCTCGACTAACGACACCATTCGATCCTGTCGATCTTTGTCGGCGGGATCATGGAAGTCCAGCTGGCAAATTGGCAATCGTTCGACGTAGATAACTTTGATTTCAGCAAAGATTTTGCCCACCATCTGCGGATTTTGGATTTCAAAAATTCTCTGAAGCAATTTGGAGTTCAGGATCCCGAGTAAAGAAAAATACGAAGGCGTTGGCGCGGCTAAGTCGTTTAGCTTGATAACGTGGCATGAGTTAACACAAACGGCTGAATCAAGTTCAACGCACGCGAGAAGGCGATCATCAGTCCTCCGCATGAGAAGTTTTGGGCTGTCGAATAGTTCCGGGCTGCGTGGAGCAGCTAGCCAAACTCCGTAATTCACGAACTCCTTTCCTGGCGCGAGTTGGTAACGCCCGACATCTTCCCCACGAAAAAGCACGCGCCATCCTTTCGGGCACCTGTCGGTGGTAGAGAAAGGTCGATCTTTCATCGTCTGCTCAGTTTGTTTTGGCAGGCCCTTACCTTTCTCGTACATCTTTACGCCAGCTTTCACTGTCGCGAAGGAACCGAGAGACTTCGACCTTTGGTGAATCGCCCGAACTAGGCGGCGATCTCCTTCAGTGTTTCGATAATCGATCTTAGTCAAATCGTTCGCGAAAAAACTGGATGCTGCGCGAGTGTACGTTTGTCCGCCAACCGAAATCACAACCGGATTCTTCGCTGCCGATTTTTCTTTGCCAGTCTTAAGACGACTGTATCAACAATTGCTTGTTTAAAAGCCCAACCCGACTGCCAGAGATCGGTAAGGGTTGATTCTTTCAGCAACCATTCCCGAAAAATGTCGCAATTCTCCAGATCGCAAAATGTATTTGGAACGATAAACGAGAGAACTCCGCTTGGGCGCAAAAGTCGAAAACCTTGGATTATGAATAGGCAATAGCTGTCAGGAGATTTTCGAGCATCCTGAAACTCAGTCAGAAGATATCGTGTTTCCATGTCTGAGAATGGAATACCGTATGGTGGATTCCCAATCACAGCGTCGAAGCCTCCGGCTTTCATGATCTCGGGAAACTCGGCGTTCCAGTCGAAGACGTTGATGCGATAGCGTTCTTCCTCGTCGAGAAAATCCATCTCTTGCTGGTCGTAAAAATCGGGGCCGATGAGTGAGTTGCCACATTTGATGTTGCGGCCGAGATCGGGCAGGGCGCGCTCGTGATAAAACCGCAGTTGCGTGGCGAGTGTTTGTTCCGATTCGCCTTCGAGCACCTTCAAGAGCAGCGAGAGCTTGGTGACCTCGACGGCCTGCGCGTCGATATCCACGCCGAAAATGTTTTGTAACAGAATCCGTTTTCGCTCTGTCGTGGTGAGTTTCCATTCGCCGCCCATTCCTCGATAAACAGGTGGATTGCGACCGGTCGCCCACTTCTTCACATCGTCAGCGACGTACCAATCGCGGTGCCAATTGAGCAGATACTGATACGCTGCGATCAGGAACGAACCGGAGCCGCAGGCAGGATCAATAATGCGAAGTTTGACTGCTTGCTTCGGTGTTTTGTTTTCCAACAATTTGCCGACAGTATTCTTGACGATGTAATCGACGATGTAGGTGGGTGTGTAATAAACGCCGCCCGCTTTCTTGATCTCTGGTTTGTCTTCGACCTTGGCCTGATGGCCTTCGGTGAGCCGGATGACCTTGCCGAGAAACTGCTCATAGACCTGACCTAGAATGTCCGCCGGCAGAACGGAGAATTCGTAGGGGCTGTCGGGATAATAGAGCCGACGAATGATTTTCTTGAGAACGGCGTCGTCGATCTCGAGCTCGGGTGTGAGATCGTCAGGCGGTTCAACGCGATCTCTTTCCTTCTCGAAATAAAATAGGCCGGAGTTGTAACGCTGGTCGGCTTCGCGAAAGAGCTGGTACAGTCTGCGATAAGTGTGTTCGCCATTCAGCAACGCTTGCAATCGCCCATACACTTCAATGCGGCGGTCCTCACAGATGCGCAGGAAAACAATGCGGTCGATCGTGCGCTGCACGGAAAAGTTGAGATGGCGCTGCGACAACTTGGGATTGCGCAGGGCGAGATTACGCGCAAGATCGGCTCGCCATTTTTCGATCTCATCGAGAAAGGCATCGTCCACTTCGGCGGTTCCGCGTTTCGCTTTGGTCGATTCGGCAAACTTGTCGAACGAGCCTTTAAGAATGGAGTCGCGCGCAAAAATCTTCGCGATGTCGTCCCAACGTTCGGCGTATTCGTGAAAGTTGAGATAAAGCACCCGCGCGACCGATGCCTTGTCGTCCAATCGTGGCTCGATCCGGCAATCGTAAACGGCAAACTCCTCGAAATCTGTCAGAATGCTGAGCGGCAGTTTCGCCGACCATGCGTACCGACGTAGTTGGTAAGCCGGGTGCGCGTCGGTCTTGATATCGACGGCCGGCTTCTTGGCTTCGAGAAAAAACTTTCGCGTGCCGCCGATGCGAAAGCAATAATCCGGCGCCTTGGTTGCGCCACCGACCTTGATCGCATCTTCATGAATAACCTCTTTGTAGGCTTCAGCGTAACCGCTCACGTTCTCCATGTCCCAGCCAAGAGCCTTGAACATCGGATCGACAAACTCTTTGCGAAGCTGGGCCTCGTTGTATTGGCCTGATTTATAGGCGTCGCCTTGTTGTTCGAAGCGCTCAACAAGGTCAGCAATCACAGAGGGAGCAGGCACAGCTGAACGAGAATTAAATAGAAGACCGGTGGAATCAAGCTCGCGAATCAGGCTCGCCAGCAACAAGAAACATGAGTAAATTGCCTGCATGTTCGTCGAGGGCGGCTTACATCCAGAACAGATTAAAGCGTTGCGAAAGATGCCGCTCGAGCGCCGTGCGGAGCTTGCGCTGGGTTTCATTCGTTCTATGCGCCGCATGAAGGCTGCCGCGCTGCGCGCTCAGCATCCGGACTGGAGCGAGCAACAAGTGGCTGCGGAACTGCGCCGGCTGACTCTGCATGCCCGATCTTGATCCGGCGATGGTTTTTGCGCCGCGGTTCAACGCGCTCGGCGCGGGATGGGCTGCCACCGGCTCGATCGCGTCAACGTTCTACGGCGAGGTGCGATCAACGAACGACATTGGTATCATCGTGCTGCTCGATGGCCGCGCCGCCGAAGCATTGCCGCGCATTTTTCCCGAAACGGAGTTTTATTGTCCGCCACTGGATGTGATCGAGATCGAACGTAATCGCGAACGACGCGGCCATTTTAACCTGGTTCATCACGACAGTGGCTGGAAGGCCGACGTGTACCTCAGCTCGAACGATCCCCTCGATGCGTGGGCATTGAGGAACCGGCGTGCTGTTGAACATGAAGGTGTGCAAATTTGGCTGGCGCCGCCGGAATACGTGATCATTAAGAAGCTTGAATTTCTGCGCGAAGGCGGCGGCGAAAAGCATCTCCGTGATATTCGCGGCATGCTCGCGGTAACGGAAGTCGATCTTGCATTGTTCGACCGGGAGATCGCTGCGCGTGGTTTATGTGAGGTTTGGCGCTCGTGCGAAAAGATGAAGTAATATGCGGCCTGGGATGAAGCGGCCAAGCGCAAAAGCGCGTCTGCAAAGCGACCTCCGCCAGTTGTTTCGCAGCATGGATTTCGTTTCGCGGCACCCAGCGTTGAAGCGCGACACGAAGGAGGCGCGGCAGTTGGCCGCGGTGTATCAGCAACTTGGCCAGGCGTGGGAGTTCCTGGCGCTCCAATGCAATCATCACGCGGGTTGGCGGAAAACGCGCCAAGGAAAACGCGTCTGCAAAATCTGCGGTACGGTGCAAGGCGCGCCGGAGCCTTGGCTGCTGCTGCCGCGCGAAGGAACGAAAACCATTGGCCGCCGGTCAATACCGAACTCGAAGCGCATATTCAAAAATCGAAAGGCCGCGACGATCGTGAACGACACGGTAGATTTTCATGGCGCGAGATTGAACGTCGAAATGCTCAACCGACATCGATCGCGCTTTTTTCGGGACCGCGACTGGACGATCGCGGCGGATCGGCTGGTGAGTTTGAAGGAAGGCGGGATCGAGTGCCGGTTCGACGATCACCTCATCAGCATAAAGCTGAAGAAACATAAACGCGGCGAGCAGCCGCCCTACGGCGCGTTCGTGTGGGAACTTCCGCGCAAGCTGCTGAAGAACTTTCCGGTACTTCTCGAATATGACAAGCGTCGGCGATTCGTCGGGCTTACAATTTTTCGGCCTGTGCCAATCAATAAGAAAGGCTAAGCCAGTGCAAAACCGCGAGCGCGGGCTGGTCGCTCAACCCCGAACGCCTTCGGGGTCAATAACCCAGGGCCTTTTTTCGCTCCGCTGCGCCGGGCAACGCCTCCTTGCGGACTGTGATGGCTTCCGTGCCCGAGTCCTTCAGCTGCCTGGACTGAACCGCGTTGAACTCGACATTTGCCACGAATTCAGCCGGAAGGTCGTTCTCCTCGTAGATGGCGTGTACCGGGCAGACGTCCACGCATGCCATGCAATCAATGCAGTCCTCCGGGTGAATGACCACCTGGTTGTCCAATTCATAGAAGCAGGCGACGGGACACACCTCCACACAGTCGGTGAACTTGCATCCGTTACATTTGTCGGTCACGATGTGGGGCATGGGATTTCGTGGTTGAGGGTTGCCTGAAAAGACTGCTGTTGACGCCTCAAATAATTGGTGATGGCCATCCGGTCAACTCGCGAAAGCTTTCGGAGTCAATTCCTGTTTCAATATCGCGTTAAGCCGCGGGCGGGTGATGTTCGCGGCCGGTCCGGAAAAGAATCGCTACCGAGAAAGTGACGATTGTTCCGAAACAGATCCACCAGGGAAATTCCATCACCGGAAGCCAGCTCGGTTGTTCGTAAAATTTCGTGCCGAAGATGCCGGCGATGTTGTTGGGCAAGCCACTTAGAATCGCCACCACGAGGAAACCGAGACTCATGGCGATGATATTGCCGCGATTGTTCCCGCGCGTTTTCGTGAGCATTCCCGCAAAAAAGACACCGAGCAATGAGCCGTAGGTGTAGCCGAAAATGCTGAGCACGATCGGGATGATCCGGACATTGGGATGCACGATAACGAGATAGGCCGTGCTCGAGGCTACGATGATCATGAGAACAGAAAACCAGACGGTGGCCCACCGCACAGCGCGCAAGCTTTGCGCGTCGGTCGCTGCAGGGTTGATGTAAGGCTCGTACCAATCGCGTGTAAAACTGGTGGCGAGCGCATTTAAGGCCGTGCTGAGCGATCCCATGGCGGTGGCGAAAATTCCGGCTAGAAGCAATCCGCGAAGGCCTACGGGCATCTGATAGAGAATAAAGTGGCAAAAGGTTTCGTTCGGGGTTTTGGGCAGCGTCGGGTCGGGATGGACTTGATAGTAAACCCAGAGCAGCAATCCAATGCTGAGAAACGTGAACGCGAGCGGGATGTCGGCGAGCCCCGAGAGAATGAGGGAGCGACGGCTTCGACGGATATCCTTCGCGGTTAACATGCGCTGCACCATGTCTTGATCGGTGCCATGGGTGCCCATGGTGATAAACACCGCCCCGATCAAACCGGCAAAGATCGTGTACTCCGTCTCGAACATGCCTTTCCATTTGTCCCAGCCACTCTTGGCGGGATCGAGACCGGTGGCGATGAGATCCGAAACATGGAAATCACCATGGCGTTGCGCGATTTCTTGCCAGCCCCCGGGAATCGAAAAGTAAAGCAAACCGAGCGCAATTAGCGCGCTCCCAATCATGATCGAGGCTTGAATCAAATCGGTCCAGATGACGGCCTTGATCCCGCCGAATGTGGTGTAAACCGCTGTGAGAATGACGATGGCAACGGTGGCGCCGAGGTAAATCCAGAGAGTTTGAATTTGGTTCGGTCGCGCGCCGGTGATCATTTCGTAAGCTAGGGCTAGCGCGATGGCCGCGACATATAGCCGCGTTCCGGAGGCGAGTAGACGCGTGATCATGAACACGGCCGACGCCGCGTTCTTCGTCGCAACGCCGAATCGGGCAGTCAGATACTCGTAGATCGAGAAAACTTTGTAGTCATAATATGGCTTGATGAATATGTAGCTGACGAGAATGCGTCCGATGATCGTGCCGAAAGCGAGCTGCAGGTAAGTGTAATCGCGGTGGCTAAAGCCTTCGCCCGGCGTTCCGAAGAATGTACCGGCGCTCGTTTCTGCCGCGATAAGGGAGGCGAGCACGGCCCACCATGGGATCCTGCGGCCGCCGAGCGCGAAGTCTTTGAGATCTTCTTCCTTCCGGCCCATGTAGAGGCCGATGGAAATGATGACGACGAAATAGAGGAGGAGAACGCCGGTATCGATGGCTAGGCGAGCGTCCATGTCGGTCTTATTTATCAATGACGAATGTCGAATGTCGAATGACGAAAGAATGACGAAGCCCGAAGAGCCGTTTCGCTATTTGAACATTCGTGCTTCCTTCGTCATTCGTGCTTCGTCATTCCGCGGTGGTAAGGTTCCTTGTCGATGAACACAATCCAGATCCTTGCGGCGGATTTCGACTTGGCAAAAACACTTGATAGCGGTCAGGTCTTTCATTGGCAGAAGATGGGGAATGGATTTGTGGGGGCGATTGCGGCCTACGCCGTTTATGTCGAGCAGGACGGCGATGTTTTGAAAGCGAAGATGGAGGGCGGAGCTTCCTTCGACAGGCTCAGGACAGGCTCTGCGACGCCGGGCTCGCGGGAGCTCGCCCCTCCAGTTGTAGCATTGGTCAAACATTATTTCGCGCTCGATCATCCGCTCGCGGTCATTTGCGCGTCGTTTCCGAACGATCCGGCGATGAACGCGGCCCGACATTTTTGTCGCGGACTACGGATCATTCGACAGCCAAAATGGGAATGCCTCGCCACGTTCATCTGTTCTTCGATGAAACAAGTCGCGCACATCCGACAGATTTCGGAAGCGTTGCGCAAACGATTCGGTGTCCCGCGCTCGCCACGGCGAGTCCGTCCGCTGGCGGACAAGATCGATCGTCACGTGGCTCATACGTTTCCTTCCGCGCAGCGCCTCTCTGAAAGTTCCGAGAGCGAACTGCGAAAATGCGCGCTCGGTTACCGCGCGAAGAATCTTCTCGCAACCGCACGGCTCGTTAGCTCCGGCGCAACGGATCTCGATGCGTGGTCGGCGCTTCCGGATGTTGAGCTCCGAGAAAAACTCTGCGCATTGCCAGGTGTGGGAGCAAAGATTGCTAATTGTGTCATGCTATTTGCCTACGAACGTCTTCGGGCTTTCCCAATCGATGTCTGGATCGAGCGCGTTTTAAGAGAGAAATATTTTCCGCAGCAAGGCAAGACCACGGCGCAGCGGCTGCGCGAATTTTCTGAAACGTATTTTGGCGAACACCGTGGTTACGCGCAGCAATACTTGTTTCATTATGCGCGGACAGCTTCACGGAAGTCAGGAGGACTAAGAGACTCCTCGACGGCGAAAGCTTTCCGGGCTCGGAATGACAGGGAGAGAGAGCGAATGAGGCAGCGTGTTATCGGGAGCAAGATTAAGAATAAGACTAAGAGTAGGAGCAGATAGCCGAGCAGGCGGGCAAGTTGTCAGTGCCCCTGAGCTGAGATAATGTTCAAGCCCTAAGCTGAGGGAACTCTCAGCCTAATCCCTTCTCCATTACCTAACAGACCGCTCTCATGATGACGGCCGAGATCATGTTCGCCCAACCGGGCAACCGAACGATCGACCACGAACATAACGCGCGAAAGATTCTGTGGGCGCTGCTCGCAGCGATCTTGATTCATTTGCTGTTCGCCTATCTGCTGGCCGCGCTAGGCGGCGTCTTCACACCGGCGCTTCCAATCGAGGAAAAGCCGGTCGAACTGACGTTTGTCGATCTTTCGCCCGTCCCGCTCGTCCCGAAGAATTCTGCTTTCATGGAGACAGACGAGTCTAAAAAATCGGTCAAGCCGCCGGACGAGAAGACATTTGAGTCGAACGCAAACTCCATCGCGGCGAGCGAACTTCCCGCCACTGGCGAAGCGCCGTTGCCATCGCAGCCGGGGAAAGACCGACCGATGGTGGATTTGGAAACGCATTCGTACTCGCTTCAAATGAATGGGGCCCAACCGCAGCCCAGTGCGGCGCCACAGGAAAATTCGAGTCCTTCCCCCGCGCCGCAGTCGACCCCGCAACCACCGCTTACCGCGGCAGAGCAATTCGCGATGCTGACCGCAAAACCTACTCCGGAGGTTGATCGCTCCGTTGCGCCTGTCCCAGCGCAACCGCGGTCCGCATATCGGGCCTACAAGGAACGAACTCGAATCTCGGGCCGGATCACAAACCGCGGCGTCTCTTCCGTTAATGCGCTGGGCACACCGCTGGGTCGTTACCAGAAGATTCTCCTGGATGCGGTTGGCTCCCGCTGGTACGCCTTTCTCGATCAAAAAAGGGACCTGATCAACATCGGGACTACTCGGGTTGTATTTGTAGTTGACCGAACTGGACGCGTGAACAATCTCAAGGTCGTCGAAAACACAGCAAACGAGGCTTCCGCCAACGTCTGCATTCAATCGGTCCAGGATGCGCAATTTCCCCCGATACCAGATGATTTAGCGGCCAACCTGCCGGCCGAGGGTTTGGACATGGACATTCCATTCACGATTTTTCCGAACTAATGATCGCTGCCTGGATACTTGCCGAAACGCCGGGGACCGTGAATAGGGTCATCGGCTTTTTCATGAGGGGCGGTCTCTTTATGTGGCCGCTGCTGGCCTGCTCGATTGTCTCCGTGACGACAATGATTTTGCGCGGCTTCGCCTTAAGAGAGAAAAACGTGATGCCACCGGTAATTGAGGGCGAAATTGAACTTTTGGTGCCAGGCGGCAGTACTGAGCGGCTCTCGCGGATGGTGTATCACGATCCCTCGTCGCTAGCGCGGATCACGCGGGTCGCGCTGCAATATTTGCGCGGGCCGCGTTCTGAAACCGTAGAAGTAGTTCAAACCCGTGCGCGCCACGAAATGGTGCGCCTTGAAAAGGGTCTCATCGTTCTCGAAGTCATTGTAGGCATTGCGCCGCTGCTCGGTTTGATCGGCGCGGTTTCAGGACTGGTGCATGTTTTTTCCCATCTCGGATTGAGCTCCGGCGCATCGGACACGCGCCAGATCGCACTCGGCATCGCCGAAGCCCTCAATGCAACCGTCTTCGGGCTTTCGATCGCCGTGCCGACACTCATCGGGTTCAGCTATTTTTCGAGAAAAGTAGAAGTGATGTCAGTGGAGATGGAAACGCTAGTCGTCGAGCTAATCAACAAATGTTATTACGGCCGTTCCTCGCGCGAATTCGAGCCAGCAAAAGCGCCGCCCATCGGGTCCGTATCGATTCCAACGCCGGTCGCGTGAGACGCGCAGGGCACTTCACGCTATGAACTTCGCGGTGCGAAAACGGCGAGCGCCCCTCATTATCATCGTCTCGCTCGTCGATATTCTCATCATCCTGCTGATCTTTTTTGTCGTATCCACGACTTTTAAGAAGGACCAGCCGGAAGTTCAAATTAATCTGCCGGAATCGAAGACTGCGAAGAAGCTGCCGGCTGAACTCGAACACGCGATCGTAAGCATCGATCAAAATGACGAGATCAGACTGGACGGACGAGCGGTGGGCGTAGACGAACTGGAGAACGCGGTGCGCGACCTGCCCGAGGCGCGAAGGTCCACGCTTGCACTGCAAGCGGACAAAAAAGCTTCTTTCGGCACGATCATCAAAGTGATGGACGCGTTAAAGCTGGCGGGCGTGAGAAATTTGCCGGCCTTTACCAACGAAGGAAAATGATCCTGTCGATCTTGCAATACGGCGATCCGATCCTGCGGGCGAAGGGCAAACAGATCGAGAAGATCGACGATCACATTCGCAAGCTGGCCGCCGACATGATTGAGACAATGCATGCTGCCAACGGCATCGGCCTGGCGGCACAGCAGGTTGGCGAAGCTTTACAGCTCACAGTCCTCGACGTTTCGCAAATCGAGGATCGGCCCAGCACCCTGAAGTTAAATGGCAAAGACGTCGATCCGACGGTGTCGATGCCGCTTGTGTTAATTAATCCCGAGATCGAACTCGGCGGTGAAACAGAAATTGGAACGGAAGGGTGTTTGAGCTTTCCGGAAATTAACGGACAAATCGAGCGCGCAGAATCAACAATGGCCCGCGCACAGAATTTGGAAGGCGACAATATCGAAATCGTAGCGAGCGGCTTGCTGGCACGCGCGATTCAGCACGAAGTCGATCATCTTAATGGAATTCTCTTTATCGATCGCATGAATTCAGCGGCAAAGGCCGCTTTGTCGAGCCGCTTGAAACGCTTGCAAAAGCAAACGAAGCGCGGCAAGCGCATTCGCCCGCAGGACGAACAAGCGCTTGTGAGCGAGACGACCCTGTAGCCGTCGACCTGCCTGCCGCCATAGTCCCACGACTGCGGGGCGGAGGCGAGCGGGCGAAACTGCCTTGGACAGAGGTGGATCGTCCGCTCCGTCGGGCGATGTCAAACAAGTGCGGCTTTGCCGCCATTATTTAGCATCGAGCAAGGGACTGCTCGATCCACTTTTCGCAAGATCAGAGCGACTTGTAATCAACCGAAATGGTGCGGTAAACGAGCGCGTCGTGTTGGGCCGAGAAATAAAAAAGTTCAAGCATCGTCGCGCCGACCATCCATTGATAGCCGACCAGCGTCTGGATGACATCGGTGTCGGTGTCGCGGGACCGCGAAACTAGTTTTCCCGTTCCGTACTTCTCGTCGAAGTATTTCCGAATTTCCCCCATCCGCTGGTTGTACCATTCGATCGTCCGGTCGGGATACTCATACTGGAGTTCTACTTCGAGTAGCGATCGCTCCTTAAAAGTAAAGACGGTGCGCTTCAATCCGGGGTGAACGAGGCCCTCGACCCTCCAAATCTCCCGGTTCTCCTTTTTTTCCCGCGATACAATTTTCGCCTTGGCGCCATGCAGCACAGCCTCCACCCGTGCCATGGAGTCGTTCCAACGAAAGCCAAACGGCGGCAACAGCTCTTCGCCCGCCCCGAAAGCTTTTGGGGCACACGACATAAAGAGATAGAAAGCGATCAAACCGGCTGGAATTATTTGCCGGATTGTCCGGGTCCGATTCAGATTGACGACGTGGTTCATTTTCCAGTTCGATTGGTCGCCTGCGTTCTCGATTCGCAGGGCATTGCCATCCAATAGTACCCTGGAGTCGGCAAAATGCGCAGGCTCTTCAATGCGGTCAACTCGCGATTCATTTCCAGCGACGGGACCCAGATAACTGGCGAACGCCGACGGGCAACTGACCTGGCAGTGAATGAGTCAAAATTTTTGAGTTCACTACGCGCTATGAGCGTGTGTCTTGTCGTTCCCGGGGACACGCGCGTTTCCCTTTTCAGTCAAGAATTTTTTTTCGCGTAACGAAAAATAAAGTTCAGTTTTTTTCTTGTCGATTTTAAAGCCGGTTTCTAATCTCAAGCCCGGCGTCGGGGCAGAAAGGGAGCAGTTGTGAATAAGATGTGAACATTTCTTAGAAACCTTTGGCAGCGAAAATGAACGGCACCGCACCTCCACAAAACAAACGAGTTCCTGCCAATCGCTCTCTCGCCGCAACCCGTTCGCTATTAAATTGCGCAAAGTTCAATTTTCCCTCGTATTCACGCATTTTGGGCGTTTTTTCCGAGCGCTTCCTTGGGAAGCCATGGTGGAAATCAGCCCAATGTCGCCTCGGGCACGCAGGGCAATTTCCCCTCGTAACAGCCTCTGTGGCGATCGTGTAACACTGTTAACAAGTTGCTATGGACAAGAAATGTGCCCAGGTATGGGAGCGATTATCCGCTGCGCTCAAACCACAGATCAGTCCTGATAGTTTCAAACGTTGGTTTTCTGCGGTCGAGTTGGTCCAAGCCACTGATAAATCGCTCACTTTTCGGGTCCCAAATAACATTTATCAGTTTTGGATCGAGAGTAACTATATGACGGCATTGCAGACCGCGGTCGTCACTTCGCTTGGCGGCCCGCGCGCCGTAAGGTTTTCCTCTCCCTCTGGATCTGCGGGGCAAACGCCTTTGGAGGATGCCGTCACCTTAAAGGAGATTTTGCCAGAGTTACAAGGCGACACGAAAACAGGCGCGAGCCTGCTTGGGCTCAATCCACGAAACACGTTCGAATCTTTTGTGGTCGGTCCGAACAACGAGATTGCGCATGCCGCCAGTCTCGCTGTCGCGCAGTCACCGGCGCGCACGTACAATCCACTCTTTGTTTACGGCGGCGTCGGCCTCGGTAAGACGCATCTGATGCAGGCGATTGGTCAGTACGTGTGGGCGAAGAAAAAAAACACGAAGGTGATGTATCTCTCCAGTGAGCTCTTCATCAACGAGTTCATCGATGCGATCCAGCACAGTAATCTGGTAAAGTTCCGAAAGCGCTATCGCCAGGCTGACCTCCTTTTGATCGACGACATCCAGTTTCTTGGCGGCAAGGAGCGTTCGCAGGAAGAATTTTTTCACACATTCAACACGCTCTTCGACGGCCACAAACAGATCGTACTCTCGAGCGACCGGCCTGCTTCGGAGATCGCCAACCTGGAGCACCGCCTGGTTTCCCGCTTTGAGTGGGGACTCACCGCGGAGCTTCAGCCGCCGGACATCGAGACCCGCCTGGCGATCCTGCGAAAAAAAGCGCGCACCATGCAGATCAAATTACACGATGACGTTTTCCAATTTCTCGCCAGTCGCATTCGCACGAATGTGCGTCGCCTGGAGGGTGCGCTCATGCGGGTGGCCTCCTTTGCGTCACTCAGCGGAAGGGAGCTTACCCAGGAAGTCGTCGAGCATCTACTGAAGGATATTTTACAGGAAGAAGGACGCCATTCCATCACAATCGAGCAAATCCAGCGACGCGTAGCCGAACACTTTGATGTGCGGGTGGCGGATATGACGAGCAAACGCCGTCCGGCCAGCATCGCTTTTCCGCGGCAGGTGGCAATGTATCTGGCTCGCGAGCTTACCAAGGCGTCCCTTAACGAAATTGGGGATGCGTTTGGTGGACGCGATCACGGCACCGTCCTGCATGCTTGCAAACTAGTAAAGAAGCGCATGGTCGAGCAGGACAACCTGCGTCAGACGATTTCCTTTATCGACAGTTCGCTACAGAGGTAGGAACGATTGACCTCAACTCGCGAAAGCCTTACATCTTAGGCGCTCCTTTCCATCATGAAATTCAGTGTCACGAAAGAAAAACTGCTTGAAGGCCTGCAACAGGTCCAAAACGTAGTCAGCACACGCACGACTCTGCCTATTCTTTCCAACGTTCTGCTGCAGGCCGACGGTGACGAAATCCACCTAACCACAACCGATCTCGATGTCGGGGTGCGCGGCAGTTGCGAAGCGCAAGTGGACAAGGAGGGTGCAACCACACTCCCGGCCCGCCGCCTTTTTAACATCGTTCGTGAGCTGCCCTCCAGCGAAATCCAGTTCGATGTCGATGGAAAGAACACGGCGTCGATCCGGAGCGGGCAAAGCTTTTTCAAAATTCTCGGATTGCCCGAGGAAGAGTTCCCGCCGCTGCCCAAATTTGAGGACGCGAAAGTCGTTACTATTCGGCAAAAAGATTTGCGAGACGGTCTGCGGAAAACTTCCTACGCCATATCGACGGACGAGACCCGTTACGTGCTTAACGGCGTCCTTTTTAGTTTCAAGGACAACAAGCTCACACTGGTTGCAACGGATGGCCGGCGCCTTGCCATGGCCGAAATCGAACTGGAATTCCCGCGCAGTCATGAAATGGACATTATTGTTCCCACAAAAGCGGTCACCGAATTGCAGCGCCTGCTGAGCGATGACGGCGACGTGAAAGTGAGCATGGGCAGCGGCCAGATCGCGTTCGATCTAAACAAGACGCTGCTGGTTTCGAAATTGATCGAAGGCAATTATCCGAACTATCGCCAGGTCATCCCGGCCGAGACAAAAGAGCGGGTGAAACTGGAGCGCGAAACGTTTCTAAATTCACTGCGACGCGTTTCGCTGCTGGCGAGCGACAAGTCGAATTCGATCAAGCTGAATTTCAGCAAGAACAACATCGACATCACCGCCAACACCCCGGAAGTGGGCGAAGCGAAGGAATCGCTCGCCGTGCAATACAAAGGGCGCGATTTTTCCATCGCTTTTAATCCCGAATTCCTCATGGCGCCGTTGCGCAATCTCAGCGAAGACGAGGTCTTTCTTGATTTGATCGACGAGATGAGTCCCGGCATCCTGAAAATTCAGACGCCGTTTCTCTATGTCCTGATGCCGATGCGCATCAGCTCGTAGCCGCTCGCAAATTATTTGTAGGGCAGGCGCTCCGCCTGCCGGCAACCGAAGCGGTTGCCCTACAATCGAAGCGCACCGCGCACAAGATCGACATCTAGCCGTCGCAAATCGCCGCCCGGCGCCCGGAGAACTTTCACATTCTCATTCAATCGGCGCCCAGATGTCCGGATCGGTCGGACCAAATAGCAAAATGCATTTTGCGCCGGCAGCTGCGGCAAGGTGCGAGATTCCGCTGTCATGTCCGACAAAGATCGCGTGTTCCAATAGGGCGGCGAGTAACGGTAACGTTAGATTTCTTGCGAACCGAACACGATCGTTTCTCCAAATCGTTTGTAATTCTCTTGATCGCTCTTCGTCAGCCTCGCCAGAAACGATGACCAGCGATCCGCAAAACCCATCCGAATCAAGCATGTCATTTCCGAATTGGATCCAGTTCTCAATCGGCCAGTTCTTTGTCTCGCTGCCGCTGCCGGGGTGAATCGCAAGAATTGGCCGCGGCATACCGCATAGAAAATCTTCGGCAAATTTTCGACTTTCCATAGAATGATAAATCCTCGGTGCGAAATTGCTGGCTCGCAGTCCGAGCTCTTCGAGCGGTCGGGCGAGCTGACGCGCGGCATGCTCACGATCATCGACCTTTGCGGGTCCATGGATCAGATTTTCGACACCGCATCGCCGCAGGTTATTCTCAAAGATTCCATCCGGATCGTAGAGATAGCTGATGATCAAATCAAAACTTGCGAAATGATTTGCCAGTTCGGCGGGCAATTTCGAGTTTTTCGCGAAGAAACTGGCGAGCGCTCCGTATTCGATCGAGCGAACGGCTTGAGCGTAAAACCGGTTCTCTCCCAGCACCGCGATGTGCTTGTAACCGAGGATCTCAAGGTGCGCGCGAGGATAGGCCTCACGCAACGCCTTTAGCATTGGCAAAGTGAGAATAAAATCGCCAATTGCGCCGCCGCGGATCACCAGAATCCGGTTCATACTTATCGGAACATAGACTTTTGAGTCTGTGCGCCCAGCGGGTTTGCAACCCGCTGAATCGAGGATAGCGGACAACATCTCCGCTAGGCGCACAGGCAGAATGCCTGTGTTCCTAATATCGCGTAAACGCGAATACGAGAATCACACAGCCATAGACGAACGCAATAGCGTGCAGGAAGCGCCAGCGGAAAACGCTCCGCGTGCTCCAGTTAATTTGATTGCGAAGCACGTACGGGATCGCAACCCAAAACAGTCCGGCAGCGATCAGCAGATAAGCGAATACCGTAACGAGGAGCCGACTCGGTTCGTAGCGTAAAAAGGCCGCATCGAGCAGCGGTTCGGCGGCCAGCAGACAGAGAACTCCAAGCGCGCGTACGGCGAGAAATTCTTCGACGAAACGGATGGCGAGCACGTAACCGATCGGCAGCGCAATAAGCAGTGGCCGCCGGAAAGATGAGAATTCGCCCATCTGGATCGTCGCCACCAGCCAAAATGTCCAAACAAGACAGATAGTCAGCAGAACAACTCCGGCGACACGAGAACGCGGAAGCCGCTGCGCGACGCTGATGAGGTCCGGTTTCACCAACCCGGGCAAACTGATCAAAATCAGGAACGCCCCTGCGATGACTCCCGCAGTTTGCAAAGACAGATTATAAATCATGTTCGCCACGGCGAATCCGTCCCGCCACATGGCGGGCGGACGCGATCGTTGGTAGCCGCGCGTGAGATTGGCAGGACCGGCGTGCCATACAAGCTGAATCCATTGGCCTGCTCGATTTGGACATCGACGAGTTCTCCCACCAGCTCATCGCTGCCTTCGCCTGCCCGCCGTAGCCCCTGGCACGCCGTAGCGTTTTCGCGAAGGCGGCTCGGCGAAGGCGGGCCTGTCACCCCGTCGGCTGGTGAAGGCGGAAATACAACAATCTTATTTGTGCGCGTCCGGCCCATCAAGCGCGCCGGGTTCGTTTTGCTCGGCCCTTCACAAAGAATTTCTACATTGCAGCCGACCAACCGCTCGCCGGCGCGTCGAGTCGATTCATCCACGATCTGGAGTAAATCACGGTTACGCTCTTCTTTAATGCGCTCATCGATTTGGTCCGGCATTCCCGCGGCCGGCGTGTCGCGTCGCGGCGAATAGCGAAAGACGAACGCGTTGTCGAATTGGATTTCCTCGACCAGATCGCGCGTCTGTTTGTAATCGATCTCTGTCTCCCCTGGAAATCCGACGATAACGTCAGTTGTAATAGCAATGCCCTGCCGCGCCTGCCGGATTCGCCGGACAAGCTCGACATATTTCTCTGCGCTATAGGCTCGGTGCATCGCTTTGAGGATTTTGTTGGAACCGGATTGCAACGGCAAATGCACGTGCTCGACCAGTTTCGGCAGCCGCTCGAACGCGTCGATCAAATCGTCGCGGAACCCTATCGGATGCGGCGAGGTAAAACGAAGGCGCTTTAGGTCCTCGACTTCGTGCACGGCCTCGAGCAACTGCACAAAAGGACTTTTGCCATCGCGCTTCGGAAACTCGTGGCGTCCGTACAAGTTCACGATTTGTCCTAGCAAAGTGACTTCCTTCACTCCGCGCGTAACCAGATCGCGCACTTCGCGGACGATCTCATCAATGGAACGGCTTCGCTCCGCGCCGCGCGTCTGCGGGACGATGCAGAAGGTGCAATGCATGTTGCAGCCTTGCATGATCGAAACGAAAGCGGTCGCCTGCCGGGGCGCGAGTTGCTGGTCGCAAATCGTCGCTTGCGAGCCGGCTTCCTCACCAACATCGACAATCGAGAACCGTAAATCGTCCATGCGGTCGTAGCCGCGGCCGTTGACCGTGGCCGCCCCCGATGTTTTCTTCACAACCAATTCATCCACGTAATCGGCGACGCGATGGAATTTCTGGGTCCCAACGACAAGATCAACATGCGGCAGATTCTTGAGCAGGGATTCGCCGCGCGCCTGAGCCATGCAGCCAAGGAAACCGAACACAACATGTGGCCGCTCTTTCGCCATGCGTCCGAGCATTCCCATCTTGCCAAGCGCCTTTTGATCCGCCATGTCACGAACGCTGCACGTGTTCAATAGCACGACGTCGGCCTCCACCTCCCGCGCGACCCGCTCGTACCCGCGCGCTACGAGCGAATGGGCGACCTGTTCCGAGTCGCGCTCATTCATCTGGCAACCGTAGGTCTTGATGAAAAATTTCGGCATGGTTGGGCGAAATAATACACGGGCAAGCTATCCTCGCCACGGGGAGATTATCCGCTTTCCATCTTCTCGGTCTTTCGCAATAAATCCCAAAGACTTTCGGAAATGAAAAATGAATCTCCAGCAATCGGGATCATCGGTGGCAGCGGTTTGTACGAGATGGGAGAGGTACGGGAGCCGACCGAAATTCAGATCGAGACCCCGTTTGGTGCGCCATCGGACAGCCTCGTCGGCGGCAAAGTGGGCGGGCGCCAGGTTTATTTCTTGCCGCGACACGGCCGCGGCCATCGAATCCTGCCACATGAACTAAATCACCGGGCCAACATCTATGCGCTCCGCTCGCTCAATGTCCGCTGGATCATCTCGGTGGGAGCGGTGGGCAGCTTGCAGGAAAAATATGCGCCTCGCGATGTCTTGTTGCCTTCGCAGTTTTACGATCGCACAAGCGCGCGCGCAGCCCACACGTTCTTCGGCGAAGGTATTGCTGCGCATATCGGGTTCGCTGAGCCGATCAGCACGAAGCTGCGGAATTTGCTCGCCGAATCAGCCAGGTCTCTCGGCGTCACAGTCCACAACGGCGGCACTTATGTGAACATGGACGGACCGGCATTCTCCACGCGCGCGGAATCGGAATTGAATCGGCGGAACGGTTTCGACGTCATCGGGATGACGAACCTGCCCGAGGCGAAGTTGGCCCGCGAAGCTGAAATCGCGTTCGCGGCCATGGCGATGATTACCGACTACGACTGCTGGAAAGTGGAGGAGGAAGCGGTCTCTGCCCAGACGGTCCTCGATCATCTCCTGGCAAATGCGGAAACGGCGAAGAAAGTGCTGCTAGATGTGATCCCGCGAATCCCGACAGAGCCGAATTGGCCGGAACACACCGCGTTGGATTCAGCGCTCGTCACCGATCGCAAGCTCTGGCCGACAGCAACGGTCGAGAAACTGAAGCCGATTTTGGGACGGTTTCTGGGTGAATGACAAATGACGAATGACCAATGACGAAGGAATGACGAAATCCGAATGATAAAAGATGCCCGCGGAGGCCTTCATCATTGAGGCATTCGGATTTGTTTTCGTCATTCGTCATTCGTGCTTTGTCATTCTCTGGCTCGCCTCGCCGAGCGATCGGATCTGGTCTTCCTCGTGTGATGCAGTCACGGTAACACGCAATCGGGCGGATCCTTTGGCGACCGTTGGATAACGAATCGCTGGTACAAGAAATCCTTCATTTTGGAGCGCGGACGCCAGATCGAGCGCTGCTTGTTCGTTCCCCACGATCCATGGAAAAATTGCGCTACTGGCATTGCTGCCCTTTGTGTTCATTGCATTCACGGGCAGCAGTTCGCGTAGCAAATTAATTTTTTTCCAGAGCAAAAGCCTGCGCTCTTCTCCTTCAGCAGAGGAAAGAAAATTAACCGCGGCCAGTGCTGCCGCTGCGACCCCAGGAGCCGGCGCCGTCGAATAGATGAAGGAACGCGCTCGATTAATCAGCCATTCGATGAGATTGCGCGAGCCGCAGATGTAACCCCCGCTTGCGCCGAGCGCCTTGCTTAACGTTCCCATCTGAACGTCGACATCTTCATTCAAATTCTCCGCCGTAGCCAACCCCCGACCGTTTGCGCCGATTACTCCGACGGCGTGCGCTTCATCGAGCATCAAGAGCGCGCCGAAACGTTTCTTTAATTCAACTAATTCGCGCAATGGCGCGCGATCACCATCCATGGAAAAGACTGATTCGGTTACGATAAGAATGTTCTTCCCCGGATGTTCGCGATGAGCCCATTCGAGATGGCTCTCCAGTTTTTCCAGATGATTGTGCGGAAATACGCGCAGGATGGCGCCGCTCAATTTTGCGCCATCGATGAGTGAGGCATGACAGAGTTTGTCGAGCAGGACCACATCACTTTTGGAAACCAGGGCTGGAATCGTCCCGAGCGCCGCCGCGTATCCACTGCTGAAACAAAGCGCTGCTTCCGTTCCTTTCCATTTCGCCAGCGCTCGTTCCAAAAGCAAATGTGGCGATTGCGTCCCGCTAACCAGCCGCGAAGCTCCGGCGCCAACACCAAATTCGCCGATTGCGGCGATGGCCGCTTCCCGCAATCGAGGATCGTTGGCCAGGCCGAGATAATCGTTTGAGGAAAAATTGATCAGCCGGCGGCCGCTGATTTCGATTTCAGGTCCCTGCGCGCTACTGATTTCGCGAAGATGTCGATCCAGGGAGCGCGCGCGGAGCGCCTCCAATTGCTCTTGGAAAAGATCTCGCTCTTGGAGTTGAGACACGAATTACACGAATTGTCACGAACCTTATAGCCTTGAAGCAATCCCTTTAAATCAATTCGTGTGGGTTAGTGAAATTCGTGTCTCACATCCAAAGACCCCATGAGAGCAGCGCGGATGAATCGCGCCAAACGCCGGCCTTACTGTCACCGAGAACGACGACGATGATATCGCGGCCGCCTCGCGATCCGCTGCTGATTAAACAGTGACCGGCAGCCTCGGTGTAACCGGTCTTCATCCCGTTGCAGTAAGGAAGGCGTTTGAGGACTTTGTTCGTATTTTCGAGCTCTCGCGTGCGACCATTAGCATAGCGAAAAACAAGCTGCGGAAGGCAAACGATTGATCGGATCGTCGGATTCGCGTACGCGGTGCGAGCGATGACCGAAAGGTCGCGGGCTGTTGAGTATTGGCCCGGCATTGGTAAGCCGTTTGGATTAACGAAATGTGAATTCACAGCTCCGAGTTCGCGCGCGCGCCGGTTCATCACCTCTGCGAATGCTTCGACACTGCCGGCATTATCGCGCGCCAGGCATCGGGCGACATCATTGGGGCTTTTCACGAGCAGCGCTCGCAGCAGATCGATCCGCTGATAAGTGTCGCCCGGTTTTATGTTCAGCTTCACCGGTTCGGCCATTGTATCGATTTGTTGGACCGTAACGGGCCGATCCAAAAAGCCGCGCTCAGCTATGATCAGAGCCGTAAGCAATTTCTGCGTGCTCGCCGGGGCCCGGATTTGGTCGGCGTTTTTTTCGTACAAGGTTTGACCGCTGTTCGCGTCCACCACAATCACCGAAGCTGCCCCGGTCTTGGGTATTCCGTCGGCGGTGTACTCTATCGACTCGGGTGTTGATGCTGGGGTTCGTTTCGCCTTCGCGCGCGTTTTGCGGGAACGAGCAGAAGTCGATTTAGCTACAGAAGCTTTTCGAGCCGGACTGGCTGCAGATATCGATTCTCCTTCGTTCGAATCGGAGATCGATTCGACTGGCTGCGCTTTGCGGACAGGCCCGGAAATGCCGCTCGGCCGCACCGCTTCGACGTCATCATTCTGGCCGAAAGCACCCAGCGCGCTGACAGAAATCAAGACGCAAACGAGCAAAGTCGGATCGCGCCACAATTTCATGAGCGGAAAATTAGTGGTAAGATTTCGGCCATTGCAAGTCCGTAGAGCAGGCGGGAATTTTGGACCTATGACTTTGCTCCGCGTTCAATCAATTCGATTTCGTAGCCTTCCGGCGCGTCGATGAACGCAATTCTACCGCTACCAGTCGAATGTGGCCCGTCCGATAGCGGATAACCTTTCGCCGCCGCTTTCTTCGCGAACTCATCCAGGTCGTCCACCTCAAAAGCCAGATGCGTGAGGTCAGGCCCAACCACAACCGGCCCGCTCTCGTCGAATTTGCAAATCTCAATTTCCACGTCGCTATCGGGCGCTTTCAAAAACACGAGTTGCGAACCGCGCCCAGACGTCTGGCGGCGAACCTCTTCGAGACCGAGGACATCCTTATAAAATGAGATCGTCTTTTCCAGATCACTTACCCGATAACGGGTGTGTAAGAGTTTTTTGACCATACCGTATCTTATTGCTCCCATACCGGATTAAATTCAAACTCGATGACCAAAGGTAAGACACGAATTTCACGAACTCAGCACGAATTGACTCAAACGTTATATGACAATCTGTGTAATTCGTGTCTCCGATGTCCGGTGGCGTCGATGGGCACCGATCTGCAATTTGTGGTTCGCATCTCGAGTGAATCGAGCGGGAATTCCTTTTTTGCGCGAGAAAAATTATGAAATCAGCTACAAGGGACTCATCCTGCCTCACTACTATTACGCGGACTTCGTCGTGTGGGATAAAATTCTCTTTGAGGCTAAAGCCATCGAAAAACTGACTGATTCGCACACTAAACAGGTGCTAAACTATCTCGCTGCCTCGAAACTTAGACTCGGTCTGTTGGTGAACTTCGGTGGTGATTCCTTGGAGTGGAAAAGGGTTGTTTTATAAGGACCCGAATTTCACCAACCAAAACGGATTGACCCAAACAGATTGATTCAGACGTTAGAGATTCGCGAGAATTCGTGTAATTCGTGTCTTAATCCGATGAAACTTGTCATTGCCGCGACAGGCGCGAGCGGAACGATCTATCTGCAAAGGCTACTCGAGCAGGTTGATTGTGCCGCGCACGACGTGCATCTGGTCATGAGCGGTTACGCCAAACAAGTGGCGAAGCAAGAGCTCGGCATTCTCAAAATACCCAAAGCAATCGCCCAGCATTCTGAGAACGAACGCCGGAAATTAATTCTCGTCCCGCGGGAGACGCCTTGGAATTTAATTCACGCGCGCAATGTCGTCGCCCTGCTCGAAGCCGGCGCAATTGTTTTGCCTGCCATCCCATCTTTTTACAGCCGGCCAAATTCCGTGACCGCCGTGGTTGACACAGTTGTCTGGCGCATCCTCGATCAAATCGGGCTGCCCAGCCCGAGCGCGTACCGCTGGGGCGATGACGCGACAAAACCATCCCGCAAGCGTTGAAAATCGAGGGTTGGCGCGCGCGATGGTTGATCGCGTTCGGATTCAGGATGCTCGATTGCTGGGCACGGACGTTGCGTTACGAAATCGACGATCGCTCGAACCTGTTGAGCACGCCGATGACTGAAAATTATATCGGCGGGCTCTGGCACAATCGGCTTCTGCTCATTTCCTATGTTTTAAAAAGATTTGCACCGCACCGGCCGGGTGCGGGATTGATCAGCGCGAGCCGTGATGGAGATTTGATTGCGCCGCTGGTAGAGCGCTTCGGATTTCAAGTTGTGCGCGGTTCCAGTTCGCGCCTGGGCGCAACTGGGATGCTCGAGCTGGTTGGAGTACTCGCCGCCGGTCGCGATGTCTTGCTAACACCTGATGGCCCGCGCGGGCCCGTCTATGAACTTGGACCCGGAATTATTCTGCTCGCCCAAAAATCGGGCTCGCCAATCCAACCGATCAACATGGAGTTCTCCAGTTGCTGGCGCGTCAAAAGTTGGGACCGATTCATCTTACCACGCCCGTTTTCGAAAGTGCGCGTCATCTTCGGTCCGTTGCACCGCGTGAAATCGACAATCACTCCCCAAGAATTCGAAGAGGAACGGGTGCGTCTGCAAGATGCGATGATGGCACTGGTTGAAATGCGCTGACTCATTTACGGTTCAGCGCATGGCAAAGCTCATCGATGGACGTGCGATCGCGGAAAATGTGTATGTCGATCTTCGCCGCGAGATCGTGGAATTAAAATCGAAACGCATTACTCCGGGTCTCGCTGTCGTCCTTGTTGGCGATAATCCGGCCTCGCGGACCTATGTGCGTTCAAAAGACAAGATGTGTCGCGCTCTCGGTTTGCATTCGGTGAAGCTCGAGTTGCCGGTATCGACCACCCAGGCTGAACTGCTCGCTCGCGTCGAGGAATTGAATCGCGACCCCAGCATTCACGGTATCCTTGTGCAATCTCCGGCACCAAAGCAGATAGATGAAGAGGCGATTGTCCGCGCACTCGACCCAGGCAAAGATGTCGATGGTTTCCACCGGGAGAACGTGGCAAAGCTTGTAATCGGTGATCCCAGCGGATTTGTTCCATGCACCCCACTGGGGGTTCAGCGCTTGCTGATTGAAAGTAAGATCGACATCGACGGCGCGCACGTCGTGATTGTTGGCCGCAGTATGATCGTGGGCAAACCGCTCGCCCTGCTTCTCATGCAGAAAAACAAAAACGCGAACGCAACGGTCACGGTCGTGCACTCGCGCAGCCGCGATCTCGAAAAGATTACCCTGTCAGCGGACATTTTAATCGCAGCGATCGGTCAAGCGAACTTCGTGAAAGCGGCACACGTGCGCGACGGCGCCAGCGTTATCGATGTCGGCATCAATCGTGTGGAAGACGCGGCGAGCGAACGTGGTTATCGGCTTGTCGGCGATGTGGCGTTTGACGAAGTGGCCAGAAAGGCGGCGGCGATCACGCCGGTGCCAGGCGGCGTGGGACCTATGACAATCGCAATGTTGATGTCGAACACGGTGAAAGCGGCCCGGCAATCGCGGTAGAGGCGCTTGTGCCAAGCGCCGCTTTATTTGGTTCGGCGTTTGACACAAACGCCGCTACAACCTCAGATCGATTAATTCGGCCTGAGGATTTTGGCCGTAAGCACGCGCAAAATCGGTTGAACTCGCGCCGCGTGAATAAGAGACGACGCGACTCGCGGCGACAAAACCGCCGCGCGCGCCAGTCGGTTAACCCATAATCTGCCGCGATACATGGCCGCGTGGGCCTGCAAATACTCATTCACCGGATCGACATCGTAATTTCCGCGCACAGTCTTCACGATGGCTTGCGCCGCCAGCTCGCCAGAGCGAAGCGCATAATAAATGCCCTCGCCTGTAAACGGCTCAACTACGCGCGCCGCGTCGCCGATCATAAACAACTTGTCGTGCGCTGGCGAAAGCGCGACCCGGGTGAGCGGAGTGATCGTATGCCACGAATGATTGTGTTGAAGGCCGAAGCACTGTTCCGCCCAACGACGGAGCGCGGATATGTTGGAAGGTTTGCTCACGAGACACAGATTCAATTCATCGTCATTGACCGGCGCCTGGCCGGAATAGCCCTCGCGTAGAAATTGCAGCACGACGCGACTTCCGAAACCCGCAGGCAGCGGAATGTGCGCCTGCAGCGCGACACGTTCACGCGAAGGCCTTGGGAGCAAATTGCAAAGGCGCGCCACTGTCGAATTGCGGCCGTCCGCCCCGACCAGCGCTCGCGCGGCAAAGGTTGGGCCCTGAGCCGTATCAATTTGCCAACCGGCGCCATTCGCTGCTGCGGTCAACGCCGTTACGGTTGTCTCTTCATGAATCTCCGCGCCGAGGTCCCGGGCTTGCGACATCACCAGCGCGTCAAACAAGCTACGCTTGATTGCCCGCAGGCTCTCTTCGTCGGACGCCAGATCGATAATGATTTTTTGTCCGCCGATGGCGATGAATTCGACGGTGTTAAGGATTCCATGCGGCAATTGCTGGGCACTTTCCGCAATTCCCAGTCGTTGCAGTACTCCCCAGCAGGATGGATTTAAACAATCGCCGCAAACTTTTTCGCGGGGAAATTTCTCACGTTCGAGAACGAGCACTCGCAAACCGCCAAGCGCGCAAAACGCCGCGCAGCTCGATCCGGCCGGACCGCCGCCGACGATTGCAACATCGAATGTTTCCGTTGTCACGAGATTCGAGATCCGAGATTAGTGATTCGTGAATCATGAAGCCGCCCGATGTAACGAGTCACGGTCTGCGGTACTTCGCTATTCCATGAATCGGATTCACCACTGGCGTTCGTTGTAATAGCAGAGCAGATTGCGTTGCCATGGGCTGGTCTCTCCCGATTTTCCGCGTGGCCGGTATTCAGTTGCGGATTCACGTTACGTTTCTGCTGCTGATCGGCTGGCTCGCTTTCGGCTACTATGCGGAAGGCGGTTCAGCCGTGGCGGCGAGCCGCGTAATATTTATTTTGCTGCTTTTCGTCTGTGTGGTGCTGCATGAATTCGGTCACGCATTCGCTGCCAAGGCTTTCGGAATTAACACGCCCGACATCACCTTGCTTCCTATCGGCGGAGTCGCGCGACTGGAACGGATGCCGGAAGAACCCGTGCAGGAACTGATCATCGCGGTGGCCGGACCAATGGTTAATGTAGTGATCGCGCTCGGTTTGTTCGTAGCGGGCGGATCACAGGCGTTTGTTGATTCATCGACAGTAGAGGGCGGCGGTTTCATTGCGCAGTTGATGACCATTAACATCATGCTGGTTCTTTTTAATTTGCTGCCTGCATTTCCAATGGACGGCGGACGTGTCTTGCGTGCACTGCTCGCTACACGGCTGAGCTATGCGCGTGCCACGCAGGTAGCTGCCACGGTCGGCCAGGGCTTCGCGTTCGTCTTTGGCTTCATCGGACTAATCTGGAACCCGTTCCTGATCTTCATCGCGCTATTCGTTTACATCGGCGCGTCGCAGGAGGCAGCGCTGGCACAGATGAAAGATGTCTCCCGCAGATTTCCCGTGTCGAGCGCGATGGTGCGCGAATTCCGCACGCTCGCAGAAAATGCGACCCTGCAGGAAGCGGTGGATGCATTGCTCGCAACGGCACAGCATGATTTTCCGGTCGTGAATGAAACGGGTGCCGTCGCGGGCGTCCTCACACGTCATGATCTGATCGCGGCGCTGCGGAAGAATGATCCGACGCTCCGGGTCGGTGACGTGATGCGGCGCGATATTCCTACGGTCACCACCGGAACTCGCTTCGAAGACGCGTTTCGCATCATGCAGGAGTGTAACTGCCCGGCTGTGCCAGTCCTCGACAGTATGAAACGGCTGGTCGGTTTGCTCACGCCCGAGAACGTCACCGAGTTGATGATGATTCAATCAGCGATGCCGCGTGGCCGCGTGACGTAAGGCGTTGTAGCCGCTTCGCTACCTGCCACGCCATAGCCTCGGCGACAGCGGGTGCGAAGCGCGGCGCTGACCTTGGTAATTACCGGCGCGTCGCGCCGCCCAGAGGTGGGTGGCTACAGGTTTCCACCGGCGTGGTTCTTGGGTAAATTCTGACCTCGATGCCGCCAACAAAAGAAAAACCGGATTTGCAAAAAAAGGTGCACGAAGTGCCGCACAAACCCGGCGTCTACTTGATGCGAGACCGCTTTAATCGCGTGATCTACGTCGGTAAAGCGCGAGATCTGCGCAAGCGCGTCAGCTCGTACTTTCTTCCCTCGAAAATTGCACAGGCCGATTTGAAAACGCGCGCCATGCTCGATGCCGTTTGGGATTTTGAGACGCATACCGTGCGCAGCGATGCCGAATCAGTCCTGCTCGAAGGCAAATTGATCAAGGAATACCGGCCGCGTTACAACGTTTCCTTCCGTGACGACAAACGGTTTCTCCTTGTCAAAGTTGACATGTCGGAGGAATGGCCGCGTTTCCGGCTGGCGCGATTCAAGAAGGACGACGGCGCGCGTTACTTCGGGCCGTATGCGCATTCGGGCGCATTGCGACAGACGCTCAATTTCATGCGCAAGAAATTCGGCGTGCTCACTTTTGGCCGGGGCTCGCCGACGGAGCGCGAATTGAAGTCGGCCACTTATCAGGTGCCGGTGCGCTTGAGCGAAATCAATGCCCAGCAATATCGCGAGCGCGTCGTCCAGGCGTCCGAGTTCCTCGAGGGACATTCGCGGGAGATGATCGCCACGCTGGAAGAGGAGATGCGCAAGGCCGCCGAAAAAATGGATTTTGAGAAGGCCGCCGAACTCCGCAATATGATTGAGGATTTGCGCAGCACGACTAGGCCGATGCGCCGGTTTACCCGCGGCAGCTTGCCGAGCGCAATCGATCCGATGGCGGACGTTCAGGCGCTGGCGGATGCATTGCAACTTCCTCGCGCGCCGCGCGTCATGGAATGCTTCGATATCTCAAATATTTCCACGACGCACGTGGTTGCCTCGATGGTTTGTTTCCGAAACGGCGTCCCGGATAAGGACAATTACCGCCGTTATCGAGTGCGCACAGTGGAAGGCCAGGATGATTTTGCCAGCATGGCGGAAGTCGTGCGTCGTCGTTATTCGCGAATTTTGCTGGAAGCGCGTGAAGCGAACCCGGACGCGGCAGATTACTCCCAGGAAAATCCGGCCGAAGCCATCTCGCGACCATCAACCAGCTTCGTTCGCTTGCCTGATCTGATCATCGTCGATGGAGGGAAAGGCCAGCTCTCGGCCGCTTGCCGCGAGCTGCAGCGGCTCGGACTGCAGGATCTGCCGATCATCGGGCTGGCGAAGGAACACGAGGAGATTTACCGGCCGGGCCGGGCGCTACCGCTGCAACTTCCAATGGATTCCGGCGCTTTGCGCTTGCTTCAGCGTATCCGTGACGAAGCCCATCGATTTGCGAACGCTTATCATCAACTCCTCATGAAAAAGCGCATCGGCGAGAGCATTCTTGATGATTGTCCCGGGGTGAGCCAAAACCGGAAAAATTCGCTGCTGCGAAAGTTCGGCTCGGTAAAGCGTCTGCGAAAAGTGACTGTGGAGGAAATTGCCTCAACGGAAGGCATTGGCCGAAAGCTGGCGGAAGAAGTGCATCGCTTTCTCCAAAGACATTGATTTGTCCAGAGATGACGCAGATTAACGCAGGTTTTATCTCAATGGGTCGCTGTGGAAATCTATGTAATCTGCGGGTAGCAATTATTCTGTTAATCGCTCCTGTTGCGCTGAATGCCCAAACGTTCGCGCCGACATCTGCGTCGAGTCCGCCGCCGTCACTTTCCCCCACCCCGACTCCGCCGGATGAAACAATCATCCCGACGTTCGAGACGCAAAAACTTGCGCGCACCTATATCCTCGATGTTCCAGGTCCGCGCGGCCAGATCACAGATCGCAACGGGGTACCCCTGGCACAAAATCGACTCAGCTACAACCTCGCGATCAATTTTCCAACGCCTCTTGATTTTTCCGATGCGCAAGCGCTCAGCTTTGTCCGGGAGAAGATCGATAAGGCCGAAAAAGTAATTGGCCGTCGGCTCAAAATCTCCGACGAAGCAATCCTTCGCCATTATCGGAATCGTGGAATTATGCCGTTGGAAATCGCGCAGAATCTCAGCCCGTCGGATTACGATCAACTCAAGAACAATTTGCCGTCCGGAGTAATCATGCGGCCCGTTTATGTGCGCGTTTATCCGAAAGGGAAAGTTGCTGGTCAGATTATTGGTTACACCGGCAAGACGGGGCGAAATCCGGACGGCATCGTTGATAACCACGAAACACTTTGGCCCGAAACGGAAGGACGCGAGGGGCTCGAGCAGACGTTCAATCAAATGCTCACGGGCAAGCACGGCGAATACAAACTCACCTTCGACAAGGATGGACGAAAAACCTCCGAGCGTTTGGTCACACCGCCGGAGCCCGGTTACAATGTTGTGACCACTCTTGATGTTCGTCTGCAGGAACTGGCGGAAAAGGCGCTGGAAGCAAAAGCAAAACGCGGCGCGATGGTGATCCTCGATCCAAACACCGGCGATGTTCTGGCGCTCGCCTCATGGCCGACCTACGACCCGAATCTCTTTGTTCCCTCGATCTCGGCCGAACAATTACAAACCTTGCAGAATGATCCGGATATTCCGCTATTGCCACGGGCTTATCGTTCGTCTTATCCGCCAGGATCGACGTTTAAGATCGCGGTTGGCATCGCCGCGTTCGAAAGCGGCGCAGTCCGTGCGGATGACCAATTTAACTGCGTCCCGGCAATTCAGATCGGCAACGTCACTTTCCATAACTGGAAAAAAGGCGATCGCGGGTCTTTGAATTTCGTCCAGGCACTGACCGAATCGTGCGACACGTGGTTTTATCAGGTCGGAATCAAGACTGGCGCCCAACCGATTATTGATTGGGCATTAAAGCTTGGCTTCGGCGCGAAATGTGGCATCCCGTTGCGCGGTGAGGCGGAAGGCCGCGTTCCGAACGATGAATACATGAAGGCAACGCACGGCCGCAAATTGCTTAACGGCGACATCGCAAATCTGTCGATTGGTCAGGGCGACCTCCAGGTGACTCCGTTGCAAATGGCGCAATCCATGGGGATCGTCGCGAATGGCGGCACATTTTATCAAACCCGGCTCGTCCAACAGGTGCAGACATTCGATAACGAAATCGTGACCGCATACCAGGTTCGCGCTAAGAGAACGCTCGATCTTTTATCTGAGACGCGGGACCAATTGCGCATCGGGATGATTGACGCGGTTAATGGCCGCGGCGGTACCGGGCATCAGGCCAGTCTCGACAATATTGAAGTCGCCGGAAAAACCGGAACTGCGCAATGGGGCCCGAAAAACAAAGAGCGCACAGCGGCGTGGTTCGCAGGATTCCTGCCGGCCGACCAGCCGCAATATGCGTTCGCCGCGCTCTACGAAGGCGATGTCGGCAGCAAAGTGCACGGCGGCTCTAGCGCAGCCCCGATGATCGCGGATGTCTTCAAGGAAATCTATAAGGGGCAGGAAATTGCCAAGCGCCCGCCACGTGAACGAGAGCCAGAAGTCCGGCGTGCGGAGCCAGTCGAAGAAGAAGACGAATCGGATTAGATACACGAATTACACGAATTAGCACGAATCTCACAACTTTGATTCAATCCGCTTGGATTAATCCGTGTGAATTCGTGAAATTCGTGTCTATGCCGCCGCCGTTTCTTTCGGCAGTTCCATCGTCCCTTTAAACTTCGGTTCTTCCGGCTCGAGACCGAAGTTATCAGCGTAGAGATCGTCAATTCTAGCCATGTCTTCGATTGTCAGCAGTGGAGACTCCGGTGCTTTGGCGAATTCAATCAGTTGCTCTGCGTTGTAAATATTGGGTAACGTCGAGGCGACCCGCTCATCCGCGAGCAACCATTGCAGCGCGGCTTGGCCAAGTGTGCGCTCCGAATTTTCGAGAAAACGCAGCTTATCGATCTTTTTGATCCCGTTGAGCAGCCAGCTGCGCGGCCGATGGCTGCGATGATCAGTTGGTGGAAACGTCGTTTCTGCGGTGTATTTCCCTTCGAGCATACCGGACGAATGCGTCACGCGAATTAAAAACATCGTGTCTTTCCCC
>WNFV01005749.1_pt1 | contig 42755 bp, 33 predicted proteins | sample 5400101 | NCBI WGS metagenome assembly WNFV01 (sample SAMN13153361, study PRJNA577476) | soil metagenome | isolation source: 115 cm soil or saprolite under grassland replicate 1 | place: USA:California | collected 2016-06-15 | reverse complement strand
GAACAGATGAAGCCTTCAAAGACTTGCAGGTTCGGCTCGCGCGCCACCCGCCTCGCCCCATCAGGCGACAGGTACGCCAGATCCACGGCACCAGAGCGCAGCGCGGCGATGCGGGAGTCCTCGTCCGGCATCAGCTTGAGGATGATCTCGTCGGCGATGGGTAAGTCCTTACGCCAGTGATCGGCGAAGCGGCGCATCGTGATGTGGTCGGACGGGGCGTACTCGGCCAACTGGTACGGTCCCGTGCCGGCCTCGCTCGTCAGCAGATCCTGCTTTTCCCAGGCGCCGTCCGGAACGATTGCCGCGAAGCGGTGCATGGCGAAGGTGCCGAGCAGAGCGAGGTCAGGCTTGCTCGTCTTGATCTGGACCGTGTACTTGTCCACGGCCGTCACCGTGTCGACGAAGGTGTACCAGCTGAACGCGCCCTTCTCCTTGTCGCGCATGAGATTCATGCTGTAGACGACGTCGCCAGCATCCATCTCCTTGCCGCTATGGAACTTCACGCCCTGACGCAGCTTGAAGACGTAGGTGAGGTCGTCCGGCGTCTGCCAGGACTCGGCGAGTGATGGCGTCCTGTTGAATTGTCGGTCGAACTCGACCAGCGCGTCGTAGAACTGCTCTTTGCCCAGCTCGTTCGGCCCCGCGCCGATCCAGGGATGCAGATTCAGCCAATCGGATTGATCGGCGAAGATGATGCGCCCGCCCTTCTTGATGTTGGCCGCCGGTGCCACGGTCGGCGCCGCGGTTGGTACGGCGACCACGCCCGTCTGGATCGTTGGCTGCGCAGTTGGCGGCGTAGCCGGCTTGGGAGCCGCCGTCGGAGCGGCCGGCGCCTGCGTGGGCGCGGACGGAGCCGACGTGGCCGCGGGCGGCGCCGGGGGTTGGCAGGCCGCCACGAGCGTCGTGCCGATGCCCCCTAACGCAACAAGGGACAGCCGAATGAATCCGCGCCGTGAGATTGCGTGTGCCATGTCAATCCTCCCCGCGAGGGCTACGGTATGGCTCCCCCAGCCGCCGCAGCGCATAGTACCGCCCTCTTACCAATCGGTCACTGATCCGTCGGCGCGTCGCAGGTGCGGCAGCTCAGTGAGGCGTGTCGTGGTGTGCATGACTGCCGCCGCTTCGTCGAACTCGAGGCCCAGGCCGGGCCTGTCCGACACCTCGAAATATCCCCGTACGATCTCAGGCTGTACAGGAAAGATTTCGCGCATCACGTCGGACTGCCCGACCGATTCCTGAATACCGAAGTTGAGGACTGAAGCGTCCAGATGAATACAGGTCGCGGCGCACACGGGCGATGATGGGTTGTGGAGCGCAAGATCGATGCTGTGGACCTCGCCCATAACGGCGATCTTCTTCGTCTCGGTAATGCCGCCGGCATGCACTGGATCGACTCGCAAGTAGTCGATGAGCTCGTTTTCGATGAGATATTTGAAGCTCCATTTCGTCACCATCGCTTCGCCTGTAGCGAGCGGTACGTCGATCTTGGACCGCATGAGCGCGTAGGACTGCAAGTTGTCGGGCGGAATTGGATCTTCGATGAAAAACGGCGCGTATGCTTGAATTGCCTGTCCGAGCCGCACGTTTTGCATCGGCGTAAAGCGATGGTGTACGTCGATCATCAGGTCGATGTCTTCGCCGACGGCGTGACGCAGCTTCTCGAACGTGCGGACGGTGGCGCGGACCGATTTGTCCGCGTCCCAGGGTTGGGCGTTGAACAGCGCAGGCACGAAGCGCAGGGCCGTGTAGCCTTGCTCGATCTTCTCGAGCGCGCGCTCACACAACTCATCGTCAATGGCGCCGTTCAAGTGGGTATAGACGCGCACCTGGTCGCGCGTCTTGCCCCCCAGCAGGTCATAGACGGGCACGCCGAGCCGCTTGCCCTTGAGGTCCCACAGCGCGATGTCGATGCCGCTGATCGCGCTGAGCAGTACGGGCCCACCCCGCCAGAAGGTGTTGCGATAGCACTCCTGCCAGATATCCTCGACGCGCGATGGATCGCGGCCGATCAACAGCGGTTTGAGGTGTTGCATGACGCCCAGCACGCCCTGGTCGCGACCCGCAAGGCTCCCTTCGCCGATGCCATACAGCCCCTCGTCTGTTTCGATCTTGACCAGAATCATGTTGTGGCCAGGCCCCGCGATGAGGAACGTCTTGATGTCGCTGATCCGCATGCGCTCGATCGTAGTCGGCCGGACGCGATGAATGACTTCGACCCGATTCGGTTCGAAGTGATTCGCAACGCAGTGTTGGCCGCGACCGAAGAAATGACCGCCACGCTGCGTCGTAGCGCGTACTCGACGAATATCAAGACGCGCGCCGACTTCTCGTGTTCGCTGTTCGATCGCCACCTGCGCGCTGCTGTCCAGGCGTTCACGCAGCCGGTCCACCTGGGCTCGCTTGTCGAGCTCGTCCCGCGGGCGGTCCGCACATTCGGCGCTGAGAGGCTCGAGCCTGGCGACATGCTGGTTTACCAACGACCCGTATGCCGGCGGCGGCCACCTCAACGACTGCGCGAGTTACTCAATCGGAAGGCGGACGATGAAACCGGTATCACCGGACTTAGATTCCACGGATATGTCGCCGTGGTGTCCCTCGACAACGATCCTGCGTACGATGTCGAGACCGAGTCCAGTGCCTTTGCCTGGCTCCTTGGTGGTAAAGAACGGATCGAAGATCCGTGAGACCAGCTCGGAGGGGATGCCCGGGCCCTGATCGCGTATCTCGACAATCACCGCGTTGTTCTCATGTCGCGTCCGGATAGTGACCTGCCCCCGACCGCCCATCGCATCGATCGCGTTATCGATCAAATTCGTCCACACCTGGTTCAACTCCGCGCCGTTGGCTTGAATGGGTGGCAGGTGCTCGTCATACTCGCGGAGGATCTGGATCCCCAGGCGGACTTTGTGATCGAGGACCAGGAGCGTTTTTTCGATGCCATCGTGCACACTGACCTCCTGCTCGGGAGCTCGATCCATGTACGAGTACTCTTTGACCGCCCCGACGAGTTGCGAGATCCGGCCCACCGCGTCGTCGACCTGATCGATGAGATTGGCTGCCAGCAGCGTTGCAGCGATCCAGTTCAGCCCCTGGTTAAGTGCACGGTCACCCAGGAGTTTCGCCGCCGTGTCCAACCACGATTCATCGAAGCCTAGCGAAGTGAATGTCGACGCCACGCTCCAAGAATTCTCCACACCATGCTCGTCTAACCAGCTGCCAACCGCGTCTTCAGCGTTGGCGAGTTCAATGGCGTTGCGCGTTGGCTGCCGCACCGCGCTGGCGGCTGCCTCGTTCTGCAAACTGACTAGTCCGCGTAATCGGTCCGATGGCAGATCCGCGCGCGCCAGCCAGCCGACCACATCCTGGAGCTGTTGCATCGCACCTCGCAGAGCGGCTGTCGCACCCATAGCCGCGGCGGCCGGATTGTTCACCTCATGCGCGAGACCCGCCGCAAGCCGCCCCAGCGAGATCAGGCGCTCGCGCTCACGGACCGTCGCTTCGATGCTCTCGAGGCGCTGCAGGTAGCCGTCCAGCAGGTGCTTCGCTACAGGTGACCACTCGGCGAGCAAACGTCCGAGCTCGCTGGACGGCAGCCGGAAGAAACGGCTCGGCTGCAGCGCTTTGGCCGTCGCGCGGTAGCCGCTGACCACAGCCGAGCCCGTGAACGCCTGAATGCCTCCACCGTACGTCCCGGGCCGCGAAGCCGTTCCGATCCGTATCCGTTGACCACCCACGTGCCGCAACAGCTCCATCTCGCCGCCGAGCAACACCCAGAGGAATTCCGCCGGCTGTCCTTCCACGAAGATAGTCTCGCCGGCATCGAAGCTCATCTCGCTGCCCAGCCCCGCCAGCGTGCGCAATTGTTCATCGGAAAGGCTTTCGAACAGGAACGTCGCGCCCAGGTCGCCGGCGAGCGTCACAGCGTCTCCAGATACTGGTGGATGAGGTACACGGCCATGGCGCCTTCCCCAACGGCGGAGGCAACTCGCTTCATCGAGGACCGTCGCACATCGCCGGCAACGAAGACTCCTGGCAGGCTGGTTTCCAACGGTAACGGCTCCCGCTCGAGTGCCCAGCGCGGGGACGTGCCGTCGCGCAACAACTCGGAACCCGAAATGATGAAACCTCGGTCGTCACGGGCGATCGCCTCCCCCAGCCAGTCGGTATGCGGGTACGCGCCGATGAAGACGAACAGGAAGTCCGCGGCCACCTGGTGTTCAGATCCTGCCGCTCTACTTGCGATCGCGATTGACTCCAGGTGTTCTTCGCCGGATGCTGCCGCCACTTCGCTGTTCAGTTCGACTCGAATATTGGGAATGGCACGAATCTGCTCGATGAGGTACTGCGACATGCCCTTCTCGAGCCGGCCGGCGCGAACGAGCAGCGTCACCTGACGTGCAAAGCGTGCGAAATACACGGCAGCCTGCCCGGCCGAGTTGGCTCCTCCAATGAGGTACACATCTTGACCGGAAACACTCTGGGCTTCACCAAGCGCAGCACCGTAATAGACACCGCGGCCCGTCAATTTCTCCAGGCCAGGTGCGGTCAGCCGACGGTAATCGACGCCGGTGGCGATGAGCACAGTGTGAGCGCTGAGCTCGCCGCCGCCGGCCAGGTGTACTAGCCGCGCCGCACCGTGCGCCTCGAGACTGCACGCGTCCTGGACGGTGATGATTTCCGCGCCGAACCGTCGGGCCTGCGTTGTCGCGCGGCGCGCCAATTCGGACCCGCTCACTCCGGCGGGAAATCCCAGATAGTTTTCGATGCGGGAGCTCTGGCCTGCCTGGCCTCCGGGTGCCTCGCGCTCGACCAGCACGGTCCGCAGACCTTCGGACGCGCCGTAAACGGCCGCTGCAAGACCGGCTGGTCCGCCGCCGACGACAACCAGATCGTAAAACGGCAGCTCGGCGCGCGTCTGCAAGCCGATCTGGATAGCGACCTGGGCGTTGTCTGGCGCCTCGAGCACTGTGCCGGACGTGGTCACGACAATGGGTAGACGGTCGGGAGTCGGACTGATTTGTGACGCTGCCAGTAGTTCTCGTGCATCCTCACTCGTCTCGACGTCCAGCCACTGAAAAGGGACGTGATTGCGGGCGAGCAGATCCTTGATCTCGTGCGAGCGTGCCGACCAACGGTGCCCGATGAGCCGCACGCCTTCGAACGGCGGCTTATAGTCGGCGAGCCAGTCCTCGATCAACTCATCGAGTACGGGGTACAACTTCTGCTCTGGCGGGCTCCACGGCTTGAGCAGGTAGTAGTCAAGGCCAACCGTATTGATCGCACGAATGGCGGCGTCGATATCGGCGTAGGCAGTCACGAGGACGCGCTTGGCGATCGGGTAGAGCTCGATTGAGAGTTCCAGGAACTCCACTCCAGTCATTCCGGGCATACGGTGATCCGCCAGAATGAGGGCCACTTCGTCCTCGGCAAGCCTGAGCTCGCGCAGAGAATCGAGAGCGCGTGGGCCAGACTCAGCGCGCACCACGCGAAAGCGTTGCGCGTACTTGCGCCGCAAGTCGCGTGTAAGCGCTTGCGACACCGCGGCGTCATCGTCCACCGTCAGGAGCACTGGTTTGCCCGCCATGTGATTGCGTCCCTCCAGTCCCAGCCATACGGCCGGGTAGCTCCGCGTGTCCGTTCGCCGCCGCGCAAGCATACTCGACACAGGTTGAGACGAAGACGCCAAGGACTGGCCATGCCCAACGCGCTGCCAGGTCGGACGATCTTTCGCGCGGGCCAGCGGCGAGTCCGAGCATCACGAAGGCCAATGACCAGCAGCAGCAGCCGGTGCTCGACGGCGGGTTTATCATCGCCCGACAGTGTGAATCGTCGGACTTTAGGACTTCCGCTACGACTCGACGTGCCTGGACCGCGACGTTCCAGCCGGACTTCACCCCGCCGATGACCGTCCGGTGGTCGAATGCTTGGAAACGCCGTCACGGACTGTGTGCGCGAAGGTCCGGCGGTCTTGGTGGGCTTGCGACGACTCGGGTGGGCGGCACCGAAGTCGGTACGCGACCCCTCAGCGAGTGACGCCCGGCGCTTTCTGAGCGAAGTCAGGCGCGATCGGACTGCAACCGCGTCGGCCTGCTGCCCCATCCCATGGGTTGCCTCCTCGCCGACTCCAAGGGAGGCCTGACCACAGATTCACGGCCTCAACTGCTGACGCACGTCCTCGATGGCTCGTTCGACGGACGGCCGCACGTACGGGTGTCCCGACCTGGCTGCGCGACCAGCACGCGAGCACCAAGCTGGGCGGCAGGGCTCATGAGTTCTGCGCTGGCTGGCGCGCGGAACGCAGCAGGTCGGCGCGGTCGACGACGCCGAGCAAGCGGCCATCGGCATCGGTAACCGGGAGGACCTTGCGGCGAGCCTCGAGCATGCGTTGCGCCGCCGCCGCGACGGGCGTGTCTATCGGGACCGTCAGCGCCGGCGCTCGCATCACGTCGCGAGCGGTGGCTCTGGTGTCGCCCTTGAAGCGGCCGCGCCGCATCAAGGCGGCCATGAGGCCCGTCTGCGCACCCGGGTCGAGCTTTCTCAAGAGATCGGCGTCGGTGACGACGCCAAGCACACAACGATCGGTGTCCACGACGACCGCCCGATTCAGGCGAGTAGACGTCACTGCATCGAGCACCTCGCCCAGCGGGGCGTCGACGGCCACGCTCGGCACGTCGGTGCGCATCAGGTCACCGACCACGTTGGCTGGTACCTCGCTGGCTGGTCGCTCCGGGGTTTCCGGAGCGTGATAGTCCTCGCCCATGGTCCGAAGCACGTCCAGGCGGCTGAGAATGCCGACCAGGCGCCCCGTCTCATCCACGACCGGCAGTCGCTTGATATGCCGCTCTGCCATCAGATGGGCTGCCTCATCCAATGCTGCATCTGGCGACACGGACACCACCTGAGGAGTCATCACGTCAGCCGCGGTGCGCTCGCGCGCGCCCGACGTCACGAGCTCGCGCTCCAGGGCAGCTCCGCCCAGTGCCGCCAACAACTCGATACGTGCGCTCAGCCCGCCACGTTCGACGAGGTCCCGGTTGGTGATGATTCCAACCAGGCGCTGGTCGCGATCGACAACGGGCAGCGCTCGGTAGTCGCGCTCCAGGAGCATCCGCACGATCTCGCCAAGTGGCGTACCGGGATGGGTGAATACCACCTGGCGCGTCATCACCTCGCCAACGCGGTCGGGCGGCAAGGGCCGCGGGTCGCGATGGGTGTACCTGACGATGTCGACGTCTTCCAGCGTGATGGTCCCAGTACGCACCAGTTCACACACATGCGGCAGCAGGCGTTCAACGCGTTCGGGTCCGTCGATCCACTCGACCAGCACAGGCAGGTCCGGCACGATATCCGCGAGGCGGGCGAGGTGCAGCTTGGAATGCGCTCCGAAACCGGCCAGCCCACGCACCATCGTCGCGCCGGCCGCTCCCTCCTTGCGCAGGAAGTTCATGATCGTCTCCCACAGCGGCTCGTGGTGACCGGGCGCCTTGTCGAGCTCGCCGATGTAGATCCGAACGCGCTTGCCCGTGCCGACGATGTCCATGCGATCCGCCCCCTGTCAGAGTGATATGAACCGGGCCAGGCTCGCACCCAGCCATACACCGACCACGCCGAAGGTGTTGCTTCCGACAACATAAACATCCGCACGCGGCCAGGCGCCGGTCTGTACGAGTGATAGCGCTTCCCTGGTGACGCGCCACGTATATGATGCGCGGCCGGGCCGACGTGCGCATCTTCAGGATGCACTGGAGGCTATGGACGCGCTGCTCCGGCTCGTGCCGGCGGGAGCCTCCGTCGTTCCGGCGAGCGCGTTCCGCTCAGAGCGCGGGCGTGCCGTTCTCGTGGCGGAACCAGGCCGCTTCAGACGGACCGTCTGGCGGCGGTGCGCGAGACGTACGCCAGAATGTTGGCTAACGCTGACGTCCAACCGCAGGATCGGCGAGCTTCGGACGCGGCACGCGAACGCGCCCTCGTCTCGGCCGAGCCCGTCAAGGTGCAGGTGCGGCCCGTCCTCGAAACGCTCGCGCACGATCGCACCGGCGCGACTGCGGGCATGCTGCGTACGCGTGACGACGACTACGCGCGGGTGTTCATCTTGGACGCCGTCGATGCCGCGCGCCAGGCGTTCAGCGCGCCGTGGGCTGAGCCGCTGGATACCGCGTATCGGTCGCCGGATCAGACGGAGCTGATGAGCTGGGTCGCCCCCGGCCGCCATGCTCCGCGATGCCTACGAGCTGTCAATCTTTCCGGGCAGTTTCGGCGTCGTGCGGTGGCTGGAGCCACAGCGCGTGTCGTTGCGCTGGACCTCCCTGTGCGATGTGCCAGCACTCGGTGGTGCCACCCCCGCGAACGTGGACGCGTCTGGTACGCGCGACCCGGCGCAACCAGCGGGCCTGGCATATGAGGGTCTGGTGTGGTGTGACGATCACTGGGCGTGGTTCCGCAAGACCATACCGTGTGCTTGCGGCGGCGCTGGCTGAGTAACGCCACGCTGGCATTCTGGGTGCGCTCGAGCGTTTCGCGACGAGCGGCGGCTCATCGGCATCCGCACGCACCGGACCGGGCGAAGCGGGCCGACCGGTTAACGCGTGTGCCGCGAACGCCTCGTTTGAGTCGCGCGTGATCTCGACGGCACCCGCTTCGCCGATAAGCATCGCCACCAGCAGGAGACCGGCGCCCCACCAGACCCATTCGACCCGCCGCGTTGGCAGGAGCAACGACACGCACACGACGAGCCCAGCCATGGCGCAGACCGCCCCGATGAGCACAACAGCTGCGCGTGGCATGTGTTTCAAGCCGCCTCAGGTGCTGGCTGCGAGCCCAGCCTGTTGGCCAGCAGAACGTAAATCAACACCTGCGCGACGTCTCCGTCCCAGCGTGGGACGGGCGCCCGGCGATCGGCGAGCGAAACGCCAAGTCGCTCTTCGAGCCGCTGACTCGCACCGTTGTCGACCGCGACGTGCGCCTCGACGCGTCGGAGGCCACACTGGCCCAGCAGTGTGTGAGGAGTAACCGCATGGCCTCGGTGGCGATGCCGCGGCCCTGAGCGCTGTTGCGGAGCCAGTACCCGACCTCGCCGCTAGCGCGTGCCCAATCGACGCTGTACAGACCAACCTCGCTGAGGAAACGGGTGCCGCAGCGGTCCCAGATGCCGAACACCTGACGCCGCTGCGTCTCGCGTCATTGACGATGTTGGTGGAGTGTCCACGGTGTGCTATTCCCTCAACGCCACTATTGCTTCGATCACCAGGGAGTGAAGGCCGCCCCCACCCGGGCGGCGGGTCGGCACGAATGTCCTCTTGCCAAGTGCCGCGGGGGGTGCGCAGGTGGCGGACCGGGCCAGCCGGCCCGGTGCCCAACCACCAGGCCGTCAATTCCAGGTTTCTTCGCTCTCCCAGTCGGCCGACCCCCAGCGCGCACCGTCCCAATAGGTGCTGCCCCAGCGAGCGCCATCCCAATACGCGGCACCCCAACGAGCACCATCCCAGGTAGTGCTGCCCCAGCGGGCGCCATCCCAGTAGCTGCTGCCCCAGCGAGCGCCATCCTAATAAGCGGCACCCCAGCGGGCGCCATCCCATATCAGTGTGTTGGAGCCACTCGGTGGCAGGACCCCGCTGACCGGGAGCGGGCCCGGCAGCGGGGCCGCCAGCGGACCAGCCGCGGACCCGAGTGCGTTCAAAACGTCCAGCGCACCGGCGCTATCCGGCTGGCCCGAGTATGTTCGCGCAGTACGGACCAGCAGCCCCTTGATCTGGTCTGGAGTCAACGTGGGGTAGCGCTCGAGCAGCAGCGCGACGGCACCCGTGACCATCGGCGCGGCCATCGACGTGCCGCTCAGGCGCAGATGTTTGGTGTCGCTGGTGATGCGCTCCGGAAAGTCGCGCGCCAGGCGCGAGTTGGTGTGGTCTTTGCGCTCGCCCAGAGCGCTGACGATCATGCGGCCCGGCGCGACCAGGTCGGGCTTGGCAAAGCCGTCTTCGGTAATGCCTCGGCTGCTGATCGGGCACAAGCTGTCGTCACTCGGCGATGCCGTCTGGTTGTCATCAAGGCAGCCAGCGGTTATCACGTACGGATCGTTGCCTGGCGCATACCAGACCGCGTCTTCAGCCGTGCCAAAGTTGCCGGCCGCAGCCACGATCGTCACACCATCGCGCCAGAGGTGCTCGACCGCGGCGTTGATGGGGCTGGTGGAGTAGCTCTGGGCGACGCCCGCCGACACCGACAGATTAAGCGCCCGGATGTGCTTGCCATCACGGTTGGAGTTGACCCAATCGAGGCCGCGCAGCAGGTCGGACTCGTAGGCAACCCCGGCGTCGTCGGAGATCTTGACACTGATGACCCTGGCGTTGGGCGCTACGCCCAGATAACGACCATATGGATCGCTGCCAGTGATGACACCGGCGACGTGCGTCCCGTGACCATAGTCGTCTACCGGCCCATCCTTCGCGAATTGGTTGACGTTGATCGCCTCGACGTTGTGTTCCAGGTCATCGTGGACCGGATCGATTCCGGTATCCAGGATGGCAACTGTCACATTCGCACCAGTCGCCGAGGGCACGCCAGAGCCGGCCCACACGGCCTGAGCGCCGGTGTTGAGTGGGTAGCTCGTCGTGAGCTTGCTCCAGTCAACCGTCGCCTTTTTGCGGACCGGCCCGTCTGGTGAGACGTAGCGTACGTCTGGGTTCTGCGCCAGCGTCAGGACAGCCGACTGCGTCACATTCATGACGAAAGCCGGAATGACCTTGAACTCCTGTACTGGCTGGCCACCGACGGGTTTAGCGATCGAATCCTTGCTTCCGCCTGGATTTGACTTCTGGACGATGACGCGCACGAGCTTCGTAGGCTCGACCTGCGCGCCGTATTGCAACAGCGGGTGCACTTTGAGCGAGGTGTCGATGCTCGGCGTCGCCGTTTGGGCGCCGGCGCTCGGGCTCAGCGCCGAGCCGAGGACGACGCAGGCCAGCACCCGCGCCAGCACGCGCCAGACCTTTGTGTTTCGCATGAGTTGGGGCCTCCAGGAAGCTTGGACGCCCGCATGCGCGCGTCCAGGATGGGCTCATTTCGGCAACCCGGCGGTCGTGTCCTGGGTTAATGACAGGGGGTAGACCCGTGGCTTTGCGTCGCCGCCTTTCGGCGGGTTTGCCTGTTCGTTTCGATCCCTTAGAGTTTCGGCCCGCGCGAGCGCTGCGCCCGCCCCTTAGTGGAGGATCCCGTCCCCCCAACTCTGGGGACGTTCGCGTCTTCCGCCAATCGTAGAAGCTTAGGAAGTCTGCGTGGCCTCGGGCCGACCGTGCGAAAACCGACACGGCCTGCCTTCGAACGTGGCGCCCCTCCAGGTCTTACTCGAGCGCGACGGTCGTACGCTGCATGAGTGCAGGGCGAGCGAGGAGCGCGGGCAACTCGACTGGTTCGGTTAGGTCCCGGGGCTGAAGGGATCGGCGGCAGTGGCAGGGCGAGCCGGCGAGCCTGCTCGAGACAGCCGACGCGATGTTGCTGATTCAGCTCGTGGCGCGAGCTCGACGGGATCCCGAGCTCCGCGGACTCGCGGGCGCGCCGCAGCCTGCCCTTATTCGGGACAACAATCCGTGCCTTCGAGGATGGTGCACTAAACCCCGAGTGCACGGCGGCGGAAGTGCTTCGCGACCGTCATTCATCGATGTGAGCCTGCGATTGCACACGCAGCACACGGCCGACTCGTTTTAATCACGGGGTGGCGCTTGCCGCGTGATGGCACAAATGCGCACCGGTTGGCGACGGCGCGGCTAGCCCGCAGGCGGCCTCGCCGTGTGAAATTCGGTGCGGAGCGCACGCGACGCCACAAAGCGCGTAGCCCTCTAGGCGAGCTCGAATAGCGCCAGCCCGTGTGCTGAGTAGGACACTACATGGCTTCGCCGTGGTTCGGCCAAGTGGTCGCGCGTGAACAACGTCGCCATCGCCGCAACCACCGCGGGCAAGGCACTGGTCTATGACGACTGCGTCAAGAACGGCGTCGCGGCGCTCACCCACGATTGATGGACACGTTGCCGTAAGCATGCTGGTCATCGGCGACATGCGCACCATGCGTGTGATATACGCCGTCGATGAGTCGTCCAACACCGTCTTGAACCGCTCGATTATCCAGTTGCGACGCTACGCGAGGCCAATGGGCACCGGGCCCGTCGAGGCAAATCAGGCGGATAAGTTAGCCGTCCGGGGCCGCACCGGCGTAGATGGGCACGCCAACCTGCTGCATCAGCCCCAGGTCGTCACGGTGATTCCAAATCTCCGCCACCTTGCCCTCGCGAATACGGAAGATATTCACCCCCGAGAACCGGGCCCGCTTGCCGGTCGCCTCCATGTTGCCCCAGGGCCCACTCTGGGTGCCCTCGGCCGTCCATCGGGCCGCAACCAGGTCATCTTCGGCGACGAGGATATCCACATGAAACGTGAGGTCAGGGAAGGCCCGACGGAAATCGGCAGCTATCTTTGCCTGTCCTGCAGCACCTGGCCCAGCCTGCGTCGGACGCAGATCGTTGCGCACGTAGTCGTCGGCGAAGATCTCCTGAGCCACAGCCACGTTGCCGCGGTTCCACACCTCGTCGTAGAAGCGGCGAATTAGGTGCTTGTTCGCCTCGGTTGACATTTGTGCACCTCCAGTCCAGGTCGAGTCTGATGTCCACGGTCCGAATCTTACGTATGCCGTGGACGACGCTGATGCGGTAGACAGCCTCGCAGAAGCAGCTGTGGATGGCGTGTGGCGGAGCCGAGCGGTGGCCGCGGGCGCACGTGCCCACGTCCGGTCCGTCGATGATGTCGATGATGAGGAACGTGCGCTGCGGACCCTGCTGCGACACTGCCCGTCCTAGCGACGAATGCGATCGTCACGCTTCGAACCCGGCTTGGGATCGTCGGTCGGTGCGGTCGGCCAGTCAAGCTGCTCTGTGACGCCGCCCGTCGGAGGAGGTCAACCGTGAACCCACCGCGGCTCAACGTTGTGCCCAGACGGCGATGCCAACTTCTCCATCAGTTGAAATGGCAGCAGATCCAGGCCATCGCGATTCTCGAGGGGACCCGCCGATCAGTGACATCGCAGCGGGACAGATCGCCGCCACGTTTAAGCTGCCCCTGGCTGACGTTATTCTGGACGCAGGTCAGGTTTCCGCGTGGGGTCACTCAAATGACGACTTGCTCGTGTGGCTCGAGCACCGCCATATCTGGAGCGCGCGCGGAGCCCTGGCATACCTGATCAGCCTGCGCAGTGCTCTGCAGCACGACTCGAATCGAGGCTCGTCAGGCTAGCAATGGAAGTGCGCCCGGTGCCTGCGGCCGAGTGGCGGTTCGTCTATGCCTGCGGGCATCGACACCTATTCACCGCGCCCGGCACGCCAGACGAACTCCTGCGGCTCCTCGAGGGTTGGCGTTAACTCATAGCTCCTGCTACCGGCAACGAATTCGTTGCCTCACATCAAGCGCTACCGAGAAGCGTACCTCTTATAACCGCGAGGCAGCGAAGTAAGTACGAGCTGGTGGCCGCGCTCGGGGTGCGTTACGGCAGCGCCGATCGGGTCGGCAAGCGCCCGCTTACTCGACCACTTCTGTGCGGTGTCTGCCCAAGTACCCGTCGACGGCGAGTTCGTCGCGATCCTCCGCCAGGCAGTCGGCAGCGTCGATCTCTAACCAATCCAGGGAGGGAAATCTTCGATGTTGCCTTCGTTTGAACCAGTTACCGCCGCGGCTTGCGCGATGCTCGGTAGTCGAACGAGCGCGCTCAGACTGAGGAGGACCGCAATCGTTGGCCTGACGGTCGCAGTTGATGGTCGACCACGAGCACGTCCGCGAGGTCTATGTCGAGCTGCTGCGGCTCCTGTACTCCAAGGTGCACGCCAGCGTGCCACTCCTGGCAGCTTCGTCTGCCGCCCTCGAGCGCTCCATCCACGACCAGGTGGCTGCGGGCATGGGCGACTGGCTGCGCGAACACGCCTCCGAGGAGCAGCACCACGACGAGTGGCTACTTGAGGACTACACGACTATTGGCCGTGATCCGGCGGAATTGGGCCGCCAGGCTGGTTCCCGACCATCACGGTCCTGGTCGGTTCGGTGTACTATAGGGTGCTGCACGCTCACCCGTCGCCATCCTCGGGTACTGCGCGGTCCTGGAATGGAGCCCGCCGTCCGAGGCATTCATCGATCCGCTCGAGGCCGTACAGGCTACCCCGCCCGTGCCTTCTACACATTGCGCCAGCATTCGGCCGTCGACGTCGACCACGGAGCCGAGGTATTCGACCCCCTGGACCGCCTCCCTCTTTGCCCGGAGCGCGACGCGCTCATCGGCCTGACCACTCTACAAACCGCCGATCTGCTGATCGCTGCGGCGGACGAGCTGCTGGAGGAGGTATCTGGTGACATCGCGTAGCGTCCGCGTCCTGGCGGCGATCGTGGGCGTCTCGCTCGTTGGCCCAGGGTTGTGGGCCATGCTGGCGCCCGAGAGCTTCTACGCAAGTGTGGCCACGTACCCACCCTACAACCAGCATTTTGTGCATGACATCGGCGCCTTCATGATCGGACTCGGTGTCACGCTCGGGGCTGCGTTGAGGCTACGTGACGCACTCCTGGTGGCGCTCGCCGGCAACGGCGTCGCCGCTCTGGGGCACTTCGCTTCGCATGCGGTCGATCGCCAACTCGGCGGTCAAGTGACCGACCCGCTCACGTTCGGCGTGTTCGCAGTGGTGCTGATCGCGCTCACTCTGTGGCGGGCGCGCGTGGTCGGTTCTCTGCCGCCCTGACCGAATCGAGCCGGGCGTTCAGCTAAAGCAGAGCAGCCATTGTGGAGGGCCGATGTGCCCTTCGTTCCAACACAGCAGCAGGACATTCGCGGGTGTATTGCTGCGCCTCACGATAGCGAGCCATCCGCGGACTCGCCAGAGTCCGGATCTGCGCACATCGCGACGACAAGCCCGCGCTGCCGCAGGCACGCCTAGCTCGTGCGGCGCATGACCATCTGGACGGGATTGCCGTCAGGGTCGGCTACCCACGCGGCGCGCAAATCAGCGAGGAAATCGTGTGGCTCACTGAGCGGTCGCGCACCTTGCGCGGTGAGCGACGCGAAGGCCCGATCCACATCGTCGGTCCACACAACCACCTCGCCGCGGGGTGGACCACCGCTGAGTTCCAGGCTGTGAATTTGACGCGCGGACTCGATCGACGCCACGCCCAGAATGAGCCCGCCCAGACGCATTTCAACATGGATCGGTTTGTCGTCGCGTGGCGTACGGAACGTCTCCATGAACCCAAATAGGTCACGATAGAAGCGCAGTGAGCCTTCGACATCCGCCACGTAGAGATTGATCTGAGGGTCGCGGAACATGCCTCTACCGTACACGCCGCCTGCCCAACTCGAACCTTTCGATGCAGGAAGGGCCAATGCGGCTGGGCTGCACTCCATACCCACACGTGATCGGCCTGACCCGGTTCGCGGGGCTGGCAGACCATAGTCGACGGACGGGGGCGTCAGGCGGTGGTCGGCGGGATCGTTGGGGTCCCGCCGACCTGCTGACGTTTGCGTAGCCTGGCGGGCGGCCATCACGAGGCTATAGTCGGGGCACGGGGAGCTGGCGCAAGCTCATTCCGACTCCGGCTGCACCGATCCCGAAGAGTACTCCTGAGAGCCTGACAACCAGCTCAGGTCGGAAGACGCGTAGCTGGCGACCCCGGCCACGACCGACAGGAGCAAAAGGCTGGATGAGTAACGAGCGCCAGCGCCCGTTCGTCGCGATCGTAACCCAGCTGCGTGTTCAAGGACCACCACCCCAGCCCGCCGGAGATCGCCGTCATCAGTACGACGACGCCGAGCGACATGAGCTCCACTCTCAGCTTCAGTAATCCGCTGCGAATGCGAGTTTTGGTTGTACCCAGTGGCACACGTAACGCGTTGGCCACCTCCTCATGGGTCAGCTCTCCGAGGAAGGCCAACGCCACGGCCTCGCGTTGCGCCTGGGGCAGGACCTGGAGCGCGCCCCGGACGGCCGAGCGGCTCTCATTGCCTGCCAGCTGCTCCCCCACCCCAGGAGCTTCATCGGCAAGCCCGTCGAGGAGTACTCCTTCCGGGTCCGCTTCAAGTTGCGGACGAGAGCGCTGCCGACGCAGCTCGTTGATAATGCGGCGGCGGGCGATCTGGAAGACCCACGGCCGGAAGCTGCCTCGGTGCGGGTCGAAGTTGCGCGCGTGCTGCCAGACAGAGAGGAAGACGTCCTGGACGATCTCCTCCGCGGATGGGCGATCCAATTGTCGCGCAGCCAGGCTCGTCAGGACTGGACGGTAGCGTTCTTGCAGTGGGTCCAAGGCATCGTGGCGGCCCTCAGCAATTCTCCTGACCAGCTCTTCGTCTGGAACGGGGTGTGCCTCAATAGTCTTCACGTACGGCAGCCTAACGACAGCGGTCCGCCCAGCCATCGACGGAATCCCGCATCCCTGGCCGGGGTCGGCAAAATGGGGGTGAGGGATTTCCCCCACAAATTCCTGGCAGAATGCAGCGGACGCGGACGCGTGTATGCGCACTCCTGAAACGGACTGTGCTCGGAATGAAGGGATCGTTCGTCGGCTTGCTGCCCGGTTTCCTGGCGGTGTCCGCGTTGGCTGGGCGGCGGGCCTTTGCTCAGGACATTGCTCCGGCAATAGCTCGGGTGGCGCTGGGGATTCGCTAGGATAGCCTCTTTACCGGGGGCCGTAAGTCTTAGCGGCGAACCCGATCCGGGATATTCCGGTGGACGGACTGCCATGGATCATCTCGCACTCTACGGGTGAGCTTCGCGGAGATGGGCGACGCGGACATTTCGGAAAGCGTCACCCCTCCCCAGCGATGCGTGGCGCCGATCGTGTTAGTTCCGGTTGCGCCGGAATCGGCAGCCGGTTCGAAGGGTACGGAAGGTCGCTTGCCTCCAAGCCCCGGTTCGCCGGCGGCCGGGCGCTCGATTGCAACACCGATTGCGCTCGGCTGCTTCACTGGTTACTGGACGACCACAGTGCCACGGATGAAGGGGTGAATCGTGCAGCCATAGGCGTAGGTGCCCGGCTGCGAGAACATCATGCTGAAGGTGGCGTTGGGCGACAATGCGCCCGAGTCCCAGACGTTATCGTTACTGGTAGTCGTGTGGTCGACCGGGTCGGTGTTGGTCCACGTGATCGACTGTCCAGCGGAGATCGTGATCGTCGCGGGGACAAAGGCGAACTTAGCGATGCTGACCGCAACCGCCTGGCCTTGGGAGGCCACGGGCACGGGAGCCGGTGCCTGAGTAGCCAGTGCCTGAGTAGCCGGTGCAGCCTGGGCTTGTGGTGCTGCCTGTGCTCCGCCGCTGACGGGCACTGCTCCCGATTGGACCACGATCTTGCGTGGCGCATTGCCCACAGGAATCGTGGCAGCCACTGTGCTGGTGGCCAGGTCGACGATCGACACGTCATTCGACTTTTCGTTGGTCACATACGCAAAGTGGTTGTCCGAGGTAACCGCGATCCAGTGCGGCATATCGCCGATCTTGACTGTGCCTGTACTGGCGTACGTATCTGGATCGAACAGATCCAGTTCGCCAGGTCCCTGGGCCACGACCATGCCGAACTTGCCGTCTGGTGTGAAGAATGGATGGTGCGGCGAGGCGCCCGTCGGGATCTGCGTGACGATCTGATCGCTTGCCCGATCCAGAACTAACAGGGCGTCCACGCCCGCCTCGGTGAAGAAGACCTCGTGCCCATCCGGACTGACGTTCAGTGCACGCGGCGTGTGGTCGAGCGAGACGGATCCCGTCTCGATGCCACTCGGGATGTCGATGATTGCCAGCGCCTCGGAGCCAGCTTTCTGACTCGCGGCATACACCGTCTGCCCGTCGGCGGTGATGGCCAGGTTGTGGGGCTGCGGCACGGGCACCTGCCAGTCGACCTGGTTGCTGCTAGTGTCGATCGCCTCGACCTGATCGGTGCCAAAACCAGCGACCAGGAGGTGGCTGCCATCGGGGGTTATCGCCAGGCCGTGCGGCGTCGTGCCGACATCGACACTCGCGGTGACCTCGTCAGTAGCCGTGCTGATGACTGACACCACCGAGTCACCATCGCTGCTCGCGTAAACCCACTTGCCGTCGGGGGTGATGGCCAGCCCGTGCGGACCTGTTGGAATGGGAATCGTCTTGGTAACCTGGTTGGTGGTCGTGTCGATCACGGTCACGGCATTGTCGCCGAACAGACCGACATATGCCTTCGGTGCGGCGGTCTGCGCCGCAGCTAACGGACTCGCGCCCACGACGAGCGCGCCTGCGGCAACAAGCGCCGTGCCAGTGGCCGCGATGCGCGTAAGCATGCGCGAGGCGTAAACGGAGATTAGAAAACGTGACACGTGTGCTGTCCTCCGAGAGCGGAGTTGATCGGGAGAACCAGCAGGCCCTGCCGCCCGCGCTTGGCTCCTTCCGTCAGCCCTCACTACACGCCGGCCGGCCGTTTGGATGTTGGACCGAACTCGGCAAGCGAGGAACGTCGGCACGCTTCCGGCTCAGGCCTCAGACGGCCGGTGTTTGCGCGTCGAGCAATACCGAGCCTTGTCGAAGGGTACGCGACGGATACGCCGAACTGGCCCTGGCGGCGACCGGTGGGGGAGTAGTCGCGATCACAAACAGTCCGCCCAGGATCTCGGAGGGTGGATGGATACCGCTCAGTCGATAATCCGAGTCCTCCAAGCGGGACTGGGAGTTCACCCATCCGGTTTCAGTCAGAGGGTGTATTACCAGCCGAGTCCAGCGGCGAGCACTGCCGCGTGGGAACATCCTCCAAATTAGATAGGTCCGCAGGCCATGCGCCACAGTCCGCTACTGTTCGCCGTCCCAGTCGTCCTTCTTCTAGCCTCCGCCTGCGCGCCAGCGGCCGCACCCTCCGCTGGCCCGGCATTCACCCGGGAGCAGGTCATCGTGGCCGGCACAGATGATTTCCGTTTCAACCCGTCTACCATTACTCTCAAGGCCCGTCAGCCGCTCCAGTTGACGTTCGAGAATGAAGGCGAAATCCTGCATGACTTCACCGTTCAGCAGGGCCTCGCGAAGCCGGTCATGATAGTGGAGGAAGGCGGCAACGCGGGCACCACCACGGTCAGCTACGACAGGGCCGGCACGTACAAGTTCTTCTGCTCACAGCCCGGTCACGATCAACTGGGCATGCACGGCACGATCACGGTCGAGTGACCCGGACACCGTGACCCGCACGACTGGAGTCAGGCGGCAAATCGCCGCCACTCTCGCTTCGGCTGTTCGATGGAGCGGACCTGGCCGAGCTGCGCATCATCACGCTGCGACTGGCTGTCGGCATCATGCGCACTTGAACGCAGGATCGATCTGATCCTTCCCGCCTTTACCCGTCGAGCAAGCTCGTCCGTGGCAGTCGCCCGAGGCCAATCACGCTGAACCTCGTGGTCGAATACACCGCGCTCAGCGACCCGGGATTGCATGCGCACTCCAGGCCGCCTCACCAATCCGCCGGGTCGTGAGGCGTGTAATAACCGGCGAAAGGAGGCGGGACCTTCGCCATGTACAACTCACCAGGTATTCCTCTCGCCGCGCTCGTCGTGGCTGTCGCCCTCGCAATTGTAACCATCGGATCTCTGATGGCCGGCATGGGCGGCGATCCAGCGCTCAATGAATTGCAGATCGGCGCGACGGCGTGGGCACTCGCGCTCGGTGTTTTCGGCGTGCAGGGCATCGTATCAATCGTGCTCGAAGGCCAGCAGTTAGTCCCCGGCACGATCGCGCCCCGCCGCAACAATCCACTCAGCGCGGCAGTCGCCGCCTTCTCAGTCCTCTTGTGCATCCTGGCCGGTCTGACCGGACTGGCCATTGTCTCTGGCCAGCCAACGACCGTGGTCGGTTTGGCGGCGGGCGCCGGCTGTCTCAACCTCGGACTCCTATTGCTGTTCTACAAGGAGGCCTTCATCGGCCATGAAGCACATCTTGACCCCCGACAAGACGGCGTCCCCTGGTAACGACCACGATCATCCGAGCTCACTCGAGGAGCCGCTCCGGCAACCCCGCGACAGACGGCGCACTGTGCTGGGCTGGATGGTGGGCATTGCCGCGGGTGCGTTCGCGGTGAGTTTCGCCGTGCCGGCCGCCGTGCTCAAAGCGCTCATGCTGGACAAGCCGGGCATCGCGATCGGCGATGTACTCACGTATGTCGACACAACGACCGGCGGCCAGCCTGGCCAACCATTCAAAGCCAGCGACCTGCCAATCGGGGGATCGGCGCAGCTCTTTCCGATGGGCAAGGCTGATAACCAGGACAACCTGGTGCTGGTCGTTCGCATCGCTGCAGGTGACGGGGTGGGCGGCCTGGTGGCCTACAGCGCCATCTGCACGCATCTCGGCTGCGCGGTCAACGAGAAGCTAAATAGGGACAATCTGATCCTGTGTCCGTGTCACGGCAGCGTCTACGACCCAGTGGATCACGCCGCAGTCCGCCGCGGCCCGTCCGATCGCGCTCTGCCAGGCATTCCCATCGCCGACGGCCCAAACGGCAGCGTGATAGCTAACGGTCTATTCGATGGACCGATTGGTCCGCAATAGGCACTCACGATGCGAAAGACACACCCTACTGAGCAATCCGCGGCGGACGCCGCCCCGATTAGCTGCACTTCCACGTGTCCGCGGAAAGCTGGCTGGCTGGAGGAGCGCCTGCAACTCAGCGCCTTCCAGGAGAAATACGGCCACAAGGCTTTTCCCGTCCATTCGACATTCTTTCTGGGCGAAACGGCAGCCATCAGCTTTTTGATCCTGGTGGTGACCGGCATCTACCTGGGACTGATCTACACGCCGTCAATCAGCGAGATCTCGGTCGCCGGCCAGAGGCTGCCCGAGGCGTTCGCCAGCGTGCAGCTCATCGAATCGATCCCCGCCGCCAACCTCATCCGCAACGTCCATCACTGGGCGGCGCACGTCATGATCGCCGCAATCCTCTTGCACGCTTTTCGGGTGTTCTTCACCGGCACCTACAGAAAACCGCGCGAGTTAACCTGGCTGCTGGGCGTGCTTCTGCTAGGCATGACACTGGCAGCTGGATTCGTCGGGTATGGGCTGCCCTGGGATGCGTTTGCCGTCACCGCAACTGGTATTGGGTTCGGTCTCGCGCGCTCAATTCCCGTAGTTGGCCATGTGCTGGGTGACCTCTTCTTCGGCGGCGCGTTTCCGAGCCTCGGCAGCCTGCCGCGCCTGTACACCATCCACGTGGTGGTAATTCCGCTCAGCATTCTGGGCGTGATGAGCCTCCATTTGCTGCTCGTGCTGAAGCAGAAGCACAGCATGCCAGGTTATGCGAAGAAACTGGCGGAGCCCGGCAAAGTGCTGGGGATTTCGCTGTGGCCCAATCACGCTCTCCTCGCCGGCCAGCTGCTTTTCCTGATGCTGGGCGGCCTATCGCTTCTGGCAGCCTTTGTGCCGGTGCACCCGCTGGCCGCATACGGGCCGCCGACGCCCGAAACGCCGGCGGTCAAGCCGGATTGGTATCTGCTGTGGATCTTCGGCTTTCTCAAACTGATCCCGGCCGGTGTGGGCATGACATTGGGCCCAGTGACAATCGGTCCCGAGTTTCTGGGCGGCGTGTTGTTCCCCGCCAGCGTCATCGGCGCGATGACACTGGTGCCCTGGCTCGACCGCACGAATCGGCGCGTGTTGCGGCGGTTCGAATACCTGGAGCCACCCCCGCAAGCGCCGCTGCGGCTAGCGCTCGGCGTCGGAGCGCTCGCGTTCGTCGCGATGTTGTTGTTTGCATCCTACTATGACCAGATCGGGTTGACGCTCGGCCAGATCTGGCTACTTGTACTCAGCCTGCCGGTCGTGGTGGCCGCAGCCATCTTTAGCTGGAGTTGGGTCACTCGGCAACGGCGAGGGAGTGTGGCGCGGTTCGATCCAACGAGCGACGCCTGAGCCGCAATCCACATGCGCTCCAGCAGAGTTGTTCCCTACTGACTGATAGAGGCGCCGCTCGGGCTCGATTCCGGCTGGGTACGGGTCGAGCCAACGGGCTACCTCGAAGTGAGGAGCTACGTCAGGACGACAGTTGGAACGAACGCTAGACGAAAACCAGCGATACGGCGAAGGGGGAGGGCTATAGGCGTTTTCGACACAGTGGACTCCAAAAGAATGGACCACCTGATCTTGAACACGCGCATCAGTCCAGCTTGGATTGGTCACGCCCGAGCGCGGACCGCACTGCGGTGCCCGGGCCTCAGTGGGATCTCGCAAGAGTTTTCGGCAGCGGCTTAGCGTTTGCCGTCACGAGCGCCGAGTGCGCGCTCGTTCCGGTGGGCAACCGTGTGCGTTTCGACGTACGTGGTCGACGCGGATTGTCGATGGTCCGGGTCACGAGTGATCCGGAGCACCTGCTGCCAAGGTACACGGTGAGCCGGTCGTCCTCCGAGTATTGCCATCAGGCGGCGTGAATCAGTAGGTGATGGGTGATCGGAGGTGCACTCCTTGCTGAGCGTATCCTGTCACCCGCCGGTACACCCCGCCGGCGGCGTGGATGACGTGGACCCGCCGCCAGAGCTCGCCATCCAATCCCGAGGACGCGGTGTATCCACCAACGCACGAACCATGTCAGTGGTCGTGACCTGGATCTACTCGGGTCCAAGAAGGAGAAATGGAATGAACTGGAGAATTCCGCGCCCACGTTGGGGCGCACGGGTTGTGGCTGCCGTAATCATGGCTTCGGCCGTGGTGGGAACCGCCGTGCCGGCCGCACAAGCCCAGGCCGCCCAGGAGTCCCTCGCCATCACCGTGCCGCGTGTGCCCGACGACATCACGGTGCCAGCGGGAAACAAGGTGTTCCTTGTTGGTCACGCCGTCGGCACCCAGAACTACGTCTGCCTGCCATCTGGCAAAGACTTCAAATTTACGCTCTTCACGCCGCAGGCCACCCTGTTCAGCGACGACGGTAGGCAACTCATTACCCACTACTTCAGCCCCAACCCGTTTGAGGGTGACACCATTCGTGCCACGTGGCAGGACTCGCGCGATACCAGCACCGTGTGGGCCCAGGCGACACATTCCTCCTCGGACCCCAACTTCGTCGCGCCGGGTGCGATTGCCTGGGTCCTGCTTCAGAGGGTTGGATCCCAAGACGGACCCGACGGCGGTGACACGCTGACAGGGACGACCTTCGTCCAGCGGCTGAGCACCAGTGGAGGGGTCGCCCCATCGACGGGCTGCAAGACGTCAAATGACGTCGGTCATCAGGCGTTTGAGCCCTATACCGCCGACTACTTCTTCTACACCAGTGCCAGCTAACGCCGACGCGGACGCCGGCACCTAACGTCTCTGCATAGAACTGTGGAAGAACCGGACGGTCGTACCGTCCGGTTCTTCTTATTCGGCATCCTCGAGAGTCTCCATGAGCGATCCCAACCCGCGCTACTGATTCGGTTACCGGCTCCTTCATTGTCTTCGGAAAGCGGCTCTCCCCGGGCTCGTTGCGGTGGCGGGTTCGACATATCTAGACCGACGGCAGACGTGTAGTCGGTGAATGAGTGGAACCCCTTGACCACGCCACCCAATACGAGCAGCTTGTTGCGTTAGCCAGTCGCGTCGATCAACTCTTGGGCGAATTGGAGACCTGGCTGCACGCGCGTGAGCGTGGCGCCTCAACTGCCCGCGATCGCGACGTGGAGCTCGGCTGGCGGCGCCGTCGCCTGATGATCGTCAAGCAGTCCCAGGCGCTACTCGCCGCGCTGCTGTGCGACGTGGAGCTGTAGCGATTCGAAGAGTCACTTCTTCGTCTCGTAAGCAAGCTGCCGCGCGGGACATGAAGGGCGCGGGTGTATAGTGACGCCCCGGAGAGAGTCAGGGCCACGTGGGAACCTCCCGAGACCGCTCGTCCGAGGGCGTTTTTCCCTCGGAGCAGCGGCTGGCGCCTGCCTCTGCACGCGCCCGAAATACCAAGTACCGTGGGGGAGTCGGCCATACGTCTTCGGGCGGACCGTTCGACCGAGCCCACACGCAGGAGCCAGCCGAGCACAATGCGGCGCCCTTCCGCAGGAGCGAGGGACGCCGTCACAACCTACCCGCGGCACTGACGAGTTTCGTGGGCCGAGAGGGCGCATTGGCCGAAGCCAGGCGGCTGTTGGACACAAGCCGGCTGCTCACGTTGGTGGGGACAGGAGGTATTGGCAAGACTCGCCTGGCCTTGCGTCTCGCGAGTGAACTGGTGGACGTCTATGGGGATGGCGCATGGCTCGTGGATCTCGCACCCGTGGCGGACCCATTCCTGGTGCCCGTGTCCGTGGCAGCCGCTCTTGGCGTGCACGAGCAGCCAGGCCGCCAGATGCTGGTCACACTGGCCGAGTATCTCGGCGAACGGCACCTGCTACTGATTCTGGACAATTGCGAGCACCTGGTGTCGGCCAGCGCTGAGCTGAGCGAAGCGCTGCTACGAGGCTGCCCGCGCCTGCGCATCGTTGCAACCAGTCGGCAGGCGCTGGGCATCGAGGGTGAGACGCTCTTCCGTGTCCCGTCGCTGTCTTTACCAGACGCATTATCACCACCGGATGTAGAGCGCTTGGCGCAGTATGAGGCTATCCATCTGTTCGTCGACCGGGCGACCGCGACCGCGCCCAACTTCCGTCTGTCCCAGCCGAATGTCGCTTTCATCGCTGATATCTGCCGCCAACTGGACGGCGTCCCATTAGCGATCGAGCTGGCGGCTACCCGGCTCAAGCTGCTGGGCGCTGAGCAGCTCTGGGCCCGGTTGGGAGATCGCTTCCGTCTCCTCACCAGCGGCAGCCGAACGGCACCGGGTCGGCATCAGACCTTGCGCGCCACGCTGGACTGGAGCTACCAGCTGCTGTCGGAACCTGAGCGAATGCTGCTGCGGCGGCTCGCCGTATTTAGCGGGGGTTGGACGCTGGAGGCAGCCGAGGAAGTCATCGGCAGTGACGATATAGAGTTCGCGCAGGTGCTGGACTTACTCGGGCAACTGCTCGACAAGTCTCTCGTGGTTGTCGAAGACCAGAGCCCAAAGCAGGTGCGCTTCCGCTTGCTGGAGACGATCCGCCAGTACGCGTGGGAGCGCCTCGACGAAGCGGGCGAGATCGACACGACCCGCGAACGGCATCTGTCCTGGTGTCTCAAAGTTTCGACGGACGTCCAACCACCGGGAATGCACCACGCGTGGCATGCTCGAGACCTGATACAGGAACAGGACAATCTGCGCGCGGCGCTCCTGTGGGCAATCCAGCTGAGAAACGCTGACGCGGGTCTTCGTGTCGCCGTGGCGTTGGCTCACATCTGGTACATGCGAGGCCACTACTCTGAGGGGCGCGCTCGTCTGGCAGAACTGTTGGGGTTCCCGGCCTCGAGCAGCACTCCCGACGTGCGAGCCAGCGCCCTCACCTCGGCGGGCCATCTTGCCTACTGTCAAGGCGACCTGAAGGTGGCGCAGGATTTACTCGAGGAGAGTCTGGGTATCTGGCATGTTCTCGGCAATGACGAGCGGAGGGCTGTGTGCCTGCAGGTGTTGGGCAACGTTGTGCGTTTCCGCGGTGATCTCCCGGGCGCCCGGCCGCTCTTCGAGCAAGCCAGCGTCATCAACCACCGCTTAGGGCACCGCATGCGCGAGGCCATGAATCTCGCCCTCATGGCACAGGTGTTGTTCGAGCAAGGTGATCTAACGCGCGCCGAGGCACTCAACGACCAGAGTGCCGCCGCTCTGCAAGCCGCCGGCCCAGGCTGGGGGACGATCTTGACGCTGTGCATGTTCGGGCGAGTCGCGGCGGCACGCGGCGATCACTCCATCGCGCGCACTCGCCTGGAGGAAAGTCTCGAGCTCGGACGCAAGCTGGGCATCAGTCGCGGAGTGGTCTGGACGCTGTACTTCCTGGCGCAACACGCGCTGGCTCAAGGCGACGCCAGACGGGCGCGCACGACGTTTGCGGAGAGCCTCCGTCTCGCTCGCCAAACGGGTGACCACCTGGCGACCGCGCATTGCATCGAAGGCTTCGCCGGTGCGCTGGCGGCGACGCAACCCGGGCGCGCCATCCGCCTGGCGGAGGCGGCGGGCGCCTTACGCGAGAAGGTCGGGTCGTCGCCATTTCCAGCGGACCGTGACCGACTCGAGCGCTGGCTGGGAGTTGCCGCACGCGGTCTTGGTGAGACCGCCACGTCCGTCGCCCAGACGGAGGGACGCGGGATGACCCTGGACGAGGCCGTAGCGTACGCGCTCGCCGGCGACGAGCCGGCTACGACGGCGAACGCTGCTCAGCGCCTGGCAGGGCGCTCCTTCGGAGGTCTGACCAAGCGCGAAATAGAGGTTCTCCGCCTGGTGGCACTGGCCAAGAGTAACCGCGAGATCGCGGCAACGCTGGTATTGAGCGAGAAGACGGTTGAACGTCATCTGAGCCACATCTTCGCGAAGCTGCAGGTCTCCTCGCGCACCGGAGCCACCCGCGTGGCCGTGCAGGCCGGCATCGCGTAGCAAGCGCGTCCGACCAATCCGCGTGAATGTGTAGCCGACCAAAACCCCTTGCTCACCGCGGCCGTGCGCTCCGGCTGGATCGAGCGCGGCCCGCCCAGTGCATACCCATGGCGGTGGTGACTCAGTCGAACGCGTCAACTATCGCCACGCCTGGGCTCGGGCAGCGCTATAAGTTGCTTCGCCGCATCGTGGACGACGTCTTTACGATGACCTTGGAAGGCTTGGGCCTACAGCTTGCGCGTCGTTTCCAAGTGCGGATGCTCTCGCCCGCGGTCACGTGTCTCGTGAAGCTGGCGGTCTATTCATCTCCAGCAAGGGTGAGGTCCTCACCGCGCAGCAGGCGCTCCGCGATTCGGTAGGTCTGAAATAGGGCGCGCGACGTGGGAGCGTGCGCTGCGACGTAGCGCGTCACGCTCACCAGCGTCCGCCGCGCGGCGAGCGGGTAGCGCTCGCGCAGGCCGTTGAATTGGCGGATGCCAGCCTCGAGCGTCTGATAGGCGTGGAATCCAGCGTCTTCGCGCAGCACGGCGTGGCCGAGGACGTGGATGAACGACTCCACCTCGCCTCTGGCCAGCAGGCTATTGGCCAGCGACGCGGCCGCAGCCACCTGCTGCTCGCGATCGAGCAGTACGAGCAACGCCTGCGACGTTGTTTCGTCCACGGTCGCCGACGCGTCTGGACGTTCATCGGGCAAGCGCGCCGCGGGTATGTTCAGGAAGCGGTCCAGATACACACGCAGGGCCTGGTGATACAGACCGCGCGCGAGCATCGTGGACGGCGTCCGCTGAAGAGCCTGCGCCAGCGCCTGTGCCGCGGTCCAGGTGTTGTGCACCGCATCCCAATCGGCAAACTCGTTGCTGATGTGGAAGCGGCCGATGCGCAGCACCGACGCATGCGCCACCGCTTGCCCGACCTCGGCAAACGCGACGCCCCGCTCCAGTGCCGCACTGATCGCCTCGAGACCGGCGCGCGGCTCGTCCTCGAGGACTGCCGAGACCAGCGCATCGAAGTCGCCATCGAGCGTAGCTTGACCCGGCGCAAGGGCGGCGAGCCGATCCAGGTGCGGTACAAGCAATTCGATCAGGTCGATCGGATGGCGCCAGGCGTTCTGCTCCTCCGAGCGCTGGGCGTGGGCCAGACCATCGACCAGGCTCGGCAGCACCAGGCTGGCCGCGTCCCAGCCAACGAGATCGAGGTACTCGCACGCTTTGTTAATGAAGTCGACGACGTGTCCGGCGTCCAGGTACACGTGATCGGTTGCCGCGACCAGCAGCAGGTCGGCCAGGGTCGTCGACGATGCCTCGGCGGCAATCGCGGTCTGCAAGATGCGCTCTGCTCCGTCCTGGTCGCGAACCTCGATTGCGCGGCGGAACCATGACTTCAATCTGGCGATGGGTACCCGCGTTGTGGGTAACGGCTCGAGCTCGAAGCGGGGCGCTTGACCCGCCGTATCCTCGGCCACGCGCACCGCGGCGTGCAGCAGCGCGAGCGGTCGATCCTCAGCAGCCAGCGCCGGCAGGACGTCGCCCAGTGCGGTCAGGATCGACATGCCCATCGACCAGCCGCGCGCGCGGTAACGCAGGCCGTGCTGGCCGATGGTGCGCACGATGTCGGCAAAGAAGCGCCCGTCGTGGGCAAACACGGCAATGCCGTGTCCACCACCGCTGACCAGCATGCACCCGCGACCGCTCAACTCGGCGACCGATCCGACGCGCACCCGCTCGGCAACCAGTGTGCTCATGCGCGACCTCCCGCTTGCGCCACTGTAGCGCGCGCGTGCGCCCGCCGCTCAATCAGGCCGGTTCAAGAAGGCCTCGACTTCGGCCGTGAACGCCTCGAAGCGCCCGCGATGGATGTTGTGGTCGGCCTCGGGAACCGTCACCACCTGGATCAGCGGGTTCGTCGTGGCTAGCGCGACTGCCTCTTCGTCGACGATTCCACCGCGTGCCACTTCAGCTCTCAGCAGCAACGTCGGGCAGGCGAGTTGCGCGAGCAGCGGAATCTGGTTGCGGTCCCAGTTGTCCTCGAACACCTGCCGGACCGCGGCGCGACTCCCTTTGACGGCGGCGTCGATCTTTCCGGCGACGTCCTGGTCGGTCCAGCCAAGCGCCAGATTTGGGCGGAACCTCGCCTCCGCCTCCACGGTTGTGAGTCCGATCGACTCGACATACCCGGCCTGCGCCGCGCGCCGCCGTGCGAGCTGCTCGGGCGTCGTCGAAGCCTGACCCAGGCCTGGATCCTCGAGCACCAGTCGACGAATCGGCACTCGGCCATCCACCGCGAACTGCACCGAGATCCCACCTCCCCATGAGTGACCGATCAGGTCGATCCGCTCGAGCCCGAGCGCATGGCACAGCCCGGCCACCTCCGCCGCCTGGTCGGCGATGCAATACCCGGTGGCCGGCCGGTCTGAGTCGCCGTGGCCCTTCAGGTCGACGGCGATCACTCGGGCCCGTGCAGCCAGCCGCGGCGCGACGCGCACCCAGCTCAGCGACGAGCTGGTAATGCCGTGCACCAGCACGATCACTGGTCGGTCGGTGGCAGTGCCCCATTCGCGGTACGCCATGCGATAGCCGGCCAGGTCGACGGAGTGGACTGGTGCGAGGTCTTGGATCATCATCAACGCACCATTTTGCCACTCGCCGCCGACTGGCCGGCGTGACGCCCGCCGCTTCGCGAGGGCCGCGCGGCTCAGCCGGTCGCTGGCGTCACCGCGTGGAGCAGCAGGCCGGCCGCGCCGCGGTGCCAGCCTCCGCCACAGACGTAGGGATTCTTCTCGTTCGGAAAGCCCTGCCAGTACGTCAGGTTGAACGGCACGCGCAGATACCACTTGACGGTGGGTAGCGAGGGCAGCTCGCGCAGCCAGATCTCCAGTGCGCCCAGGTAGGCCGTCATGAACGCGGGATCGGTCGGTTGGAGCTTGGCCATCTGGTCGATGAACCCGTCGAACTGGGCATTGCTCCAGCGGTACGGCTGGACGGCATCCGTGCCGGTCGGCACGTTATAGCGACTGTGGTATTCCTCCAGCGACACCCACGGGTCCTGGTAGATCGCCGTATCGAAGCGAAGGAACACATCGGCGTTGCCCTGCGCGACGAGCGTGTTGAAATCCGTGGGCGCTTTGAACGACGCGTCGAACCCAGCCTTGCGCCACTGGGTGACGAAAATCGGGCCGATATCCTGGAAGAAGCCCGGCGGCAAGAGCACGACCATCGGGAAGCGCTGGCCATCCTTGGCCCAAAACCCGTCTGAATCCTTCTGCCAGCCCTTCGACTGCATTGTCTGCGTCACCTTGTCGAGGTCCGGTGCATCAACCGGGTATTTCTTCAGCAGGTCGGCACTGGCGTCGATGAATGGAGCCAGGTTCGGCAGCAGGGCGAACGGGAGCACGCTGACCTGCCCAGCGCCCTTGTAGACCACGTCGCTGACCTGCTTTCGATCGATCGCGCTGTTGATCGCGCGGCGAATGTCCGGGTCGTCAAACGGCGCCTTCGAATTGTTGAAGCCGATCATGATCGTCGATGGGCTGACGGAGCCATAGGGCTGGACATTGCCGTCGACCCAGAACAGCGCTTTCTTGTCGCGCTCGAGCAGCGCCGGAATGTTGGCCGGGAACAGGTCGTGGGTTGTGTCGACGTCGTTGTTGATCATGACCTGGACCTTCTTGGCGTCTTCCATGCGCGGCAGGACGATCACCCGCTTCATCTTGGGCAGTGGCCGGAACCCGGTCTTGGCGCCCCACCAGTCATCATTGCGGTCGAAGATCTTCTGGTCAGCCGTCGCCGAGACGAGCTTCCACGGGCCGGTGGTCACCGGCCAGCCCTTCGCCAGGTCCAGGTTGGTGAACGTCTTCTGATCCTGGCCCTGGAAAACATGCTGCGCCACGATCGGAAAGCCGTTGTCCTGGAACCACGTGAAGTAGCGCGGCAGGAACTGTGGATTTGGACTGGTGAGCGTGATCTTCGCGGTCAGATCGTCGGGCGCGGTCACGTCCTGGACCCAGGTCTTCATGTCGAAGGCGTACAGCAGGTCGGGCGAATTGGACTTCAGCATATTCAGGGTGAACACCATGTCCTGAGCGGTGAACGGCTGCCCGTCGCTCCAGGTCACGCCCTTGCGCAGCTTGATGGTCAGCTCACTGGAGTCAGCGTTGTAGGTTGCGCTTTCGGCCAGCCACGGGACGCGGCCCGGGTTGTCAGGCAGGCCTACCGGCCACGTCACGGCGTCGGTCCAGTACGGGTTCCAGAAGAACAGGGGCTCGTACATGAAGTGCCAGCCGGTGCGCTGCTGGGCGCGCAGGAATGGATTGGACAGCGTCGCATCCTGAAACTGGTTGAAGGTATCCGAGACGGTCATGATGAATGTCTCGTTGCGGGCGACAGTGGACACGCTGGCCGGCGCGGCCTGCGCGGCCTGCGCGGCAGGCGTCGCGGGCGCGGCCGTCGGTGCGCCCGCCGGCGCCGCGGCCACCGTGGTCGGTGCTGCCGCTGCCGCCGTAGTCGGTGCCGCTGCCGCCGGTGCCGCTGTCGGCTTCGCGGCCGCCGGTGCCGACGTCGCTGCCGGTGCCACCGGCACAGCCTGCGACTGACAAGCAGCCGCAAACGCGGCCACCGCTCCCGACCAGGTAACCAGGAACGTCCGACGCGACAGGATTCGAGACATCATGACTCCTCCCACTCTTTTTCGCTCGCTGGCCTGCGCGTCACGCCCGCCGCCTGTGGCGTGGATTGGCAACCTCGTCGAGGCCGGCCGACACCAGGAGCAGACCAAGAAACAGGACCACGACAACCAGGATGGGCGGGAACCACCACCACCACATGCCGCGCAGCGGCGCGTTGAACAACAGCGCCCAGTAGATGGTCATCCCGACCGTTGGCTCGTTCTGCGGGCCGAGCCCAAGGGCCTCGAGACCGATCGAGGCCAGCACGGCCGCTGAGACCGCGCCCACGAATCCAGCCGCGAGATACGGCAAGAGGTTGGGCAGCATTTCAGACACTATGACTTTCCCGCTGCTCATGCCCGACAGGCGCGCAATCTGGATATACCCGCGTTCGCGTAAGGTCAGCACCTGAGCCCGAACGGTGCGCGTCGGGTTCATCCACGCGAGAGACGCAATGACCAGCGCCATGATCGTGATCGAGATCACGCCTTTGATCGACGCAGCAATGATGATCAGCACCATGAGCGCGGGGACCGTCAGCAGCGTGTCGACCGCCATGCGGATGATTGCATCGACGACCCCGCCAACCGAACCGCTGATCAATCCCAGAATAGTTCCGATCACTAGCCCGATGCTGCCAGCCAGAAAGCCGACTCCCAGCGTGAGCGGCAAACCTGCCACCAGCACCGCCAGCAGATCACGACCTTGATCGTCGCTGCCCAGCGGTAGGCCGACACTGGGCGGCATGCTGGGGATATCCGAGAGTGGCTGGGCACGTTTGACGTCAACGATATGCGAGCCGATGGGTCCGACCAGCAACAGTGCGCCAACAAGCACCACGCCGGCCAGCAGCTGCGGATTGCGCTGGCAATACGCCACGGCCGTGCCGAGCCGCGACCGCTCGCCTGTCTGCATGCGCTCATCGGTGCCCTGCTGGTGTGCAAGGCTGATGGTCGTTCCCATCAGGCCTGCTGGTACACAATCCGGGGATCGAGGAGCGGGTACAGCAGGTCGATCAGCAGCGTAGCCAGGGTGATCGCCAGGACGGTGATGAACACGACACCGTAAATGACAAAGTAGTCCGAGGCCGCAATGGCCTGGAACAGCAGGTTGCCAATACCGGGATAGCCGAACACGATCTCGACAATGACCGAGCCCGAAACGATGTGCCCGAGCTGGATGGCGAGTGACGTCACCTGTGGCAGGATCGCATTGCGCGTGGCGTAGCGGAAAAAGATGCGCTTTGGGCGCAGGCCTTTGGCCTCGGCCAGGATCATGTAGTCCTCGCCTTCGGTCGTGACCATCATCGCGCGCATCCCAAGTGCCCAGAATCCGATGCCCGCCAGGACGATCGACAGGGCAGGCAGCGTCGCGTGGCGGACGACGTCGAGGACAAACGCGGGAGTGAGCTGTATCGTCGCCCCGATCGAGTACCCGCCCGTGAGTGGGAAGAGCGGCACGGTCAATGCCAGCAGGTAGACGAGGATCAGGCCCAGGAGGTAGTAGGGAATCGCCGACAGCCCCATTAGCGGCGGAACCCCATAGCGCAGGATGCGCGGCGCGCGTGGCCAGGCCATGAGCGCCCCGAGGAGCGTGCCGACGGCGAACGAAAGCAGGGTCGCGACGAGCAGCAAGCCAATCGTCCAGGGCAAGGCATTCATGATTAATGGCAGGACTTTGACCGGGTACTGCGTGATCGAATAGCCGAAATCCAGCCGCATCGCGGCCTGCATGTACTTGAAGTATTGGACATACAGCGGCTGGTCGAGGCCGAACTGGATGTTGTAGGAGCGGACCATCTCCTCGATGCCTTGTTGCATCGGGCCGCTCTGTTGCATCGCACTGACCAGTCGCTCGCGAACCGGATTCCCTGGCGCGAGTCGTGGCACCAGGAAGTTCAGCGTCGCGGCACCCCACAAAACGATGCCGAACTGGATCAGGCGACGAACAACGTAGGAGAGATGCACGCTCCAGAAGTAGCCTTGGGCAAGATTCTTGCACGCTCGAGCATGCGGCCGCGCGACTGACCCGCGCGTCGCGGATGCCCTCGGGTGCCCAGTGTTTGGAAGCACTCGCCTCGTGCCGAAGTCAGCGCACACGTTCCCTCGACGTCGAATCAGGTTCGACCGCCCTGAAGGCGTGAAGCTCTTTCTTTCATGAGCTCGGCTACCGTTCCGTCAGCAACGCCACCTTTCTGGCGCAGCACGCCTTCCGCGTTACGGGCGTTGACTTTGCACTCCACTCACTAGCGAAGTTTCGAGCCGCAGCAAGCGCAGCGCTTTGCGGACGCCGAGCGAGCGCCAACGCGGTAGGCCACCCAGTACGCAGGACACTATCCGGAGGACGCGCACACGCTGATTTGACAGCCGTTTCGCTGTCCAGTCACCATCGCTGTAGCCAACGAAGGCAAAGCCGGAATGGACGTTTTGATCGTCCTTGGCGACCAGGACACCTATCACGAGAATGATGCCGAGATCGACTCGAGTCCGATCTGGCTGTCCGACATCCTGTGCGAGGAAGGGATCGTTGCCCAGTTCGTGATCCACGCGCGGCGGGCCGAAATCCTCGCCGAATTTGGCCGCGCGGACACCATTCGCGCGATGCGCCGCCATGAGATTGGACTGCACGGACGGGACGTGCATCCGGTGCTACCTGAGCTGGTCGAAGGCTTGAGCTGGCAGGCTGGCCTGCAGGCGATGCGCGCCGCCGAAGGCGCCGAGCTCGACCTGTTGGGCCAGGTGTTCGACGTCACGCCGACGTGTTCCAGCCAGCATCGTCACCAGGCAGCGCCGCAGGCGTTCGGCCTGGCGCGGGAGCGAGGCGTGCCATACCTGTTCGGCTATCCTGGCGCGCCGCCGTCGTACTCGGTGAGCTGGTATGCGGGCGCCTTGAGCGTGCCGTTCAATACCCCGACACCCGACTTCCTGTGCTTCTTTCCGGCCGTGTTCGACGATGCGCTGCCGGACGACACCCTGTTTGCCGACCTCTTTGGCCGGCTCCAGGCGCACGTCGCCCGCTGCCTCGAGGTGCAACTGCCGCTACTGGTGGTATTCGTCTGCCATCCCGAGCGCCTGTGCTACAGCGGGCCGCTCGAACAATGGCAATACGGCAATGGCGCCAATCACGGCACCGCGGCCGTGCCGCGGGGTGTCGAGAAGCGCCGCTCGCGCCAGGAGATCGACCGCGCAGTACAGAACTTCCGCACTGTCATTCGCTATCTGCGCGACACACCCGGCCTCGAGCCGATCACCACGCGCCAGATGATGAAGCGCTACGGCCAGCAGGCCAGCCACCTGTCGCGCGCGGACCTGGCGTCGGTCGCAGGTCAGGCGCTCGAGACGCGGCTCATCCCGGTCGGCGGCAAGCTGAGCGCCGCCGACGCCGTGCTTGGCTTCGCCCAGGCGATCGCGCAGCGCTCCGAGACTGGCAGCCTGCCCGAGCGCGTGGCGCGCGTCGACGCCCTCGGGCCGACGGAGCCGCCGCCGCTGGCGCCTGGTCTCACCGCGCTGAGCAATCCGGACCTGGTGGCGCTGGCGCAATCGCTGGTCAGCCAGGCGGGCGCCACCGGCCACCTACCTGCGTCAATCGACATGCGCGGTCGACGACTTGGGCTTGGCTCGCTCTATGGCGCGCTGGCCACGGCCTACCGCACGCACCAGAGCGCTGATGCGCACATCGACCTGGAAGCCTGGCCGCGCTATCCCGAGATGGGTACTGCGCTGGGCAACTGCCATCGTCTGTGCGCTGAGGATCCACTCGTTCGGCCCGGGTTATCGACTGATGCCGCGGCGCTGCACGCGCAGCTTCAAACCTGGACCCTGAAATCGGCCACGCGCGACGCGGCTGGATGAGCGGAGCGCTCACCTGATGCAGCTATCGGGCAGCAACTACGGTATGCCGAACCTGAGCCTCGACGAGGCGCTGGCCTTCCACGCTAAGCTGGGCCTGCGCGCGATGGAGCTGACGGTCCTGCCGGGCTACGTCACCGCGCTCGAGAACCTGATCACTGCGGATCGTTCCGCGGCACGCGACCAGTTCAAGCAGTTGGGCATCGCGTGTAGTGGCGTGGCCAACTTTCAGACGCTCACCGATCCGGATTCCGAGCCGACCTCTACGGTCATGGCCCGCCATCGAGGCGCGGTCGAGCTCGCAGTCGAGCTGGCCCAGGATGGACAGCAGCCGCTCGTCGTGCTCATGTCCGGAGGTGCTGTGAACGACTGGCCCGCGGCGCGCGAACGGTTGGTCAACCGCGTAGGTGAACTGGCCCAATTCGCTCGGACGCATGGCGTTGTGCTGGCGATGAAAGCGCACGCGAACGGGTGTGTGAGCCGCCCCCATCATCTCGTCGAGCTGTTCGAACAGGTCGGCTCGCCCGCATTTCGCTTCTGCTTCGACATGAGCCACTATGAGGTCCAGGGGCTGAGCATCGAACAGGCGATGTATCCACTGCTGGCGCTCTCGGCGCACGTCGAAGTGAAGGCCTCGATCGGCCAGGCGCCGAATCAGGAGTACATGATTCCGGGCGAGTCCGGCACGCAATCCGACTTTGTCGGCCAATTCAAAGCAATGTCGAAGCTGGGCTACCGAGGCTATGTAGTGCCCGAGATGAGCGTCCATGTGATGCGTCGGCCCAACTACGACCCGTACGCGGCACTACGGTTGGCGACGCAATCGCTCGGCGCCCTGATGCACCACGAGCCTGTGGACGAGCGCTAGCAATGGCCGAAACGAACGGCAAGTTTTCGTTCGACGTGATCGACGTGCACACGCATCTTGGTCGATTGCCCGGGCACGTGCGCATTAACCACGCTGCTCCGCCGCCGCGTCGTCAGCGCCGCCTGATTGCTGGACAGCCGTCGCGGCGCATCAGCCGTCCACTGGCTCGGTTCACCGGGAATGCGGGAGTGCCCACTCCGCGTTATCAAGCGCATGCCGTTCGCCGGCTCGCGTCATAGTGCAGCGTCCGCTAGCTGCCATGATCGCTGCCAGATTTCGAATCCGACGAAAGTCAGGAATCTCCGATGACTCGTGCGTTGATCGGTGCGCCGGTCGCCGTGGTCGTCGAGGTCGGTGTGGAGGTGGGGGTTGGTGTGGACGTGGGGTTGGGGGGAGGAAATGCGACTCTGTAGGTGGCAATCGCCGCGGACCACTCACGTGAAGCGCTCAACGTCCCCATAGCGGAGTAGGCGCCCGTCACAGCCACAATTCGGTATTCGGCGCGGATCGTAATGTTGCTGGCTGCCGATCCGCCGGTTGTGCCGTTCCCAGCCAAGTTGGTGAACAACGCATTCGGAGTAAATGTGTCCGTGCGGGGTCCTTCGACGCCAATCGCGCCGATCAGGAGCTCGGCAGCCTGGGTGGTCGCAGCAGTCGTGCCGGATGACGCACTCGTGCTCTTCCCAGTCGCCGTACTCGTCCTGTCCAAAACGCTCGTCGTGGCCAGCCCTGAGAACTCAGTGGCACTGAAGGCGCGCGCAGCGGCGGAGGGGTGGGTAATGGTGATAGTGGAGCCACCTGGCAGAGGCAGCACGTTGTGCGCCGCGAGAAGGACGGTCCTGACACCGCTTGCTGTGGTCACGTCCGCGTCTACGGTGTAGGTGTTGCCGGCTGAGTCAGCGGCACTCACGCTGCCAACTGAATGATCCATAGCGAAGGCAATAAGGACGCTATCTCCGCTTGCGACGCCTCCGGCTGGAAGAGTTGCAGAAATTGAAGTTCCAGTGGTCTTGCTGGCGGCTGTCGAGATGGTGCACGGACAACCACCCGCCAGCGGCGTGCTGGTCGGCGTGGGTGTGCTGGATGGCGTGGGTGTGCTGGATAACGTGGGTGTGCTGGAAGGCGTGGGTGTGCTGGAAGGCGTAGGTGTGCTGGAAGGCGTGGCGGTGCCGGTTAGTGCGGCTGTCGGCGTTTCAGTCGGCGTCAATATGACAGACGTGCCCGTGGCTGTCGGGACCATTGTCTGAGTGGGCGTCAGCGTACTGGTGGCGGTGGCGGTCGGCGCCTGGGCGCTCGTGTCGAATACCACATCCACCCAGTAGTTGCTGGCGTTGTAGGTGTTCGTCGGGAAGGCGCTCGTCGCGCCGTATACGTAGACTCCGTTCGGTCCATCCACCCCGCTTCGCAGCGCGTGCAGCGGTGGTGTGTCCACCCCGACTGTACTGAACGTACTCAGGTCGTACCCGAACCGCCCATTGCTGTGGTAGGAGGCGACGTAGGTCGTGTTGGCGTTTACCGCGATTGGTGACGCGAAGTTGACCTGCTGCCAGCCGGAACTGGTCTCCGTACTCGACGTGGCAGTCCCCAACAGTGTGCCGGTGCTGGTCCACAGGTTGACGGCGTGCATCCCGGTCTCAGTGCTTGGCTTGTGGAAGCGGATCCCGGTGATGACGCCTGGCTGATCGGAGCGCACCTTGACGCCCAACTCCACAGGGCTGCCCGTCGCCGTGCTCCCAGGCTGCGCGGTGGCCGTCCAGATGGTGCACGGACAGGTGCTGGGCACCGGCGTGCTGGTCGGCGTTGGGCTCGGGGTGGCCGTGGCCGTGTCCGTCGGGGTCGGCGTACTCGTCGGCGCGCCGACGGTCGGTGTGCTCGTGGGGGTGCCAGGCGTCGACGTGGCGGTAGGGCTCGGGGGCACTGACGTGGCTGTCGGAGTGGCGGTGGCAATCGGTGGGGTCGACGTCGTGGTGGCGGTTGGCGTCGCCGTGGGTCCGCCCGTCACCGTAACTGCTAGGCCGGCTGACGGGGGTTCCAGGTTGCCGCTATCGTCTACTGCGCGGCTCTTGATAGTCACCGATCCGGATGCCACGGGCGTCCACGTATAGCTCCAGCTGCTGAGGCCAGAGGCGCGGCGCCACGTTGCACCGCCGTCGACCGATACCTCCACGCCGCCTACGACGCCGCCCGTATCGGTCGCAGTACCACGGATGGTCACGCTGCTGCCGCTCGGGAGGGTGGCGCCGGCGGTGGGCGAGGTAATCACTGAACTGGGCCTCGTTGTATCCGCGGACGCGCTCGCGGCAACGAGCCCGGACTGAAGCGTCGCTGGCTGCACTCCCATGTCGGCAAGCAGGTTGACTGTGGCTTGGCGCATGTTCTGATCGACGGTCGAGGAGCCCGAGTCGTGATTCGCATCCAGGCCCCACGACCAGCGGGTGAAGCCGGCCCCGAAGATGAGCGCGCCACTGGAGTGCCGGTACATCGTGCTACTGTGAGTGCCCGTGCCGCTCCCGTAGGTCGAGCCATAGTCCTGCAGGTAACCGCTGCTCAGCGAAACCGTGGTCGCAGACAGGCGGATGAGTCCAGCGGGACGGAAGCCGTTGTCCAGATCCTCGTCCCACTCATGGCCCAGCGATCCAGGCGACAAAGATAGGCTTGCTCCAGGAGCAAGATTTGCGACCGCGGTATTGCGCCAGAAGCGCAGGTTGCTGAAGCTCGAGGCGACACTCATTGTGTCGCTCCTTGGCCCGTTGACGGAGAAGATGACCCCGGCAAGAGCGTTTTCGGGTTGGCCTCCGTCCGCGGGTGGACTGAAACGCGGATCGCGCCAGGTGCCCGTCCACGTGGGTGGATCAGCGGGGTCGATCACGGCGTTGGCATGGGTCTCCTTGTAGCTCACCAGAGTGCGATTGGCGGTGTTCCGACCATCGATGCTCGGCTCCCAGCGCGTCTTCCAGAACGTCTGGTTGCCGCTGAAGAACGCCAGATTGATACCTGCCCCACGCGCCGCCTCGACATTTGCTCGCTGTCCCGCGGACCAGTATTCGTCGTGGCCGACGGACATGAAGACACGGTGATTCTGGAGGAGATTGCCGCGACGATCGGTGTCGACCCCGCTGAAGTAGCTCGTGTTGTAGCCGTTGGCCTCCAGCCATCGGATCATCGGGTACTCCGCGTCCCACACAAAACTCCTTTGCCCCAGGTTCTGGATGTTGGCTCGCGTGTTGAACGGCCGGTTGTAGCTCACCTTGTAGGCTCGGTGCGCTGCCAGACCGAGGCTGAGATCGACATACAAGCTCGCGCCGCCGTAGCTGTTGTACGCCTGCCAGGTGGGATCAGAGGTCTGAAACAGCAGTGGACTGCTGCTCGCGTCATCTCGGACGACAAAGAACATGTGGCTGGCGCCGCCTGTGTCCGTGCGCACCAGCTTGACAAAGTACACGCCGGAGACCGCCGTCGTTGGTACTGTCCATGAGGCAGACTCGGCCCAGTTGCCGCAGTCGACCAGGCCCACCGATGAGTTGACCAGACACGCTGGTTGGTTCTGGGGGAGCGTTACCGAGGGCAGCACGGTTGCGATCTTGCGAGCGCCAAGCCCCTGGTAATAGCCCATGCGATAAATGTTCAACGTATAAGCAGTGGCTGCGGTCCTGATCTTGAAGTGGACCGTGTCGCCCCGGTTGATGCTGATATCAGTCGCGAAGCCCTGGATGCTCGGGTCGCCGTCGTCTGCCGACGGTAGGTCCCACTGGCTTGCGGGGTTGCCTGGGAGGGAGTTCTCGCACGCCACCGGACTGGCGATGGGAGGGTCGCAAAAGCTGGAAGTCGTTTGGAAGGTGAGGTCGCCGGACGTCGTGAGATTCCCGCCCGCGTCGGCGCTTCTAACCCGATAGTGATACAGAGTGCTAGCGGCCAATCCACTGAGAGACACGGAATGGCTCGTCACGAGCGCCGAGTTCCGTGGCGTGGACGAACCGTACGAAGGGGTCAGACCGTACTCAATCTGGCTATCAGCGGGCCTGTCCGTCATCCAGGTCACGGTTGCCGCCGAGCTAGTCACCGAGCTCGCCTGCACGCCCGTTATAGCCGGTGAGAGGCCATTGTCGTAAACCAGGTTGTCGAAGTTCGTGTTCCAGCCGTTGGAGCTAGCGATGGTCACGACGCTGCACGTCCCCGACCAATTAGTGGGGATCGTTACGACCTGACCTGGCGCTACCTGCGCCTGTGACGTGGTCTGGCCTGCACAACTCATGGTGACCGTGCTCTGCGTCGTGCCGCCGTTGTATACGTCGACCTGAATTAGCCGCTGGGGAGTAAGGAATGTGAACGGGGCGCTCGTAGGGCCAGCACCGTTGAAGCCAATGCTGTTGGTGGTGAACTGCTCCCACGGCCCCGCGAGATACCAGACGTTTGTGCCCCAGTCCACGACACCGCTGGGATACTGCCCATTAAGTGCCCGGTTCGGGTTCGTCAGATCGTTGAACGTGATGGTCTCGGAGGCAGCCGCGGTCGAGTGTGGCAGAGGCAACGCAACCAAAACCAGCACGAGGGCGAGGAACACAGATCGAGATTTCATTGTCCGATTACTCGACGGGAGAGGCGTTCAGGACGACCAGGTGCCGGGTTGGCGTCTAGCAGCACGACGGTTGCGCCGGCCCGGGCTTGTTGATAGATGTGAGACTCGTGACCTCTATTGATACAGATGCGAGGTTGAGTTTCGGTTTCACCACGGCTAGGTCCGCGTTGCCCAGATCGTCCTGCGCCTCACGAAAAAAGGCGAGAAGATGGCCTGGGTCACCCTGGGCGGATGCAACGGGCGCTATCGAGGCAGCCGTCTTCCCACAGGCCGTCAGGCCGATGCCGCCGACGGCGACGCGCTACTCCGCGAAGGCGCGTTCCTGGTGGCGCGCGGTCGGCTCTACCAGGAGGAAGCGACAGGCAGCAAATTGTTCATCGAACGGCTTCTCGCCAGGCGTGGGAGTCGGCAGCCAACGCGCGCATGTCTCGCTCAAGCTAGGCCGCCCTCAGCGACTGTTCCAGTCCAGGTGAAGCCGCGGGCTCCTGCTCGCCGCCGAAGGCTCACAACTGTCCTTTACCTCGGGCTGGCGATTGCTTTACCGCGCGGTGCGATAAAGCCTCCGCCTCGATGGGGCCGGCTGCGCGCCGGGCTTGCCCGTGCGCCCCCTGACTCACGTCGATCAACCCTCGCGGAGCTCATAGTGATTCACCTACTCCACGCAAGACGAGCGCTCAAGTCGCTCAGGATCATGATCAGCCTGGCGGTAGGCCTGCAGGTGGTGCTTCCCACCACGGCCGCGCCGACCCTCGCTTCGTCCGTGACCTCCATGACCATTGGCGGGACAACCAACATCGGCGGGACTCAATATGCCAAGAGCGGCACCGCCCTTACGCTTTCGGTCACTACGAGCGCTGACACGAAGTGTGTCGACGTCCCGTCGTCATTCGCGGGCAACAAGGTGTCCGACAGTGGTCAGTCTTCGTGGACGTTCACGGGCATGGCGGGCACCGGCGAGGGCCCGCAGACCGTCATCGTGACTGCGTACGCCAACAAGAACTGCAACGGCAGTGGCGGCGGGCAGTCCGGTTCTGCATCGACTGTGTACGTGCTCGACAATGCAGGTCCCTCGCTAACGGCTCTGCTATCACCCACGCCCAACATGGCGGGCTGGAACAAGGCCAACGTTAACATCGCGTGGACTGCCACCGACAGCGGGTCCGGCGTGGCTAGTGGCCCGAATCCGACCACGGACAACGTCACGGCCGAAACCGCGGGCGCGACGAAGAGCGCCAGCGCGAGCGACCGGTTGGGCAACAGCAGCACTTCGTCGGTGACCGTGAAGCTGGATAAGACTGCGCCGAGCATTACCCCCAGCACGAACCCAGCCGCCAACGCCAATGGCTGGAACAACACCGACGTCGTCGTCAGCTTCACGTGCGACGACACGTTGTCGGGCACCAAGAGCTGCTCCAACGCCACCACCACGTTGTCGAGCGAGAGCGCCAATCAAGCAGTAACCGGGACCGCCGTCGACAACGCCGACAACTCGGCCAGCAGCACGGCCACGGTCAAAATCGACAAGACCAGGCCAGTGCTGAGCGGCGCACCGACGACGAGTCCAAATGCAAACGGCTGGTATAGCGCGAACGTGGCCGTCCATTGGACGGCGTTGGATGGCCTGTCGGGCATCGATCCGGCTACGCAGCCCTCTGATACGAGCCTGACCGGTGAAGGCCAAGGGCTGACTGCTACAGCAAGTGTGAGCGATAAGGCCGGTAACACCACGACCGCGACGAGCGGCCCGGCCGTCAATATCGACAAGACCGCACCCAACACCACGGCGACCGCGCCCGCGAACTGGAACAACACGGACGTGACGGTCACGCTTGCGCCGTTCGACAGTCTGTCGGGAGTAGCTACCACGCATTTCATTCTGGACGGTGGCGCACCGCAGGCTGGTACGACCGTCGTCATCGGTACCGAAGGTGTGCACAGTCTCGCGTACTGGAGCGTCGACAAGGCCGGCAACAGCGAGACCCCGAAGATGGTGCAGGTCAAGATCGACCGCACGCCGCCAACAATTAACCACGCCCAGCTTCCGACGCCAAACGCGAATGGTTGGAACAACACGAATGTCACGCTGACGTTTCAGTGCGCCGACTTGCTGTCTCCGATCGTCGACTGCACGTTGCCGCAGACGGTTGCGACCGAGGGGAAGGACCAGACGATTACTGGCACCGCTCGGGACGCCGCTGGTAACACGGCGTCAGATCCGGCCACCGTCAGCATCGACAAGCGCGCGCCGACGATCAGTGCGCTGCCTGACCGACTCCCCAACACCAACGGCTGGTACAGGGCCGACGTCACGGTCAACTTCACCTGTGCCGACGCCTTGTCGGG
>WNFV01000987.1_pt1 | contig 42759 bp, 46 predicted proteins | sample 5400101 | NCBI WGS metagenome assembly WNFV01 (sample SAMN13153361, study PRJNA577476) | soil metagenome | isolation source: 115 cm soil or saprolite under grassland replicate 1 | place: USA:California | collected 2016-06-15 | reverse complement strand
TGCGCACCGCACCTCCCGCGGCAATGCCAGCGCTGGCAGGGGGTTGGAGTTGGCGGGCGGACGCCGTTGCGTGGCGTCGGGTGTGGGGACGGCCACCGCGCGATCATCCGGTGTTTGTGAGGACAACTTCAGATCTTGCGGTGGCCGTGGGTCACAGCGTAGATGCGTGACGACGTCCGCGAGTTCGTCGTGGCGCACCTGTGCCACCGCGACGCGGTGCTCATCCCGGACGAGACGGGGTTTGTGAAGAAGGGAAGCCACTCGATCGGCGTGCAGCGCCAGTACAGCGGGACCGCCGGACGGATCGAGAACTCGCAGGTGGCGGTGTCCTTGTCCGATGCCTCGGCGCGAGGGCGGGCACTGATCGACCGGCGGCCGTATCTACCCCGCTCGTGGACCGACGACCCCGACGGCTGCGCGGCGGCCGGCATTCCACCAGACGTGGCCTTCGTGACCAAACCCGAACTGGCTCTCGCAATGATCACCGACGCGGTAGCCGCCGACGTGAGCGCGCGCTGGGCGGCCAGCGACGAACTCTATGGGGACAACGGCCCGCTCCGGGCCGGCGTGCAGGCCCTCGGCTTGGGCTGCGTGCTGGCCGTCTCCCGCGACCACCTGGTCCCCATTGACGGCGGCAAGGCCCGGCTGCGCGCTGACCGGCTGGCCGCCGAACTGTCAGATACGGCGTGGCACCGCTACAGCGCCGGGGTCGGATCGAAGGGCCCACGATGGTATGACTGGGCCTGGATCGACATGAGCCGACCTGGCCAGCCCGGCCACACCCTACTGATCCGCCGCAACCCAAGCACCGGCGAGCTGGCCTTCTACCGATGCTGGACACCCACCCCGGTACCCCTGGTGACACTGGTTCGCGTCGCCGGGATGCGCTGGGCCGTGGAGGAAGGCTTCCAGACCGGAAAAGGACAGGTCGGGCTCGACCACTACCGGGTACGGACCTGGATCGCCTGGCACCGCTTCGTCACCCTGGCCATGCTCGCGTTGGCATTCCTGATGGCCTGCGCCGCCGATGCCGCGCCACCGGCGCCACCCAACCCGTACCACCACGCACGCCACGACGGACCGATCGCGTTGACCGCCAACGAGATCCGCCGCCGGGCCCGTAAAGCCAGACCGGCGTGGGGGGCTTTTGAAGCCCGGCGGCTTGTAACCAGGTGCTCCATGCTTTGAGGCCGTCCCAAGCGACGACAACATCGCGAGGCTTCGCCTCGCCCGGTACATGGGCCAAGACGTAGACCCGTTCGATGCTGTCTGGGTCATCGGGGTCACCGTCGCCCGTCCAATGCAAGACCGCTGTTGCTCCCAGTGCCGCTGCCTCTATCCGTAGCGACTCACGTTCTGCCCGGGCCCTCGTCCCCCATTCGATGAGCGCTGCGCCGTCGTCCTCATAGGCCTCAACTGGGGGTCAGCGTCGGCAGCGACCTCGGCTCAAGGGATTGATTCGCCGCCCAACTGGTCTCCATGGCCGCGACGTCCCCCTTCATGCTGCCCATCGCCAGGGCAAAGGCCCCGGCGCTCAGAAGGAACCCTGACGGCCCGAGGACAAGCATGCTCAGCCCGAGGTTGCCGTGGGCGAAGTCGGAGACGGCGCCGACCACAATCGGGCTCAGCGCGCTGCCGAGCAGCCGGCTGGCGGTGAGGTTTAGCGATCCGGCGCTGGCACGCAGCGAGGGCACGATCACGTTCTGCAGGATCACGATCGGGGCCAGGGTCGCCGCCACCGCGGTGACGCTGAAGAGCATTTCGCCCGCCGTGAAGACCCGCACCGACCCCGCGGTGAACATGACGATCGCGCCCAATCCGGCCAGCAGCGTGCCGCAGAAGCCGACCTCTGCGGCGGCCCGCGGCGTCCGCCGCGCCCGCCAGTCGATCAGCCCGCCGACCAGCGGAGTGGCCAGGATGGTCGCTGCCAGCTGCGGAACGCCCACCAGTCCGCCTGCCTGGGCCAGGTTGAGGCCGAAGCGGCGCTCCAAGTAGAGGGGAAGGAAGCCGAGGATGCTGAACCCGAATAAGGACAGCGTGCTGGCGGCCACCGCGCCGGCGAAAGTGCGGACCCGAAGCAGCCGCCCAAACGCACGGAGCCCGGCGTCACGCGCGACCACCAGTCTGGGACCGGCGACCTCCGCCGCTCCGCGGAGCGGCTCCCGAATGGTGAAGGCGAGCAGCGCCAGCAGCAGCCCGGGGCCGCCAACCAGGAAGAAGGCCGCCCGCCATCCGAACTGGAGGCCGACCGCGCCGCCGATGATAAATCCACTCCCGATGCCAAGGCCGCCAAGGGCAACCACGGCTGCATTCGCCCGGCCGCGGCTTCGCCTGTCGTAGTAGTCGCCGATCAGCGAGCCACCGGCTGGCTGGTAGCTGGCCTCACCGATCCCGACCACGCTGCGGACCGCGAGCATCTGCGCAAAGCTCTGGGTCAGGCCCGCGAGCAAGGTGAACAGGCTCCAAACCGCGACGCCGAGTCCGATGATCATCCGCCGGCTGCCCCGGTCGGCCCAGTAGCCGATCGGGATCGCCGCCAGCGCGAAGGCAACCGTGAAAGCGGCATTCAGGAGGCCGAGCTCGGTGTCGCTGAGGTGAAACTCGGCCTGGATGCTGGACAGGACTGCGGGCAGCACGGTCATGTCCACGGTGTTGAAGAACGCCATCGCGGCCAGCAGCGCCACCGCATACATCGCGTAGAGGCGCACCGAGCGCCGTGGTTCACGGGCGTTGGAGATCCGCATGCGACTCCCTCCATCGGCGGTCTGATGACTCAACTAGCCAACCTCTGCGCGGCTCGACGCCGTTCTATGAAGGATTACTAGTGGACCACTAATGAACCATAAGGTATGCTCCAAGCATGGATCCTGTCAAGACGCCAACGACGGCGCTCAGCCGCCGCGAGCGCGGCGCCCAGACGCGCGCACGAATCCTGGCGGAGGCGCGCCAGCTGTTCTTGGAACAAGGCTTCGAGGCGACGACGATGCAGGAGATAGCAGAGGCGGCCGGCGTTGCCGTGCAGACCGTCTACTTCAACTTCCGAACTAAACCCCGCCTGCTCTCAGACGTGGTGGACACCGCGATCCTGGGTGACCGCCGGCCAGACCAGTGGCGCGAGAGGCCGTGGGGTCAGCGGATCCTTCGGTCCGAGGACCCCCGCGACGTAATGGCCGCCTTTGTCGAAGGTGATTGCGAGATCAAGTCCCACCTCGCTCCTTTGCTCAAGGCGGTTGGAGCCGCCAATGTCCCGATGGATCCGGAGTCAGTAGCAGGCCGCGAGCGCGGCAGAGACGAGCTCTTCGGCGCCGTCGTGGATCGCCTCTTGGGGATGGGCGCGTTGCGTACTGGGCTGAGCCCTGGCCGCGCTCTTGACATCATCCGCGCCGTCAACACGCTGGAGGCCTACATCGACCTCACCGAGCGTCGCGGTTGGACGGTTACTCAATGGAAGGCATGGCTCACCGACCTGCTAGACGAACAGTTGCTCGGCGCTACGCCCTCGGTTCTGAGCGCTCCGGACTCGTCTGGGAACAGCAGGGGTCAGTCCGTACGTACGGCGAGAGAGAGGGGTTAGCCATGACGATGCGGGCCGGGGAGGTCTATGAGCATCCCTTCGAGCGTCTCGTGGTGCGCGTCGGGACAGCCGAATCAGACGGCCGCGAACTGGTCGCCGACCTGTACGTGCGCGCTCACGATCAGCGCCTGGTCTCCCGACGAGGGCGAACGGATTCTCGGACCCGGCGAGACCCTGCGCGTCCCGCCGAACACGGCCCACGCCTGGCGGCCGGTGGGTGAGGAGGATGTCCGGATGCTGGTCGAGGCGCGCCCAGGGGCGCGGTTCGAGGAGATGTGGCGCCAATTCATGGGTCTGCTGCAAGACGGCAAGGCCGGACCCAAGGGACCGGGCTTCCTGCAAATGATGATGATGGCCCACGAGTTCTCCGACGTCATGGCCATCGCCGGTCCGCCCTTGTTCCTGCAGCGCACGCTCGCGGCGCTCGTCACGCCGATTGGACGGCTCCGCGGCTACCAGGGTCGATATGAGGAGTACCTGGCGCGCGGGCCCTCCGAGATCGTGGAGCCCGAGCCGCTGCCGGTCGGGACCGATCCTCAACGCTGACCCGACCTGGGAGACAGACTGTGAATCGACCATCCGAGCAGCCAGCCTGGCGCTGGATCCTCGCCAACGCGGCGGGGTTTGCCATCGGCGGGGCCATCGCCGGTGGCGTGGTCCTGGCGGCCGAACTGGCGCTCATCGACACGGTGCAGTCGCAAGCAGACGCCGCGGCCGGGCTCGCTCCGGTGACCGCCGTTTCGACCGGCCTGATGGGGGCAATCGTGGGCGTCCTGCAGTGGCTGGTCCTTCGGAAGTGGTTGCCGGGCAGTGGCTGGTGGGTCGCGGCGACGGCTGGCGGATGGGCCGCCGCGGGACTGATCGCCGGGACGCTCTCGGGCTTCCTCGGCGGGACGGTCACCGGCGTGGGTCCTGGCGTCGGCGTCCTGGGGTACCTGCTCGCCACCGTCGGCGGCGTTGCCGCCATCGGGCTGCTGCCCGGCGTCCTACGGTCCTCCGTGCTCCGGCACCGCGTCGGAGCGTTCCCTTGGTCCGCCGCGCACCTGATTGCCCTGGGGGCTGGGCGCCGGACTTGAGGTCTTCGTCCGCGGCGGCCGGCTCTCGATTCGTTTCCTGACGCCGGTACCCGTGCTGTACCGGGGTTTTCCGCTGCACCCCGACGACGACAAGGACCCGTACGTGTTCCGGGTCGACCTCTCCCGGTTCGGATGGGGCACGCTCCGCGTCGTGTTCAGCCACGAACCCGGGACGGCGACGACAACGGCCTACCTCGAGGTGTTCCCGATGACGACCCGCAAGCAACCCGCCACGACCAACCCGAGGCTGTGGGCCACCGGCGCGCTCGCCGCCGCCACCGCGGCGGTCGCCCTTCGCGGGCGCGGCCGGGCACGGCGACAGCGGACCTCCTAACAGACGACCGGGAGGTCCGCGGCGCGGGCCGCACGGCTGGCCCTCGCCGCCAGGTAGCCGGCGTTGGCCGCGGCAACAGCCACCTGCCGACAGCTCGTTCCCATGACGTACGGGACCCGCCGGGGGCACGTCATCCCTGAAAGGGATTCCATGGCCCTGGCGGGCCTCCCAACGGGTGGATGAAACTGGTGCGAGTCGGCCACCGCCGTGGCAGACGATGCCGCCCGCGCTCTGGTGGTCGGGTAGCCCGACGGCGTACCCGGTGATCTCGTCGACGTGGTCAGTGTGTAGCCGAGGATGCGGGGGCGCGATCAGGTGGGAAAAATCCGCGCCGGGCCGGGGTCGTCGACCAGGCCGTCAGCGGGCCGATTGAGGCGCACGGCTGCGGGTGAGGGCGGCGGCGGTGAACAGGGTGGCGGCGAGGACGGCGGCGGCGGTACCGGAGATCAGCAGCGGGACGGTGCCGTCGGCGTGCCACAGCAGCCCGGCCCACACACCGGCGAGGAGCACGCCCAGGCCGCCCAGACCCTGGGACAGGCCCTGGCCAGTGCCCTGGGCGGTGGCGGGCAGCAGGCCGGAGATCCACGCTTTGCCGACGCCGTCGGTGCAGGCGGTGTAGGCGCCATAGCCGGCCAGCAGCAGCCAGGCGGTGACGTGGTCGCGGGTCAGGCCCAACCCGGCGTAGGCGGCGGCGAAGAACACCAGTCCGGTGGCGAACACCACCGGTCGCGGCAGCCGGTCGGCCACCGCCCCGGCGGGATAGCTGAGCAGCGTGTAGACGATGTTGTAGGCGACGTATGCCGCGATCACGCCGCTGACGGTGAACCCGATGTCGTGCAGGCGTAGCAGCAGCAGCGCGTCGGGAAAGTTGACCAGGCTGAACGCGGTGAGCACGGCGACGACCCGCCAGTACCGGGCGGGAAGTTGCCTGAGCCGCACGGGTGCGGCGGTCGTCGCGGCAGCGGCGCGGGCGGGTTCGCGCAGCGCGGCGACCAGCGCCACGCTGGCGATGGCGGGCAGCACGGCGAGTACGAGCAGCGGCCGGATGCGCCCGCCGAGCAGGTGGTACAGGCCCAGCCCGACCAGCGGACCGACTACCGCGCCCGCGGTGTCCATGCCGCGGTGGAAGCCGAACGCCCGGCCGCGGGCCGCGGCGGGTACGTCCTCGGCGATCAACGCGTCGCGGGGGGTGCCGCGTACCCCCTTGCCGAGCCGGTCCACGCAGCGGCCGAGCAGCACCAGCGGCCACGCTGTGGCGGCGGCGACCAGGACCTTGCCCAGCGCGGCCAGCCCGTAGCCCAGGCCGATCAGCGGCCGGCGACGGCGCCGGTCGGCCAGGCGCCCGGACACCGTCTTGGTCACCGCGGCGGCTCCTTCGGCGACGCCTTCGACCACGCCGACCACGCCGGCGGGGGCGCCCAGTACCACGGTGAGGAAGATCGGCAGGATCGGGTAGAGCATCTCCGACGCGGCGTCCTGCAGAAACGACACCCCGGAGACGACCTTCAGGTTGCGGGTCAGCCACCGCGCCCGAACCGTCGCCGTCGCTGTCTCGCCGGCGGCGCTCACCGCGGCGTCGCCGCGTTCGTCCATCCACCCGCTCCCCACGCTTGACACCGATGCGGGGCGACCTGGCAGGCGCCCAGCCGCGGCCGGGCCGCCAGGCGCGCTCGCCGGAACGCGGTCAGGCGACCACGGTCACGACCAGCCGCCACGGCACCGCCCGCGGGTCGGGGGCGCCGTCCCGCGGTTGCGCCACCGCGCTGAGCACCGCCGTGCCCGGCCGCACCGCGTTGACCGTCGCATGGGCCGCGCCTTCCTGGTCGACACCGGCCCCAACCACGACCGCCACCGCCGGGTCCGAGCTACCCGGCGGTGTCCACAGGTGCAGCTCCGGGGCGTGCAACACGACCGAGATCTCGCTGCCGACGTGCACGCATACCGCCTCCGGCGACGGCTGGCCCGGCATCCACGCCATCGGCACCACGCCGGCCAGACAGCCTGCCGATGCCGAACCCGCGCCGGCGCCACCAGCCGACCCCGCCGGCACCGGCGACGCCGGCCCGCCCGGCTGACCCGGCGACACCACCGTTGCCGACGCACCGGCCGAGGCCGGCGGCGACGCTATGGCGCCGCCGCCTTTCCGCGCCCGAGCACACCCGCCCGCCGCCAGCAACGCGACCGCCGCCACCACCACCGCCACAATCCGACCGGGTCGTCGCACCTCGGCCTCCCCAAACTCGACTCGCCGAGCCGGTCCCTCGGCGGGTTGCGAGGCGCCCACCCGGAGCGCCTCGCCACCAGCCGCTACCTGTTGTGGACACCGGCGGCTGATCCCGCCTGGCCCCATCGTATCGAGGTCGCTATGTCGGGTTGTCGATGTCTGAACGGATTGCCACCTCGAACGACGACCGCCGCGCAGCCGCCGGCGCCGCCGAACCGCCACGCCGCCACACTCCGAGTCCTGATGAGCGGCACCCTGCCGATCCCAAGGCCAAGGTCGATGCACGACACGCCTGGCAGACCAGATTCAGTGAGATGAACGCGGCAGCCCGCAGACCACATTCGATGAGACAGCAACGGCCGTGCCCACCAGCACGGACCAGATTCAGTCGGATAAACCCCGAATCCAGCCAACTTCAACGAGACGCGGACCACGGCTACCCGGTAGACGGGTGGACCAGCTCCTTCGCGTTCACCCGACCGGCCGCGGCGACAGCGGCGGCGGCGAGCGCGCAGGCCAGCGCTACGGCAAGCAAAACCGGGGTGTAGCCGCCGGCAACCCCGTGCAGCGCGGCGGCGCCGAGTGGGGCTGCGGCTTTGGCGATGGTCATGGGTACGGTGAGCAGTCCGGAGATGGTGGCGTAGCCGGCGGTGCCGTAGCGGGCGGCGAGTAGTGCGGGCCGGGCGATGGTGGCCACGCCGAAGCCGATTCCGAAGCCGACGACTGCGATGATCGCGCCGGTGCCGCTGCGCCCGGTCAGGGGCAGGCTCGCGGCGGCAAGGGCCTGCAGGGCGAAGACAGCGGCGACGACGGTGGTGGGTCGGGCGAGGCGTTGCAGCCCGGTGGTGGCCAGGCGCCCGGTGACGGACAGGACGCCGAGCAGCCCGGCGACGGTGGCGGCGAAGGTCGCCGGGTGGCCGGCTTCGATGAGGTACGCGACGAGGTGCACGGACAGGGCCGACACGGCCGCGGCGTGCGCGACGAAGGTCACAGTGAGCAGCCAGAAGTGCCGGTCCCGCAGCACGGCACGGACCGCAGCCCGGCGGGCGGAGTCGGGCCGGGTTCCTCGGCGCGGGTGGCGGTCGCGGGCTCGGCGCAGGACGGCGGTGTGCAGCGGGATGGTCAGGGCGCCGTGAACGGCGGCCAGGATCAGGGCGGCGGTGCGCCACCCGTACCCGTGGACGAGGACGCCGGTGAGGGGCAGGAAGATGCTGCTGGCGAACCCGGCGACGACGGTGATGGCGAGTAGCGCGTTGGCCCGGCCGCGTGGGGTGGGGTGCCAGGTGATGACGACGGCGAAGGCGGGCTCGTAGAGGACCATGGCGGAGGCGAGGCCGATGCCGATCCACACCGCGTACAGCCCGACGAGGTTGTCCACTGTGGACATGGCGGCGAGGAGCAGGGTGCCGGCGATCGAGCCGGTGGTCATCAGCGCCCGACCGCCGTGGCGGTCCAGCCATGCCCCGACCGGGACCGCCGCGGCGGCGCCGGTGAGGGTGGCGGCGGTCAGCGCCCCGGTTACGGCGGTGGTGGAGGCGTGCAGGTCGTGGGCGAGCGGGGTGAGGAACACCGCGAACGAGTAGTACAAGGCGCCGTACCCGACGGTCTGGGTGACGGCGAGGGCGGCGACGATCCCGCGCGCCCGGCCGGCGCCCGGCCGGATGCCGGGGTTGTCCCCACCGGCTGGATCACCGGTGGGGACTGTCCGGTCGTGTGCCGGCTGGGTCATCAGCCGCAGCAGCCGCCCGACCTTTCCGGCACGGTGACGAGCTGGGTCCGGCCGCCCACGGTCGGCACCTGCTCGGCGCTGGTGGCGGGTTGGTCGAACCGGTCGGCGGCGAGCGCGGCCAACTGCACGGCTACGCCCTGATCGATGCCGAGTTCGGCGGCGGCGAGGCGGGTGGCTTCGGCGGTGCTGCCGGCGGCCGGGAGGTGGGTGAGGGCGGCGGCGATGAGCTTGGCGGGGGTGTCGGTGGGTAGGCCGAATTGTGCGGTGGCGTCGGCGAGCAGGTCCCGGGCGCCGAGTGTTGTTGAGCAGACCCCGGTTTCGGGCAGGTCGAGTTGCCCGTCGCGGGCGGCCTGCCAGTCGCCGGCGAGGGCGGCGGCGATGGAGCGGACCTGTTCGTAGCCGGTGGCGAGCAGGAACGTGGGTGCCCGGCCGTAGGATTTCACCCCGACAGCCCAGTAGTTCGGCTCCGGGTGGGCGAGTTCGTCGACGCCGTGCGGGCGCACGGTGCCGCAGGAGTGCACGTTCGGGTCGATCAGCGGGGCGAGGGTACTGGTGGAGCCGAGGATCGGGTCGAGGGCAAGGCGCAGCTCGGCGGCGATGGAGTGGTCCGGCCGGTACCCGGTGGCGGCCACCACCCGGTCGGCGGCGAGCACCCGCTCGGTGCCGTCCGCGTTGTGTGCGACCAGCTCGACTCCGCCGGGCGGGGTCCGGACGGTGTGCACCGCGAAGCCGGGGGCGATGCTGATCCGGCCGGTGTCGACGAGCATCCGCAGTCCGGTGCCGAGCGCGCCGCGGGCGGGGAGGGCGTCGTCGGTGCCGCCGCCGTAGGCCCGGTCCGGGTTGCCGGCGCGTACCGCCCAGGTGATCCGGGTACCCGGGGTCTGTTCGGCCAGCTGTGCCAGGGCGATCAGGGTGGTGGCGGCGGAGTGGCCGGCGCCGACCACGATGGTGTGCTTGCCGGCGTAGCGGTCCCGGTCGGTGCCGAGTACATCGGGCAGAGCCTGGTCGATCCACGCCGCGGCCTCCGGCTCGCCGTGCGCCGGCAGGCCGTTCGCCCCGAGCACGTTCGGGGTGATCCAGGTGCCGGACGCGTCGATCACCGCCCGGGCCGACAGGTCGGTGCCGTCGGCGAGACGGACCACGAACGGCGCCTGCTCGCGGTCGGCGGTACGGATCCGGTCGATCCCGTACCGGGCGAGCGCGACGACCCGGGCGCCCAGCCGCAGGTTCGCCGCGATGGCGGGCAGCTTCGCCAGGGGCTGGAGGTAGTCCTCGACCAGGTCCGCGCCGGTGGGCAGCACGCCCGGGTCGGGGGCAGCCCACCCGGCGGCATCCAAGAGCCGGCGGGCGGCCTGGTCGATGTCGTAGCGCCACGGGCTGAACAGCCGCACCTGCCCCCACTGCCGTACCGAGGCGGCGACCGTGTCGCCGGCTTCCAGCACGAGGAACGGCAGGCTGCGTTCGGTCAGATGCGCGGCGGCGGCCAACCCAACCGGTCCGGCACCGATCACCACCACCGGCAGCCCGTCCTGCGCAGACCGCTCAGCCGGCACCGGCACGGGAGCCGGCACGGGAGCCGTCTGGTCGGCGGTCTCGGCGGGGCTGGTGGCGGCAGGGCCGCAGCAGCTCGCCCCGCCGGCGAGGGCGTCGGCCTTCGCGTCCGGATCGCAGCAGGCACCCCCCTCGGCAGCGGCCCGCGCCGAACCGCAGCACGGGTCCGTGGGTACGGCGGCGGTGGACGGGGCTGGTCCGCAGCAGCCGGCGGCGCCGATGGTTGCCGGCTGCGCCGGGGTGGTCTGGTCGCTCATGGCGGTGCTATCTCCCAAAGAAACGATGACGGCGGATCGGCGCGGGGTGGGTCAGCGGAGGTGCGGCAGATGAGTGAGCGCCTGGGCGCGGACTCTCGCGAGGTGGGCGTCGACCCGGCACTGGACGGTGCATACCTGGCCGCAGCCTTCGCAGAAGCTCACCGTGGATGGCGTCGGACGCCGACGGCGGAGCAGACGGATCACGACAGACTCCCTGTCTTGACGTTTGTCGAATCAGGGTTCGAGCGTGACACCCGTTGAGAGCACTGTCAACCTAGATGGCCGTCAAAACAGGCGTGCCCGGCGGTCACCCTCGAGACAGTTGTCGAATCGGCCCACACCTGTCAACCTAGACGGATGTCGAAACAGTCGGCGCGCGAGCTGCCGCTTCTGTCGGCGGGGTGCTGCCCGCCCCTGGCGGTGTCCCCGCTCAGCGGGGAGCAGGCCAGCGGGCTGGCGCCGATGTTCAAGGCTCTTGGCGATCCGGTGCGGCTGCGACTGCTGTCGATGATCGCCTCGCGTGCTGAGGTGTGCGTGTGCGATCTGACCGACGCGTTCGACGTATCCGGACCGACGATCTCCCACCACCTGCGGGTGCTGCGCGAGGCCGGCCTGGTCGACTGCGAGCGCCGGGCCACCTGGGTCTACTACTGGGTCAAGCCCGAGGCACTTCGCCAGCTGTCCGTGCTGCTCGACATCGCCGTACCGGCCGCCGCCTGACCGCCCGACGCCACGGTAGCCGGGGTCACCGGATGTTCACCCTGACGTTTCGGGAACCGCTGGACGACCGGCCGCACGGCCGGTTCACCTACTACCGGCTTCTGCCCGAGGCGCTCAGGTCTGCCGGCGAGCACCTCACTGCCCTCGCCGAGCGGGCCGCCGCTACCGCCGACACCCGCCGGGAGTGCTGATGGCCGCCATTCCCGTCCTGGCGCGTCGGCTGCTCGCCGAGTTCACCGGCACCGCGCTTCTCGTCACCGCCGTCGTCGGCTCCGGGATCATGGCCGCGAAGCTGTCCCCGCACGACGTCGGGCTGCAAATTGCTGGAGAACTCCACCGCGACCGCGTTCGCCCTGGGCACCCTGATTCTGATCTTCGGCCCGGTGTCCGGGGGCGCATCTCAACCCGGTCGTGTCGGCGGCGGACTGGTTCCTCGGCCGCCGCGCCCGTACCGGCATCACGGCGAGGGACCTCGGCGGGTACGTCGCGGCGCAGGTCCTGGGTGCGATCGGCGGGTCGATCCTGGCGAACCTGATGTTCAACCTCGACCCGGTCACCTGGTCGCACACCCGCCGGCTGGCCGGGCACCTGTGGCTGGGGGAGGTGGTCGCCACGGCCGGCCTGATCCTGCTGATCTTCGCGCTGGCCCGATCCGGCCGCGCCGCGGTCGCCCCGGCCGCGGTCGGGGCGTACATCGGCGCCGCCTACTGGTTCACCTCCTCTACGTCGTTCGCCAATCCGGCGGTGACGATCGGGCGGGCGTTCACCAACACGTTCGCCGGCATCGCCCCCACCTCGGTCCTCGGCTACCTGGTTGCCCAGGTCATCGGCCTGGCGGTGGGGGTCGGGCTGCTGCTGGCGCTGTACCCTGACGCCGGAGCAGCGGCCGCCGAGGTCGTCGTCCCGCATGAGAACACCCGGCGGACCGCAAGACCGGGGTCGGCGTCGGCCGATGACCGCGCCGGCCGGCGGGCTGGTGCACGCCTGTCAGAATCGTTTCGCAGTAAGGAAAGCAGCCTCATGTCCGAGCCCATGACCGCTGACGCGGGCAAGCCCAGCGTGCTGTTCGTGTGCGTCCACAACGCCGGCCGCTCCCAGATGGCCGCCGGCTTCGCCCGCCACTACGGCGGCGAGCACCTGATCGTGCGCTCCGCGGGCTCCGACCCCGCCGAGGCGGTGAACCCGGTCGCGGTGGCGGCGATGGCCGAGCGGGGCATCGACATCGCCGACCAGGTCCCGACGAGGCTGGACTACGACACCGCGTACGCCACCGAGGTCATCATCACGATGGGCTGCGGCGACGCCTGCCCCGTCTTCCCCGGCAAGCGCTACGAGGACTGGAAACTCGACGACCCCGCCGGGCAGGGCATCGACGTGGTCCGCCCGATCCGCGACGACATCGACAACCGGGTACGCAGTCTCGTGGCCGACCTGTTGCCAGACCGGGCCGTCCCGTGACCCGGCTGGTCATCGTCGGCGGCAGCGACGCCGGGATCAGCGCCGGGCTACGTGCCCGCGAACTCGACCCGACCGTGGAACCGCTGCTGATGGTGGCCGACCGGTACCCGAACTTCTCCATCTGCGGCATCCCGTACCACGTCTCCGGGGAAGTCCCCGACTGGCGGGACCTGGCCCACCGCACCGAAGCCGACCTGCGCGCTGCCCGATCCGGCCGCAGATCACCGGCCTGGACCAGCTCGGCCCCACCGATGGGGTGCACCTCCTGCACACCATCGGCGACACCGTCGCCCTGACCGCCACCCTGGCCGGCAACCCCACCACGGCGCTGATCGTCGGGGCCGGGTACCTCGGCCTGGAAATGGCCGAAGCGCTACGCACCCGCGGCATCGCGGTCACCATGGTTGAGCAGTTGGCCCAGGTGCTGCCCACCGTTGACCCGCAGCTGGCCGTCCTGATCGAGGACGAGCCGGCCCGCCACCAGGTGGAGGTCGTCACCGGCACGGTGGTGACCCAGATCCAGCGCGGCCCGAGTGGGTTGTCGGTGACCGGACACGCCACCGACCGGCGCGAGCGTGCCTTCGTACGGACCGTGGATGTAGTTCTCGTTGTGGTCGGTGTCCGGCCCGACACCGAGCTGGGCCAGGCCGCAGGGCTGCCGTTCCGCCGGCTCCCTCGGCACCCAGGTCGTCAAGGTCTTCGACCTGGTCGCCGCCCGCACCGGGCTACGCGACCAGGAAGCGATCGCTCACGGCCTACGCCCGTACACCCACGCCACCACCGCCGATGATCACAAGCGCTACTACACCACCGCCCATGAGCGTCGCGCTGGGTGCATCGGAGCGCTGCCCGACGGCGGGCTGAGCGTGACGGTCACCCTCTGGCCTGCGCGAGCTTGCCGGGCGCATCGGGGTCACCGAACGGACGCCCATACGGCGGCGGTCTCCAGCGAAGGTCCGTCAGCCGGTCTGGAAGAGGCGCACGATCACCTCCAGGGCGACGAGCGCGCCGATCAGCCTGGCCAAGGCCTTCCACCGGGCGGGCGCGCGCAGGGTGATGGAGTCGGCCAACGGGATCATCGCTAACGCGAACCCCGAGTACATCACGTGCCACCATTCCCGGGGACGGTGGCCGCTCACCAGCAGCGCCAGCCCGCCCGCGGCGGCCATCGCCACCAGGATCAGCACCACCGCCAAGCTTCTGGCGGCCAGCCGGCCCGGGGGCCGGCCCCGTACCAGGCGCACGGCGGACTCGCCAACGACGACGGCCATCGCTCCCAGCGTGACGAAGGTGAGCAGGAGGTGCAGGTCACGGGCGAACATCGCACCCAATCCGCGGCCCGCCCCGGTCTCGGTTGCCAGGGCGGGCCGTCGCGGCTCGGGTCACCCGACCGGGGTGACGAGGTTGGTGACGGTACCGATAACCATGATCGCCCAGAACACCACGATGGCCAGGTACGCCCAGCCGCGCCGCTTCAGGCTCAGCGCCTCGCCCCAGTTGCGCGGCTCGTAGGGCCCGCCGCGGTCCAGGTACGGGATGGCGACCAGGGCGACGGTCATGAGCACCATGCCGATGATCGTGCCCCAGATGTCGGGCTCCATCCCGAAGGCGATGTTGACGAACCGGTTCATGCCGTGGGTCCAGGTGATCGGGAACGTCGGCACGATGCCCAGACCACCCGGCCCGTGCTCGGATCCGTAGAACTCCGATGTGGGCAGCAGTTGCGGCTCGGGCCCGGGGGCCCGGCGGAAGAACGAGACCACCAGGATGGCACCGAGGATGACCACGCTGTAGATCAACCACTCGCGGATGTGGGTGCTGAACGGCACCCGGCGCCCGCTCGGCTTGTGCCAGAACGGCAGCGAGATGCCCTTCACCTTGATCAGGTAGTAGTGCATGGAGATCAACGCGAGCAGCAGGATCGGCAGGATGGCCACGTGCAGCGCGTAGTACGGGATGAGCAGGTTGGTGGCCTTGGGGATGTTGAGCAGGTCCTCGCGGGTGTAGTGCAGCGTCTTGTCCAGCCCGACGGCCTCCAGGATCTCGGACATGTGCCACGGAACGGCGAAACCGCGCTCGTCCCAGTGCAGCGTCTCCCCGGTGATGCTGAGCAGGAAGACGGTCCCGGCCAGGGCGACGCCGATCTGCCACAGTCCCTTCTTGGCGCCCCGGTACCCGCCGCTGAAGAACACCCGCATCATGTGGATCATTACCAGGGCGAAGATGAGGTAGGCGTTCCAGTAGTGGAAGTTGAGTACGACCGACCAGCCGCCCTCGCTGAGCAGCGACTTGGTGATGCCGTAGGCTCGGCCGGCGTCCGGGATGTAGCGCAAGGTAACGATGAACCCGGTCAGGATCTCCAGAAACAGGGAGATCCCGAGCACGCCGCCGAGGGAGTACCAGAAGGTGTTGGTCTCCACCGGGATCAGGTACTCGCTGATCATCCCCCGGACGCCGAGCTGATCCTTTACCCGGTCCCGGAAGGCATGGCGCCAGTCGACACCGGTCGGAGGCGCGACCTTGGCCGTCTCCCGCGCCTGCTCATCACTGGGGGCAGGCCTCTCCGGGGCGGCCGGTTGCGTATCGGTCATAGCGGTTACCTCCCGCGCCTGTGTTAGTTGCTCGAACCCGCCTCAGTCGACTCCCGTAGCGTGCGAACGTCGACGCTCGTCGATACGAGCGCTGGCCGATATGGCCGCAAGGCCGGGATCTGATTCCTAGCCATGTGGCCTGATTGTCCATGTTCGTCCGGCGCGTCTGGACGGCCTGGCGAACGTCGTCTGCATCATCCGAGCCACCCCCGATACACGGGGTTCAACGGACGTGTTGAGTACAGAGCTGACCGACGGCGCGGCCGGCGCGAGTCGAGTGCTGGACGTCCGCCTCAGCGGCCGGTGACGCGCCTGTCCGGGGGGGAGGCGCTTACCGGCTCTGTTGCGCAAGTATGGAATGGGGGTGGATCAATTATACGGCGGCTCTTGGAGCGGTGGGTAGGTGGAGGAAGCGATCGCGTCCCGGGAGGGCGACTACGCGGTGCTCGACGCTGTACCCGGCGGCTGAACCGGGATGGCGAGCCACGCCGACGTGCCGGTGGCTAAGAAATCCTGGTAGGGATGTCCAGAACCGGGTGACGGCTCCGACCACAGGCCGAGCGCCCGCCCTGGGCACCTGTACGGAGGACCACGCGATGAAGTACATGATCATGATGTTTGGCGGAACTGGCGCCGCCATGCAGGACCGCTCACCGGAGTGGATCGCCGGCATGCACGAGCTGCTGATGAGGCTCGACACCGAGTTGAAGGAGTCGGGCGAGTGTGTGGCCAGCGACGGGCTGGTGGATCCCAGCCAGGCGAAGACGGTCCGCTTCGTGGACGGTGCCCCGGTGCCGACCGACGGGCCGTTCGCCGAGATCAAGGAGTCACTGGCCGGCTACTGGATCCTCGAGGTGGACGAGGACCGCGCCCTGCAGATCGCATCCCAGGTCGTCGCCTACACCGAGTTTCCGATGGAGGTCCGGCGGATCAGGGACGAGCCGCCGCAGGAATGACCAGTTCCGTCTGGCCGGTGACGCGGTGAGCGCCGCACACCGGATCGAGGACCTGCTGCGCGAATGCGCGCCGCAGGTCCTCGGCGCGCTGGTGCGCCGGCACGGGCAGTTCGACGCCTGTGAGGACGCGGTGCAGGAGGCACTGCTCGCGGCCGCGCTGCAGTGGCCGGCCGAAGGGGTGCCGGACCGGCCGCGGTCCTGGCTGTTGACCGTGGCCGGCCGTGCCCTGGTCGACGGGTGGCGGGCCGACAGCGCGCGGCGCCGCCGCGAGACGATGGTGGCGCTGGACCCTGTCGACCACCCACCGGTCACCAACCTCGATGACACCGACCGCCGTGACACCGACGACACGCTCGTCCTGCTGTTCCTGTGCTGCCATCCCGCGCTGTCGCCGCCGTCGCAGCTCGCGCTCACCCTGCGGGCGGTCGGCGGGCTGACCACTGGCGAGATCGCCGCCGCGTTCCTGGTTCCTGAGGCGACGATCGCCAAGCGCATCGGCCGGGCCAAGCAGCACATCAGGGACGCCGGGGCCCGGTTTGAGCTGCCGGCCGAGCCGGAGCGCACCCACCGGCTCGGCGTGGTCCTGCACGTGCTCTACCTCGTCTTCAACGAGGGCTACACCGCCAGTTCCGGCCCAGCGCTACAGCGGCCGGATCTGGTCGCCGAGGCGATCCGGCTCACCCGGCTGCTGTGCCGGCTGCTGCCCGGCGAGGGCGAGGTCGCCGGGCTGCTCGCGCTGATGCTGTTCACCGACGCCCGCCGGGCCGCCCGCACCGACACCGACGGGCGGATCGTGCCGCTCGCCGAGCAACGCCGCGAACTGTGGGACACCGCGGCGATCGGCGCGGGTCAGGCGATCCTCACCAGGACCCTCGGCACCGGCCCGGTCGGCCCGTACCAGCTACAGGCGGCGATCGCCGCGCTGCACGACGAGGCGCCGACCGCGGAGCAGACCGACTGGCCGCAGATCCTCGCGCTGTACGACGTCCTCGCGACGGTCGCACCCGGACCCGTGGTCACGCTCAGCCGCGCCGTCGCCGTCGCCATGGTCCACGGACCCACGGCCGGGCTCGCCCTGCTCGGCACCCTCGACACCGACGACCGGATGGCACACACCCACCGCCTCGAAGCGGTACGGGCACACCTGCTCGAACAAGCGGGCGACGCCGCCGCCGCCCGCGACTGCTACCTTCGGGCCGCGAGGATGACCGCGAGCCTGCCCGAACAGCGCTACCTCGAACTGCGGGCAGCCCAACTGCATCATCCGGCACCGCCCAGCAACCCGGTCGGCTGACCAGTGCGCATCCTCGCCGTGCTGCCCGATCGACCGTCATCCGGTCACCGTGCGGAACCGTCAGCCGGCGCTCGTGCTTCGGCGGCCCGCTTGAGGCGGTTCAGCCGTCGATCCCACGTGCTGGCGAGTTCGGCAAGCCACCTGGCGGAGGCGCGAAGGGCGTCGGGCCGGGCTTGGTAGAGCACCTCCCGGCCGGCCCGGGTCGCCCGCACGAGATGCGCCGCCTCCAGCGTCTGCAGATGTTTGATCACGGCCTGGCGGGACACCGGTACGCGGGCAGCGAGAGTCGTCGCGCTGGCCGACCCGAGGTCGACCAGCGCGTCGAGGAGCCGCCTGCGCATCGGGTCGGCCAAGGCCGCCAGGACGGACCTGACCTCCTCGCCGACCAGCTCAGCCGTCACCTCCGGGACTGCTCGGCGGTGCGCTTGACGACGTCGAGCTGGATCTGCCAGCCGTCGGTGTTGTCCTCCATGGCCGCGGCCCGCTGCTCGGCGGACTCGTAGAGGGACGCGAAGCCGCTCTCCACGACCCGCAGCAGTGTGCCGATGAACCAGCCCGGCTCGCTGGCCAGGGTCCACACCCGCTCGATCGGTGCCTCGGTGAAGGTTTCCCGCTCGATCTTGTCTCCGCCAATTCCTGTGTCGCTCATCTCGTCTCCCCGGCAGCTACTCGCCATCGACGTGCAACCCCAGAGTTGCACGTGGGACCGCCCAAGTGCAACCCTCGGGTTGCACTTGGGTGTCACCCGCTCGGTCGCTCGCGGTACCGGCCTTATGGACGAGGCGTGGCAGGTCGGCCCCGGTTGCCCGTCCCATGGAATGTTTCGCGGTCGATCCGACAGTCTCGTTGACACCGGGCAGGCAGGCGTGTTCCATCTACTGGCACTCATATAGATATGAGTCGAACAATATGGAAGCGCTTAAGGGAGGCCATCTTGAACGAACTTCCCAAGCCCCGGCGACTCGGACGGCGGACCGTGCTCGGCGCCATCGCCGTGGCCGCCGCGGGCACGCCGGTCGCAATCAGTCAGATGGCGGATGCGGTCAGCGGGCCAGCCGCACCGGTGGAGCCCAACGCCGCCAAGCTGGTCTGGAGCCCGTCGGCCGCCCGCGATGGCCTCGGCGCGTTCGAGGGTATCGAGGATGACCGGTCCCACTCCCACCCGGGCGTCAAGCACATCTACACCCAGGGCGACGCCTACCGGTGGGACATGCACCTGCGGGACCGGGACGGCTCGGACCGCCAGCGCAACGAGGTCAAGGGCATGCACGTGGGCGGCAAGGACCTGAGCATGCTGAAGGGGGAGACCTGGCAGATCACCTACGACCTGTTCATTCCCGACACGCTGAAGGGCACGAGCAGCTTCACGCACATCTTCCAGCTCAAGCAGCCCAACGGCTCCCCGGGCGCGGGTGCGCCACTGGTCACCATCTCGCTGCAGCGCAGCGGGAGTGCCGAGTACATCGCGCTGCGCGGGTTCGTCTCCGGGGTGACCGTCGGGCGCACGCGCCTGGAACCGCTGCGCAATCACTGGATCAACGTCGACATGACGTTCCTGGTCGCCGACAAGGGCCGGGCCAGGTTCGTCCTCCGGGACGGCGCCAAGACCGTGGTCGATGAGCAGAAGGGCACGGACATCTGGGCCAGCACCCGCATCCGCCCCAAGTGGGGCATCTACCGATCGATCAGGGACCGGGGGCAGCTTCGGGACACCTACATGCTGATCCGCAACTTCAAGGCCTACCAGGGCACCTGAGCCTTGACGCCGGTGCGACCCCGTGCGGGACGGGGCAGCACAGAGGTATCAGGTGTCGTAATATAACGCCGGCCGTTGTATAGCCGAGGAGGCTGGCGTGACCCGAACCCCCACCCCGAACCGGCGGGCTCTGCTCGCCATCTGCCTTGCCGTGGTTGGTTCCAGCGCGGTCGTGGGCTGCGCGGCGCAGGCGTCGCCGAGCACCTGGACGGGCGGACCGGCCAGCCCGGCACCGGTCAGGATCACGATCAATCCCAGCGCGCCGCCGCTCGGCAACACGGTGCCGACGGGGATCGTCGTCCAAGACCGGGAGATGATCCTGTACTTCTGGGGGAACCCGGCCAATCCCTACTTCGACGTGGTCTGGCGCGACCGTGGTACCGGGCAGGTCACCGAGAAAGGGTCCGGTCTCGGCGTGGGCGCGCGGCCACCGGACGGGTTCTTCGAGGTGAACCAGCTTGTCGCCGAGGACGGCACGCTCATCGAGTACGGCGCGCTGCGCCGCCCCGCAGCGCGTATCACCTGTGCGGCCGACGGTGTCACGGTGGAGGCGCGGTACACCCGGTGGAGCATCGACCCCATGGTCACGATCTTCTGGCTGCAGCGCAGCGGTTCGCCGATCCCCGCCAACCGCGACGTCGGCGACGGGCGCACCGAGCCGCTGGAGCCGGAGCGGTACCCGCTCCTCACCGCGTACGACAGCGCCGGCCAGGTCATCGCGACCATCCGGATCCGGCCCGAGGCGACCCAGCAGAAGGGCGGCTGAGCGGGCGGCGGCACCGCCGCTCCGCGCTACCGCCCGGTACCGGCGTCGCGGACCAGGAGGGCGGCCTGCACCCGGTTGGCGCAGTCGAGCTTGGCCAGGATCCTGCTGCCGCTGCTCCTGCTCGGCTCGCGGGGGCTGGGCAACGTCCCGAAGGTGAAGGCCGTCACGCAGTACCTGCCGGATCAGGCGGCCATGGTGATCATGCGTGACTCAGGCGGGACCCGCGCGGGGCGGGGTGAATCGGCACCGCCCCGCGCGGCACTCGGCGATGGTCGCGGTGACGGCGCGCCGGGTCGTGCGCAGCTCGGCGATCCGCGCGTCGATCCGGCGCACCACGGCCTCCATCCGCCACAGCTCGCTCTCGCACGTCGCGGTGCCGGAGTCGTGGGCGCGCAGCGCGTCGATGATCTCGTCGAGCGCGAACCCCAGCTGCTGCAGGGTCCGGGCGGTGCGGATCCGCTCCACTGTGGACGGAGGGTACTCCCGGTAGCCGGACGGCCGCCGTTGTGGCGCGGGCAGGACGCCGCGCCGCTCGTAGAAGCGGACCGTGTCGACGCTCACGTCGGCTTCGGCCGCGACCTCGCCGATCTTCATCAGCTCACCCTTGACTCTGGACTTAGGTCCAGAGTTTAGGGTTCTCGGTAGCCGGACGCAAATGCCGGACCACGACCCGAGGAGCTGTACCGAATGGACCAGCCGAGCACCACGACACCGATCGCCTGCGACATGAGCGCCGCCCCCGACACCGGGCCGGAACGCATGCGGGAGTACCAGCGACTGTTCCACCAGGCCCTGGTGGGCCGGGTGCGGACCGCCGAGGGCATCCGGTTCCGGCTGCGCGCCGACGACGGCGTCGAAGCGTGGGTACGCGACCTGGCCGCACGGGAGAAGGCCTGCTGCCCGTTCTTCGACTTCGCCGTCACCACGAACGGCGACGAGGTGCGGTGGGACGTGCGGGTCATCGACGACGACGTCGCCCGGACCATCCTCGACGAGTTCTACGCCCTGCCCGACACCGCCGCGTACGGCGTCGAGGAGCTGGAGAACCGCCTGCGCGACGGAGGCCTGCAGATCACCACGAACGCCGACGGCACCGTCACGCGGGTCAGCCGGTGACGGCGCGGGCGCCGCCGTCGGCGCCCGCGCAACTTCGAGATCTTGACCGCGACGCCTTCAGCCGGCGACCGGTCGGGCCGGGGACGGCAGCGGCCCGGCTCCGATTTGGCCGCGCTACTCGGCCAGGCGCCGGGCCCGGGCCGCCAGGTGCCGGCGCTCGGGCAGGCTCGTGGTCCGGCGGGCGGCGGCCAGGTAGCTGGCCCGCGCGGCGGCGCGGTCGCCGGCCATCTCCAGCAGGCCCGCCCGCACCGCGTGCAACCGGTGGTGCCCGGCCATCCGGTCGTCATCATCGAGCGGGGAGAGCACGTGGAGGCCGGCCCGGGGTCCGTGCACCATGGCCACGGCGACCGCCCGGTTGAGCGTGACCATCGGGCTCGGCGCCAGCCGGGCCAGCAGCTCGTACAGGCCGAGAATCTGCGGCCAGTCGGTGTCCTCGGCACCGGCCGCCTCGGCGTGCACCGCCGCGATGGCCGCCTGGACCTGGTACGGCCCGATGCTGGCGCGGGGCAGGACGGCGCCGATGAGCGCGACGCCCTCCTCGATCGCCGCCCGGTCCCAGCGGCTCCGGTCCTGCTCGGCCAGGGGAACCAGCTCGCCGTCCGGTCCGGTGCGCGCCGGCCGCCGCGCTTCGGTGAGCAGCATGAGCGCGAGCAGCCCGGTGACCTCACCGTCGTCGGGTACCAGCCGGTGCACCGCCCGGGTCAGCCGGATCGCCTCGCCGGTCAGCTCGCTCCGGTGCAGCTGCGGCCCGGACGTCGCGGTGTACCCCTCGTTGAAGATCAGGTAGAGCACGTGCAGCACGACGCGCAGCCGCTCGGCCAACTCCGGTTCGGGCGGGAGGGTGAACACCGCACCGGCGGCCTTGACGCGCTGCTTGGCCCGGCTGATCCGCTGTGCCATCGTCGCCTCGGGCACCAGGAACGCGCTGGCCACCTGCGCGGTGGTCAGGCCGCCGACGGCACGCAGGGTCAGCGCCGCCTGCGACACCGGGGACAGCGCCGGATGGCAGCACATGAACAGCAGGGTCAGCGTGTCGTCCCGGTCCGCTGCCGCGTCCTCGCCGGGGGCCGGGGTCACGGTCGGGGCCAGCGCCGCGACGTTCTCCTCCCGGCGGCGCCGGGCGCTCTCGCTGCGCCACTGGTCGGTCAACCGCCGGCCGGCCACGGTGACCAGCCAGGCGCGCGGGTGCTCCGGTACCCCTTCCGTGGGCCACTGGGACGCGGCGGCGAGCAGCGCCTCCTGCACCGCGTCCTCACACTCGTCGAACTGCCCGTACCGGCGCACGAGCACGCCGAGGACCTGCGGCGCGAGCGTGCGCAGCAGGTCCTCGACCCGGTCGTCGGTCTTCACATCTCCAGCCCGGCCTCGTCCATGACCGGCCGGATCTCGATCGCCGTGTACTTCGCGTCCGGGATCTGCCCGGCCAGCTCCACGGCCCGGTCGAGCGTCTCGCAGTCCACCGCGTAGTAGCCGGCGAGGAACTCCTTGGCCTCCACGTAGGGCCCGTCGGTCGCGGACAGCGCGCCGTCGCGGACCCGTACCGTCGTGCTGTTGGACGGGTCGGCCAGCGCCACGAACCCGAGCAGCTCGCCGGACTCGCGCAGCGGCGCCGGGAACGCGTCGTGCGCGGCGAACACCGCGATGCGGTCCTCCTCCGGCAGCTCCTCCCAGATCTTCGGGTTCATGTAGATCATCAGCAGGTACTTCACGTCCCTCACTCCTCGTGATGCTCGGCGGTTCCGGTCGCCAGTGGGTCGGAGCCGGCGGCGTGCTCTCGACAACGTACGTCGAGATCCGTGCGTCGGCTCCGGCCGGCGTACCTCATCGCGGGCGGGCTGGCCGTCTGCGTCGCCGGCCTGGGTGGCCGCCGGGATCAGCGCGGTCCTGCTGGCCGGGGTCGCGGTGCTGGTGGTGCGGATGCTGCGCCAGGTGCCGCCGTCGGGCGCCGGCGGGTAATTAGCCGGCCCGGGCGGTGCCTGATGCGGCAGGATGCCGGGATGGAGCCGTTCCCGATCCCGGAGAACCTGTCGGCCAGCGCCGCCCGGGACCGCTTCCCCGACCGGCGGGACTGGATCGCCGAGCTGCCCGGCATCGTGCGTGACCTCGCCGACCGGTGGGACCTGCGGCTCGGCCCCCCGTACCAGCCCGGCGGCGAGTGCTCCTGGGTGGCGCCGGCGCGCGACGGTGCGGGGCGGGACCTCGTGCTCAAGGTCGGGTGGGTGCACGACGAGAGCGCCCACGAGGCCGACGGCCTGCGGCACTGGAACGGCGACGGCACGGTGCTGCTGCACGACGCGTACGCCTTCGGGCGCACCAGCGCGCTGCTGCTGGAGCGCTGCGACCCCGGTACCCCGCTGGGCGACGCCCTGCCCGGGCCGGCGCAGGACCTCGTCGTCGCCGACCTGCTGTCCCACCTGTGGACCGCGCCGGCGGACGGCCCGTTCCGGTCGCTGGAGTCGATGTGCCACACGTGGGCCGACCAGTTCGAGGAGAAGCTGGCCCCCACCCCGGAACACGGGCTCGACCCCGGGCTGACCCGGGCCGGCCTGGCGCTGTTCCGGGAGCTGCCCGCCACGGCCACCCGGAGCGCCCTGCTCTGCACCGACCTGCACGCCGCGAACATCCTCGCGGCCCGGCGCCGGCCATGGCTGGTGATCGACCCCAAGCCGTACGTCGGCGATCCCACCTACGACCCGCTCCAGCACATGCTCAACTGCCGCGACCGGCTGGGGACCGACCCGGGCGGGCTCGCCGACCGGCTGGCCGGCCTGCTGGACCTCGACGCCGAGCGCCTGCGTCGGTGGCTGTTCGCCCGCTGCGTGCAGGAGTCCATCGACAGCCCGTGGCTGGGCACCGTCGCGAAGCGGCTGGCATGAGATGAACGAGCTCACTGGCACTCGCTGCGCTCGTGCGGGTCATGCGCCTTGCCGGCCGCCCTGTGCCCGACCGTCCGACTCAGTCGCTGCGCTCCCTCGCTCCCGGCCGGCCGCGGGCGGCGGCGCATGACCGAGGCGACCATCCGCCGGCAGCGGGCCGGCGACCGGCCGGGCGTCCGCGACGTCGTGGTCCGCGCGTTCGGGCAGCCGGTCATCGCGGACCTCGTCGAGGCGCTGCAGGATGCCCGGGCCGGCGCCGACGGGCTGTCCTACGTGGCCGAGCTGGACGGGCGGCTCGTCGGGCACGCACAGCTGTCCTGGTCCTGGCTGGACGCGCCCCGGCGCCTGGTCGACGTCCTGGTGCTCAGCCCGCTCGGCGTGGTGCCCGAGCACCAGGGACGCGGGATCGGCGGACGGCTGGTCGAGCACGCGGTCGCCGAGGCGGCCCGGGCCGGCGCGCCGCTGCTCTTCCTCGAAGGCTCCCCCCGGTACTACGGCCGGTTCGGCTTCGCGCCGGGCGGCCGGCTCGGGTTCACCGCGCCGTCGGTGCGCATCCCCGAGGCCGCGTTCCAGGTGCTGACGCTGCCGGGGTACGAGCCGTGGATGACCGGTGCGCTGGTCTACGCCGAGCAGTTCTGGGTGTTCGACTGCGTCGGCCTGCGCGAGCCACCGCCCTGACGGCTACCCGGCGTCCGGGGTGCTGGCGTTGACGTCGGCGTGCGCCGCCGGGATGCTGCCTAGCCGCCCGGCCTGGTAGTCCTCGAACGCCTGGACCAGCTCCGCCCGGGTGTTCATCACGAACGGGCCGTAGGCCGCGACCGGTTCGCGGATCGGCTCGCCGCCGAGGATGAAGACGTCCAACCCGGTGGTACGGGAGTCCTGCCGCGCATCGGCGCCGATCCGGATCACGCCGCCGTCCCCGAACACGGCGAGCTGCCCGGCCTTGATCGGCTGCCCCTTGGGCCCGACGGTACCGGTGCCGCCCAGCACGTAGACCAGCGCGTTGAAGTCGCGCCGCCACGGCAGGGCCAGCCCCGCACCGGGTGCGAGGGTGGCGTGGAGCAGGGTGATCGGGGTGTAGGTCACCCCTGGCCCGGGGTGCCCGCCCAGCTCACCGGCGATCACCCGGACCAGCGCGCCGCCGTCGTGCGACGACAGCAGGGCCACCTGGTTGGACGTGATGTCCTGGTACCGGGGCGGCGCCCACTTCTTCGCGCGGGGCAGGTTGACCCAGAGCTGGATGCCGTGGAAGAGGCCGCCGGAGACCACCAGATGCTCGGGCGGGGTCTCGATGTGCAGGATGCCCGCGCCGGCGGTCATCCACTGGGTGTCACCGCCGCCGATGAGGCCACCACCGCCGTGCGAATCCTGGTGCTTCATCTCGCCGTCGATCATGTAGGTGACCGTCTCGAAGCCGCGGTGCGGGTGCCACGCGGTGCCCTTGGGCTCGCCCGGCGCGTACTCGACCTCGCCCATCTGGTCCATGTGGACGAAGGGGTCCAGCAGCCGCAGGTCGACCCCGGCGAACGCGCGCCGGACCGGGAAGCCCTCCCCCTCGAAGCCCTTCGGCGCGGTGGTCACCGAGATCACCGGCCGGTCGGCGTCGGTGAGCGGGTTGGGTTGGGGTACCCGGGGCAGCGCCAGCGGGTTCTCCACGGAGACGGCGGGCATGGGGACCATCCTTCCAGGTCGGTACGACTATCCGTGCAAGGTAGTTGCGGTGTCAACTATTCCCGGAGGAGGATGGGTGGGTGGCAGCCAACGTCGTGGACAATCCCGCAGCCGGCCGGTTCGAGATCTACGCCGACGGTGAGCTGGCCGGTTTCGCCGCGTACCACCGCGACGGTGCGACGGTCACCTTCACCCACACCGAGGTCGACCTGCGCTTCGAGGGGCACGGATACGGCTCGGCGCTGGCCCGGGGCGCGCTGGACGCGGTGCGGGTCGAAGGGCTCGCGGTGCTGCCGGTGTGCCCGTTCATCCAGGGGTACCTCCAGCGGCACCCGGACGACGTCGACCTCGTCCCGGCCGGTGAGCGCGCCCGGTTCGGGCTAATCGCATGAGCAACCTCGACCGGGCTCCCGAGGAGACCGTCTGCGGCGGGCGTACCGCCGTCGCCGCCGAACCCGTCCGTGACCTGCTGCCCTCCGTCGACGTCGCGCTGGGCGGCCCGCGCGGGATGACCGTCTCCCGGACCCTGCCCAACCGCGGCCGCCGCATGGTCGGCGCCTGGTGCTTCCTGGACTACTACGGCCCCGAAGACCTCACCCGGCGCACCGGCATGCGGGTACCGCCGCATCCGCACACCGGCCTGCAGACGGTGAGCTGGCTGTTCGCCGGCGAGGTACTGCACCGCGACAGCCTCGGCTCGCGGCAGCTCATCCGCCCGGGCCAGCTCAACCTGATGACCGCCGGGCGGGCGATCTCCCACTCCGAGGAGACGCCGGCAGACCACTCCCCCACGCTGCACGGCGTCCAGCTCTGGACCGCGCTGCCCGACCGGGACCGCCACACCGGTCCGCACTTCGAGCACCACGCGGCCCTGCCCACGGTGAGCGGGAACGGCCTGACCGTCATCGTGTTCCTGGGCGCGCTCGGCGCCGCGGTCTCGCCCGCCCGGACCCACAGCCCGCTGGTCGGCGCGGAGGCGGTCCTCGGTGCCGGCGCCGATGACGAGCTTCCCCTGGTACCCGACTTCGAGTACGCGGTGCTCGCGGTGTCGGGCACCGTCGAGGTGGACGGCGTCGCGCTGCGCCCCGGACCGCTGCTCTACCTCGGCACCGGCCGCACCCGGCTGCCGGTACGCGCCGGCCAGCCGGCGCGGCTGCTGCTCCTCGGCGGTGAGCCGTTCGACGAGCAGATCGTCATGTGGTGGAACTTCGTCGGCCGCGACCACGACGAGATCGTGACGAACCGCAACGAATGGATGACGGGCGATGCGTTCGACACCGTGCACGGGTACGACGGCGACCCGCTGCCCGCCCCGCCCATGCCGACGAGCAGGCTCAAACCGCGCGGGCGGCAGCGGTAGCATCAGGCGATGCGGCGCACGGCGCTCTGGTTGCTCGCCACCACACTGCTCACGCTGGCCGGGTGCGCGACGGCCGACCGGGCGGCTCCCTCCGACTCAGCGGCCCCGTCGGCCTCGGCACCCTCGACGGATCCCTCGGCTACCCCCGGCACACCCTCGGCGACCTCTTCGACATCACCGGCAACTCCGCTCCCGGAAGGCACGGCAATGCTGGTCCAGTACGGGCGGCAAGGTGGTTTCGCCGGCCTCTCCGATCAACTCGTGGTCCATCAGGATGGTTCATTCACCCTGGTACGCACCAAACCCAGCGTCAACAAGTCCGGTCGGCTGACCGCTGCGGAGTTGGCGGATCTACGTAAGGTGCTCGACGACAGCCACTTCGCGCAGCTACCCAAGGTCCAGCCGGCAAAAGGCAACGACCTGTTTACCTACCAGCTAGTCTATGGCGGCAGCCAGATCCTGGCGGTGGACGGTGGGATCGTCAAGGAGCTCCAGCCGGTGATCTCCATGCTGTCCGGGATCGTGGCCAGGTACAGCGGCTAGACACTGATTTCTAGGTATCGATTTCATCACGCACCACCCCGGGGCGGACCGTCCATATGTACGGTCCAGTCCGGCGTCCGTCTACGGCCGTTCGCGGCCGCTGACCAGTGAGAGTGGGGGAACAAATGGCGTTAACTACCGGTCGCCGCAAGAAGTTGCGGCGGTTTCTGGTACTCGGGGTGGCACCGGTTCTGGCATTGACCGCCGCCAGCTTCTCGGCGAACCCGGCCGAGGCGAAAGACCCGGGCGCGCCGAACCCGACCAACCGTCCGGGCCTGTCCGACAAGGCGTCCTATTACGACGTCCGGAATGATCCCGCCAACGCCAAGGCGTTGCGCACGAAGGCGGCCCAGCAGTCGGCGAAGCCGAAGTTCGGCGTCGCCGCGCTGCGCAAGGAACTCGGCACCCAGGGGATCGTCTCGATCGACCCGCTGACCGGCACCGCGCGCAGCGTCTCCCGCCTCAACGGCTTCCTGACCGGCCCGAGCAACCGGGCGGCGGCCGACGTCGCCCGGGACTACGTGCGCACCCACCCGGACGTCTTCGGGCTCGACACCAACGGGATGAACCGGCTGACCCTGCGCCGCGACTACGTCGACATCGGCGCGACCCACCACCTCAGCTTCATCCAGTCCGTCGACGGGGTCCCGGTCTTCGGCAACGGCGTGCAGGCCAACGTCGCCAAGGACGGCCGCCTGATCAACGTGGTGGGCTCCCCGGTCGCGGCGCTGCCGTCGGCCGCGGGCGTGCCCGGCGTCTCCGCGGACAAGGCCCGGGTCGCCGCGACCGCGGGCGTCGAGGCGACCGCCAAGCCGGCCAAGGCCAGCGTGCAGGGCGGCCCGCGCCGCACCACGACGTTCAGCACCGGGGAGCGGGCCGAGCTGGCCTACTTCCAGACGCTGGGCGGGCTGCGGCTGGCGTGGCAGACCCTGACCATGCCGAGCCACAAGGACATGTACACGTCCATTGTGGACGCCGAGTCCGGCAAGGTGCTGTACCGGCGCAGCCTGGTCAGCAACGACAACGGCCTGGCCTGGGACAACTACCCCGGCGCGGCGGCCGGCGGCGTGCAGCGGTCGCACGACCTGACCAACGCGGGCTGGCTGCCCAACGACTCGCCGCGGCTGGCCGGCAACGTCGCCCACGTGTACAACGACGCCAACGACGACAACACGGCGCAGCCGACCGAGGAGATCACCCCGAGCGGGCCGCGCAAGTTCAACTTCCCGTTCAAGGACTTCAACTCGGTCGACCCGCGGTGCACCCCGGCGTTCCAGTGCTCGTGGGACCCGAAGACGCCGAACTCCTGGCAGACCAACCGCAACCAGAACGGCGTCCAGGTGCTGTACTTCCTCGGCAAGTACCACGACCACCTGCTCCGCGCGCCGATCGGGTTCACCCGCGCGGCCGGTAACTTCGAGGCGGTCGACGACGACGCCGTGCAGGCCGAGATCATGGACGGGTCGAACACCGCGGGCGGCCTGCCCGACTCCAACCACGCGGACAACGCCAACATGGCGACCCCGCCGGACGGCCAGAAGCCGCGGATGCAGATGTACCTGTTCTCCGACCCGGCCAACCCGGCCGACCCGTTCATCCCCAGCAACGGCGGGGACGAGGCGGACGTGGTCTACCACGAGTACACCCACGGCCTGTCCAACCGGCTCGTCGTCGACGCCCTGGGCAACTCGACGCTGGGCAACATCCAGGCCGGTGCCATGGGTGAGGCGTGGAGCGACTGGTACGCCATGAACTTCCTGGTCAAGCAGGACTTCCAGCCCGACGACCCGAACGTTCCCGGCGACGTGCGCATCGGCAACTACGTCGGCGCCGGCAACGACCTGATCCGCTCCCAGCCGATGGACTGCCCGGTCGGCACCACCTCGACCAAGTGCCCCGGTACCCCGGGCGCCGGGCCGGGTGGGTACACCTACGGCGACTTCGGCCACATCATCGGCCAGCCCGAGGTGCACGCCGACGGCGAGATCTGGGGCGAGACCCTGTGGGACCTGCGCACCGCGGTCGGCACCTGGAAGGCCGAGTCCCTGGTGACCCGGGCGATGGAGCTGTCCCCGGCCAACCCGTCGTTCCTCGACATGCGCAACGCGATCCTGCTGGCCGACCAGGTGCTCTACAAGGGCTCGTCCAACACGAAGCTCTGGAAGGCCTTCGCCAAGCGGGGTATGGGCTGGTTCGCCGGTGCGGTCGACGGTGACGACACGGCCCCGGTGGAGGACTTCTCCATGCCGCCGGCGCCGGGTACCCCGACCGGTTCGCTCAGCGGTGTGGTGACCGACCAGGACAGCCACGCCCCGATCGCCGGTGCGGTCGTCGGCTTCGGTGGCCACGCCTCCGGGTTCCCCGGTGACTACGCGGCGGTCACCGACGCCACCGGGCACTACACCATCAGCGGCATCCTGCCCGGCACGTACCCGGCGGTCTTCGCCCGCGGCAACGGGTACGACCGGCAGGTGACGACGCTGAGCATCGCCTCCCGCGCCAACTCCCGGGACTGGTCACTGCGCCGGGACTGGGCGGCGCTGGCCGGCGGCGGTTCGGTGGTGGCGTTCAACGGGCCGGACTTCACCGGTTTCGGCTGCGGCCCGAACAGCGCGATCGACCAGTCGCTCGGCAACGGTTGGGGTAGCACGTCCGACCTCACCGGCGGCGTCGCGGTACCGAAGTTCGTCACGGTCAAGCTGCCGCGGGCGGTGAACATCTCGCAGGTGGCGATCGACCCGGGCAACACCTGTGGCGACGGCGGCAGCGCCTCGACGAAGGACTGGAAGGTCGAGACCTCGGTCGACGGCACCACGTTCGTGCTCGCGGCGAGCGGTACCTTCGGTCCGATCGACCGGCACCGGCTCAACCTGGTGACGCTGGCCGCCGGTACCAACACCGGGATCAACGTCATCCGCTTCACGATGATCAGCCCGCAGCTTCCGGGCGACCCCAGCACGCTGTGCCCCGGGCCGTTCTCCGGCTGCCTGTTCATGGACATGTCCGAGCTGGAGGTCTACGGGCTGCCAGCCCCGTGACCGACACCCGACCCTGAAAAGGGGGGCGGCCCGATCCGGGCCGCCCCCTTTGCCGTACTACGGCTTTAGCTTGTCCAGCTTCACGGTCGTGGTGGTGCTGACCACGACGTTCGTGCCGTAGTCCACGTCGTACCCGCGCCCCTCGGCGGTGACCTGGGCTTCACCCTTGACGAAGGCGACCGGGCCGCTCGGGCTGGCGGTCGCGGTCCACGGGAGCGGATCACCCGGCGTGCACGCCACCTGGGCGGAGAACGAGCCCCGGGCCAGCAGCGCCTTGTCCACCTGGGTGATGGTGCCGTAGACGTACACGGTGGTCGACTTGGTGCAGCTCACCGTGCCGTGCAGGATCGCATTGCCGTTGAGCGTGTCCGCCGTGCCGTCGGCGGCCACGACGAGGCCCAGCTCCAGCGCGGGCGGCGGGGGCGAGTTGGCGATGTGCACCTCACCGCGCGCCGCCGGGTCGCCCCCTTCGCAGTGCTGCTCGAACGTGGCGTCGAACGTCTGCACGTACCCGTTGGGCCCGAACACCGAGTTGATGATGGTAAATGACCCGGTCAGGGTGTTGCAGCCGCGCCCGTTGCCGGACAGGCTCAGACCCGCTCCGGAGCCGTTGAACGGGTACCGGGTGGCGTCGGTGAAGGTGGTGCCGGGGGACAGCGTCTGACCGTCCGGGGCGTCGAAGTACAGGTACCACCAGTCGCCGTTGGCGCCGTCCACGGAGATGCTGACCGTGCTGGCGGAACCGGAGACGTTCATGGTGTCGCCGTTGCTCGTGGAGTACGAGTACGACCCGCCACCGCTGATCCAGTCACCCGGATCACCGCTGAAGCTGAACGAGCCCGACGCCACCGCCTGCGCCTGGGCCGGAGCGGCCACGAGCACCGCACCGACGGTCGCCGTGAGCGCGAAGACGGCGGCCAATGCCGGCCGCCGCCACGAGATAGTCATGCTTCCTCCCCGTACCGAGGTCCATTGATGGTTGGACCGGCGCTGGAAGGACGACCGCCGTTACAGCTCGTTCACCATCCTGACACTCGTCGTCCCGGCGAACGGACATTCCGGCCGGACCAAACGCCGGGGTAGCGCGACGCTGGACCACCTATCACGCCCAGGAGCTGGCCGTGCTGTACGACCAGCACACGAGCTACGTCCGCCAGGAGGCCGGGGCCCTTCCGTGGTCGCGGGCGGACGACCACGGAAGGGCCACGCCTGTCAGGCGTACACCTCGAACTCGTAGATGCGCGCCGCCGTATCGGTGGAGCTGGTTGGGGTCAGCACGTTGAGCCGCACGAACCGGCCGGTGGCCGGGGTCGCCAGCGGTACGTCGGTCACGTTCGCGGTGTTGCCCCGGATCTGCGCCACCGTCGTGAAGTTCGTGCCATCGGTCGAGACCTGGATGTCCGCGTCACGGGTGTTCCACGTCGAGGTCTCGCCGCCGGCACCCGCGTTGCGCAGGGTGAACGACCTGATGGTGAACGACTGGCCGAGGTCGACCCGCAGGAACTTGGTAGTCCCGAGCGAGCACCACTTGTCGCTGTTGCCGCCGGAGACGCTGCCGTTGAACGCCTTCTCCGGCCCTTCGTTCGAGTTGCACTGCGAGTCGGCCGTCGCCGGCTTGTTCAACGCGACGTTGGTCGGGTTGCCGCCACCGCCGCCGTACACCTCGAACTCGTAGATGCGCGCGGCGTTGTTGCCGTTGTTAGTCGGCGTGGTGACGTTGAGCCGCACGAACCGGGCCGACCGGGCGGTGATCGTGTCGAGGGTCCGGCTGGAGCGCATTCCGGTCCGGCTCACCACGGTGGTGAAGTTGGTGCCGTCGGTACTGGTCTGGATGTTGTACGCACCGGTGTTCCAGCCGGTGTTCTCCCCGCCCAGGCCGGCGTGCTTGATGACGAAGCTGGACACGTCCTGTGTGGAACCGAGGTCCACCTGCAGGAACAGCGGCGCCGTCAGCGAACACCACTTGCTGTTGTTGGCGAGGCTGCCGTCGACGGCCATCGCGCCGCTCTCACTCGCGGCGCACACCGCCGAGGAGGTGGTCGGCTTGCCCAGGGCCAGGTTGGTACCGAGGTTGGGCGCGGCCGGCGGCGGGGTGAACCCGTCGTTGAACGACGGCGGCGCGTCCGCGGTGCCGGTGCCCCACGAGCTCGGGCTGCCGCCCATGGTGTAGGACAGCGTGCCGCCCGCCGCGACATCCGGGTACCGGATGAAGTTGTGCGTGGTCGACGCGCCGTTGACGGAGACGCCCTGCACGTACGGGCCGGTGCCGCTGGCGGTGATGGTCACGTTGCCGCCGGGCCGCTGCACCAGGATCGACGGGAACGACGGGCCGTGCAGCGCGAGGGTGTCCGCGCCCGGCGTCGCCGGGTACATGCCCAGCGCCGACCACACGTACCACGCCGACGTGGCGCCGAGGTCGTCGTTGCCGGGCAGGCCACCGGCCGAGGTGTTGAACCCCTCGGTCTGCACCTTGTGCACGGCGTCGGCGGTACCGGCCGGGTTGCCCGCGAAGTTGTACGCCCACGGCACCCCGTGCTCGGGTTCGTTGCCGATGTAGAAGAACGGGGTGGTGAGTCCGCCGTTGACCTGCGTGAAGTGGTGGTTGAGCCGCTGCACCGCGGTCGGCCGGCCACCCATCAGGTTGATCAGGCTCTGGAAGTTGTAGGTGACCATCCAGGTGTACTGGGCCGCGTTGCCTTCGGTGTATCCCACGTCGCTGGCCGGGTCCAACGGCCACGTGAACGTACCGTCGCTGTTGTGCCGGTGGACGTACGACGACACCGGGTAGAACACGTTCATCCACCACTGCGCGCGGGCGATGGCGCTGTTGTACGTCGTGGTGTCGCCCTGCGCGCGGGCGAACTGCGCGATCGCGAAGTCGGAGGCCGAGTACTCCAGCGAGTCCGACGGGTCCTCGATGATGTAGTGCAGGGACTCGTACCCGGACTCCCGGCCGCGGATCGGGTTGCCCTGCGTGGTGCCGCCGGCGACCGACTTCTTCATCAGCGCCAGCGCGGCGGCGGTGTCGAAGTTGCGCGCCCCGAACGCGTACGCCGACCCGACGATGATAGGCCCGGGGTCACCGGTCATCACGAAGTTCTCGCCGTTCTGGTGCGACCACTTGGGCAGCAGGCCGCCCTGCTGGCCGTCGAGCACCATGGACTTCATCACGTCGTTCATCACGTCGGGTGCCAGGAACGCGACCAGCGCCGCCCACGACCGGTAGATGTCCCAGCCGGAGTAGTTCTGGTACACCGTCATCCCGCTCGCCGTGTGCACCGCGCGGTCGAAGCCCATGTACTGGCCGTTGACGTCGCTGGCCACGTTGGGGCTCTGGAAGACGTGGTACAGCGCCGTGTAGAACTTCTGCATGTCGGCGGTCGACCCGCCGGTCACCTGTACCCGGTTGAGCAGCGTGTTCCACGCGGTGTCCGCCTGGGCCCGGATGCCCGCGAAGTTGAACGACGGGTTCTCGGTGGTCGCGTTCTGCTGGGCGTTGGCCACACTCACGTAGGACAGCGCGACGGTGAACTGCACGGTCTGGTTGCCGGTGGTGTCGAACGTGACGAAGCCGCCGGTGCTGGTACCGCTGGCGCTGCTCGACCCGTTGGACACCGTGCCACCGCTCCACGTGCCGTGGCTGGTCGGGGTCCGATCGAACGTGATCGAGAAGAACACCTTGAACGTGTTGGACGAGCCGCAGAACCCGCCCCCGGTGGTGCTTCCGGTGACCGTGCTGCCGTTGATGCTGATCGACCCGCTGCGGTTGCCGGTGGCCATCCGGCTGGTGTTGATGAGCAGCCGGGCGCTCGTGCTCGCCGGATAGCTGACCCGGGCCAGGCCGGTGCGCGTGGTGGCGGTCAGCTCGACGGTGGTCGAGTACCGGTCCAGCCGCGTCTTGTAGTACCCGGGCGCGGCGGACTCGTTGGCCTTGGTGTACCCAGAGGCGAAGCTGGTCCAGCTCGTCCCCGGCGACGGGGACACCGCACCGGTGATGGGCAGCAGGTTGAGGTCCTCGTTGTTGGGACAGCCGGCCCCGTCGAAGTGGGTCAGGCTGAAGTCCTCCACGGTGGTGTCGCGGAAGCGGTACCCGCTGGGCGAGCCGGTCGGCGTGTCGGGGCTGAACTGCACCATGCCGAAGGGCACCACGGCACCCGGATACGTGCTGCCGCCGGCCCCGCCGGGCACGGGGTTGGGGGCGTTGCTGTCGTCGGTACCGATGAAGGGGTTGACGAACTGGGTGACGTTGAGCGTGGCCGCGTGCGCGTCCGGCGCGGCGGCGAGGGTGACGGCACCGGCGGACACGAGCAGTCCGGCAGCGAGGATGGCGCGCCAGCGTAGGGCTCTCATGGGGGGTCCCTCTTGACAACGTTGCCAATTGACGTAGGGAAATTGATATCTCAGGCGGGGCCGCCTGTCAATGGACCAGGGTCAGCCGACCACCAACGTGGCAGCCACCCTTTCGTTGCGCGCGTACCGCAGGTCGTGATGGATCAGGGCGGCCGCCCCGATCAGGCTCGCGTCGGGGCCGAGCAGGGCCGGCGCCAGCTCGGTGGCCGCGATGAACGGCAGCACCGCGTGCTCGGCGAGCGACCGGCGCAGCGGATCCAGCAGCAGCTCCCCGGCCTGGGCCACGCCGCCGCCGACGATCACACGCCGGATGTCGCAGATGGCGACGGTGGCCGCGATCATCGCGCCGAGCGCCCGGCCGCCCCGCTCGAACGCCGCGGCCGCCAACGGGTCACCGGCGCGGGCGGCCGCGGCCAGCTCCACGCCGTCTCCCGCGCCGTCGGAGCGCCACCCGTTGCGCAGTGCCCAGCGGACCATCGACGGCCCGCTCGCGTACGCCTCCGGACAGCCGCGCCCACCGCAGGGGCAAGGCTCGCCGTCGACCACGACCGGCGCGTGCCCCACGTGGCCCGCGTTGCCCGACGCTCCCCCGTGCAGCCGGCCGTCGAGGATCAGGCCGCCGCCGACGCCCGTGGACACCACGATCGCCAGCAGGTCGTCGCAGCCCCGGCCGGCGCCGGCCCAGTGCTCCCCGGCCGCGGCCGCGAGACCGTCGCCGGTCAGCCGCGCGGGCCGGCCGGGTACCAGGGTGGCCAAGGGCTTGAGCAGCTCGACGCCGCGCAGTTCCGGGATGTTGACCGGGGAGACGACCCCGGCGGCCAGGTCGACCGGCCCGGCCGAGCTGACCCCGATCCCGGCCACCTCGGAGAGACCGACCGGCTCGGCCACCGCGGTCACCAGGCCGCGCAGCGCGTCGGTCAGATCCTCGGGCGTACCGGCGATCTCCCGGGTGCGGACCCGGCCGCTGGACAGGATGGTGCCCCGGGTGTCCACCAGCGCGGCGGCGATCTTCGTGGCACCGATGTCCAGAGCGACGGCGACTGACATGGATAGCGACCCCCAACATGGCCGGCGGGACGAGACCGGGTCCGGTATCGTCCCGCCGTCACACCAATGATCAGCAGGAACTCTTGTAGAAGTACTTGCTGACATTGGGGTCGGTCATGTTGCTCGCGGTGATGGCGACCAGGGTGGTGCCGATGTTTGCCTGGACCGACTTGCCCTGGATCGCGGCCACCGCCTGCTGCACGCCCTGGACGCCGATGCTGGCCGGGTCCTGCGCGATGAGCACCTGGACCGTGCCGTTCTTGAGGTCCTCGACCTGCTGCTGTCCGGCGTCGAACGCGGAGATCTTGATCTGGCCCTTCTTCCCGGCCTGGTTCACGCCGGCCGCCACGCCTTCGGCGGTCTTGACGTTGTCGGCGAACACGCCGCCCAGGTCCGGGTGCGCGGCGACGGTGGACTGGATGATCTGCGCCGCCTTCTGGGGCTGGTCATCGTCGTACTGCACGGGCAGCAGCGTGATGTTCGGGTGGGCCGCCTTGATCTGGTCCTGGAAGCCCTTGATCCGCGCATCGGTGGTGGAGACGCCCGGCTTGACGCTGATCACGATCGCCGAGCCCTTGTCCCCCATCTCCTTGGCCAGCGCGTCGGCCGCGGTCTTGCCGCCCGCCTCGTTGTCCGAGGAGATCCGGGAGACGCCGACCGAGCTGTCGCTGACGGTGGTGTCGACGAGGACGACCTTCGTCCCGGCACTCTGCATCTGCTTGAGGTCCGGGGTCAGCGCGTCGGTGTCGACCGGCGAGATGAGCAGCGCGGCCGGCTTCGTGGCGGCGACCGAGTCGATGATCGGGCGCTGCTGGGAGACGTCCCACTGGGCCGAGCCGTTGGACGAGAACTTCACGCCCTGCTTCTTCGCCTCCTCCTGCGCCCCGCAGATCATCGTGATGTAGAACGGGTCGTCCTTGACGCCGACGATGAGCTGCACCGTCTTGCTCGACAGGTCGTTCCCGCCGCCGGAGCTGCTACCGGAGTTGGACTTGCCACCGCAGCCGGCCGCCGCGAGCAGCACCGCCGAGACGGTGACCGCGGCGTAGGCCGTCCTCCTGATCCGCATCTGTGTTCTCCTTCTTGGGGGTGTGAGGTGTGCTAGCCGCGTTCCCGCGAGCGGCGCCGGAGCTGGTCGACGTAGACCGCACCGACGAGCACCGCGCCGACGGCGACGCTCTGCCAGTAGGTCTGCACGCCGAGGATGACCAGGCCGCTGTTGAGGACGGCGGGGATGAAGACGCCGATCACCGTGCCGACGACCGTCCCGCGCCCGCCGAAGAGGCTGGTACCGCCCATCACCACGGCGGTGATCACGTTGAGGTTGTCGTAGCTGTGGCCGGCGATCGTGGTGGTGTGGAAGAACGCGAGCGACATCATGCCCGCCACGCCGGCCATCAGACCGGCCAGCGCGTAGACCTTGATGAGGTGCCGGTCCACCCGGATACCGGCCCGGCGCACCGCCTCGGCGTTGGACCCGACCGCGTACGTGTAGCGCCCGAACCGGGTGTTCGCGAGCACCAGCCCGAACGCCACGGTCGTGGCCACCGCGACGATCACGAGCCACGGGATCTCGCCGAACAGCTTGCCCAGGCCGAGCGTCTCGACCAGCCGGTTGGGCGCGCCGCCGGCCACGTCGTTGCCGTTGGTCACGATCTGGGCCAGGCCGAGCGCCGCGCCGAGCCCGCCCAGCGTCACGATGAACGGCGGTACCTTCGCCTTGGCGACCAGGGCCCCCTGCAGGACCCCCCAGACCGTGCCGGTGACCAGGCTGATCACGATGCCGACGATGATGTGCGGCCAGGTGGCCCGGTACCCGCCGTGGTGCAGGATGTACTCGGCGGCGAGGATGCCGGAGAGGACCAGCACCGAACCGTTGGACAGGTCGATGCCGCCGGTGATGATGACGTACGTCATGCCGACGCCGAGCACCAGGTAGATGGCCGCGTTGGTGGCGATCTGCGTGATGTTGTACTGGCTCAGGAACGTGCCCGGCGGCGCCGCGACGGAGAAGAACACGACCAGCACGATGAGGATCGCGAACGTCCACGTGCTGTTCGCGGTCAGCAGGCGGCGGGCCAGCGGCGCACCCTCCGGCTCCTGCACCGGCTGCGCCGGAGCCGCCGCCGTCTTCGTCGGAGTACTCATGCCGGCTCCTCGCTTCGCTGCGGGGCCGCCATGAGGCACGACGCCCTGAGCTCATGATTCGCTCGCTGACGCTCACTCATGCCGGCTCCCCCGCCAGGGCGCCGGTCATCGCGCCCACCAGCTCCTCGACGGAGGTCTGCGCCGTGGTGTACTGGGCCACCCGCCGACCCAGACGCAGCACCTCGACCCGGTCGGACACGGCCAGCACCTCCGGCATGTTGTGGCTGATGAGCACGACCGACACGCCCCGGTCGCGGACCCGGCGGATGGTGTCCAGGACCCGCCCCCGTTGCACGACCCCGAGCGCGGCGGTCGGCTCGTCCATGAAGATGACCCGGCTGGCGTAGGCCACCGCGCGGGCCACCGCGACCGACTGGCGCTGGCCGCCGGACAACGACGCGACCGACACCTCCATATCGGGCAGGTCGACGCCGAGCTCGGCGAAGGCGGTCCGGGCGGAGCGGCGCATCGCCGGCCGGTCCAGCACCCGGAACGGGCGCAGCACCCCGCCCCGGAACAGCTCCCGGCCCAGGTGCAGGTTGGCGGCGGCGTCGAGGTCCGGGGCCAGGGACAGGTCCTGGTACACGGTCTCGATGCCGTGCCGCTGCGCATCCAGCGGGCTGGCGAAGTGCACCGGCTGCCCGCTGAGCAGGATCTCGCCGCCGTCCGGCTGGATGGCGCCGCAGAGCACCTTGATCAGCGTGCTCTTGCCGGCGCCGTTGTCGCCGATGAGGGCGACCACCTCGCCGGGGTACGCCGAGAAGTCCGCCTCTTCGAGGGCGTGCACCTGGCCGTACCGCTTGTTCAGTCCCACCGCGCGGAGCAGGGGTTCGGTCATCGGGGTACCTCGAGGTTGAGAACGTTCACAGACTATCCCGGGAATTCTGTGAAGATGATCTATAAGTGTCAAGAGTCGCCGTGATCTTCTTGGAGGCCGATCCGAGCACCCTTTACCTGCAGGGATATCGGTCTCCGGAATGGCGGTCCCGGGGCAGATCGTTGTCCGATCGTGATAACGTTGTCTACTCCACGATCTCGGGTCTTGTCCAGCCCCTGCGGGCTCTGGCACCATCGGGCTGTTTGGTAACGTTCCCGAACCGAGGTGGATCCTGTGGCCGCTCGGCCGACCATGCGGGACGTGGCGGCTGCCGCCGGGGTCAGCGTGATGACCGTCTCGCGGGTGCTGAACGGAGCCGGCGCGGTGGCGGCGGAGACCGCCGCGCGGGTCGAGCAGGCGATCGCGGAACTCGGGTACCGGCGCAATGACATCGCCCGGCACCTGCGGCAGAAGGGGCAGGTCAGCCGCACCATCGGGCTGGTGGTCGACGACCTGGGCAACCCGTTCTACTCGGCGCTGGCCCGGGCCGTCGAGGACGCCGCCTACCGCCGGGGGTACCTGGTCCTCGTCGGCAGCACCAACGACGACCCGTACCGCGAACGGGAGTTGGTCAGCGCGTTCTCCGCCCGGCAGGTGGACGGGCTCATCGTCGTACCGACCTCGGGCAACCAGGGGTTTCTCAGCACACAGCTCGCCATGGGTACCCCCATCGTCTGCGCCGACCGCACGGCCAAGGGCCTGGATGTCGATACGGTGACCGTCAACAACCGCGACGCCGCGATGCGCGCGGTGGCCCACCTCCTGGACCACGGCCACCGCCGGATCGCCTACCTCGGCGACCAGCGCAGCATCTGGACCCTCAAGGAGCGCTACGCCGGCTACCGCGACGCGCTCGCCGCCGCGGACGTGGCGGTCGACCGCGACCTGGTCTGCCACGGCCTGCGCAGCCGCGGCGACGCGGCGGCGGCGATGGAACGGCTGATGGCCCTGCCGCACCCGCCGACCGCGGTGTTCGGCTCCAACGACCTGATCACGATGGGCGCGATCGACGGGCTGGGCGACGCGGCCAAGCGGGTCGCCCTGGTCGGCTTCGACGACTTCCCGCTCGCCGACAAGCTCAGCCCGCCGGTGACCGTGGTCAGCCAGGACCCGGCCACGATCGGCGCGACCGCCGCCCAGCTGCTCTTCTCCCGTATCGACGGCAATGAAGGGCCGCCACGGTGGGTCATGCTGCTGACCCGGTTCGTCGCGCGCGGGTCCGGGGAGATCCGGGCCCCTCGGGAAAGGTTGACAGCCTCCTGACGTGAGCTCAGCGCACCCGGCCCGAATTCCGCGAGAAGGCAAGCCGTTACCGGTTCCACGCGGCGCTCTACGAGGTGGTCAGTGAGGCAGCGCCCGCTGCACCGCCGATTCCGGCGGGGTGACCAGCGGGACCAGCGGGTATCGTGTTCGTGGCGTGATCACTGCCGGGTGGGAAGGGCGACGGATGCCGGGAACCGGCACGAATTCGGCCACGCCGCGCCGGCCGACCATGGTCGACGTGGCGCGGCGGGCCGGCGTGAGCCTCAAGACCGTCTCCCGGGTCGTCAACAACGAGCCGGCCGTGGCGCAGGCGCTGGTCGACCGGGTCCTGACGGCGATCGCCGAGCTGGGTTTCCGGCGCAACGACATCGCGCGCAACCTGCGTTCCGGGCGGCTCAACGCGACCGTCGGGCTGCTCATCGAGGAGATCGCCAACCCGTTCTACGCCACGATCGCCAGCGTGGCCGCCGACCTCGCCGACGACCACCAGACGCTGCTGATGACCGCGTCCTCGGAGGAGGACGCGGAGCGCGAGCGCACCCTGCTGGTCGAGCTGTGCCAGCGCCGGGTCGACGGGCTGCTCGTCGTACCGGCCGGACGCGACCACTCGTACCTGCGCCGCGAGGTCGAGATGGGCATGCCCCTGGTGTTCCTCGACCGCCCGCCGGGCCAGCTGCTCGCCGACACCGTCCTGCTCGACAACCGGGGCGGTGCGCAGGCCGCCGTGGAGCGCCTGCTCGCCGACGGGCACACCCGCATCGCGATCCTCATCGACTCGCTCGCGGTCTACACGATGGAGGAGCGGCTGGCCGGGTTCCGGGCGGCCCTGGCCCATGCCGGGGTACCCCACGACGAGAAGCTGGTCCGCGAACACGTCAAGACCCCCCACGACGCCGCCCGCGCGGTCGCCGAACTGCTCGACCGGGCCGACGCGCCGACCGCGTTCTTCTGCACCAACAACCGCATCACCGTCGGGGCGCTGCAGGAGCTGTGGCGCCGGGGCAGCGACGCGGGGCTGGTCGGGTTCGACGACTTCGAGCTGTCGCACCTGATGCCCCGGCCGCTGACCGTTATCGCCTACGACACCCGCGAACTCGCCCGCACCGCCGCGGAGCTGCTCTTCCGCCGCATCGGCGGGGACCCCTCCCCGCCCGCCACGATCGTGCTGCCCACCCGGCTCGTCGACCGCGGCATCCGCTGAGCGCCGCCCCGCGCCGCGCACCCTTGCCCACCACCTCCTCGCGTCCGTATACTCGTCTGCGAGTAACCGGGGACGAGGTGAGTACCGTGGCCAAGCGGCGCAAGGTCGGCAACCTGCTCGCGCTCATGGTCCTCGCTACGCTCACCGAGCGCCCGAGCCACCCGTACGAGCTGGCCTCCCTGCTCCGTGAACGGGGCAAGGAACAGGACATGAAGATCAAGTGGGGCTCGCTCTACACCGTCATGCAAAACCTCGAAAAGCACGGCTTCGTCGAGGCGACCGCGAGCGAGCGCCAGGGCCGCCGCCCCGAGCGGACGGTCTACGCGATCACCGATGCCGGCCGGGCCGAGCTGGTCGACTGGTTGCACGAGCTGATCAGCGTGCCCGAACGGGAGCCCACCCGGTTCCAGGCCGCACTGTCGGTCCTGGGCGTGCTCCGACCGGACGACGCGATCGCGCTACTGGCCCGGCGGGCCGAGGCATTGACCAAGCAGCTCGACGCCCAGCGGGCGATGCTCGCCGGGGCCAGCGACTACCTGCCCCGGATGTTCCTGATCGAGTCCGAGTACGAGCTGGCGCTGCGCACCGCCGAGGCCGAATGGGTCGCGGCGTTGCTGCAGGAGCTGCGGGACGGTTCGATGCCAGGGATGCGGGAGTGGCGCACGTTCCACGAGACCGGCGAGTATCCGCCGGAGCTTGCCGCACTGGCGGAAAGGGGGCGCGTCCCGGACTAGACCACGAAAACGACCCCGGCGAAGGTGCGGCAACACCTGGGCCGGGGCCGTCAACCTCTCGAACCGATCCCGCCGGAACGGAACCTGGCGATCGAGGCGGCAACCCAATACTAGGTGGCTGGTGTCTTTCGTGAGCGCTGGTGCTGGTGATCTTGCACTCAGGGATCGAGAATTACATCGTTGTAGTTCTTGGTCCAGGGGTGCTGGGTGACGCTGGGACAGGCCGATCGTCAGGGTGACCTGCTCGAT